>Ga0187892_10000696_pt1 | contig 84878 bp, 80 predicted proteins | sample MA1701073metaG_FD_139345 | JGI IMG/M metagenome (GOLD analysis project Ga0187892, IMG submission 139345) | Bio-ooze microbial communities from a basaltic lava cave in the Kipuka Kanohina Cave System on the Island of Hawaii, USA - MA170107-3 metaG ... | reverse complement strand
GCGATGGCGATCGCGACGACGGCGGGCTTCGCGGCGTCGGGCTTCGGGGCCGACCGCCTCGCGCGCCGCGGGATCGCCCCGCTCGCTCTCTACAAGGTCGGTGCGGTGGCGAGCACCGCGCTCACGCTGCTCTTCGCCGCGGGCGCGACCGCGGCGGCGGTGCCGGCCTGGGTCGCGTTCGCGTTCGCCGGGCCGGTCAGCACGCTCTCGTACACCCTGCTCACGCAGCGCTACGAGCCGGCGCTGACCGGCCGCGCCAACACCGCGGTCAACCTGCTCGCGTTCCTCGGCGCGTTCGCGGCGCAGTGGGGGATCGGCGCGATCGTGAGCCTGTGGGCGCCCGCGGCGGACGGCCGTTACCCGGCGGCGGCGTACGGCGCCGCGTTCGGCGTCTGCGCCGGCCTCCAGGCGCTCGCGCTCGTGCCGCTCTTCAGGCTGCGCGAGGCGGGGGCGCGGGCGTCCCGGGGCGTATGATCGGCGCCGTGAGCAAGGCGTTCACGAAAGAGACCGACGCGGACGAGGACGAGGACCTCGACCGCGACGCGGCCGGCGTCGCCGAGAGCGAGCGGAACTACATCTCGCCCGCGGGCTACCGGCGCCTGCGCGAGGAGCTCGCCGCACTGTGGGAGGGCGAGCGGCCGAAGCTCGTCGAGACGATCGCGTGGGCGGCGTCGAACGGCGACCGCTCGGAGAACGCCGACTATCTCTACGGCAAGCGCCGGCTGCGCGAAGTCGACCGGCGCATCCGCTTCCTGTCGCGCCGGATCGAAGCCGCGGAGGTGGTCGACAACGCCGCGCGGGACGACGAGCGCGCGTACTTCGGCGCGACCGTGACCTATCGCGACCGTTCGGGCGCCGAGCGGACGGTGACGATCGTCGGGATCGACGAGGTCGACCCGGCGCGCGGCCGGGTGTCGTGGATCTCGCCGGTGGCGAAGGCGCTCCTCAAGGCGCGGGAAGGCGACACGGCGATGCTGCATACGCCCGCCGGCCCGGAAGAGATCGAGGTCGTCGAGGTCCGCTACGACCCGGTGAGCTAGCGACCCGGTGACCTGGCAGTTCGCGGCCGGCCGCCGGAGCCTCCGGTCAGTTCGGCTTCGCCTCGGTGCCGCCCGCGACGCGGGTGAAGTCGCCCGCCTTCACCAGCGTGAGCTTCTTCGGGTCGAGGTGGCGGCGGAGCGCGTCGCGCACCTGCGCCGGGGTGAGCTCGGCGATCCTCTTCTCGAACGCCTCGTCCCAGGCGAGCGTGCGGCCGATCAGGCTGTAGCCGGCGAGCCGCCCGGCGAGCCCGGCATCGGAGTTCCGCGCGACCTTGCGCGCCTGGAGCAGCGCGCGGCGGCCGTCCTCGAACTCTGCCGGCGCGAAGCCCTCGTCGAGCGCCCGCGCGATTTCCTCGCGCATCGCCGCCTCGAGCTTCGCGCGGTTCTGCGGCGCGTAGATCGCGTAGACGCCGAAGTCGCCCGCCTCGTCCTGCGCGCTCGCGTTGAGCCACGAGCCGACGCCGTACGAGAGGCCCTCCTTCTCGCGGATGCGGCGCGCGAGCCGCGCGTCCGACGTGCCGCCGAGGAGATGGTTGCCGAGGACGAGCGCGGCGTGGTCGGGATGGTCGTCGCGGAGCTTCAGGTTCACGCCCCCGCGGAATACCGCGTTCGCCTTGTCGGGCGTCTCGATCGTGCGGTCGACCGCCTGCACGTCGAAGTAGCGCCACGGGACCCGCCGGTAGGGCGTGGGGCTCTTCCAGTCGCCGAAGAGCCGCTCGGCGAGCTTCGTCACCTCGTCGGGATCGAAGTCGCCGACGACGACCAGATCGGCGTGGGAGGCGCCGACGAGCTCGCGGTGGCAGCGGCGCGCGTCCTCGAGCGTCACCGTCTTCAGCCGCGCGGCGCGCTCCTCGAGCGACGGGGTGTAGTGCCAGTGCTCCGGCGGGTAGGGGTTGAGGTGGCGCGCGATCGCGAGGCTCGCGAGCGACTGCGGGTCGGCGCGCTGGGTGTCGAGGCTCGTCAGCGCCTGCGTGCGCACCTGCTCGAACTCGGCCTCGGGGAACGACGGCACGCGCAGCATCTCGGCGACGATTTCGAGTGAGGGCGCGAGGTTCGCGCGCACCGTCTCGAGCGCGGCGCCGTCGACGCTGACCGAGGTGGACGCGCGCAGGGCGTCGAGCGCGTCCTTCAGCTCGCCGCGGGTGCGCTTCGTGGTGCCGCGCGAGAGCATCGCGCTCGCGACCGAGCAGGCGCTCGAGCGGTTCTCCTTCGCCGCCTCGTCGCCCCAGCGCAGCACGAGGCTCGCCACCACCGTCCCGCCACGGGTCTTCTTCGGCAGCAGCGTGAGCTTCATCCCGGAGGGCAGGGTGCGCCGGAGAATCCGCGCCTCGATGTTCGCCGGGGTCGGGTCGAACGCCTCGCCCGCGGCCACTTCCTCGGCGCCGCCGAAGCCCTTGAGCAGCGCCGCGATGTCGGGCGCACCCGGCACCGCGATCCGTTCCGGTTTGTCCGCCGGGTAGAACAGCCCGAGCGTCCGGTTCGCCGGACGCAGGTAGGTGGTCGCGATGCGCTGCACGTCGGCGGTCTTCACCTTCGCGAGCTGGTCGCGGTAGAGGTAGAGCAGCCGCCAGTCGCCGATCGCGACGAACTCCGACAGCGTGAGTGCGACCGACCGCGAATTGGTGAGGAGCTGCTCGACGTCGCCGCGGAGCTTCACGCGCGCGCGCTCGACCTCGGCGTCGGTGACGGGATTGGCGGCGAAGCCCTCGAGCACGCCGAGCAGCGCCTCGCGCGCCGGCTCCATCGGCGCGTCCTTGCGCACCGCGGCGCCGAAGTAGGCCGAGCCCGGCTCGCGCGTCTGGCGCTCGGCGCCGAAAGTGGAGGCCGCCTTGCCGGTCTCGACCAGCGCCTTGTGCAGGCGGCCGGTCGGCTGGGCGGTGAGGACATGGGTGAGGACGTCGACCGCGACGAAGTCCGGGTGCGAGCCCGCCGGCACGTGGTACATCGCGTGCGCGAGCTGGACGTCGCCGACGCGGCGCAGGATCACGCTCCGCTCGCCGTCCTGCGGCGGCTCGACGGTGTAGGTCGCCCGCAGCGTGCGCGACGGCTTCGGGATCGCGCCGAAGGTCCGCGCCGCGGCCTCGAGCGCGCGCGCCGGATCGAACCGGCCGGCGACGATCAGCACCGCGTTGTCGGGCTGGTAGTAGTGGCGGTAGAACGCCTGCAGCCGCTCGATCGGCACGTTCTCGATGTCCGACAGCGTGCCGATCACCGAGCGGCCGTAGTTGTGCCACAGGTAGGCCGCCGCGCTGGTGCGCTCGCGCAGCAGGCCGAACGGGCTGTTCTGGCCGGCCTCGAATTCGTTCCGCACGACCGTCATCTCGCTGTCTAGGTCGGCTTTCGAGACGTGCGCGTTGACCATGCGGTCGGCTTCGAGGTCGAGCACGAACGCGAGGGTCTCGTCGCTCGCCGGGAAGGTCTCGAAGTAGTTGGTGCGGTCGAAGGAGGTGGTGCCGTTGTAGCGCGCCCCGCGCTTCAGGAGCTCGGTCTTCGGGCTGGCGATCTTCGGCGTGCCCTTGAAGAGCAGGTGCTCGAGGAGGTGGGCCATGCCGCGCTCGCCGTAGCTCTCGTGCCGGGAGCCGACGAGGTAGGTGACGTTGACGGTGATCGTGTCCTGCGACGGGTCGGGAAGGAGCAGGACCTTCATCCCGTTGGCGAGGTTGTACTCGGTGATGCCGCCCATGGACGGGCCGCGGGTCACCCCGGCCGGGAGCGTCTGCGCGGCGGCCGCGAAAGCGGCGGCGAGGAGGACGAGCGCCGCGGCGAACGCGGACCGGACTTTCGGCATTCTGGCGACCCCCGGGAGCTGCGGCCGGTCAGCCCGGCCGCGAGACCACTATTCTATAAGGGGTCTCTGAGGCCGGAGGCGAGGAAAGGTTCCCGGTTGGAGGAGGTTCCCCAAAACCACGGGCCCGGGCACCATCCGGGGCCATGACGAAACGCACGAGCCGGCCGGGCGACCCGGGGGCGACGCCGGCATCGGCCGGCACCGGATCTCGTCCACGGTCTTCTGCTACATGCCCAACCCGGCGGGCGGCCGGTCCGAGTACTCCGCGGACACCGACTACCTCACCGACGAGTGGCGGCCGCGCCTGTGGGAGCCGATGTTCGGCAACTGGCACTGGTTGGGGAAGGTCCCCGACTCGTTCCGCACTGCGCCGGCGCGGGACGTGCGGGTGCTGGAGGATCCGATCCCGTCGTTCAGCGAGTTGAGCCGCTAGGCGCGCGGGCGGCGCGCCCGCCTTCCTTCGGCGGCGGCGTTCACGGTAGAGTGCCGCTCGTGCACGCCCCGGCGATCGACCCCGCAGCCCTGCGCCGAGCCTTCGGCACCTACGCCACCGGCGTGGTGGTGATCGGCGCGCGCGGCGCCGACGGCCTGCCGGTCGGCATGACGGTCAACTCGTTCAGCTCGGTGTCGCTCGACCCGCCGCTCGTGTCGTTCTGCCCGGGGCGCGCAAGCTTCGCGTTCCCGGTGTACGAGGCGATGCGCCATTTCTCGGTGAGCGTGCTCGGCGAGGAGCACCGCGCGATCTCCGACCGGTTCGCGCGCGCGAGCGGCGAGCACAAGTGGGGCGGGGTGAAGCACCGCCTGGGCGAGGGCGGCGTGCCCGTGCTCGAGGGCGCGGTCGCGGCGTTCGAGTGCGAGGTCGCCGACCGGTTCGACGCCGGCGACCACGTCGTCGTGCTCGGCCGGGTGCTGCGCTTCGAACACCACGGCGAGCGCTCGCCGCTCCTCTTCCACGGCAGCCGCTACCACGCGCTCGGCGCCGGCCTCGACTCGCCGCAGCACGTCGATCTCGCGTCGCTGATCGGATGGGGGTGATCCGGATGGGCCGTGTTTTCGCCGCCGCGCTCGCCGCGGCGCTCGCCGGCAGCGCGCTGGCGCAATATCCCGAGAAGCCGGTCCGCTTCGTCGTGCCGCAGGCGCCGGGCAGCGCGACCGACACCATCTCGCGCATCGTCACGCCCGAGATGTCGAAGTTCCTCGGCCAGCAGGTGATCGTGGACAACCGCCCGGCGGCGCTCGGGGGCGAAAATTGACTGACTACTCCGCCTGGAGCCCGGCCGCCTTCACGACCTTGGCGGTATTGGCGATGTCCTGCTCGAGGAACTTCCTGAATTCTTCCGGCGAAGTGACGATCACTTCCGCCCCCTGCGCCGCGAACCCTTCCTTCAGCGCCGGATTCGCCGCCGCCTTCACGAGCGCGGCGTGCAGCTTGTCGAGGACCGGCTTCGGCGTCGCCTTCGGCGCGAGCAGCCCTGCCCAGCCGCTGTAGTCGTACCCGGGCAAGGTCTCGGCCACTGCGGGAATGTCGCCGAAGAGCGGCGCGCGCTGCGGCAGGCTGTGGCCGATCGCGCGGAGGCGCCCCGCCTTGACGAGCGACATCGTCGCCGGCGCGGGCGCGATCGTCCAGTGCGACTCGCCGGCGGCGACCGAGGCGACCGACGGGCCGCCGCCCTTGTACGGCACGTGCAGCGACTCGAAGTCGCCCATCACCTGGAGCAGCACGCCGCCGAGATGGCTCGCCGCGCCCGGTCCGGCCGAGGCCATGTTGACCTTGCCCTTGTTCGCGCGCGAGTACTCGATCAGCTCCTTCACGCTCCCGATCGGGAGGCCGGGGCCGACGACGAGCACGTTCGGCATCACCGCGACCAGCGACACGAACGCGAAGTCGTTGAGCGGGTCGTACGGGATCTTCTTCTGCAGGAGCGGCGCGATCGACATGCCGCTCGCCGAGGCGAAGAGCAGGGTGTAGCCGTCGGGCGCCGCGGTCTTCGCCGTCTCGATGCCGATCGCGCCGGCCGCGCCGGCGCGGTTCTCGATCACGATCTGCTGCCCCAGGGTCTCGCCGAGCCGCACGCCGAGCAGCCGGCCGACGGTATCGATCGAGCTGCCCGGCGCGTTCGGCATGACGAGCCGGACCGGGCGCGTCGGGTAGTCCTGCGCGGTGGTGGTGGCCGCGAGCAGGAGGAGCGACGAGAAGAGCAGCGCGCGGCGGATCATGCGCGGAACCGGAACGTCCGCTCGGCCTCGCCGAGCCGCCCGTGGTCGCGGTTCGAGATCCCCCAGTGGTCGATGCGGTTCGGCGGCCACTTCCAGTCCTCCGGCGTGCCGACGCGGTACGAATCGTCGACCTGCTGGATCTCCGCCGTGTACTCCACGGTGGCGCCGAACGGGGTGATGAAGTAGCCGAAGACGTTGTTCCCGGGGCCGTGCCGTCCCGGCCCCCACGCCGGCTGGAGGCCGAGGTCGCGCAGGCGCCCGATGTTCTTCATCACCGCGTCGAGGTCCGCCATCTCGAACGCGATGTGGTTGAGCGAGGCGACCTCCGAACGGGCGAACGCGAGCGCGTGGTGCGCGCGGTTGCAGCGGACGAAGCTCATGTGCCCGGTGCGGTCGGCGAGCCTGAAGCCGAGCGCGTCGATCGCGAAGCCCGCGCAGGCGTCGCGGTCGAGCGCGTTGAGCACGACGTGGGTGAGCTGGAGCGGCCGGTCGCGGTCCTCGAGCGGCGCGGCGCGAGCGACCTCGGCGACGAAGCGGAACGTCTGGTTCTCCGCGCCCCGGACGACGAAGCCGCCGCCGCCGCCGGGATTGTCGAACTCGGCGATCCGCGCCGGCGCAGGCATGCCGGCGGCACTGATGCGCCCGTGCAGCGCGTCGAGCTCGCCGGCGGAGCCGGAGAAGGTGACCGAGGCGATCGCCGGCGCCGCCGATTCCGCGAGCGCGAGGAGATAGGGGTGGTCGCCGGTGCCGCGGAGGTACGTCGTCCGCGAGCGCGTGCCGGCCGGCAGGAGGCCCCACACGTCGCGCATGAACGCGGCGGCTGCGGGGGAGTCGGGGAGCTCGAGCTCGACGCTGCGCAGTCTCATGGCGGCGCGAGAATATCGCAGGCGCCTCAGATCCGCCGGCCGGCTTTCGCCCAGTACGGCTCGCGCAGGCGCCGCTTGAAGATCTTGCCGCTCTCCTCGCGCGGCAGCTCGGCGTGCAGCTCGATCGTCCGCGGCACCTTGTAGCCGGCGATCCGCTGCGCGAGGAACGCCCGGATCGCGGCCGGGTCCAGTACCGCACCGGGCTCCGGCTGCACCGCAGCGGCGAGGGCTTCGCCGAACTCGGCGTCGGGGATGCCGAACACCGCGCAGTCGCGCACCTCCGGCATCGTCGCGAGCACCGCCTCGATCTCCGCCGGGTAGATGTTGACCCCGCCCGAGATCACCATGTCGGAGGCGCGGTCGCACACGTAGAGATAGCCCGCCGCGTCGAGATAACCCATGTCGCCCAGGGTCCACAGGCCGTCCCGCTCGAGCCGCGCCCGCGCTTCGGGGTTGTTGTTGTAGGTGAAGTCGGGATAGGCGGGCTGGCGCGCGTAGATCAGCCCGACCTCGCCGGGCGGCAGCTCGCGGCCGTGCTCGTCGAGGATCTTCAGCGTCCCCGGCCCGATCGCGCGGCCGGCCGAACCGGGCCGCGCGAGCGCCTCGGCCGAAGAGATCGCGGTGACGAGGCCCGCCTCGCTCGAGGCGTAGCACTCGTGGAACACGGGTCCCCACCACTCGATCATCGCGCGCTTCACTTCCGGCGGGCAGGGCGAGCCGGTCGAGGCGACGAAGCGCATCGAGCGCAGGTCGTAGCGCCGGCGCGTCGCCTCCGGCAGGCGCAGCATCCGCACGTACATCGTCGGCACGAGGTAGGCGTGGGTCAGCCGCTCGCGCTCGACGAGCGCGAGCGTGCGCTCGGCGTCGAAGCTCCGCTCGAGGACGAGGCGGGCGTCGTGGAGCAGCGCCTGGATGGCGTACAGGTTCGGTGCGCTGTGATAGAGGGGCGCGCTCACGAGCGCGCGCATCCCCGGCCCGATGCCCAGACCTTCGGCCAGGGTCGCGCGCACGAGCGCGGCGATCCGGGCCGCGTCCTCCGGCGGCGGCGGGATGCGCCGCACGCCCTTCGGCCGGCCGGTGGTGCCGGAGGTGTACGGCATGTTTCCCCGCGGCGCCCGTTCCGGTCCGGCATGGGGCGGGTGCGAGGCGAGCCACTCGCGCCATTCGGGGAGGCCGGCCGGGACGCGGGCCCCGGCTGCGCTGCTGCCGGACGTTTCGACGGTGACCGCTTCCGGCCGCGCCACGACCACCTCGACGCCAGCCGGGATCCCGCTCGCGATCTGCGGCAGCAGGTCGGCGGCGACAACCAGGACCTTCGCGCCGCTGTCGGCGAGCATCCAGCCCGCTTCGTCGGCCTTGTAGTGCCAGTTGATCGGGCAGGAGTACGCGCCCAGCCGGCGCGCGCCGCAGACCGCCTCGAGGAAGGCCGGCTCGTTCCGGAGCATCACGCAGACGACGTCGCCGTCGCCGACGCCGAGCCGCTCGAAGCCGCTCGCCGCCCGCCGCGCCGCGTCGTCGAACGCCGCCCGGGCGATCTCGCGGTCGTCGAACACGAGGGGGGCGGGCACGGCGGACACTCCAACTCAGACGACAACCCCACTGACGGGGAATCCGGGCCGCGCGGATTGTAGACCCGCCTGTATACCGCGCGTGCGCGCCCGGGGCTTGATCCGCGATACTTGCGGCCCCAACTCTCCCTCTTCCGCCCACCCGGAACCCGCCCCCGATGACCGCCCCCGTCAAGGAGACCCTCGGCTTCCAGGCCGAAGTCAAGCAGCTCCTGCACCTCATGGTGCACTCGCTCTACGGCAACAAGGAAGTGTTCCTGCGGGAGCTCGTGTCGAACGCCTCGGACGCCGCGGACAAGCTCCGCTTCGAGGCGATCGCGACCCCGGCGCTCTTCGAAGGCGAGAGCGAGCTCAAGATCCGCGTGGCGTTCGACAAGGACGCGCGCACGATCACCGTGTCGGACAACGGCATCGGCATGTCGCGCGAGGAGGTGATCGCCAACATCGGCACGATCGCGAAGTCGGGCACGCGCGAGTTCCTCGCCGCGCTCACCGGCGACGAGGCGAAGGACGCGCGGCTGATCGGCCAGTTCGGCGTCGGGTTCTACTCCTCGTTCATCGTCGCCGACCGGGTCACGCTGCGCACGCGCCGCGCCGGCCGGCCGGCGGGCGAGGGCGTGCGCTGGGAATCCGACGGCACCGGCGAGTACACGATCGAGCCGGTCGAGAAGGCCTCGCGCGGCACCGATGTGACCCTGCACCTCCGGGAGGGGCTGGACGAGTTCCTGTCGGACTCGCGCCTCAAGGGCATCCTGCGCAAGTACTCCGACCACATCGGGATCCCGATCGTGATGCAGAAGCTCGATTGGTCGGAGGAGAAGAAAGCGACCGTCGCGACCGGGCTGGAGGAGACGGTCAACCAGGCGAGCGCGCTCTGGGCGCGGCCGAAAAGCGAGATCACCGACGAGCAGTACCGCGAGTTCTACCGTCACGTCGCCCACGACTTCGAGCCGCCGCTCGCCTGGACCCACAACCGGGTCGAGGGCCGGCAGGAGTACACGCAGCTCCTGTACGTCCCGTCGCGCGCGCCGTTCGACCTCTGGGACCGGCAGCACCGGCACGGCCTCAAGCTGTACGTGCGGCGCGTCTTCATCATGGACGACGCCGAGCACCTGCTGCCGGCGTATCTGCGGTTCGTCCGCGGCGTGGTCGACTCGAACGACCTGCCGCTCAACGTCTCGCGCGAGATCCTGCAGGAGAGCCGCGACGTCGAGGCGATCCGCTCGGGCTGTACGCGCCGGGTGCTCGGGCTGCTCGAGGAGCTCGCGGACAGGGAGAAGGACCAGTACGCGACCTTCTGGAAGGCGTTCGGACGGGTGCTGAAGGAGGGCGTCGGCGAGGACGCCGCGAACCGCGAGCGCATTGCAAGACTCCTGCGCTTCGCCTCGACCCATGCGGATGCCGAAGAGGAAAGCGTCGCGCTCGCCGACTACGTCGCGCGGATGAAGGAGGGGCAGGACCGCATCTACTACGTCACCGCCGACACGTTCCTCGCCGCCAGGTCGAGTCCCCACCTCGAAGTCTTCCGCAAGAAGGGGATCGAGGTGCTGCTGCTCGCCGACCGCGTCGACGAGTGGGTCGTCGGGCACCTGCCCGAGTTCGACGGCAAACCGCTCGCGTCGGTCACCCGCGGCGGGCTGGAGCTGGGGCAGCTCGAGACTGAGTCCGAGCGCGCGGACGAGCGCAAGCTCGCCGACGCCTCGCGCGAGCTCGTCGGCAAGATCAAGGCGGCGCTCGGCGAGCGCGTGAAGGAGGTCCGCACGACCGCGCGCCTCACCTCGTCGCCGGCGTGCCTCGTGGCGGACGAGCACGACCCGGGCGCGAACCTGCAGCGGATCCTGCGCGCGGCCGGGCAGGAGGTGCCGAAATTCCCGCCGATTCTCGAGGTGAACCCCGCGCACCCGATGGTCGAGCGGCTGAAGGGCGAGGAGAAGCGGTTCAAGGAATGGGCCGAGCTGCTCTTCGACCAGGCCCTGCTCGCCGAGGGCGGCACCCTCGACGACCCGGCCGGGTTCGTGAAGCGGATGAACGAGCTGATGCTCGAGCTCGCCGGCGGCGGGTCGCGGATCTGGACGCCGGGCTAGCGCGCCGGGCCACTCGGGATCCAGGGGATCGGGGGATCGGGAGATCGGGGGATCGGCCGGTGCGGATCTACTACTCCGATCACTACGTCCTGCCGCTTCCGCCCGGCCACCGGTTCCCGATGGGGAAGTACGCGCGCCTGCGCGCGCGCGTGCTCGAGGGGGAGTTCGGGGCGGCGGCGCAGGTCGCGCCCGCGGCGCGCGACGAGGACATCGTCCGTGCGCACTGCCCGGCGTACCTCGGCCGGGTCGTCGGCGGCACGCTGAGCGCGGCCGAGCAGCGCGCGATCGGCTTCCCGTGGACGCCGCAGATGGTCGAGCGCTCGCGCCGGACGAGCGGCGCGACCGTCGCCGCGGCGCGCGCCGCGCTCGAGGACGGCATGGCGGTCAACCTTGCCGGCGGCACGCACCACGCGTTCCGCGACCGCGGCGAGGGGTTCTGCGTGCTGAACGACAGCGCGATCGCCGCGCGCGCGTTGCAGGCGGCGGCACTCGTCGAGCGCGTCGCGGTGATCGACTGCGACGTGCACCAGGGCAACGGCACCGCGTCGATCTTCCGCGACGACCCGTCGGTCTTCGCGTTCTCGATCCACGCCGCCAACAACTTTCCGTTCGCGAAGGAGCCGGGCGACCTCGACGTCGAGCTCGCCGACGGCACCGGCGATCGCGAGTACCTCGAGGCGCTCGAGCGCGGGCTGCGGGAGACGCTCGCGCGCGGGCGGCCGGAGCTCGCGATCTATCTCGCCGGTGCCGATCCGTACTACGACGATCGCCTGGGGCGGCTCGCGCTCACCAAGCAGGGGCTGCTCGAGCGCGACCGGCTGGTGCTATCGGCGTGCGCTCGCGCCGGCGTGCCGGTGGCGGTGACGATGGCGGGCGGCTATGCGCGCGAGATCGACGACACGGTGGAGATCCACACCAACACCGTGGAAACCGCGGCCTGGTTCGCTACTGGTTGAGCCGGACGGCCTCGCGTTCGCGGCGGGCTTCGTCCGCCGGAATGCCGGTCTGCATGTCGCGGCGGTCGCGCGCCGCTTCGCCCGTCGGCACCCCGGTCTGCAGGTCGCGCTGCCGCCGCGCCGCTTCCCCCGGGGCGACGTTCAGCCGCACCGCGTCCGCCTCGCGCGCGCGTTCGCCCTGCATGATGTTCCGCTGCGCGGCGTCCCGGTCGATGCGCTGGGCGTCGGCGGGGACGTTGCGGAATCGGTCCCCGGCGGTGTCCGGCGCCCGGCCGGGCGTCGATTGGCCGCCCGGACCGGGTACCGCGGCGGAGGGAATCGTGCTCGGCCCGCTCCCGGCGGGCAGGTTCGCCGTCGGCTGAGGCGCGCTCGGGAGATAGCCCTGCGGGATCGTCCCAGGCGCCTGCACGCCGCCGGTCTGCGGATTGACGTAGTGCCCGGTGCTCGGCGGCTGCTGCAGGACCGTGTGGCGACCGCCGGCCGGCGGCTCGTCCGAGTACGTCACCCGCCCGTCCGGGCCGACGTGCTTGTAGATGGCTTGGGCGAATGCCGGCGCGGCGAGCGCCGCCGCAACGGCGAGGAGGATTGTTCGGAACATGACCGCTACTCCGCTCGGGCCTCGCGCGCGAGGCCGGTGCGGCCAATGTAGCACTTCCGCGCGGCCGGCGGACACCGCCCGCGATGACGATGTCCTGCCGTGCCGGCGGTCGTCAGAGCTTCCCGAGCATCGCCTCGGCGCCCGACACCTCGAACTTGCCCGGCGCCTCGACGTTGATGCTCTTCACCACCCCGTCGTCGACCAGCATCGAGTAGCGCTGCGAGCGCACGCCCATGTTGCGCGCGGTGAGGTCGAGTTCGAGGCCGAGCTTCTTCGTGTAGTCGCCGTTGCCGTCGGCCATCATGCGGATCTTGCCGCCCGCCTTCTGGTCCCGGCCCCACGATGCCATGACGAATGCGTCGTTGACCGAAACGCACCAGATTTCGTCGACGCCCTTCTTCTTCAGCGCGTCGAAGTTCGCCACGTAGCCCGGGACGTGCTTGGCGGAGCAGGTGGGGGTGTAGGCGCCGGGCAGGGCGAAGATCGCGATCTTCCTGCCCTTCACGAGATCCTGGACCTGGAGGTCGCGCGGGTTCATCGGGCACCCGGTCGAATCGTCGAACTCGGTCGCTTCGGTAAGCCGCCCGTCAGGCAGGCGGTCGCCGACCTTGATTGGCATGGGGTTTTCTCCTGGTGCAATGAAATCGGAACGCGAGAATGGCCGACTTCCCCGCCGAAGTCAAAACGTCACGCAGTGGTGGCGAAAGCGGGGTGAAGCCATTGAGGCAGAAGGGGTTTTGAGGCTATAGTGAGCCGTTCCCCGGAGACTTCCCGCCCGCATGCCGGTTGCCGCCGTATCGAACGAAGAGCGCCGCCTCACGCTCGCCGAGGTGGTCAACGCCCTGATCGCCGACGGGCTGGTGCCGCGCGAGGAGGCCGAGCGGCTCGCCGCCGACCGCCGCGCCCATCGCGCCGGCAGCGTGCACCCCCTCGTGGTGCTCGCCGACCAGAAGTGGCGCTCGGCGCAGGCGCCGCACCGCGCGCTCACGCTCGAGGCGCTCACCGAGTGGTACGCCGCGAAGGCCGAGCTGCCCTACTTTCACGTCGACCCGCTGAAGATCAACTTCGCGGCGGTGACCGACGTCATGTCGAGCGCCTACGCCGAGCGCTTCAAGATCCTGCCGGTCGAGGTCAACCAGAAGCGCGCGGTGATCGCCACCGCCGAGCCGTACGTGCGCGAATGGGAGGCCGAGCTCCGGCGCGTGCACCGCTTCGAGATCGAGCGCGTGTTCGCGAACCCGCTCGACATCCAGCGCTACATCGTCGAGTTCTACAACCTCGCGAAATCGGTCAAGGGCGCGAAGGGCACCGCCGAGGCGCGCTCGGGGATCTCGAACTTCGAGCAGCTGGTCGAGCTCGGGAAGTCGAACCGCCAGCTCGACGCGAACGACCAGCACATCGTCAACATCGTCGACTGGCTGTGGCAGTACGCCTTCGACCAGCGCGCGAGCGACATCCACATCGAGCCGCGCCGCGACGTCGGCCGGGTGCGCTTCCGCATCGACGGCGTGCTGCACGACGTCTACCAGCTCCCCTCGCCGGTGATCGCGGCGATGACGAGCCGCATCAAGATCCTCGGCCGCATGGACGTGGTCGAGAAGCGCCGGCCGCAGGACGGCCGCATCAAGACCCGCACCGCCGAGGCGCAGGAGGTGGAGCTGCGCCTGTCGACGCTGCCCACCGCCTTCGGCGAGAAACTGGTGATGCGGATCTTCGACCCGGAGGTCCTGGTCAAGGACTTCACCGATCTCGGCTTCTCCGAGGAAGACAGGGCGCGCTGGAGCGAGATGACCGGCAAGCCGCACGGCATCATCCTCGTCACCGGCCCCACCGGATCGGGCAAGACGACGACGCTCTACTCGACCCTGAAGACGCTCGCCACGAACGAGGTGAACGTCTGCACGATCGAGGACCCGATCGAGATGATCGAGCCGGCGTTCAACCAGATGCAGGTGCAGTCGGCGATCGACCTCAACTTTCCCGAGGGCGTGCGCGCGCTGATGCGGCAGGATCCGGACATCATCATGGTCGGCGAGATCCGCGACCTCGAGACCGCCGAGATGGCGATCCAGGCCGCGCTCACCGGCCACCTCGTGCTCTCGACCCTGCACACGAACGACGCGGCGAGCGCGGTGACGCGGATGCTCGATCTCGGCGTGCCGCCGTACCTCCTCAACGCGACCGTGCTCGGCGTGATGGCGCAGCGCCTCGTGCGCACGCTCTGTCCGAACTGCAAGCACAAGGTGCCCTACGGCGAGGACCGCGCCGACGACGTGGCGTGGGAGGAGCTCGTCCGGCCGTGGAAGGCGCGCCGTCCGGCGCGCGTCTACAAGCCGGTCGGCTGCCTCGACTGCCGGATGACCGGCTACCGCGGCCGCAGCGGCATCTACGAGGTGATGCTGCTCACGCCGGGGATCAAGCGGCTGATCGGGTCCACCCCCGACCTCGGCCGGATCCGCGAGCAGGCCTACAAGGACGGCATGAAGTCGCTGCGCATCAGCGGCGCGATGAAAGTCGCCGCCGGGACGACGACCTTCGAGGAAGTGCTGAAGGTCGCGCCGCCGCACCAGCACGAGGGTGCCTAGACGAGGGCGCCTCGCGTGCGCCGGACAGGCGGGGCGGGGCGAGCGCGCCCGGCACCCCCCCGGCCGCCGCCTCACCCGACTTCGCCCCCCCACTCTCCCATGCCCTTGCGCATCCTCGCCGGAAATCTGATCGTCGCGCTGGCGTACTTCGCCGGCGCGCAGGTCGGGCCGCTCTTCGCGCTCTTCGGCGCCAACGTCTCGCTCCTGTGGCCGTCCGCGGGCATTGCGGTGGCCGGGCTCGTGCTCGGGGGGCTCCGGCTCTCGCCGGGCGTCGCCATCGGCGCGTTCGGCGCCAACCTCGCGCTCGGCTCGCCGCCCGTCACCGCCGCGGCGATCGCGCTCGGCGCCACGCTCGCGGCGCTCGCCGCCGCCTGGCTGCTCGCGCGTCCGGCCGCCGAGGCGGCCGAGCGCTTCGATGCCGCGCTCCTGCGCGTGCGCGACGTCCTGCGGCTCGTCTTCCCCGCGGCCCTGGGAACGCCGGTGATCGCGGCGGCGCTCGGCGTCGCTGCGCTCGGTCAGGCCGGGCTGGTCGAGCCCGGGCAGGCGCTCCGCGGCGCGCTCGCCTGGTGGGCGGGCGATGCGCTCGGGGTGCTGCTCTTCGCGCCGCTCGTGCTCACCTGGGCGAGCGATCGCCGCCCGAACGTCGCGGTGGCGGGCGCGCTCGCGCACGCGGTGCTGATCGCCGTCGTGCTCTTCGCCGGGACGCTCCTGCTCGCCGCGCAGCTGCCGCGCGAGCGCACCGAGATTCTCGCGGCGCTCGTGCTGTTCCCGCTCGCGGTCTGGCCGGCGGTGCGCTTCCCGATGCGCGAGGTCGCGACGTTCAACGTCGCGCTCGCCGCGCTCGTCTTCGGCGCGGCCTGGTTCGGGGCCGGGCCGTTCGTGGGCGGCGCCGACCCGGCCGACCTCGTCGCGATCGTCGGCCTGCTCGCCTCGGTCGCGCTGACCACGCTTCTCCTCTGCGCGCTGAGCACCGAGCGCCGGCAGGCGGCCGAGCACCTGCGCCGGAGCGAAGAGCGCTTCCGCAGCCTCACCAAGCTCTCGGCCGACTGGTACTGGGAGCAGGACGAGGCGTTCCGGTTCACCGAGATCTCGCCGGCGTTCCTCGCCGCGACCGCGTTCGAGCCGTCGGAGTCGATCGGCAAGCGCCGCTGGGAGCTCGCGTTCGAGGGCCGCGACTCGCCCGAGTGGGCCGAGCACCGCCGGCAGGTCGAGGCGCACGAGCCGTTCCGCGACTTCCGCCGGGTGCGGCGCGGTCCGGACGGGCGGCTGCGCTACGCGCTCACCTCCGGCGAGCCGATCTTCGACGACGGCGGGACGTTCCGCGGCTACCGCGGCGTCGGCCGCGACATCACCGCGCAGGTGGAGGCCGAGGCGCGACTGCAGGAGTCGCGCGAGCTCTTCGCGCGCATCTTCCACTCGAGCCCGAGCCCGATGCTGATCAGCCGCGCCGCCGACGGCCGCGTGGTCGAGGCGAACGAGGCGTGGTGCGCGCTCTTCGGGCGCGAGCGGAGCGCGCTCGTCGGCCGGACGCTGGAGGAGACCGACGTGCTGGTCGAGCCGGCCGAGCGCGCGCGCATCGACGCGCACCTGCGCGCGCGCGGGACGGTGCGCAACCTCGAGGTCCGGGTCCGCGCGCGCGCGGGCGAGGTGCGCGAGGTGCTGTTCGCCGCGGAGCTCGCCGAGCTCGCCGGCGAGCGGTGCGTGATCTCGACCCTGACCGACGTCACCGATCGCAACCGCGCCCTCGCCGAGCTGCGCGCCTCGCGCGAGCGGCTCGAGCGGATGTTCCGCGGGAGCCCCCTGCCGATCGCGATCTCGGGGATCGAGGACGGCGCGGTGATCGACGTGAACGACGCCTGGTCGCACACCTACGGCTACGCGCGCGAGGCGATCCTCGGGCGCAATTTCGTCGAGCTGGGGCTGTGGCTCGAACCCGGCGCCCGCCGCCGCGTGCGGGACGAACTGCTCGCGAGCGGAGCGGTGCGCAACTTCGAGGCGCGCTGGCGCAAGTCGAGCGGCGAGGCCGCCGACGTGCTGCTCTCGGGCGACGTGATCGAGCTCGACGGCGTGCCGGTGATGCTCTCGGCCGCGCTCGACGTCACCGAGCGCAACGCCGCCGAGCGGCGCCTGCGCGAGTCCGAGGCGCGCTTCGCCAAGATCTTCCACTCGAGCCCGATGCCGGTGGTGATCAGCCGGCTCGGCGACGGCGCCTGCCTCGAGGTGAACGACGCCTGGTCGAAGTGGTTCGGCTGGTCGCGCGAGGAGGCAGTCGGCCGCACCTCGATCGAGCTCGGCATCTGGACCCATCCCGGGGACCGCGAGGAGTTCGTGCGGATGCTCCAGGTCGGGGTGGGCGTGCGCAACATGGAGTGCCGCTTCCGCAAGCGCTCGGGAGAGCTCGCCGACGTCCTCGTCTCGGCCGACATGCTCGACCTCGGCGGCGAGGCCTGCACGGTCACCTCGATCATGGACATCACCGAGCGCAAGGCCGCCGAGCGGCAGCTGCGCGAGTCGGAGCGGCGCTTCCGCGACTTCGCCGAGGCGGCGGGCGAGTACGTGTGGGAGCTCGACGTCGACGGCCGGTACACGTTCCTCTCGCGCCGCGTCGAGCAGGTGCTCGGCTACGCGCCCGACGAGCTGCTCGGGCGAAGAGCGACCGAGCTGATGCCCCCCGGCGAGGCCGAGCGCGTGCGCGACTGGTTCGCCCAGGTGATGCGCTCGCGCGAGGCGTTCCGCAACCTCGAGCACCGCTCGATGAGCCGCTCGGGCGCCCAGGTGTGGCAGGTGGTGAGCGGCGTGCCGATCGTGGACGCGGAGGGGCGGTTCGTCGGCTACCGCGGCACCGCGCTCGACATCACCGAGCGCAAGCAGGCCGAGTCGCGGATCGCCGAGCTCGCCACGCGCGATCCGCTCACCGGGCTGCCGAATCGCCTCCTGCTCTCCGACCGGCTCGCGCGGGGGATCACCGCTGCGCATCGCGAGGGGGGGCTGCTCGCGGTGATGTTCGTCGACCTCGATCACTTCAAGCGCATCAACGACACCCTCGGCCACGACGTCGGCGACCAGCTCCTGCGCGAGGTGGCGAAGCGGATCGGCGGTGTGCTGCGCAAGGGCGACACGCTGTCGCGGCTCGGCGGCGACGAGTTCGTGGTGGTGCTGGAGGGGCTCAAGGCGGCCGAGGACGCGGGCCAGGTCGCGCGCAAGCTGATCGACGCGCTGTCGCAGCCGTACGACATCGAGGGCCACACGCTCAACACCGCGGCGAGCGCCGGCATCGCGATCTACCCGGCCGACGGCACCGACGCCACCACGCTGATGCGCCACGCCGACACCGCGATGTACGTCGCGAAGTCGAGCGGGCGCAAGAACTACCAGTTCTTCTCCGCGGAGATGAACGTCCGCGCGACCGAGCGGCTGCGCCTCGAGGCGGCGCTGCGCGGCTCGGTCGACCGCGGCGAGCTGCGCGTCTACTACCAGCCGCGCGCGGACGTCGCCGGCGACACGCTGACCGGGGCCGAGGCGCTGCTGCGCTGGCAGCACCCGGAGCACGGCCTCCTGGTCGCCGGGCGGTTCATGCCGCTGGTCGAGGAGACCGGCCTCATCCACTCGATCGGCGAATGGGTGCTGCAGACCGCCACCGACCAGGCGAACGGCTGGCACGGGATGCACGGGCCGGCGTTCGCGATCTCGGTGAACATTTCGCCGAAGCAGTTCAACCGCGCGCTGCTCGGGCGGGTGCGGAGCGCGCTCGATGCGAGCGGGCTCGACCCGAAGATGCTCGAGCTCGAGCTGATCGAGAGCGCGCTCCAGCGCAACCCGGACGAGGCGCGGGCGGTGCTCGGCGGCCTGCGCAACCTCGGCGTGCGGGTGGTGCTCGACGACTTCGGCACCGGCTACTCGTCGATGAGCCAGCTTCGCCGGTTCGCGATCGACGGCATCAAGATCGACCGCTCGTTCGTGCGCGGGATGACCGCCAACCCCGACGACCGCATCGTGGTGAAGGCGATGATCGACATGGCGCGGTCGTTGCGGATCAACACCATCGCCGAAGGGGTCGAGACGCAGGCCGAGCTCGAGCTTCTCCGCAACATGGGCTGCGAGGAGTATTCGGGCCACCTCCTCGCCGAGCCGGGCACGCCGAGCGAGTTCGAGCGGCGGTGGCTGCGGCCGGGGAACGTCCGCGCGCTGCGGCCGCGGCGGTAGCGCCGCGCGCGAGCTCGCGCCGCGCTACTTCGACAGGTAGCGCATCGCCCGCTCGAGCCCCTCGATCGTCGTCGGGTACATGCGCCCGGCGAAGATCTCCCGCAGGACGCCGATCGACTGCCGGTACGGCCAGAGCTGCTCGGGCTCGGGGTTGAGCCACACCGTCTTCGGGTAGACGTCGAGCACCCGGCGCAGCCACACCGCGCCCGATTCCTCGTTGTGGTACTCGATCGAGCCGCCCGGCTGCAGGATCTCGTACGGGCTCATCGTCGCGTCGCCGACGAAGATCACCTTGTAGTCGTGGCCGTACTTGTGGAGGAGGTCGATGGTGCGCGTGCGCTCCGCGTGGCGGCGCCGGTTGTCCTTCCACACGAAGTCGTACAGGCAGTTGTGGAAGTAGAAGTACTCGAGGTGCTTGAACTCGGTCTTGGAGGCGCTGAAGAGCTCCTGCGCGAGCTTGATGTGGTCGTCCATCGAGCCGCCGACGTCGAGGAACATCAGCACCTTGACCGCGTTGTGGCGCTCGGGGCGCATGTGGAGGTCGAGCAGGCCCGCGTTGCGCGCGGTCTTGTCGATGGTGGTGTCGAGGTCGAGCTCCTCGGGCGCGCCGTCGCGGGCGAACTTCCGCAGCCGGCGCAGCGCGATCTTGATGTTGCGGGTGCCGAGCTCGACCGCGGCGTCGTAGTTCGCGTACTCGCGCTGGTCCCAGACCTTCACCGCCGAGCGGTTGCGCGAGGCGTCCTGGCCGATGCGGACGCCCTCGGGGTTGTAGCCGTAGGCACCGAACGGCGAGGTGCCGGCGGTGCCGATCATCCGGCTGCCGCCCTGGTGCCGGCCCTTCTGCTCCTCGAGGCGTTTGCGCAGCTCCGCCATGAGCTTGTCCCAGCCGCCGAGGGTCTCGATGAGCGCTTTCTCCTCCGGCGAGAGATTCAGCTCCGCCTGCTTGAGCAGCCACTCGAGCGGGATCTCGGCCTCCGCCCCCATGAGGTGCTCGACGCCCTTGAAGTACTCGCCGAAGGCGCGGTCGAACTTGTCGTAGTTCGACTCGTCCTTCACGAGCGCAGTGCGGGCGAGGTAGTAGAACTCGTCGATCGACGGCTCGATCACGCCCTTGTGCATTCCCTCCATCAGGGTGAGCCACTCCTTGATGGACACGGGGACCTTCCCCGCCTTCAGTTTGAGGAAGAAGCCGGTCAGCATGCAACGTCCCGATACAGATACAAAGGGTTACAGCATGCAGCGTAACCCCCGGCGTACTGTGGCGTTGAGGAGAGGGGAGGCAGAGCGGCGCCGCTGCGATCGGTGCCCGAAGTTACCAGGAGGATTCGATCATGCGGAAGGCAGTTCTGGTTCTGGCGGGCGCCGCGGCCGTCGCCGCCGCGCTCCCCGCGGCAAGCTTCGCGGGCGGTCCCCGCGTCGGCGTCTCGATCGCGATCGGCGGCCCGCCGGTCGCGTTTTTCCCCCCGCCCCCCGTCGTGTTCTTCCCGCCACCGCCGGTGGTTTACTACGCACCGCCGCCGGTCGCTTTCTTCCCGCGGCCCTACTACTACGCACCGCCGACCGTCGTCTTCCGCTCCGGCGGCAGGCCGAACTGGGGTCACGGCAACTCCGGGCACCACGGTCAGCCCGGCTGGGGGCAAGGCTACGGCGGGCATCGGGCGCGCTACTGAAGCCGGACTCGCGCTAGCGATTCTGGCGCGCCATGAACACGAGCCGCTCGAAGAGGTGAACGTCCTGCTCGTTCTTCAGCAGCGCCCCGTGTAGCGGCGGGATGATGTGCTTACGGTCCTTGGCGCGCAGCGCCTCGGGCGGGATGTCCTCGGCGAGCAGGAGCTTCAGCCAGTCGAGGAGCTCGGAGGTCGAGGGCTTTTTCTTGAGCCCGGGCACCTCGCGCAACTCGAAGAACACCTCCAGCGCCTCGCGGAGCAGCCCCTTCTTCAGGCCCGGGAAGTGCACGTCGACGATGCGCTCCATCGTCTCCTTGTCGGGGAAGCGGATGTAGTGGAAGAAGCAGCGGCGCAGGAACGCATCGGGCAGCTCCTTCTCGTTGTTCGAGGTGATGAAGACGATCGGACGGTGCCGGGCCTTGACGAGCTCCTTCGTCTCGTAGACGTAGAACTCCATCCGGTCGAGCTCGCGCAGGAGGTCGTTCGGGAACTCGATGTCGGCCTTGTCCACCTCGTCGATCAGCAGCACCACCGGCGAGTCGCCCGTGAACGCCTGCCACAGCATCCCCTTCACGATGTAGTTGGCGATGTCGTGCACGCGCGGGTCGCCGAGCTGCGAGTCGCGGAGCCGGCTCACCGCGTCGTACTCGTACAGCCCCTGCTGCGCCTTGGTCGTCGACTTGATGTGCCACTCGAGGAGCGGCAGGCCGAGCGACTCGGCGACCTCGATCGCGAGGCGCGTCTTGCCGGTGCCCGGCTCGCCCTTCACGAGGAGCGGGCGCTGGAGCGTGATCGCGGCGTTCACCGCGAGCTTGAGGTCGTCGGTGGCGACGTAGGTGGACGAGCCCTTGAAGCGCATGGACATTCCCGGCGAGGCGTTGCGCCGATTATAACCGTGCGCTTCCGGCCATCCGCGGGTGACAATCGCGCGCCATGCGCGCGCTGCTCCTCGCCCCTGTTCTCGTCCCCGCTTTCGCCCTCGTTCTCGCCCCCGTGCTCGCCGCGCCGGCCGGCGCAGTCGAGCCGCCGCTCGTCGCCCTCGACGTCGGGCACTTCACGCTGGCGCCCGGCGCCACGAGCGCGCGCGGGCGCTCCGAGCTGGAGTTCAATCGCGACCTCGCGGCGCTCGTCCGGGAAGCGCTCGCGCGGCGCGGCCTGCGCGTCCGGCTGATCGGCTACGACGGGGAGATGAGCGTGCTCTCGCGCCGCGCGGCGGCGGCGCGCGGCGCCGACCTGCTGCTCTCGATCCACCACGATTCGGTCCAGCCGCATTTCCTCCAGGATTGGACCTACGAGGGGGAGAACTTGCGCTTCAGCGACCGCTACGCCGGCTTCTCGCTCTTCGTCTCGCGGCGCAACCCGGCGCTGCCCGCGAGTCTCGCCTGCGCTTCCGCCGTCGGCGCGGCGATGAACGGGGCCGGTTTCGTGCCGTCGCTCTATCACGCCGACCCGATTCCCGGCGAATCGAAGTCGTTCGCGGACCGGGCGAACGGCGTCCATTACTACGACAACCTCGTCGTGCTGCACGCGGCCGCGCAGGCCGCGGTGCTCGTCGAGGCGGGCGTGATCGTCAACCGCGACGAGGAGCTCGCGCTCCGCGACCCGGCGCGGCAGTCGCGGATGGCGGAAGCGATCGCCGACGGCGTGCGTTCCTGCCTCGGCGCCCGCGGCCGCACTTTGACCCGCCGCGGATCGCTCGGGTAGAATCGCGCGGGCTTTGGGGCAGCGGACCCCGAACGGGGGCGAAAACGATGAAGACGAAGCGATGAAGGCGATTCTGGGGGCGGCGCTCTTCGCGCTCGCAGCGACCGCGCAGGCGCAAGGCGCCGACGTGAAGGGCGATCCGCAGCGGGCGAAGGAGAAGATCTCCATGTGCGCCGGCTGCCACGGCATCCCCGACTACCGCACCGCCTATCCGACGGTCTACTACGTCCCGATGATCGCCGGCCAGAACCCGGGCTACATCGTGAAGGCGCTCGAGGCCTACCGGTCGGGCGAGCGCAACCACCCGAGCATGCGCGCGATTGCGGCGAGCCTGTCGGCGCAGGACATGGCCGACCTCGCGGTGTACTACGGTACGGTGGCGAAATGAGCCGCGCGACGAAGACGCTGCTGGCCGCCGCGTTCGCGGCGACGCTCGCGGCACCGGTCCTCGCGCAGGCGCAGCCGAAGCCGCTCGAGGAGCATCTCAAGAACTGCGCCACCTGTCACGGCGCGGACGGCAACAAGCCGCTCGCGCCGGACTTCCCGAAGCTCGGCGGGCAGCACTACGACTACCTGCTCCACGCGCTGAAGTCCTACAAGTCGGGCGCGCGGAAGAACGCGGTGATGGCCGGGCAGGCGAAAGACCTGACGACGCGGGAGATGGAGGCGCTCGCCGCCTACTACTCGAAGCAGCAGAGCTCGCTGCACATCGTGCCGCTGCACCGCCTCGCGCGGGACGACCGCTAGGTCCGCGCACCGGCGGCTCAACGCCGCCGCAGGCATTCCAGATACGCCGCGCCATCGGGCACCGTGCCCGCGCGCTGGGCTTGCCACACCGTTTCCCCCAGGCACTCGAGCACGACGTGCAGCGCCTCGTGCCGGTCGCCGCGCCCGGCGAGAAGGCGCTCGAACTCCGCGCGGATCCCCGGCGGCTGGTCGATCGCGAGCTGCTCCTCGATCGCGACGTGCAGGCTCATATGCAGGAACGGATTCGTCGCGCCGTCTTCCGGCGTGTACTCCCGGTCGAGGAAGCGGTCCGGGACGTCGAGGACGTGGTGGTACTCCGGGTGGGCGAGCATCACCTCGACCCCAACCGTGTCGAGCCCGGCGAGCGGCTCGCCCGCACGGTACTTCCGCCAGGCGTCGAAGAAAAAGCTGCGGACCTGTTCGCGCGACGGGTTGAACACGCGGGGCTCAGTCTTGCTTCGTCTTCGGCCGGTACTCGCACAGCTCGCGGATGAGGCAGCGCGGGCAGTCGGGCTTGCGCGCCTTGCAGACGTAGCGTCCGTGCAGGATCAGCCAGTGATGGGCGTTGCGCCGGTACGGCGGGGGCACGAACTTCTCCAGCCGCGCCTCGACCTCGAGCGGGTCCTTCCCCGGCGCGAGCCCGGTCCGGTTCGCGACGCGGAAGATGTGCGTGTCGACCGCCATCGTCTCCTGTCCGAACGCGGTGTTGAGCACGACGTTCGCGGTCTTGCGGCCGACGCCCGGCAGCGCTTCGAGCGCCGCGCGCGTCGCCGGCACCTCGCCGCCGTGGCGCTCGAGGAGGAGCCGGCTCATCTCGATCACGTTCTTCGCCTTCGTGCGGAAGAGGCCGATCGTCCTGATGTACGGTGTCAGTCCGTCGATTCCGAGGGCGAACATCTTCTGCGGCGTCCCGGCGACCTCGAACAGCCCGCGGGTCGCGAGGTTGACGCTCTTGTCGGTCGCCTGCGCCGAGAGGATGACCGCCACCAGCAGCTCGTAGGGCGAGCGGTACGCAAGCTCGGTGGTGGGCTGCGGGTTGGCCGCCGCGAAGCGCGCGAAGATCTCGCCACGTCTGGCCGGGTTCATCGCTTGGGCGGGCCGGCGCGGCGGGCGCGGGCGCGCTCGAGCGCGGCCCCGATCGCAGCGCGCCGGCGCTCGGGCGGATGGGCGGGCGCCGCGCGTCGCTCCGCGCGGGCCGCGTGGTCCCGCGCGAGGCGCGCGCGCCGCCGCTCGTAGCGCGCGCGCGCAGCGTCCGCCCGGGGTGCGTCCCACGCCGGCTCCGCGGCCGGCACGAGGTCGATGCAGTCGACCGGGCAGGGCGGCAGGCACAGATCGCAGCCGGTGCAGAGCTCGCCGATGACCGTGTGCATGAGCCCGCGCGCGCCGGCGATCGCGTCGACCGGGCACGCTGCGATGCAGAGCGTGCAGCCGATGCAGCGCGCCTCGTCGATGACCGCCGTGCGGCGGGGCCGCTCGACGCCGCACGCCTGATCGAGCGGCGCGTACGGACGGCCGGTGAGCGCGGCGAGCGCGCGGATCCCGGCGTCGCCGCCGGGCGGGCAGCGGTTGATGGCCGCTTCACCGGCGGCGATCGCACGCGCGTAGGGCCGGCACGCCGGGTAGCCGCACTTCGTGCATTGCGTCTGCGGCAGGACGCGGTCGATCGCGTCTTCGAGGACGGGGCTCGCCATCGCCTTCAGGCCGCGCGCGCGGCCGGCGCGGCGAGCCCCTCGACGATCTCGCGCACGAGGCCCGGGCCCCGGTACACGAGGCCGGTGTAGAGCTGGAGCAGGGTCGCGCCGGCGTCGAGCTTCTCGCGCGCGTCGGCGGCGCCCAGGATCCCGCCCGAGCCGATGATGGGGACGCGCCCCTTCAGCGCATCCGCAAGCTTGCGGATCACCGCGGTGGAGAGCGCGCGGACCGGCGCGCCCGAGAGGCCGCCCGCCTCGTCGCCGTGCGGCAGCCCCTGCACGCCGGCGCGCGAGGTGGTGGTGTTCGTGGCGATCACCGCGTCGATGCCGAACTCGACGAGCGCGGCCGCAATCGCCGCGATCGCCCCGTCGTCGAGATCGGGCGCGATTTTCACCGCCAGCGGCAGGCGGCGCCTGTGCGTCCGGGCGAGCCGGTCGCGCGCCTTCGTCACCTGCGCGAGGATCGCGCCGAGCTCGCCCGCCTGCTGGAGCCGGCGCAGGTCCTGCGTGTTCGGCGAGGACACGTTGACGGTCGCGTAGGTCGCGACCGGATAGACCTGCTCGAGGCAGGCGACGTAGTCGTCGGCGGCGCGCTCGAGCGGCGTGTCCTTGTTCGTGCCGAGGTTCACGCCGAGGATGCCGTCGTAGCGCGCGCGCCGGACGTTCTCGACGAACCGTTCCACGCCGACCGAGTTGAAGCCGAGCCGGTTGATGATCGCCTCCCGCTCGGGAATGCGGAATACGCGCGGCCGCGGGTTTCCCGGTTGCGGCCGCGGCGTGACGCCGCCCGCCTCGAGGAAGCCGAAGCCGAACGCCGCGAGCGCGTCGACGAACTCGCCGTGCTTGTCGAGCCCGGCGGCGAGGCCGAGCGGGTTGGGGAACTCGAGCCCCATCGCCTTCACGCGCGTGCCGGCGACGGCCTTGCCGGGCAGTCCGGCGCAGCCGAACCGCTGCAGCAGCCGGACCGAGGGAAGCGTCAGCTCGTGCGCGGTCTCGGGATCGAGGCGGAAGAGCAGCGGTCGCGCGAGGCGGTAGAGCATCCGGCGATTCTACCGGCCACCCACCGGTCGCCGACGGCCCCGCGGATCAGCCGTCGATCTCGCTCCCGGCGAGCCGGCGCCACATGCCGTCGACCAGGCCCTCGATCGGGCGGAAGCGCGCCTTGTAGGCCATCTTGCGGCTGTCGCGGATCCAGTAGCCGAGGTAGAGGTAGGGCAGGCCGAGCGCGCGGCACTGCTCGATCTGCCAGAGGATGTTGAACGTGCCGAGGCTTGCGCCCTCGAGCTCCGGGTCGAAGAAGGTGTAGACCGAGGAGAGCCCGTCGGACAGGAAATCCACGATGCTCACCATCACCAGCTTCGACTCGTCGCGGAACTCGACCAGGCGCGTGTTCACCCGGCTCTGGAGCAGGAAGTGCGAGTACTGGTCGCGACTGTCCTGGTCCATGCCGCCGCCGGCGTGGCGCGCGGCCTGGTAGCGGAGATAGAGCGCGTAGTGCTCGACGCGAAAGCGCAGCCCGAGCGCGCTCGCCGCGAGGCCTTCGTGCTTGCGGCCGGCGCGCCGCTGGTAGCGCGAGGACTCGAACTCGCGCACCGGGATGCGCACCGGCACGCACGCGCGGCAGGCGTCGCAGTACGGGCGGTAGGTGAAGATGCCGCTGCGGCGGAAGCCGAGCCGCACCAGCTCGGCGTAGAGATCGTTGCCGATGAGGTGGGAGGGCGTCGCCACCTGCGAGCGCGCCATCTTGCCCGGCAGGTAGCTGCACGGATACGGGGCAGTCACATAGAACTGCAGTACCGCATGCGGCAGATCGTTGAGCTGCGACATCGATTCCCGGTTCGTCCTACCCCGCCGCGGACCAGCGCCCCGGCAGCCGCGGATAGTCTACCAAGTCCTTGACCCGGCGGGCGAACTCGCGCCGGGGGATTTCCCGGGCGCCGAGCGAGGCGAGGTGCTCGGTGTGCATCTGGCAGTCGATCAGGCCGCAGCCTTCGGCCGCGAGCCGCCGCACCAGGGCGACGAACGCGAGCTTGGACGCGTCGCGGCTGCGGCTGAACATCGACTCGCCGAAGAACGCCGCGCCGATCGACACCCCGTAGAGCCCGCCGGCGAGCTCGCCGTCGATCCAGGTCTCGGCCGAGTGGGCGTGCCCGAGCCGGTGGAGCCGCTGGTACGCCGCGCGCATCTCCGGCTGGATCCACGTGCCGCCCTGGTCGGGCCGCGGTGCCGCGCAGCCGCGCATCACCTCGTCGAACGCGGTGTCGAAGCGGATCTCGTGCGGCTTGTTCCGCAGGGTCTTCGCGAGCGAGCGGGTCACGCGCAGCTCGCCCGGAAACAGCACCATGCGCGGGTCGGGGCTCCACCACAGGATCGGGTCGCCGTCCGAGTACCACGGGAAGATGCCCCGCCGGTAGGCGTCGAGGAGGCGCTGCGGCGAGAGATCGCCGCCGACGGCGAGCAGGCCGTTCGGGTCCTTCTGCGCGCGCTCGAGCGGGGGAAACGGGGTGCCGGCGCCGAGCCAGGCGATCGCCACCTCAGCACTGCGCCTGATTCAGCACTTCACCTGCTTCAGCACTTCACCTGCTGCCGGCAGTAGCGCTCGAGCTCGCTCACCACGCACGTCCCCTCGACCGCGGCGCGCGCCTTGCCGCCGTACTCGAGGCCGAGCCGAACCTCGTACTTCGCGAAGAATTCGTCGAACACTTCGCCGCCGAGCGTGCCGACGGCGTACAGCTCGTCCGCCGCGCGGTCGTAGTCGAGCAGGATCGCCGCGAGCGGCTGCGGCGCGGGGCCTGCGACCACGCGGCCGCCCTCGGCCGGGTCGTACTGGCTGTGCTCGGAGCAGCAGTGGATGACCTGGGCGTGGCGGTTGCCGGGGGTCTTCTCGGCGCGGTAGCTGATGAAGCTGATGTCGCGCGTCGGGTAGGTGAGCCGGTGCGCGCAGATCGCGGAATAGGCGACGATCGCGCCGTTCGCGCCGGTGCCGCCGGACCACTCGTAGCCGCGCTTGTCGGCGGTCGCGAGCTTCGCCACGGCGCGGGTCGGCTTGCCCAGGTTGAGCAGGAAGCAGGGCGTACCCGCGTACGGGTAGTGGAAGATCAGGTTCTGCCCGGCGGGCACCGCTTTCGACTTCAGTGGCTCGCCGCCGGTGCCGACCAGCCGGGCCCGGGCGTAGTGGCGCGGGCGCGCGGTGCCCTGGGCGAGGGCCTGCGCCATCAGCTCCGGCAGCGAGGTGGCCGCCCCGGCGAGGCCGCAGGCGCCCACGAACTTCCTTCGATCCATCGGTCCGGAAGCTAGCGACCGGCCCGGGTGCTGTCAATCCCGCGCGCGGATCAGAGGTTGTAGCCTGTCTCGTTGTGCAGGACCGTGTCGAGCCCCTCGGTCTCCTCCTCGGCGGCGACGCGCATGCCGACGACGGCATCGCTCACCTTGAGCAGGACGAAGGTGATCACGCCCGACCACAGGCCGACCGCGACGATGCCGCCGAGCTGCACCAGCACCTGCCCGCCCATCGTCTGTCCCTCGGCGTAGCCGACGCCGCCGAGCGCGGTCGCCGCGAACACGCCGGTGAGCGCCGTCCCGAGGACGCCGCCGACCCCGTGCACCGGGAAAACGTCGAGCGAGTCGTCGACGCGCAGCGCGCGCTTCATATAGCCGGTCGCGAAGAAGCACGCGACGCCGGCGATGGCGCCGATCGCGATCGCCCCGAGCGGCCCGACGAAGCCCGAGGCCGGGGTGATCGTGCCGAGCCCCGCGACCATCCCGGTCACGATTCCGAGCACCGACGGCTTGCCGTAGCGCGTCCACTCGCACACCATCCAGGCGAACGCGCCGGTGGCGGCGCCGATGTGGGTCACGAGCATGGCCATGCCGGCCGCGCCGTCCGCGGCGAGCGCGCTGCCCGCGTTGAACCCGAACCAGCCCACCCAGAGCATCGAGGCGCCGGCAACGGTCAGCGTGAGGTTGTGCGGCGGCATCGGCGTCTCGGGAAAGCCCCGGCGCCGGCCGAGGACGAGCGCGGCGACGAGCGCCGCGATGCCGGCGTTGAGATGCACGACGGTTCCGCCGGCGAAATCCATCAGCCCCATCTTCGCGAGCCAGCCGTCGCCCCACACCCAGTGCGCGACCGGCGCATAGACGGCGAGCAGCCACAGCAGCGAGAAGAGCAGCATTCCGGAGAACCGGACCCGCTCGGCGTAGCCGCCGATCACCAGCGCCGGGGTGATGATCGCGAAGGTGAGCTGGAACATCGCGAACACGGTCTCGGGGATGCTCCCCTTCAGCGCCTTGACGTCGACCCCGGCGAAGAAGGACTTGTCGAGCCCGCCCCACCAGGCGTTGGCGGCGCCGCCGTCGCCGAACGCGATGCTGTAGGCGACGATCACCCACGCCAAAGTGACGACGCAGGTGATCGCGAAGCACTGCATCAGGACCGAGAGCACGTTCTTCGTGCGCACCAGGCCGGCGTAGAAGAGCGCGAGTCCGGGCAGGGTCATGAAGAGGACGAGCACCGAGGCGGTGATCATCCATGCGGTGTTCGCGGCGTCGAGCTTGGGCGGGTCGGCGGCGAGCGCGAGCGGTGCGTGGAGCAGGGCGAGCGCGACGAGCGCTGCCCCCGGGCGGTGCGCGGTCATGGGGTGATCCTCCTCCGGTTCGGTTCTTCTGCTCTCGCCGCCGTCCTTTGCGCTGCGGCAGTGCGGGGGACGGTCGGGGACGGCCCTGCACGGGCGCATCGGGGCGCCAATCTACTCCGCGGCGGGAGAAAAGACAAAGCCCGCGCCGCGCGCGATCAGCGTGCCGGCGGGGGAAGGATCTCGCCCGAGTGGAACGAGAATGCGCCGGCGGTGCGGTCACCGTAGTAGTGCCGGAGCGTCGTCGAGACGGTGCGGAAGGCGATCTCCGGCCACGGGATCGCGCTCTCCGGGAAGAGTTGCACCTCGAGGCTCTCCGTGCCCGGCCCGAAGTCGAGATCGACGAGCCGCGCGCGGTAGAAGATGTGAACCTGGTTGACGTGCGGCACCGAGAGCACCGAGAACATTCCCGCCAGTTCGACGCGCGCCCGCGCCTCCTCGAGCGTTTCGCGCAACGCTGCCTGCGCGACCGTCTCGCCGTTCTCCATGAAGCCGGCGGGTAACGTCCAGAGCCCGTAGCGCGGCTCGATCGCGCGGCGGCAGAGGAGCACCTGGTCGCGCCACTCGGGGATGCACCCGATCACCATCTTCGGGTTCGAGTAGTGGATGGTGCCGCAGGCGTCGCACACGTGGCGCGGCAGGTTGTCGCCGGGCGGAATCCTGAGCGCGACCGGGGTGCCGCAGCTGGAGCAGTACTTCATCGCGGGCCCAATGATAAACCGCGGCGGTGCGACGGTCCGCCGCGGGGGCCGCGGCCTCGGGGCTCAGGGCAGGGTGCGCAGCGCCGCGGCGAGCGCGAGGTCCGGCCGCCGGCGCTTGTCGATCTTGATCTCGTGCGTCGGCTCGATGGTACCGTCCTCGTTCACGGTCTCGAGCCGGACGGTGAAGCCCCAGAGAAACGCGAGGTGCTTCATCACGTCCTTGTAGGTCCCGTGCAGCGGGCGGCGGTCGGCGCGGAAGTGCCGGAGCGTCATCGAGCGGTCGCCGCCGACGTCGACCCCCACGATCTGGATGTTCGGCTCGCGCTCCGAGAGCGCGTACTGCGAGGCGAGCGCATCGCGCACGGTGCGATAGCCCTCGTCGTTGTGGATCGCGCCGACGCGGTAGTTCGGCGCCTCGTCGTCGTCGGCGAGGCAGAACAGGCGAAAGTCGCGGATCACCTTGGGCGAGAGGAACTGCTGGATGAAGCTCTCGTCCTTGAAGTTGCGCATCGCGAAGTCGAGCGTCTTCAGCCAGTCGGAGCCGGCGATGTCGGGGAACCAGCGGCGGTCCTCCTCGGTCGGCTCTTCGCAGACGCGGCGGATGTCGCGGTACATCGCGAAGCCGAGCGCGTACGGGTTCATGCCGCCGCTGAAGTAGGGGCTGTCGAAGGCGGGCTGGGTGAGCACGTTGGTGTGCGAGTGCAGCACCTCGAGCAGGAAGCTGTCGGCGAGCAGGCCCTCGTCGTACAGGGTCTGCATGATCGTGTAGTGCCAGAACGTCGCCCAGCCCTCGTTCATGACCTGGGTCTGGCGCTGCGGGTAGAAGTACTGCTGGAGCTTGCGCGCGATGCGCGCGATCTCGCGCTGCCAGGGCTCGAGCAGCGGCGCGTGCTTCTCGAGGAAGTAGAGCAGGTTCTCCTGCGGCTCGGACGGGAACACCACTTCGGCCTTCTCGTCGTCCGCCGAGTCGCGGTTCGGCAGCGTCCGCCACAGGTCGTTCACGAGCTGCTGCAGGTGCTCCTCGCGCTCCTTCAGCCGCAGCCGCTCCTGCGCGAGCGTGCGCTTCGGCGGGCGCTTGTAGCGGTCGACGCCGAAGTTGCCGAGCGCGTGGCAGGCGTCGAGCACCCGCTCGACCTCCTCCTCGCCGTAGCGCCGCTCGCACTCGATGATGTACTGCTTGGAGAAGAGCAGATAGTCGATGATCGCGTCGGCCTGGGTCCAGGTGCGGAAGAGGTAGTTGCCCTTGAAGAACGAATTGTGGCCGTAGCTCGCGTGCGCGATCACGAGCGCCTGCATCGGCATCGTGTTCTCCTCGAGGAGATAGGCGATGCACGGGTTGGAGTTGATGACGATCTCGTACGCGAGGCCCATCGCGCCGCGCTTGTAGACCTGCTCGGTGGCGAGGAAGCGCTTGCCGAACGACCAGTGGTGATAGCCGATCGGCATGCCGTTGGACGCATAGGCGTCCATCATCTGCTCGGCGCTGATGACCTCGATCTGGTTCGGGTAGGTGTCGAGCCTGAACCCCTCGGCGACGCGCGCGATCTCGCGGTCGTAGCGCTCGATCAGGTCGAAGCGCCACTCCGATCCCGAGGGGAGCGGCTCGCCGGGGCGGCGCCGCGGCGAGGCCGGCCGCAGCGCGGAAGTGCCGTCGTCGAAGGGCAGTGCCATGGGGACGCGCGGCTTCCGCCCGCTTCAGGCGGCCGCCTTCTCCTTCTTGGCGAAGAGCTCGCGCAGCACCGGGAAGATGTCGGTGCGGTCGCGGATGCGGCCGAGCGCGAGGTTGGGCCGGCTCGCGCGCGCCTGCTCGTAGTGCACCCACAGGTTCTGCGGCTCGCCGGTGGTGATCTCGACGTAGGTGTAGTACTGCACCATCGGCAGGATGTCGTTCACCAGCAGCTCGAGGCAGCGCGGCGAGTCGCCCTCCCAGTTGTCGCCGTCGGAGGCCTGGGCGACGTAGATGTTCCACTGGTCGAGCGGATAGCGGTCCTTCATCACCTCGCCGGCGAGCGAGAGCGCGCTCGACACCACCGTGCCGCCGGTCTCGGTCGAGTGGAAGAACTCCTCCTCGTCGACCTCCTTCGCGGTGGTGTGGTGGCGGATGAACACGATCTCGATCCGCTCGTAGTGGCGCTTGAGGAAGAGGTGGAGCAGGATGAAGAACCGCTTGGCGAGGTCCTTGCGCGTCTCGTCCATCGAGCCCGACACGTCCATCAGGCAGAACATCACCGCCTGCGCGATCGGCAGCGGCTGGGTGACGCGGTTCCTGAAGCGCAGATCGAAGGTGTCGATGAACGGCACCGCCGCGATCCGCCGCTTGAGCGCTTCGAGCTCCGCGATGAGCTCGGCGACGCGCGGATCGTCGCGGTCGGCCGCCTCCCCGCCGAGCGCCTCGAGCTCGGCCTCGAGCTCGCGCAGGCGCACCGCGTACGGGCCCTGGAAGGCGATCCGGCGCGCGAGCGACTCGCGCATCGTGCGCACGATCGCGAGGTTCGAGGGCGTGCCGTCGGTGCGGTAGCCGGCGCGCACGCGGCGGTGGTGCGGGATCTGGGTGAGCTGGGTCTTGACGAGGTCGGGCAGCGCCATGTCCTCGAAGAAGAAGTCGAGGAACTCCTCGCGCGAGAGGCGGAAGCGGAACGCGTCCTCGCCCTCGCCGTCGTCGGAGGCGCCGCCGCCCATGCCCTTGCCCGCGCCTTGCGGCCGCGCGATCTCGTCGCCGGTCACGTACTCCTTGTTGCCCGGGAGGACGACCTCGCGCCTGCCGCCGGCGCCGTGCTGGAAGTTCGGCTCGGTCAGGTCGCGCGACGGGATGGAGATGCTCGCGTCGCGGTCGGCCTCGGCGATGCGGCGGCCGGCGATCGCGCGCCCGACCGCCTCGCGCACTTGCGCGCGGTAGCGCTTGAGGAAGCGCTGCGCGTTGACGGCGCTCTTGTGCCGCGGGTTCTCGCGCCGGTCGATGACGTCGGACATAGGACCGCGGGCCTCGTGAACAACCGACCGGCCCGCTGCTCAAGCTCCTGTCAGTTCCGAACCGGTGCTGTCGTCAGCCCCGATGCGCGCCCATTATGGGCTCAAGACGACTTGCGCACGCGCAGGTACCACTCGACGAGGAGGCGCACCTGCTTGGGCGTGTAGCCCTTCGCGACCATCCGGTCGACGAAGTTCTGGTGCTTCTTGCGCTCGTCCTCGGACGCCTTGGCGTTGAACGAGATCACCGGCAGGAGGTCCTCGGTGGTCGAGAACATCTTCTTCTCGATCACGGTGCGCAGCTTCTCGTAGCTCGTCCACGACGGGTTCTTGCCCTGGTTCGCGGCGCGGGCGCGGAGCACGAAGTTGACGATCTCGTGGCGGAAGTCCTTCGGGTTCGAGATGCCGGCCGGCTTCTCGATCTTCTCGAGCTCGTCGTTGAGCGCCGCGCGGTCGAGGATCTCGCCGGTGTTCGGGTCGCGGTACTCCTGGTCCTGGATCCACAGGTCGGCGAAGGTCACGTAGCGGTCGAAGATGTTCTGGCCGTACTCGGAGTACGACTCGAGGTACGCGGTCTGGATCTCCTTGCCGATGAATTCCACGTACGGCGCGGACAGGTACTCCTTGACCGCCGACAGGTAGCGCTTCTCGGTCTCGGCCGGGAACTGCTCGCGCTCGATCTGCTGCTCGAGGACGTAGAGGAGGTGGACCGGATTGGCGGCGACCTCGGTGTGGTCGAAGTTGAAGACCTTCGACAGCACCTTGTAGGCGAAACGGGTGGACAGGCCGGTCATGCCCTCGTCGACGCCGGCGAAGTCGCGGTACTCCTGCATCGACTTCGCCTTCGGGTCGACGTCCTTCAGGTTCTCGCCGTCGTAGACGCGCATCTTGGAGAAGATCGAGGAGTTCTCCGGCTCCTTGATCCGGGTGAGCACGGCGAACTGCGCCATCATCTTGAGCGTGCCCGGCGCGCACGGCGCGTGCGCGAGCGAGGAGTTCTTCACGAGCTTGTCGTAGATCCGGATCTCTTCGCTGACGCGCAGGCAGTAGGGCACCTTGACGATGTAGATGCGGTCGATGAACGCCTCGTTGTTCTTGTTGTTCTTGAACGACTGCCACTCGGCCTCGTTCGAGTGCGCGAGCACGATGCCGTCGAACGGGATCGCGCCGAAGCCCTCGGTGCCCTTGTAGTTGCCTTCCTGAGTCGCGGTGAGGAGCGGATGGAGGACCTTGATCGGCGCCTTGAACATCTCGACGAACTCGAGCAGGCCCTGGTTGGCGCGGCACAGGCCCCCGGAGTAGCTGTAGGCGTCGGGATCGTCCTGCGAGTACTGCTCGAGCTTGCGGATGTCGAGCTTGCCGGTGAGCGAGCTGATGTCCTGGTTGTTCTCGTCGCCGGGCTCGGTCTTGCAGATCGCGATCTGGGCGAGGGTCGAGGGGCGCAGCTTGACGACGCGGAAGCGCGTGAGATCGCCGCCGTACTCGGCGAGGCGCTTCACTGCCCAAGGCGAGGGGATCTGGTTGAGGTAGCGCCGCGGAATGCCGTACTCGTCCTCGAGCATCGGCCCGTCGTCGTCCATGGTGAACAGGCCGAGCGGCGACTCGTTCACCGGCGAGCCCTTCAGCGCGTAGAACGTCATCTGCTCCATGAGGTGCTTGAGCTCCTCGGCGAGCGAGCTCTTGCCGCCGCCGGGCGGACCGAGGAGGTAGAGGATCTGCTTGCGCTCCTCGAGTGCCTGGCCGGCGTGCTTGAAGTAGGCGACGATCTGCTCGATCGTCTCTTCCATCCCGTAGAAGTCGCGGAACGCGGGATAGATCTTCATGACCTTGTTGGAGAAGATGCGCGACAGGCGCGGGTCGTTGCGCGTGTCGATCATCTCGGGTTCGCCGATCGCCATCAGCATGCGCTCGGCGGCGGTGGCGTAGGCGGCGGGGTTCGAGCGGCAGAGCTCGAGGTACTCGGTCAGCGAGTACTCCTCCTCCATCCGGCTCTCGTACCGCGCCTGGAAGCGGGAGAGCACGCCGCGCGTCTCGTGCGCGCTCGCACCGTGCCGCGGTGCGACCGCCGGCGCGGCTTCGCCGAACGCGGAGAAGACTTGCGTGGGCTTACCTTCCATGCGAACCTCCGCTGCGCGGAACGTGCGGCCAGTATCGGGGCCGCGTCCCTCGCTCATCGAGGAACTTGTAGCGATACTGCACTGATTTTCGGGCCATACCCGCCTCTAAGACAAGGTGCGTGTGGCAAAGTTGCGACGGCTCAGAGTACCTCAACGCGTCGCGCGGCGTGCGCGCTGACGCACGCGACCTTCCCCCTCGAACTTCCCCTCGAGCTTCCCCGCGAATTTCCCCGCGAATTTCCCCTCGAATCTCCCCTCGAGTTTCCGGGATCACCACTCGCCGCTCGCTCGCCCGGGCCCCGATGAGCGCCGACTTCGACCCCCGCCTCGTGCAGAAGCTCCGCGGTGCGCGCCGGGTCGTGGCGCTCACCGGCGCCGGCATCTCCGCGGCGAGCGGGATCCCGACCTTCCGTGACGCACAAACCGGGCTCTGGGCGCGATTCCGGCCCGAGGAGCTCGCCACCGCGGACGCCTTCCGGCGCGATCCGAAGCTCGTCTGGGACTGGTACGAATGGCGCCGCGGGCTGGTTGCGCGAGGCTCGCCGAACGCCGGCCACCGGGCGCTCGCCCGGCTCGAGGCGCTCGTGCCCGACTTCCTGCTCGTCACCCAGAACGTCGACGGCCTGCACGCGCGCGCCGGTTCGAAGCGGATCGTCGAACTTCACGGCAACATCCACCGCAACAAGTGCTTCGCGGAGGGCCTCCCGGTGGATGGGGTGTCGGTGGGACCCGACGGTCCGCCGCGCTGCCCGCGGTGCGGGTCGCCGGTGCGGCCCGACGTGGTGTGGTTCGGCGAAACGCTGCCGGCGCAGGCACTTGCGGCCGCGGAGTCGGCGGCGGGCGAGTGCGACCTCCTGTTCTCGATCGGCACCTCGGCGGCGGTGTTTCCCGCTGCGCAGCTGCCGGTCACCGCGCTCCGGTCGGGGGCGATGGTGGTCGAGATCAACAAGGATCGCACGCCGCTCTCCGGGGTCGCGACCTTCAGCCTGCCCGGGGCGGCGGACGAGATCCTGCCGCGGCTCGTCGCGACCGCCTGGCCGGATTAGCACTCGCAGCGGGCAAGTGCCAAGGGGAGGGAGATGACCGACCGCTACGACGAGCTGTACCGCGCCTTCCGCTGGCGCGTCCCGGCGCGGTTCAACATGGCGGAGGCGTGCTGCCGCCACCACGCGGAGGACCGCGGGCGCTTCTGCCTCTACTGGGAGGACGAGTCCGGTGCGACGTCCGCCTGGACCTACTGGGACATCCAGGTCCAGGCGAACCGCCTGTCGAATGCGCTCGCCGCCCTCGGCGTGAAGCGCGGCGACCGGGTGGGGATCATCCTGCCGCAGCGTCCCGAGACGGTCATCGCGCACGTCGCCTGCTACCAGCTGGGCGCGGTGGCGATGCCGCTCTCGATCCTGTTCGGGCCGGACGCGCTCGAATACCGGCTGCAGAACAGCGAAACCGCGGCGGTGATCGTCGACCCGGCCTCGCTCCCGAACCTCGCCGCGATCCGCGACCGGCTGCCCGATCTCAGGCACGTGATCGGCGTCGCCGGCGCGCTCGAGACCGGGGTGATGGCGTGGGAGCGGCTGCTCGAGCAGGCGTCGTGGCGCTTTACGCCGGCGGACACCGGCGCGGAGGATCCCGCCCTCCTCATCTACACGAGCGGCACGACCGGCCCGCCGAAGGGCGCGCTCAAGCCGCAGCGGGTGATCCTCGGCAACCTGCCGGGCTTCGAGTACTCGCACGACCTCTACCCGCAGGCGGGCGACGTCTTCTGGTCGCCGGCCGACTGGGCGTGGACCGGCGGGCTGATGGATGCGCTGCTGCCGACGATGTTCCACGGCCAGCCGATCCTCGGCTACCGCGGGCGCTTCGATCCGGAGCGCGCGCTCCACCTGTGCGAGAAGTACCAGGTGCGCAACTGTTTTCTCTTTCCCACCGCGCTCAAGATGATGATGAAGGCGGTGCCGGCGCCCCGTGCGCGCTACGACCTGAGCTTGCGCTCGATCATGAGCGCGGGCGAGGCGGTCGGCGAAACCGTGTTCGCGTGGAGCCGCGAGTCGCTCGGCGTCACGATCAACGAGATGTTCGGCCAGACCGAGATCAACTATCTCGTCGGGAACTCGCACACCTTGTGGCCGGCGAAGCCGGGCTCGATCGGACGGCCCTATCCCGGCCACCGGGTCGCGCTGATCGACGACGACGGCGAGGAAGTGCCGGCGGGCGAGCCGGGCGACGTCGCGGTCCACCGCACCGACATCCACGGCGACCGCGACGCGGTGTTCTTCCTCGGCTACTGGAAGAACGACGCGGCGACGCGGGCGAAGTTCACCGGGGAATGGTGCCGGACCGGCGACCTCGCCGTGCGCGACGCGGACGGCTACTTCTGGTACCAGGGACGGGCCGACGACGTGTTCAAGGCCGCCGGCTATCGCATCGGCCCGTCGGAGATCGAGAACTGCCTCGTCAAGCACCCGGCGGTGGCGAACGCGGCAGTGGTGCCGAGCCCGGATGCGGACCGCGGCAACGTCGTCAAGGCGTTTATCGTCCTCACGCCGGGTACTCAGCCCTCGGCCGCGCTCGAGGAGGAGATCCGCGCGCACGTGCGGGGGCGGCTCGCGCCGTACGAGTACCCGAAGGAGATCGAGTTCATCGACGCCCTGCCGATGACGACGACGGGCAAGGTGCAGCGGCGGGTGCTGCGGCTGCGCGAGGCGGAGCGGAAGAAGGCCGGGAAGGGCTGACTAATTTAATTATTACGCGACCCGGGAACGGCTCGCGACGAGGATCTTCCCTTCGGGCTCGGCCACCAGCACGCCCTCCTGGTTGTGGCAGGCGCCGGCGAGCACGACGATGCCGCCGCCGTGCTTCGGCTTGTCGAGCTTGTCGACGACCCTCCACGCGGTCTTCACCGTGTCGCCCGGCTTCACCGGCGCCTTGAAGCGGCAGACGTGCTCGAGGTAGGCGATCGCGGTCGAGTGGAAGTGCATCCCGACCGGCGCCGCGGCGAGCGCGGCGATGAATGGTCCGTGCAGGATACGGCCGCCGAAGCGCGAGTCCCGCGCGTGGGTCTCGTCGACGTGCAGCGGATTGAAGTCGCCGAAGAGCCCGGACGCGAGCACGAGGTGGGTCTCGGTAACGGTGAGCGACGAGCCGAAGGTGTCGCCGACCGCGACCTCGTCGTAGTGCCTGCCCTGGAACATTGACGCTTCCCCTCCCCGGAGTAGACTCGAACCGAAGGTTGTCCGCGGAGTGTACCGATGAAGCTCTACACCTACTTCCGTTCGTCCGCGTCCTACCGCGTGCGCATCGCGCTCGCGTACAAGGGCCTCGCGCACGAGGCCGCCTACGTCAGCCTGCCGAAGAAGGAGCATCTGGCGGCGGCGTTCCGCGAGGTGAACGCGCAGGCGCTCGTCCCGGCGCTCGAGGAGGGCGGGCGGGTGCTGATCCAGTCGCTCGCGCTGATCGAGTATCTCGAGGAGACCTGCCCGCAGCCGCCGCTCCTGCCGAAGGCGCCACTCGACCGCGCCTACGTGCGGGCGGTGGCGCAGATCGTCGCGTGCGAGATCCACCCGCTCAACAACCTGCGGACCCTGCGCTACGTCAAGCACGGCTACCAGCTCGACGACGAGGGCGTGAACGCCTGGTATCGGCACTGGATCGCCGACGGCTTCGCGATGCTCGAGGGCTACCTCGGGCGCGAGCAGCGGGCGGGGCGCTACGCGTTCGGCGACATGGTCACGATGGCCGACTGCTGCATCGTGCCGCAGGTCTTCAACGCGCAGCGCTACGAGTGCGACCTCGGGCCGTATCCGACGGTCCTGCGCATCTTCGGCGAGTGCATGAAGCTGGAAGCGTTCGCGTCGACCCAACCGTCGGGCCAGCCCGACGCCGCCTGAAGGTGTTGCTCCGCAACCACTTGACGTGAAGGGGCATTGCGCCTGCGCGGCTGCCCGGGCGTGACGAAATCCTCGCCCGCCCTTGCCGGGCCCTTGCCCGGCGTGCTATGACACCGGCATATAGGCGGGGAGGGAGGTGCAACCCATGGCTCTGAACCGATTCCAGCACCGGGACTGCGCGGTCACCGTGAGCGCGCTCTTCCTCTCCGGGCCGCGGCGCTGGCGGCCGCATCTCGTGATCACGCGCCTGCGCGAGAACGCGAAGCACATGCGGGAGCAGGCGATCACCGATCAGCCGGCCTCGTTCTGGTCGGCGAACGACGCGCTCGCGTTCGGCGTGCAGCAGGCGCGGCGGCTGATCGACGGCGAGGTGCCCGGGCTGCGGGTCTAGCGCCGGCGCGATTCGTTCATCTACCCCTGAAGGTACCCCTGCGGCGCGCGGCCGTTTACGGCGCGCGAGAGCGCGACCCGCGAAACGGCGAGGCGCCGCGCGAAGTCGGTCACCGAGAGCCCGCCTTCGCCGAGTACGGTGTCCTGAAGCGCCTCGCCCGGGTGCGGGGGGGCATGCGCGTCATCGTCCTCGTCCTCGGTGGGAGTCGCCGTACAACGTGAACGTGGACCGCCAGCTCTCGTCCATCCATAGCGCCCATTGCACCCCTTCAGGTCCCGACGATTTTGTCGTACTCCCCATGCGTGCCGATCCAAAACCAGAGCAGACCGTCGGGTGCTTCGACGGCGACAGCTCGGTAGTGGAGACCGACCCGCGCGGACCAGAAGCGGTCGACCTTCTTGAAATGCAGCGAAGGGTGTTTCGGATTGCCCTTGAGAAGGGCAAACGACTTGTCAGCGAGCTCCTGAACTTCCTTGGGGAGAGCTCGGTAGCAGGACCAGAAGTCAGGAGAGGCGTGGTGATTCAAAGCTTGGTGGACTGACCGCCGGCGTGCGCCCGAAGCGCCTTTTCCGCTAGTGCGTCGAGCTTCCCGGCTTTCACGTCCGCCGCGAACTGCCGGTCCCACAGATGGGCATCGAATTCGGCGAACCAGCGCCGGAACTCGGCGAGCTCCTCGGGGGACAACTGCTGAATCTGCTTTTCGAGACTTTCGACTTTGCTCATGATGCACCTCGATAACCTCGGGCGAGTATACGCCGACGATCTTCCCCAGCGGCGAATGTCCGACCGGAAACCCATCACGTGGAGTGGCAGAAATTTCGCGGATCTCCTCGTGGATATCAGTGCGTTCCTCGCTTGCCGAGCATAGACGGGGTTCATCGCCACCATCACGACCGGCACCCACCGGACCGGCATGCCGCCCTATTGGGCGCGCAGCACCAGAAACGCCTCGCTCAACCGGGCGAGGTTGAACACGACGCCTACCGCCACGACCCACGAGTAGGCACCGCTCAGGCGCGAAAGGCTGGACCATCGAATCGGATTGACCGCCTCACGCCTGGATCGCGCCCCGGCTCGTGGACGAACAACAAGGGCACCGCGACCGCGAGCAAGCCGGGAATGACCGCGACCCGGACGTTGCTGGATGTCGCCGTGGTCCCGCCGCCCGGAATCGCAGTCAGGCGCTAACCGGTTGACGGTGCGACGTCACCCGGACCGCGATTCGTTCATTTACCCCTGAAGGTACCCCCGCAGCGCGCGCGTTGGCGATGGATGGCAAAACGGCGGCCGAGGACGTCAGCGAGCGCCATCTCGGCCAGCACCTCTTGGTGGTGCGCGGTTGCGCGCGGGTACGCGCCTCCGGCGACATCTGGTCGCGCAGCGTACGGAACTTCTGGCCCACCGGGCCGCCCCTCTCGTTCAAGCCGCGATCTTGAGCGGCTGGATCTTCGGGCGCCGGCGCTTCTCCGCGCGCCACAAATCGTGGGCGGCCTGCATCCGCAGCCAGGACTCCGCCGACCCGCCGAGCGCCGCCGCAAGCCGGATCGCGAGCTCCGCGCTTACCGCCGCGCGGCCGTTTATGACGCGCGAGAGCGCGACCCGCGAAACGCCGAGGCGCCGCGCGAAGTCAGTCACCGAGAGCCCGCCTTCGCCGAGTACGGTGTCCTGAAGCACCTCGCCCGGATGCGGGGGGTTGTGCATGCGCGTCATCGTCCTCGTCCTCAGTGATAGTCCGTGTAGTCCACGAGCACCGCGTCCTCGCCCTCGAACGCGAACACGAGCCGCCAGTTCTCGTCGACCCATACCGCCCACCGCCCCTTCAGGTCGCCCTTCAGGGGGTGGAGCCGCCAGCCCGGCAGGTTCATGTCCTGCGGACCCGCCGCTGCGTCCAGCCGGCCGAGCTGGAGCCGCAGCCGGCTTGCGTGCTTCGGCTGGATCCCGGCTTTCGAACCGTCCCGGAAGAACCGCTCGAGTCCCTTCTGCTCGAAGCTCTTGATCACGGCCTAGTGTATCGGCAGGCGATACAAACCGCAAGAGGGCTGGTCCCTCGAGCCCTTGACCTCGTAAACGGTGACGTTACCCTCTATGAAAATCCGCGGACCGCTGGAATTTCTTGGACGCTGCTGGATGTCGCGGTGGTCCCGCCGCCCGGAATCGAACCGGGATCTAGCGCTTAGGAGGCGCTCGTTCTATCCATTGAACTACGGCGAGGGCGCGCGCGATTTTACGCGGATGGCCCCCGCCCGATTAATTTGCTAGCCTCGTGCCGGAGTGAAAGGGGAGAGAGGCCGGGCGCGGGCGTCGTCGCGCGCGCGGCCACGGCCGATGTCAGCCCCCGCGCCCGCGCGGATCCGCGAACCCGAGGTCGACGTCGTCACCGGCGCGGACGGTGCGCGCACCGTCCGGCTCGGCGGCGCGTGGGACATCCGCGCGCTCGAAGCGCGGGCGCGCGCACTCGCCGCCGAGCTCGGGCGCTTCGCCGCCCGTGACCGCTCGGGCGACGGCTGGGATCTGACCGGCGTCCAGCGCCTCGATCACGTCGGCGCGGTTCTTCTCTGGCAGGCGTGGGCGCGCAAGCGCCCCGAGCGGCTGCGTCTCGCGCCGTCGTACGAGCTCTTCTTCGAGCACCTCGAACGTGCCGAGGGCGCCGCGCGGAGCACGCCGCAACGCTCGCTCCTCGACCCGCTGGTTGCGTTCGGGCGCGGGGCGATCGGCCTCGCGAGCCATCTCGCCGGCATCGTCCAGCTCGCAGGCCAGGTCGTGCTCGACGCCGCCTGGGTCGCGGCGAACCCGTCGCGCGGGCCCTGGCGCGAACTGTCGGCGACGCTCTACAAGGCCGGCGCCCAGGCGCTCGCGATCACCGCGCTCGTCGGATTCCTCATCGGCATCGTCCTCAGCTATCTCTCGGCCGAGCAACTGCGCACCTTCGGCGCCGGCATCTACGTGATCAACATCGTCGGCATCGGCATCATCCGCGAGCTCGGGCCGGTGCTCGCGGCGATCCTCGTCGCCGGGCGCTCGGGCTCGGCGATCACCGCGCAGCTCGGGGTGATGCGGGTGACCGAGGAGCTCGACGCGCTCAACGTGATGGGGATCCCGGCCGGCGTCCGCCTGATCCTGCCGAAGGTGGTGGGGCTCGCGATCGCGGTCCCGCTGCTCGTCATCTGGACCAACGCGATCGCGCTCATCGGCGCGATGCTCGCGGCGCGCCTCGAGCTCGACATCAGCTTCAGCCTGTTCCTCCAGACGCTGCCGGTGGCCGTGCCGACGGCCAATCTCTGGCTCGGGCTCGTGAAGGGCGCGGTGTTCGGCGCGCTCATCGCGCTCACGGCCTGCCACTATGGGATGCGCATCCGGCCGAACACCGAGAGCCTCGGCGCCGGCACCACCCAGTCGGTCGTCACCGCGATCACCATCGTGCTGATCGCCGACTCGCTGTTCGCGGTCGCGTTCTCCCACATCGGACTCGAGCTCCGTGGCTGAGAAGCCGGTCATCCGCGTGCAGGGCCTGTGGACCGAGTTCGACGGCCACCCGGTCCATCGCGGCATCGATCTCGACGTCCGCCCGGGCGAGGTGCTCGCGCTCGTCGGCGGGTCGGGCAGCGGCAAGACGACGCTCCTGCGCCAGATGGTCGGCCTCGAGCGGCCGACCCGCGGCAGCGTGGAAGTGTTCGGCTTCGATCTCGCGACCGCCCCGGCGCCGATCCGCGCGAAGATCCGCAAGCGCTGGGGCGTCCTCTTCCAGGAGGGCGCGCTCTACAGCGCGCTGCCGGTCTTCGACAACCTCGCGCTGCCGTTGCGCGAGCTGCGCGCGTTCGACGAGGCGTTCATCCGCGACCTCGCGCTCGTCAAGCTGGATCTCGTCGACATCGAGCGGCGCCACGCCGCGCGCATGCCCTCGGAGCTCTCCGGCGGGATGGTGAAGCGCGTCGCGCTCGCGCGCGCGCTCGTCCTCGAGCCGGAGCTCGTCTTCCTCGACGAGCCGACCGCCGGCCTCGACCCGGATCGGAGCGAAAGCTTCGTGCGGCTGATCGCAAGCCTGCGCGAGCGGCTCGGGCTCACCGTCGTCATGGTCACGCACGATCTCGACACGATCGTCTCGCTCGCCGACCGGGTGGCGGTGCTCTTCCTCGGCGAGATGGTCGCGGTCGGAACGGTGCCGGAGGTGGCGCAGGTCGACCATCCGTTCATCCGCAATTTCTTCGGCGGGGACCGCGGCCGGCGCGCGCTCAGCGTGCTCGGGGCCGCGGTGCCCGCCGGCTATGGCGCCAACTGAACAAGCTGAAGAGGCGAACGGGAGACCACGATGGAGAACAGGGCGTATGCATTGGCCGCGGGGCTCTTCGTGCTGCTGCTGGGCATCGCGCTCGGCGCGGCGGTCATCTGGCTCAACCGCGACGAGCGCCCGGGCGGCGTGCCCTACGCGGTGGCGACGACCCGGCCCGTCTCGGGCCTCAAGGTCGAGGCGCCGGTGCGCTTTCGCGGCGTCGACGTCGGCAAGGTCGAGTCGATCCGGTTCGATCCCGCCGAGACCGGCCGCGTCGTCATCGGGCTGAGCGTCGACCCCGGCACGCCGGTGACGCGCGGCACCTTCGCCCAGCTCGGCTTCCAGGGCGTCACCGGGCTCTCGTTCGTGGCGCTCGACGACGACGGCAGCGCGCGCGAGCCGCTCGCGACCGCCGCCGATGCGCCGGCGCGCATCCCGATGAAGCCGTCGCTCTTCGACGCGGGCGAGGGGCTGGTGAACGCGTTCGGCGAGGTGGCCGACCGCATGAACAAGCTGCTCGCCGACGAGAACCAGAAGGTGTTCCTGGGCACGCTCGCCCGGCTCGACGCCGCCACGGCGAAGGCGACGAAGCTCGCCGAGAGCCTCGAGCCGGCCGCGGCGTCGATCGCGCCGCTGCTCGCCGACGCGCGTGCAGCGGTCAACGACGCCCGCGGCGCGGTGCAGCGCGCCGGGACCATGGTCGATTCGATGACGCGGCTCGCGGCGAAGATCGAGGAGCGCGCGCCGGTGCTCGGCCAGGTCGGCGACAACGCCGCCGAGGTGGGCGCGGCGGCGCGCGCGCTCAACGACGAGACCCTGCCGCGCCTCAACGCGCTCGCCGACGAGCTGCGGCGCGAGGCGCGCGTGCTCGACCGGGTCCTCACCGGGCTCGCCGACCAGCCGCACAGCCTAGTGTTCGGACCGGGGCCGAGGCGGCCCGGGCCGGGCGAGGCGGGCTTCGAGGCGGCGCGCTGACGATGCCCGCCACGCTGACCGTGCTGGCCATGCCGACCAGGGCGAGCGTCGGCCGAATCGCGATCGTCGCCGCAGCGCTGGCGCTCGCGGCTTGCATCAACAGCCCGCCGCCCGCGCCGGTCGAGTTCGACTTCGGCCCGGGCACCGCGACGCTGGAGGAGCCGCCGCGCCTCGCGCGCGAGCTCACGGTGGCGAACGCGACCGCGCCGTCCTGGCTCGACTCGCCCGCGCTCGTCTACCGGCTCGCGTATCGCGACGCCTCGCAGCCGCGCTCGTACGCCGAGAGCCGCTGGGTCGCGCCGCCCGCCGCGCTCTTCACTGCGCAGCTCCGCCAGCGGCTCGCCGCGACCACGCGGCGCGGCGTGCTCGCCCCCGACGACGGCGTGCGCACGGGGGCGACGCTCCGCGTAGAGCTCGCCGAGTTCAGCCAGGTGTTCGATGCGCCCGAGCGCAGCCGCGCGCTCGTGCGGGTGCGCGCGGTGATCGTAACCGACGGACGCCTCGTCGCGCAGACCGCGTTCGCCGTCGATCGCCCGGCGCCGAGCGCGGACGCCGCCGGCGGCGCGCGGGCGCTCGCGCTCGCCGCCGACGCGGCGATCGACCGGCTCATCGCCTGGACCGCCGATACCCTGAAGTGACGTGCTAGGCTGGCCAGCCTGACAACGGGATCCCTGCCGCGATGAAAGCGCTGCTCTGCAAGGCCTGGGGCGGGCCCGAGACGCTCGTGCTCGAGGACGTCGCCTCGCCGCAGCCCGGTCCGGGCGAGGTCGTGATCGACGTCAAGGCGGCGGGGGTCAACTTCCCCGACGTCCTGATCATCCAGAACAAGTACCAGGTCAAGCCGCCGCTGCCGTTCGCGCCGGGCGCGGAGTTCGCGGGCGTGATCAAGGAGGTCGGGCCCGGCGTGAGCGGCTTCGCAGCGGGCGACCGGGTGATCGCGATGACGACCTGGGGCGCGTTCGCCGAGGAGTGCGTCGCGCGCACCGACCAGCTCGTCCGGATGCCGGCGGGGCTCGACTTCGCGACCGCCGGCGCGTTCACGCTCACCTACGGCACGTCCTGGCACGCGCTGAAAGACCGCGGGCAGCTGCGCGCGGGGGAGACGCTGCTCGTCCTCGGCGCCGCCGGCGGCGTCGGGCTCGCCGCGATCGAGATCGGTAAGGCGCTCGGCGCGCGGGTCATCGCCGCCGCGTCGAGCCCGGAGAAGCTCGCGGTGTGCCGCGCGCACGGCGCGGACGAGACCATCGACTACGCCGCCGAGGATCTGCGCACCCGGCTGAAGGCGATCGCCGGCGAGGGTGTCGACGTCGTGTACGACCCGGTCGGCGGCCCGTACGCGGAGCCGGCGATCCGCTCGACCGCCTGGCGCGGACGCTATCTCATCGTCGGCTTCGCGAACGGCGAGATCCCGCGCATCCCGCTCAACCTGATGCTGCTGAAGGGCAGCTCGCTCGTCGGCGTGTACTGGGGCGACTGGACGCGGCGCGAGCCGGCCGCCGCCGCGGCCGGCATGGTCGAGCTCCTCGGCTGGCTCGCCGCGGGCAGGCTCAAGCCGCGCGTCTCCGGGCGCTATCCGCTCGCGCGCGCGGCCGAGGCGCTGGCGGCGCTCGCGGGGCGGAAGGTCGCGGGGAAGCTCGTGGTCGAGCCGGAAGCGTGACCGCGCGCTGGGCGGAGGTCCTCGAGTTCTGGTTCGGCGCGCCGGGCGCGCCGGAATTCGGCCGCAACCGCCGGGAGTGGTTCGAGAAGTCCGATTCGTTCGACGCGCTGATCCGCGCGCGGTTCCTGCCGACGCTCGAGGCGGCGGCGGCCGGCGGGCTCGACGGCTGGGCGGAGCGGCCGCTCGCGGCACTCGCGCTGGTCGTGACGCTCGACCAGTTTCCGCGCAACGTCTTCCGCGGCACGCCGCGGGCGTTCGCGACCGACGCAAGAGCGCTCGCGGTCGCGCGCGCGATCGTCGCGCACGGCTTCGACCTCGCCTATCTGCCGGCGCAGGCGTGGTTCGCGTACCTCCCGTTCGAGCACGCCGAGGATCGCGGCGCGCAGCGGGAGTCGCTCGCGCTCTTCGAGCGGCTGCGCGGCGACCCGCCGAGCGCGAGCCCGATCGCGTACGCGCAGCGCCACTACGCGGTGATCGAGCGCTTCGGGCGCTTTCCGCACCGCAACGCGATTCTCGGGCGGGCGTCGACGCCGGAGGAACTCGCGTTTCTCGCGACCCCGGGCTCGTCGTTCTGATTTGGCGCTGCCCGGGCGCCGGTACTATCATCGGCAGCATCAATGGCCCAGCCCGGCAAACCGGCCGACGAGAAGGCGCGCTCGGATCCCCAGCCCGATCTCGGCGCCTTCGCCGTGTTCGACCCCGAGGCGGGCGAAGCGCTGATCCGCAGGCGGCTCAACCTCAAGGTCGAGCGGCCCGAGGACGCGGACATCGAGTTCCCGCCGCTGATGGGCGATCAGACGCTCACCCGCGCGGTGAGCGCCCGCTGGAAGGCGCTGCACGAGGCCGAGCGGCGGAAGGAGCGGCCCGACCCGTGGCCGATCATCGAGGGCCGCTTCCCGCGTATCGCGGCGACGATCCGCGCGGGGTGGGGCAAGCGCGCGCTCGACGATTACTTCGGCAAGCTCGTCATCGACGACCGCGGCGGCCGGCAGGGTTTCCCGATGGAGGTGCTGTCGGCGCTGATGGAGGTCGCACGCCTGCACGCCGACCAGTTCGGGCTCAAGACGCCGGTCCGGCCGTGGGAGGCGGACGTGAGCGAAACCAAGTGGTGGTACAAGCGGTAGCGCAGGCGCCGGACCCGCACGCGCTGCGAACGCCGTCGCCGTGGGTGGTGCGCTGGGCGCCGCTCATCCGGCCCGGCGGCGAGGTGCTCGATCTCGCCTGCGGCAGCGGGCGGCATGCCCGCCATCTCGCGGTGCTCGGGCTGCGCGTGGTCGCGGTCGACCGCGACGCGGAAGCGCTCGGGGGCCTTGCCGGCGTCGCGGGGGTTCGCGCGGTGCAGGCCGACCTGGAGGGCGCGCCCTGGCCGTTCGCACCCGACCGTTTCGACGCCGTGATCGTCACCAACTACCTGCACCGCCCGATCTTCGACGCCCTCGTCGCGACCGTCGCCCCCGGCGGCGTGCTGATCTACGAGACGTTCATGCAGGGGAACGAGCGCTTCGGGAAGCCGTCCAACCCGGCGTTCCTGCTCCGCCCCGGCGAGCTCGTCGACGTGCTCCGCGGCCGGCTCGAGGTCGTGGCGTTCGAGCAGGGCCGGGTCGAGCGGCCGAAACCCGCGGCGGTCCAGCGCGTTTGTGCGGTGCGCGGGACGGTGGAGAATGTAACGATCGGCTGAAAACGCTGCGAGCGGACGCCGAAAACGGCTAAAATCCGGCATTCTTTCAAGGGCGTGAGGCCAAGACGCCATGACCACGATGATCGCCGGCAGCCTGGTCGCCATCGTCACCCCGATGCTCGAGGACGGGCGCCTCGACATCCCCCGCTTCAAGTCCCTCATCGACTGGCACGTGGCCGAAGGCACCGACGGCATCGTCGTCGTGGGCACTTCGGGCGAATCGCCGACGGTCGATTTCGACGAGCACAAGGAGCTGATCCACGTCGCGGTCGCGCACGCCGCGGCGCGCGTGCCGGTGATCGCCGGCACCGGCGCGAACTCGACCGCCGAAGCGATCGAGCTGACCGAGTCGGCCAAGCGCGCGGGCGCGGCCGCGTGCCTCTCGGTCGTGCCCTACTACAACCGGCCGACGCAGGAAGGCCTGTACCGCCATTTCCGCGCGATCGCGGAGGCCGTCGACATTCCGAACATCCTCTACAACGTGCCCGGGCGCACGGTCGCGGACATGGCCAACGACACCGTGCTCCGCCTCGCGGAGATCCCGAACGTCGTCGGCCTGAAGGACGCCACCGCGAACATCGAGCGCGGCTCGGACCTCCTCAAGCGCGCGCCGAAGAGCTTCGCGATCTACAGCGGCGACGACGCCACCTGCCTCGCGCTGACCCTGCTCGGCGGCCAGGGCGTGATCTCGGTCACCGCGAACGTCGCGCCACGGCTGATGCACGACCTGTGCGCCGCGGCGCTTGCCGGCGACGTGGTGCGCGCGCGCGCGCTCAACAACCGTCTGCTCGGGCTGCACCGCCGGCTCTTCGTCGAAGCGAACCCGATCCCGGTCAAGTGGGCGGTGGCCGAGCTCGGGCTGATCGAGGGCGGCATCCGGCTGCCGCTCACGCCGCTGTCGGCGGAGCATCACGAGACCGTCCGGGAGGCGATGCGCGAGGCGGGCGTGCTGCCGTCGACCGGTCTCCGCCTGGTGGAAGGAGAAGCGGCATGAGTCGCGAGGGGTGCATGACTCGCGCGACGCGCGCGACACGCGCGACACGCGCGACACGCATGGCACGCATGGCACGCATGGCACGCATGGCACGGGGGGCGGCGAGGCTCGCCGTCTGGTTCGCGGTCCCGGCGCTCGTCGCCGGCTGCAGCATGTTCGGCGAGATCTTCGAGGGCAAGAAGGTCGACTACAAGAGCGCCGCCAAGCTCCCAACGCTCGAGGTGCCGCCCGACCTCACGCGGCCGGCCGGGGACAACCGCTACGCGGTGCCCGAAGTGAACCCGAGCGGCACGGCGACCTTCTCGCAGTACAACGCCGAACGCCAGGGTGTGCGGTCGACGGCCTCGAGCGACGTCCTGCCGACCTCCGACAAGATCCGGCTCGTGCGCGAGGGTCTCAACACGCGCTACATCCTGGTCGGCGAGCCGGCCGACAAGCTGTGGGCGGTCGTGCGCGACTTCTGGCAGGAGAACGGCTTCCTCCTCACCGTCGAGCTGCCCGATGCCGGCGTGATGGAGACCGACTGGGCCGAGAACCGCGCGAAGCTGCCGCAGGACGCGGTCCGCAACGCGCTCGGCAAGCTCCTCGACCAGGTCTACTCGACCGGCGAGCGCGACAAGTTCCGCACCCGGCTCGAGCGCACCGCCGACGGCAAGTCGACCGAGATCTACATCAGCCACCGCGGCATGGTCGAGCAGCTCACCGGCCGCAGCGGCCAGTACGACAGCTCGATGTGGCAGCCGCGTCCGCCGGATCCCGAGCTCGAGGCGGAGTTCATCGGCCGGCTGATGGTGAAGATCGGGGCCGAGGAAACCCGCTCGCGCGCCCAGGTGGCCGCGCGCGGCGGCCGCGGCGAGGAGCGGGCGAAGCTCGTCACCGCGGGCGCCGGCCAGACCCTCACCGTCAACGAGCCGTTCGATCGCGCCTGGCGACGGGTGGGGCTCGCGCTCGACCGGGTCGGGTTCACCGTCGAGGACCGCGACCGCTCCAAGGGCCTCTACTTCGTCCGCTACGTCGATCCGGACAAGGACGGCGGCACGAAGTCGGGCGGCGGCTTCCTCGCGAAGCTCGCCTTCTGGCGCAGCACGAGCGAGCCGGCGAAGGCGGAGCAGTTCCGCGTCAGCGTGCAGCCCGGCTCGGACACGAGCCAGGTGACGGTGCTGAACAAGGACGGCGCGGTCGACACCGGCAGCACGTCGAAGCGGATCCTTTCGCTCCTCTACGATCAGTTGAAGTAGCCCGCGCCCGGCGCGCGTGCGCTTCGCATCGCTCGGCAGCGGCAGCGGCGGCAACGGCCTCGTCGTCGAAGCGGGCGCCACCCGCGTCCTCGTCGACTGCGGCTTCCCGGTGGACGGCACCGAGCGGCGCCTCGCGCGCCTCGGGCTCGCCCCGGGCGACCTCGCCGCGATCGTCGTGACCCACGAGCACGGCGATCACGCCGACGGCGTCCTGCCGTTCGCGCGGCGGCACGGCGTCGAGGTCTGGATGACCCACGGCACGGCCCGCGCCGTCCCCGGCGCGCTCGGCGCGGTCGAGCTGTTCGACAGCCACGTCGCGTTCGCGATCGACGGCCTCGAGCTCCGGCCGTTCCCGGTCCCGCACGACGCGCGCGAGCCGGCGCAGCTCGTGCTGACCGACGGCGCCGCGCGGCTCGGCGTGCTGACCGACACGGGCGCGCCGACGCGGCACATCGAGGCGATGCTCTCGGGCTGCGACGCGCTGGTGCTCGAGTGCAATCACGACCCGCGGCTCCTCGCCGGCGGGCCGTATCCCGGCTGGCTCAAGTCGCGGATCGGCGGGCCTTTCGGCCATCTCGCCAACGAGGCGGCGGCGCAGATCCTCGCCGCGCTCGACCGCTCGCGGCTGCGACACGTCGTGGCGGCGCACCTCTCGGAAACGAACAACCGCCCGGCGCTCGCGACCGGTGCGCTCGCGGGCGTGCTCGGCTGCGCGCCGGGCGAGATCATCGTGGCGGAGCAGGCGAGCGGCTTCGGCTGGCTCGCGCTCGGGTAGCCCCGGGGCTTCAGAGCCCGAGCGAGGTCGCCGAGATCGCCGGCACCGAGCTCTGCCAGATCTCCTCGAAGCGCTCGCGCAGGGTGCGCGCCTCCTGGAACTCGTTCAGCGCGTACACGCCGCGCGCCGCCGCGGCCACCGGCCGCCGCAGGAAGTGCTCGATGTCGGCGAGCACGAAGCAGTCCTGCACCCGCGCCGCCTCGCCCTCGGTCTGATGGACCGCGATCGATGCGCTGAAGTGCGCGAGGAGCTGCATGAACCGCGGCGCGCTCTTGCGCAGGTGATCGGGGTCGTGGACCGCAATGAGCAGGCGGTTGTCGCGGTTGCCGAGCAGGAAGCGGCGCAGGAGCTCCGCGCGGCCCGGCGCGTTCAGCTCGAGCTGGACGCAGTCGGGGTCGAACACGCGCAGTTCGTGCCGCAGCCCGCCGACGAGCACGTCGAAGGCGGCGAGGTATTCGCGCCGGGTTCCGATCAGTTGCCGCTCGGGCTGCGGCAGGATCTTCGCGAGATCATCCATCGGCGTCACCCATTCCCGGCGTCACCCATTTCCAGCCATCCGGACCGGTACCAAGTGTAGAGCAGCGCGGCCGCCGCGGGCGTGACCGAAGTCCCCGCCGGCAGCGCACGCGTGTCGGCGAGGCGCTCGAGCACCCGGCGCGCCCGCCCGGCGATCGCTGCCCGCTCGCCGTTCACGAAGAGGGCGCCGTCGCGATAGAGCATCCCGGTCGCGCCGGCGAGCACGACCCCCCGGCGGGATGCCGCCCGCGCGAACGCGGCGGGGCCGAGCGGCTGCGCCGGTGCGGTGAATGCGACGTGCGGCTTCGGCTCCGAGAGCCATGCGCCGAGGAACGCCTCCACGTCGCGGCGCCGCCACCGTACCGATCCGAGCAGCGCGACGCAACGGTCGACGAATGCCCGGTCGAGAGCCGCCGGCCGCCGGGCGGGGCGGAGGTCCGGATCCCCGTACCGGGCGTCGCCGGGGTCGAGGTGGTCGTCGAGGTGGGCGAGGAACGCGCTCGCGAGCTCGCGCGCGGACGGCGCGCGGAATCCGATCGAGTAGGTGAGGCACGGCTCGAGCGCGGTGCCTTCGTGCGCAACGCCGGGCGGGAGGTAGAGCAGGTCGCCCGGCTCGAGCACCCACTCGTGCGTGGCGCGGAAGCGCTGCAGCACCCTCAGCGGCGCGCGCGGATCGACCGCGAGATCGCTGCCCGGGCCGATGCGCCAGCGCCGGCGGCCGCGACCCTGCAGCAGGAACACGTCGTACGAATCGACGTGCGGCCCGACGCCGCCGCCCGGCGCGGCGTAGCTCGCCATCACGTCGTCGAGCCGCGCGTACGGGACGAACCGGAACGCGCGCAGCAGCCGGTCGGCCGCCGGGACGAAGTGGTTGAGTCCCTGCACGAGCAGGGTCCAGCGGCGCGCCGGCAGCGCGCGCGCGCGGGCGGCCGGCAGCGGCCCGTGCTCGAGCCGCCAGCGGCCGCGATCGTGGAGGACGAGGCGCGATTCGCAGTCCGGGCGCGCGGCAAGGTGAAAGAGATCGCTCACCGACACCGGATCGGCGAAGCGCGGCCACGCGCCGCGCACGAGGAGCGGCCGCTTCTGCCAGTGGCGCGCGAGAAACTCGCGCGCCGAGCGGCGACCGAGGAGGGACCGTGGCGCGGGCGCTGCGCGGGACATGAATTATATGAATGCGCGGCGCGAGCCTTGACAACGGGGCGTGCGGGATGGTTTAGAATCGTCGCGACTTCAAGCCCTCGAGCGCCGATGCTGCAAACCGGTCAGCCCGCGCCGCAGTTCTCCCTGCCGGATGCCGACATGGAGCCGGTGGCGCTTGCCGATTTCCGCGGGCGCAAAAACGTCGTGCTCTACTTCTACCCGAAGGACCGCACGCCCGGCTGCACGATGCAGGCGATCGAGTTCTCCGATCACGAGCGCGATTTCGAGAAGTTCGACTCGGTCGTGCTCGGCGTTTCCTGCGACGACTGCATCACCCATGCCGAGTTTCGGGACGAGAACGGGCTGTCGATTCGCCTCCTCGCCGATCCCGACGGCGACGTCTGCCGTGCCTACGGCGTGTGGCGTGAGCCGACCGAGGCGCGCCGGAGCTGCATCGTCCGGTCGACCTTCGTCATCGACAAGCGCGGCAAGGTCCAGCACGCGCTGTACGGCGTCACCCCGAAGGGACACGCGGCCGAGATTCTCGGCCTGCTGAAGTCGCTCTGACGTGCGCGTGGCCCGCGACACGGTGGTCGGCGTCGACCTCGCCGCCGCCGACCTGTGGGGCACCCTGCTGCAGCCCGAGGAGCGGATCCGCTACCTGCACGGCCACGACGGGATCCTGCCCGCGCTCGAGCGTGCACTCGAGGGGAAGCGCGCAGGCGACCGGCTCACCCTGCGCCTCGAGCCGGAGGACGCGTTCGGCGAGTACGACGAGGCGCTGCTGCGGGTCGAGCCGCGCGCGGTCTTTCCCGCGGAGCTCGCAGTCGGAATGCAGTTCGAGGGCGTGCCCGGCGGCGAGCCGGACGGCGTGATCTACACCGTCACCGACCTCGCCGCCGACAAGGTCGTGCTCGACGGCAATCATCCGCTCGCCGGGATTGCGATCGAGTTCCGTGCCACCGTGCGCGAGGTGCGCGGGGCGACGGCCGACGAGCTCGAGGCCGGGCACGCCGACGATCCCGGCGCGATGCGCTTCCGCGTCGGCGGGGCTTGAGCGACGCTCGGGCCGGGCGGCCGACTCGGGCGCTCGACCCGGCGGCCGGCCCGGCGCTCAGGCCGGCGCCGGGCCCGGCCCGATTTCGAGCCGCATCCGCTCGCCCTCGGCGACGAAGCGGAACCGCGTGCGGTGGTACGCAGCGACAGCGGGCCGGTGCGCGATGCTCACGACGGTCGCACGCGGCAGGCGCGCGGTGACGAGCGCGTAGAGGCGCTGCTCGCCCGCCTCGTCGAGCGCGGAGGTCGCTTCGTCGAGGAACAGCCAGTCGGGCGCGTGCAGGAGCGCGCGGGCGATCGCGAGGCGCTGCTGCTCCCCGCCGGAGAGCTGCAGGCTCCAGTTCTCGGTCTCGTCCAGCCGCTCGGCGAGGCGCGGCAGTTCGACCGCGGCGAGCGCGGCGCGGATCGCCTCGTCGCCGAAGTCCGCCGCCGCGCCGGGATACGCGACCGCATCGCGCAGGCTGCCGATCGGGATGTACGGCTTCTGCGGCAGGAAGAGCACGCGCGCGCCGGCCGGGAACCGCACGCGTCCGCGACCGAACGGCCAGATCCCGGCGAGCGCGCGGAAGAGCGTGCTCTTGCCCGAGCCGGAGGCGCCGGTGACGACGATCCGCTCGCCCGGCTCGATCGCGAACGCGGCATCGGCGAGGATGGTGCGGCCGTTCGGCAGCACGAGGTCGAGGTGCTCGGCGCGGACCGTCCGCTCGCCGTCGCGCTCGAGCTCGAGGCCGTCGTGCCGCGCCTGCGCGGCGCGCGTCTCCTCGAGCGCGCGGTGGAAGGTGAGCAGGCGATCGACGCTCGCCTTCCAGTTGGCGAGGCCGCCGTAGTTGTTGACGAACCACGAGAGCGAGCTCTGCACCTGGCCGAACGCGTCGGCGATCTGGGTGAGGTTGCCCAGGGTCAGCGAGCCGGTGAAGTAGCGGTGCCCGGCCATGAAGTACGGGAACACGATCGCCGCCTGGTTGTAGCCGATCGTGAGCGTGTTGAGCCGCTTGGTGTACTGCATCAGGCCCCACCAGTTCTCGCGGATGCGCTCGAGCCGGCCCGCGAGGGTGCGCTCCTCGGCGGCTTCGCCGCGGTAGAGCGCGACGCCCTCGGCGTGCTCGCGCAGGCGCACGAGCGCGTAGCGGAGATCGGCCTCGCGCTGCTCCTGCTGGAAGTTGAGGCGGATGAGCGGCCGGCCGACGAAATAGGTGAGCGCGCTGCCGACCACCGCGTAGGCGATCGCGGCCCAGACGAGGTAGCCGGGCACCGAGTAGTCGACCCCGCCGATGGTGAGCGGCAGGGTGCTCGAGACGTTCCACAGGATGACGATGAACGACACCATGGTGACCGTCTCGCGCAGGAGGCCGAGCGCGTAGGCGAGGGTGCCGTCGGTGAACAGGCGCAGATCCTCCTGGATGCGCTGGTCGGGGTTGTCGGTGCCGCGGTGCTCGAGCTCGAGCCGGTAGTAGACCTGGTGCCCGAGCCAGTCGCCGAGGTACTGGTGCGTGAGCCAGATCCGCCAGCGCATCTGCAGCATCTGCTGGAGGAAGGTGCGATAGACGGCGATCGCGATGTAGATCGACGCGAGGAAGCAGAAGTAGACGAGCAGCACGAAAAAGTCCTCCTCGTTCTTCTCCTGGATCGCGTTGAAGAACTGCCGGTTCCAGTCGTTGAGCACCACGAGCATGTACACCGAGCCGAGCGAGAGCGCGACGATCGCGACCAGCAGCGCCCACGCGCGCCACCTCTCGTCCGAGCGCCAGTACGGGGCGGCGAGCCGCCACACGTTGCCGAGGAACGTCCTCGCGTCGATCAGCACGCCGTTGGTCATCGGGGATCCACCTCGGGAGGAGAAGCGTTGGGTGCGCCGGCCGCGGGCGGCCGCGGGTCAGATCGCGCGCGTGCCCGCGTTGGCGAGCCGGCGCGCCTCGTCGACGAGCTCGCCCGCGGCGAGGCCTACCGGCCCCGTGCCGCGCGCGACGAGCGCGTCGGCCGCCGCCCCGTGCAGGAATACGCCGGCGACGAGCGCGTCCTCGGGTGCGAGTCCCTGCGCCGCGAGCGCGCCGACGATGCCGGTCAGCACGTCGCCCATGCCGGCGCTCGCCATCCCGGGATTGCCCGAGGCGTTCAGCCACCAGCGCCCGTCGGGCGCGGCGGTCACCGTGCCGTTGCCCTTGAGCGCGACGAACGATTTCAGCTTTGCCGCGAGTCGCCGCGCGGCGCCGATGCGGTCGGCCTGGATCTCGGCGGTCGTGCAGCCGGCGAGGCGCGCGGCCTCGGCGGGGTGCGGCGTGAGGAGCGTCGCCGCTTTACGCACCTGCACCGCGGACCGGAGGACGCCATAAGCGGCGACGAGGTTGAGGGCATCGGCGTCGAGGACGATCGGCAGCTCGAGCCGCAGCGCCTGGGCGAGCACGCGCTGCGCGGAGGCGTCGGTCCCGAGCCCCGGTCCGGCGGCGACGGCGGTGAGCGGCGCATCGGCGAGGAGCTGCTCGGGCTTGCGCAGCATCAGCTCCGGCTGCGCGGAGTCGAAGGCCGGCGACTGCTCGGCCAGCAGGCCGAGGAAGACTTTGCCGGCACCGAGCTTCACTGCCGCGCGTCCGGCGAGCACGGCCGCGCCGACCATTCCGGCGGCGCCGCCGATGATCGCGAGGCTGCCGGCGAGGCCCTTGTGGAAGTTGCGCGGGCGCGCGAGGAGCGGCGCGGCGGCGATCGCCTCGGTGACGAGGTGCCCGGATGGCGGTGCGAGCGCGGCGGCGTCGAGATCGAGCGGGGCGAGCGCGACCTCGCCCGCGTGATCGGGGCCGTCGAGGGTGAAGAGGCCCGGCTTCGCGGCGATGAACGTGATCGTGTGGGTGGCGCGGAACGCCGCGCCCATCACCGCGCCGGTGTCGGCGTTGAGCCCGCTCGGGAGGTCGAGCGCGAGCTTCGGGCCGGGCAGCGCGCTCGCGGCGGCGACCAGCGCGGCGAGCTCGCGCGCGAGCGGCCGCACGAGCCCGACGCCGAAGAGGCCATCGACGACGAGGTCGTAGCGCGCGCCGTCGGGGATCGACTTGAGGAGGCGTCCGTCGGCGGCGTTCCACTTGGCGAGCGCGGCGGCGGCGTCGTGCGAGAGCTTGCCCGCGTCGCCGGTGAACACGAGGTCAACGCGGTGAAAGCCGTGCTTGAGGCGGGCGGCGACCTCGAATGCGTCACCGCCGTTGTTGCCCGGTCCGGCGAGCACCAGCACCGCCCGGCCGCCGTCGCCGGCGAGCGTGCGCGCATGGTCGGCGGCGGCGCGGCCGGCCCGCGCCATCAGATCGGCCGCGGGATCGCGCTTCAGCGCCGCGGCTTCGAGCGCCCGGATTCCTTCGACGGTGTAGAGCGGGGGCAGCTCGGCGCGCATGGTCCGAACCGGAGTCTAACCGCTACCCGCCGTCGTACCGCGCGAACGTGAGCCCCTCGAGGTTGATGTCGGACGCGCGGTCGGCGACGACGTGGGCGAGGATGCGCCCCGAGCCGCACGCCATCGACCAGCCCTGCGAGCCGTGGCCGACGTTGAGGAAGAGGCTGCCGATCGGCGAGCGGCCGAGGATCGGCGGCCCGTCGGGCGTCATCGGACGGAGGCCGGCCCAGTACTGCGGCCGCGAGAAGTCGGCCGCGTCGGGGAAGAGCTCGCGCATTGCCCGCAGCAGTTTCCCGAACCGGTCGGGCGGGGCGTCGGTGCCGTGCGCGCCGAGCTCCGCGGTGCCGGCAGCGCGCACGCGCCCGCCGAACCGCGTGATCGCGACCTTGGTGTGCTCGTCCATCACCGAGGCGCGCGGCGCGCGGTCGGCGCGCGCGACCGGGAAGGTCACCGAGTAGCCCTTGACCGGCTGGATCGGGAGCCGCACGCCGTGGGGCGCGAGCAGCGGGACCGCGCCGGCGGCGAGCGCGAGCACGTAGCGATCGGCGCTGAGGAGGCCGGCGCTGGTGGCCGCCCCGGTCATGCGTCCGCCTTCGACGTGCAGCCCCTCGACCGTCGTCTCGAAGCGGAAGCGCACGCCGCGCCGGCTCGCGTGCTCGGCGAGCGCCTGGGTGAAGAGCTGGCAGTCGCCGGTCTCGTCGGCCGGCAGGTGCAGGCCGCCGGCGAACGCGACGGCGGCATGCGCGAGCGCCGGCTCGACCGCGACGCAGGCCTTCGGGTCGAGAACGCTGTGCGGGATGCCGGCGGCCGCGAGGATCCGCGTGTGGTCCGCAATCGCGGCCAGCTCGGGTGCGGTGCGCAAGAGCTGCAGGATGCCCGAGCGCGTCTCGTCGTAGCGGATGCCCGTCGCCTCGCGGAGCGCCTGCAGGCACTGCAGGCTGTAGCGCGAGAGGCGCTGCATGCGCGGCTTGTTCTGCTCGAAGCGGCGGCGCGAGCAGTTCGCGAGCCACGAGCCCATCCAGCGGAGGAGCTCGGGGTCGGCGCGCCACCGCACCGCGAGCGGCGCGTCGCTCTGGAACAGCCACTTCAGCGCCTTCCGCCGCATGCCCGGCGCGGCCCACGGCGTCGCGTAGCTGGGGCAGACGTTGCCGGCGTTGCCGAAGCTCGTCTCGAGCGCCGGCGCGGGCCGCCGCTCGACGACGGTCACCTCGTGGCCGTCCTCGGCGAGGTACCAGGCCGTAGCGACCCCGATGACGCCGGCCCCGAGAACGAGGACGCGCACGCTACTTCGACATCATCTGCTGCGGGAGCCAGGTCACCAGGCCCGGGACGAAGTAGATCGCGAGCACCGCGACGATCATCAGATAGAACATCGGCAGCGTGTGCCTGGCGATCCACGTGATCTGCCTGCCGGTCATGCCCTGGAGCACGAACAGATTGAAGCCGACCGGCGGGGTGATCTGCGCCATCTCGACCACCAGCACGACGAAGATCCCGAACCAGATGAGGTCGATGCCGGCCTTCTGCACGGTCGGCAGGAGCACGCCCATCGTCAGCACCACCATCGAGATGCCGTCGAGGAAGCAGCCGAGGATGACGAAGAACACCATCAGCGCCATCAGCAGCCAGAACTGCCCGAGGCCGAGCGAGCCGATCCACTCGGCGAGGTGCCGCGGCAGCCCGATGTAGCCCATCGCGAGGGTGAGGAACGAGGCGCCGGCGAGGATGAGCGCGATCATGCAGTAGAGCCGCGTCGCGCCGAGCAGGCTCGTGCGGAAGGTGTCCCAGGTCAGCGAGCGCTGCGCCGCCGAGACCACGAGCGAGCCGACGACGCCGAACGCCGCCGCCTCGGTCGCGGTCGCGATGCCGGTGTAGATCGAGCCGAGCACGAGGAGGATCAGGATCACGACCGGGATGAGGTTGCGCGAGGCGTACAGCTTCTGCGCCAAAGTGGTGCGCGCGGTCGGCAGCGGCACCTGCCCCGGATTCAGGAGCGCCCAGACGGCCACGTAGCCCATGAAGAGCGCCGCGAGCAGGATGCCGGGGATCACGCCGGCGATGAACAGGCGCGCGATCGACACCTCGGCGCTGACGCCGTACACGATCATGATGATCGACGGCGGGATGAGGAGGCCGAGCGTGCCCGCCCCGGCGAGCGTGCCGACCACCTTGCCGTCGGGATAGCCGCGCGCAGCGAGCTCCGGCAGGGTCATCTTGCCGATCGTCGCGCAGGTGGCGGCCGACGAGCCGGAGACCGCGGCGAAGATCGCGCAGCCGATGATATTGGTGTGCAGGAGCCGCCCGGGCAGGCGCTCCATCCACGGCGCGAGGCCGCGGAACATGTCCTCCGACAGGCGCGTGCGGAACAGGATCTCGCCCATCCACACGAAGAGCGGCAGCGCGGTGAGCGTCCAGCTCGAGGAGGAGCCCCAGACCGTCACCGCCATCGCGTCGCCGACCGGGCGGGTGGTGAAGAGCTCCATGCCGATGAACGCGACGCCGACCAGGGCGAGGCCGATCCAGACGCCGGTGCCGAGCAGCAGGAAGAGGAAAGCGATCAGCAGGCCGGTGATCGCGAGGTCGCTCATTCGATGCGCGCCGGTTCGTCCGCCGCCGGGGCGTCGCTGCCACCGCCGCGCACGACCGCGACGAAGGCATCGATGAATGCGATGAACAGGATCGACGTCCCGAGCGCCATGCCGAGCTGCGGGATCCAGAGCGGGGTGGCGTCGTTGGCGGTCGAGATGTCGTTGAACGCGCGCGACTGCCAGACGAGGCGCACGCTGTAGAAGGCGAGGATGCCGGCGAGCGCGACTGCGATCGCGTGACACCAGATGTCGAGCGCCTTGCGCGCCGCTTCCGGCACGTGGCCGAGGAGCAGGGTCACGCGGATGTGCTCGTTCCGGCGCAACGTGTAGGCGAGCGCGAGGAAGCCGGACGCGGCCATGCAGTAGCCGGCGTAGGCGTCGGTGCCGCGCACGTGGAAGTCGAGGAGCCGGCCGAAGATGCCGAGCAGAACGAAAACGAGCGTGCCGATCATGAACGCCGCGGCAAGCCAGCCCGCGGCTTCGTACAGGCGGTCGAGCCACGCTCGCATGAGCCCGCTTCCTCCTCCCCGAGTCATGACGGGCGCGCGCCGGCGGGGTGGTGCCCGCCGCGGCCGGCCGGCGAGGCGTGCCGCGGGCGCAGTTTCCGGATCCCGGCTTGCGCCGGGACGATGCGGGCTATGCGCGGGTCACATCTTGCGGTAAGCGTCGACGACGGCCCTGCCGTCGGCGCCGGCTTTCTCGAGCCACTCCTTCAGCATCGTATCGCCGATCTTGCCGAGATCGGTCTTGAGCTGCGGGGTGGGCGGCGCGACGTTCATGCCGTTCTTCTTCAGCTGCTCGACGTACCAGCCGGTCTTTTCTTCCGAGAGCTTCCAGCCGCGCGTGTCGGCCTCCGCCCCGGCCTTGAGCAGGGCGCCCTGCGTCGCCTTGTCGAGCGCGTCGAACGATTTCCGGTTCACGATCACCGCGTTCTTCGGCAGCCAGGCCTGGGTGTCGTAGAAGTTCTTCACGTGCTCGAAGATCTTCGAGTCGTAGCCGGTCGCGCCGGAGGAGATCATCGAGTCCATCGCCCCGGTCGCGAGCGCCTGCGGGACTTCGGCGGCCTGGATGGTGACCGGCTGCGCGCCGACCAGCTCACCGATGCGCGAGGTCTGCGGGCTGTACGAGCGCCACTTGAGGCCTTTCATGTCGGCCACGCTCGCGAGCGGCTTTTTCGAATAGACGCCCTGCGGCGGCCACGGCACCGAGAAGAGCAGCATCATCCCCTGCGCGTCGAGCTTCGCGTCGAGCGCCTTGCGCGAAGCCTTGTACAGCTTCTGCGCGTCGGCGAAGCTGGTGGCGAGAAACGGCACGCCGTCGAGCCCGTACAGCGGATCCTCGTTCGAGAAATTGACCAGCAGGATCTCGCCGATCTGGGCCTGACCGCCCTGCACCGCGCGCTTGATCTCCGGCGCCTTGAAGAGCGAGGCGCCGGGGTGCACGGTGATCTTCAGCTTGCCGCCGGTCGCCTTGTCGACGTCGTTGGCGAACTGCTGGATGTTCTCGGTGTGGAAGTTCGCCGCCGGGTACGCGGTCGGCAGGTCCCATTTGGTCTGCGCCTGGGCCGCGCCGAGAGCGGCGGCGAGCGCGGCGGCAACGACGAGCTGGTGGGTGCGCATGCTGCGGTTCTCCTCGGAAAGAGCGCGGAAAGAGCGCGGTAGGGTACCGAAATTCCCCCCGTCACACAACGCTGTACCATCGTGACGCTCCGCACCACCGTCGATCGCACCGTGAGCGCAGACCCCGTCGCCGCACCCGTGCTCGGCATCCTGATGCTGGACACGAAGTTTCCGCGCATCGCGGGCGATGCCGGGAATCCGGCCACCTGGCCGTTCCCGGTCCGCATCGCGCGCGTGCCCGGGGCGTCGCCGGAGCGCGTGGTCCGCGACGGTGCGGCGGGACTGACCGACGCGTTCGTCACCGCAGGGTGCGAGCTCGCTGCCGCCGGCGCGGCGGGGATGATCACGACCTGCGGTTTCCTCGTCCTCCACCAGCACGAGCTGGCCGCCCGGCTGCCGGTGCCGTTCGCGTCGTCGAGCCTGCTGCAGCTGCCGCTTCTCGAACGCGCACTTCCGGCGGGCAGGCGACCGGGCATCGTCACGATCGATGCCGCTGCGCTGACGCCCGCGCACCTTGCCGCGGCGGGCGCGGATCGTTCGACGCCGGTGGCCGGCGTCGATCCGGCGGGGACGTTCGCCCGGTCGATTCTCGGCGACCGGGTGACGCTCGACGTCGCGGCCGCCGAGCGGGAGGTGCTCGCCGCCGCCGCCGAGCTCGTCGCCCGGCAGCCGGAGGTCGGCGCGATCGTGCTCGAATGCGCGAACATGCCGCCCTACGCGACGGCGGTGCGCGCGCGCTTCGGGCTGCCGGTGTACGACGCTGTGAGCTTCGGCCGCTGGTTCTACGCCGGGCTCGCGCCGGCCGTGTTCGAGCGGTAGCGCCGCGTCAGGACGTCGCGAGTTCGGCGACCTGCGCCGCGATCGCGAGCGCGCAGGTGAGCCCCGGCGACTCGATGCCGAAGAGGTTCACCAGCCCCGGCACCCCATGGTCCCGCGGGCCGGCGATCACGAAGTCCGCCGCCTTCTCGTTCGGGCCCACGATCTTCGGCCGGATGCCCGAGTAGCCCGGCGCGAGCCGGCCGTCCGCGAGCCCCGGCCAGTACTCGCGGATCGCAGCGTAGAAGCGGTCGGACCGCCGCGGATCCACGTCGTAGCCGATCGCGTCGATCCACTCCACGTCGGGGCCGAAGCGGGCCTGGCCGCCGAGGTCGACGGTGATGTGGACGCCGAGGCCGGCCTCGTTCGGCATCGGGTAGACGAGATGCGAGAACGGCGACTTGCCGACCAGCGAGTAGTAGTTTCCCTTCGCGTAGTAAGTGGGCGGGACGTGGGCGGGCGGGAAGCCGTCGATCGATCCGGCGATCCGCTGCGCGTGCAGGCCGCCCGAGTTCACGACCGTGCGGGCGACGATGCGCAGCGGCTCGTCGCCGCCGGTCGCGAGCTCGATGCCGTCGTCGCGCACCGCACCGCCGGTCACCGGGCTCTTGAACGCAATCATCGCACCGTGCGACTCGGCATCGCCCTGGAGCGCGAGCATGAAGGCGTGGCTGTCGACCACGCCGGTCGACGGCGAGAGATACGCCGCCACGCAGTGCAGCGCCGGCTCGAGCGCGCGCGCCGCGGCGGCGGTGAGCGGCCGGAGGTCGGGCACTCCGTTCGCCTCGGCTTGCGCCCGGATTGCGTGCAGCTTCGGGAGCTGCTTCTCGTCGGTGGCGACCAGCAGCTTGCCGCAGCGGCGGTAGGGGATGCCGCGCTCGTCGGCATAGCGGTAGAGCGCGTGCTTGCCCGCCACGCACAGGCGCGCCTTCAGCGAGCCGGGCGGGTAGTAGATGCCGGCGTGAATGACCTCGGAGTTGCGCGAGCTCGTCTCGGTGCCGATCGCGTCGGCCGCCTCCAGCACCACGACTTCCCGGCCGGCGAGCGCGAGCGTGCGCGCGACGGCGAGGCCCACGACGCCGGCGCCGATGACGATCGCGTCTACGCGCTCCATGCGCGGTACGTGCACCAATGCGGGCGCGGGCGCGTTCCCGTGGTGCGTGCGATCGGTTCGGCTGTGCTCATGCCGCCGATTGTACTCACGCCGCTATAATGCTCCGAACCCTTCCGCGTGCCGCCATGAACCCCACGGATCTCCTCTCCTCGCCGCACGCGGCGCGCCGGGCGGCGCGGTCGGGCGAGCTGCAGGGCAACACCGCCGGCGTCGCCGCCGGCTTCGTCCAGGGCAACGTCGCGATCCTGCCGCGCGACTGGGCGGGCGAGTTCGAGCGCTTCTGCCAGCGCAATCCCAAGCCGTGCCCGGTGCTCGCGATCGGCGATCCGGGCGATCCGCGGCTCCCGACGCTCGGCGCGGACGTCGACATCCGCACCGACTGCCCGCGCTACCGCGTGTTCGAGCACGGCAAGTGCGTGGACGAGCCGCACGACGCGCAGCGCTGGTGGCGCGATGACCTCGTCGCCTTCGTCCTCGGCTGCTCGTTCTCGTTCGAGCAGGCGCTGCTCGAAGCCGGCGTGCCGCTGCGCCACATCGAGCAGCGCAAGAACGTCGCGATGTGGCGCACCAACGTGCCGACGGTTCCCGCCGGCCGCTTTCACGGGCCGCTCGTGGTGTCGATGCGCCCGTTCAAGCCCGCGGACGCGATCCGCGCGGTGCAGATCACCTCGCGTTTCCCGACCGTGCACGGCGCGCCGGTCCACATCGGCGTGCCGGAGGCGATCGGGATCCGCGATCTCGCGCGGCCCGACTGGGGCGACGCGGTCGAGGTGAAGCCGGACGAGCTGCCGGTCTTCTGGGCCTGCGGCGTCACGCCGCAGGCGGTGGTGCAGGCGGCGAACGTTCCGTTCTGCATCACGCATTACCCGGGGTCGATGCTCGTCACCGACCTCCGCAACGCCGAGCTCGCCATCCTTTAGTGTCCACCGGAGAAAGTCGATGACCGTAAAGTTCCGAATGCTCGCCGCCGCGGCCGCCGTCGCGGCCGTCGGCGCCGCGCAGGCGCAGAGCACGATCACGATCGTGAGCCATCCGCTCGCGACGATGCCGCAGTACACCAAGGTCGACGTGCCGCTGCTCCGCGACGAGCTGCCGAAGAAAGCCAGGATGAACGTCAATCTGGCCGCCTGGTCCGAGCGGAGCGTCGCCGGACCGGAGGTGTTGCGCCTCGTGCGCTCCGGGCAGGTCGACATCGGCGCAGCTCCGCTCGCCACCGTCTCGGGCGACGTCCCGTTCCTCGACGCCGCCGACATGGCCGGACTGAATCCGACCGTCGAGCAGGCGCGCCGTGCGGCGGCGGCGATGGTGCCGGCGGCGAACAAGGAGCTCGAGCGGGTCGGGCTGCGGATCATCGGCACTTTCCCGTACACCGCCCAGGTGTTCTTCTGCCGCGGCAACGTCGCGAGCCTCGCCGACCTGAAGGGCAAGAAGGTGCGCTCGTTCGGCGGCTCGCTGAACGACCTCATCGCCGCGGTCGGCGCGCAGCCGGTCGGCCTGCCGTTCGGCGAGGTGTACGGCGCACTCGAGCGCGGCGTGGTCGACTGCGCGATCACCGGCACGGGAAGCGGGAACTCGGCGAAATGGTTCGAGGTCGCGAACACGATGTACGTCCTGCCGGTCGCGTGGTCGACCGGCGCTTACTTCGTCAACGTGGCGTGGTGGAACAAGCTCGCCCCCGACGTGCGCGACGCGATCACCGCGCAGTTCAAGCAGGTCGAGGACGGGCTGTGGAAGATGGGCGCCGATGCGACCGACGACGGCGTCCAGTGCAACATCGGCAACGCCGCCGGCTGCAAGATCGGAGCTACCGTGACCTCGCGGCCGATGAAGGCGAACATGCCGACCGACGCCGACAAGGCCGAGATCCGGAAGCAGCTGAACGAGAAGGTGCTGCCGGCGTGGGTCCAGCGCTGCGATCCGAAGTCGCGCTGCGGTGAGATCTTCAACGAGGTGCTCTCGCCGATCACCGGCGTGAAGTACGCGAAGTAGCCCCGGGACACCGGCAGGTGTCCCGGATCCTCGGCCGCGCGATCGCGGCGCTCGGCCGCCTCGCCCGCTGGATGAACCTGGCGGCGGGGTGGCTGTTCGTCGTCTGCGCGTTCTTCATCACGCTCGAAGTGTTCGCGCGGAACTTTCTCGGCTTCTCGACCCGGTCGACCACCGAGCTGTCCGGCTACATGCTCGCCATCGGCATCGCGTGGGGGCTCGCCAACGCGCTTGCCGAGCGTGCGCACGTCCGCATCGACATCTTCATCAACAGGCTGCCGGACGGGTTGCGCCAGTGGCTGCACGCGGTCGCGCTTGCCTGCCTGCTCGCGCTCGCGGTCGCGATGGCCTACGGGGCCTGGTACATCACCGGCGAGTCGATCGAGTTCCGGGCCGCCGACATGACGGGCCTGCGTACGCCGCTGGCGATCCCGCAGGGGCTGTGGGCGGCCGGCTTCTTCGTGTTCGCGGGGCTGTGCGTGGTGATGCTCGCGCGGGCGGTGCTGCTGCTCGTGCGAGGGCAGGGCGCCGAGGTCGATCGCCTCCTCGGCTCGCGTACCTACCAGGACGAGGCGCAGGAGGTGCTGGACGCGATCGGCAAGGGCGAGCGGCGGTGATTGCGGTCGTCTTCATGGTGCTGCTGGTCGCGGTCATGGTGGTGGCCGCGATGTTCGGGCAGACGACCGGGCCGCTGCCGATCGCCGAGCTGCTGGTGCTGATCGCGCTCTTCTGCCTCTTCTTCGGCGCCGGGGTCTACATCGCCGCGGTGCTCGGCGTGCTCGGCCTCATCTTCGGCTTCGCGTTCTCCGACCGGCCGTTCTGGCTCTACCTCGGCCAGATGCTGTGGAATCCCAGCTCGAACTTCCTGCTGGTCGCGATCCCGCTTTTCCTGCTGATGGGCGAGATCATGCTGCGCACCGGGCTGTCGGAGAAGCTGTACCGGGCGCTCAACCGCTTCCTGCACCGCATGCCGGGCGGCCTGCTGCACACGAACATCGTGTCGTGCGGCGTGTTCTCGGCGATCTCGGGCTCCAGCGTCGCGACCGCGGCGACGATGGGCTCGGTGGCGCTGCCCTACTTCGCCAACACCAATTACAACCCGCGCTGGGTGCTCGGTTCGCTCGCCGCCGGCGGCGCGCTCGGCAACCTCATCCCGCCGGGGATCACGTTCATCCTCTACGGCCTGCTCACCGACACGTCGGTCGGCAAGCTCTATCTCGCCGCGCTCGGCCCGAGTGCGCTCGTCCTCGGCCTCTTCCTCCTCGTCATCCTCTGGCACGGGCTCGGCCGCGGACGGCGCGAGCGCGCCCGCGGGCCGGCGGAGGAGGGCATCGGCCGCGCGCTCTGGGACCTCGTCCCGACGACGCTCCTGATCGGCATGGTGCTCGGGACGATCTACGCCGGCGTTGCGACGCCGACCGAGTCGGCGGCGTTCGGCGTCGTCGGCGCGATGGTGTTCGCCGCGATCGACCGGCGGCTCTCCTGGCGGATCGTTCACCAGGCGGCGGAGGCGACCGCGCGCACCACCGCGATGATCGGGCTCATCCTGCTCGGCGCGTACCTCCTCAACCACATCCTCACCAGCATCCAGGTGCCGCAGAAGCTCGCCGGCGCCGTCGGCGGCCTGCCGCTCCCGCCGTGGGCGATCATGCTGATCATCATCGCCTTCTTCCTCGCGCTCGGGACGTTCATGGAGGGCTTCTCCATGATCATCACCACCATCCCGGTGATCTTCCCGGTGGTGAAGGCGCTCGGCTACGACCCGATCTGGTTCGGGGTCATCGTCACCATGCTGGTCGAGATCGCGCTCATCAGCCCGCCCGACGGGACGGTGCTCTACGTGCTGCAGGGGATGCGGCCCGACCGCGGCCCGATCACCGACGTCTTCCGGGGCGTGCTGCCGTTCCTCGCCGTCTACATCTCGGCGATCCTGGTGCTGATGCTCGCGCCGGAGATCGCACTGTGGCTGCCGCGGGTCGCGATGTGAACAGAAGCGGGCGGGTGGGGCCGGTGCGGGCCGGGACCGAAGATCCGGCAGCGGCTCGCCCCGGCGACCCGGACGAAATCCGCAAGCCCCGGCGCGGAAAGGCATAATCCGCCGGCCCGGGGCACTTTCGCACGACCCCGGCCGGACCCCGATGCTAGGATTCCGGGCCGTTTCCGAACCCTTTTCGCGCCGAACGCCGACCGCCACTTCGCATGGACAGAAGAACGGTTCTCACCAAGACCGCCAAGGGCCTGATGGAGGTCACCGGCAAGACGAGCCTGCTGCCGCGCGACCTGCGCAACGTGCTCTCGCAGGTGGACGGCAAGGCGACCGTCGGCGACCTGCACCAGAAACTCGAGAAGTACACCGAAACGAAGCTCCTCGACACGCTCGGCAAGCTGTCGAAGGACGGCTTCGTGCGCGAGTTCGTGTCGGCGCCGGCGAGCATCTCGCCGCCGTCGCAGGTGCCGATCGTCCAGGAGGACATGGATCTCGACTTCACCGCGCTGATGAGCAAGCCGCCGAACAAGGCCGAGGTGAGCGCGCAGACGAAGGCCGAGATCGAGGACGTCGCGCGCCAGGTCGCGCAGGCGCGGGTGCGGCAGGAGGCCGACGCCAAATCGCGCGCCGAAGTCGATGCGAAGGCGAAGGGCGAGTTCGAGGCGCGCGCGCGCGCGGAAGCCGAGGCGCGGGCGAAGCGCGAGGCCGAGGAGCGCACGCGGCGGGAGGTGGCCGAGCGCGCGGCGAAGGAGGCGGCCGAGAAGGCGAAGCACGCGGCCGAGGAGAAGGCGAAGCGCGAGAGCGAGGAGCGTGCGCGCAAGGACGCCGAAGCGCGGGCGAAGCGCGAGGCCGAGGAGAAGGCGAAGCGCGAAGCCGACGAGCGGGCGAAGCGGGAAGCCGACGACCGGGCGCGCAGGGACGCCGAAGCGCGGGCGAAACGGGAGGCGGAGGAGCAGGCAAAGCGCGACGCCGAGGAGCGGGCGCGCCGCGAGACGCAAGCGCGGGCGCGGCAGGAGCTGGAAGCGCGCGCGCAGCGCGAGGCCGAGGAGCAGTCGAAGCGCGACGCCGCGGAGCGGGCGCGGCGCGAGATCGAGGGCCGGGCGCAGCGCGAGGCCGACGAGCGCAGCCGCCGCGAGGCCGAGGAGCGTGCGCGCCGCGAATCGGAGGCGCGTGCGCGGCGCGAGGGCGAGGAGCGCGTGCAGCGCGAGCAGGAGGAGCGCATCCGGCGCGAGCTCGAGGAGCGCGTGCGCCTGGCGGAGGATCAGGGGCGGCGCGACGCCGATGAGCGTTCCCGGCGCGAGGCGGCCGAGCGGGCGAAGCGCGAGGCGGCCGAAGCGGAGCGGCGCGAGGCCGAGGAGCGCGCGCGCAGGGAGGCCGAGGAGCGGTCGCGGCGCGAGACCGACGAGCGCGCGCGACGGGAGGCCGACGAGGCGGCGCGGCGCGAGGCGGAAGAGGCGGCGCGACGCAAGGACGAGGAGGCGCGCGCGAAACGCGAGGCGGAGAAGCGCGCCCGCGAGGAAGACAAGGCGCGGGCCAAGGCCGACGCCGAGGCGGCGGCGCGGGCGCGGCGCGACGAGCGCGCGCGCGAGAAGGCCGAAGCCGAGGACCGGGCGCAGGAGCAGCGGCGCGAGCAGGAGAAGGACGCCGCCCATGTCGCCGCGCGGCTCGAGAAGATCCGCGCCGGCAAGAGCGGGCGGGGACTCGGCAAGGTCGTCGGCATCGGGCTCGCGGTGCTCGCGGCGGCGGGTCTCGTCTACCTCCAGTTCTTCATGCCGCTCGATATCGCGCACTACGAGCGGCTCGCCTCGACCCAGCTCGGCCAGCCGGTGAAGATCAAGTCGGGCAACATCTCGCTCCTGCCGTCGCCGGCGATCCGGCTCGAGAACGTGACCGTCGGCGCGAACGGCAACGTGAAGATCGCGGTCGCGCGCGCGAACCCCGACTTCGCTTCCGCGCTCGGCGGCCAACCGCAGCTCAAGTCGATCGACCTCGAGGGCGTGACCCTGGACGCGGCCGGGCTCGGCGGTGTGCTCTTCGGGCGCGGCAAGAGCACCGCGCTCGGCCTGGAGTCGGTGCGCGCGACCGGGGTGAAGATCGCGGTGCCCGGCGTGACCCTGCCCGAGTTCGAGGCGACCGGGACGCTCACCCCGGACGGGAACCTGCTGAAGATCGCGGTGAGCAACCCGAACCGGACGATCCAGGCCGAGATCCAGCCGCAGAGCGGCAAGGCGCTGGTCGAGCTGAGCGTCGCCAAGCCGAACGCGCTCTTCGGGCTGCCGTTCGACGTCGAGACCCTCGCGGCGAAGGGTGTCGCGACCGCGAACGAGTTCACCGCCTCCGAGTTCGACGCGAAGCTCCTCGACGGGGTCGCGCGCGGCAAGGGGATCCTGCGCTGGCCCGGCGCGCTCGCCTTCGACGGCAGCTTCGAGCTGCGGCAGGTCGACGCGAAGCGGATCACGGCGATTCTCGTCGGCCGACTGCAGGGCTCGGGCAGTCTCGCGGCGCAGGGCGAGTCGCTCGAGAAGCTCGGCGCGGCGGCGCGCGTCGACGGCAACTTCGCGGTGTCGAAGGGCCAGATCACCGGCGTCGACCTGTCGCGCACCCTGCAGTCGGGCAAGAGCGTCGGCGGCACGACGCCGTTCAACGAGCTGACCGCGCAGGCCCAGCTCGACCGCGGACAGCTCGCGCTCCGCGGCGTGAAGATGGACGCCGGCGCGCTGTCGGCCAACGGGTCGGTGGACGTCGACGGCGGCAGATCGATCGCCGGGCGCTTCGCCGCCGACCTGAAGACCCCCGGTGGCGTGGTCCGCGCCACGCTGCAGGTGAGCGGGACGCCGAGCCAGCTCGCGGTCAAGCGCTAGGAAAGCGCTGATCCGGGTGCGTGCGCGCCGGTATAATCGGCGCGACCGCGATGCCGATTCTCCGATTGCGTGGGGCGAGCGCGCTCTCCGCGTTCCGCCGGGCGAAGCTCGACGCCGCCCTGAAGGCGCTCGATCCGGCCCTCGATCCGGCCCTCGATCCGGCCCCCGCGCTCGCAGCGAGCGAGTTCTGGCACTTCGTCGAGGTCGAGCGCGAGCCGGCGGCGGCGGAGCGCGCAGCGCTCGAGCGGCTGCTCCGTTACGGCGATCCGCCCGACGACGCGCCCTCGGGGGCTGCCCTCTATCTCGTCACGCCACGGATCGGCACGATCTCACCCTGGTCGTCGAAGGCGACCGACATCGCGCGCAACTGCGGGCTCGCGTTCGTCCGCCGGGTGGAGCGCGGGCTCGCGCACTACGTCGCCGGCGGCCGCGGGGGCCGGACCGCGGTCGCCGGGCTCCTGCACGACCGGATGACCGAGACGGTGCTCGCGCACCTGGAGGAGGCCGACGCGCTTTTCCGCCACATTGCGCCGCGGCCGCTCGCTTCTGTGCCGGTGACCGCCGGCGGGCGCGGCGCGCTCGAAGCGGCCAACGCGACGCTCGGCCTCGCGCTCTCCGGCGACGAGATCGACTACCTCGCCGAGGTGTTCACCCGCCTCGGCCGCGACCCGACCGATGTCGAGCTGACCATGTTCGCGCAGGCGAACTCGGAACACTGCCGGCACAAGATCTTCAACGCGTCGTGGGTGATCGACGGCGAGCCGCGGGCCGAGACGCTGTTCGGAATGATCCGCACGACCCACGCGGCGAACCCGCAGGGCACGGTGCTCGCCTACGCCGACAACGCCGCGGTGCTCGAGGGCGGTCCCGCGGAGCGTTTCTTCTGCGACCCGGACGGCGTCTACCGGGCGCACGCCGAACCCGCGCACTACCTGGCCAAGGTCGAGACGCACAATCATCCGACCGCGATCTCGCCCTTTCCCGGCGCGGCGACCGGTTCGGGCGGCGAGATCCGCGACGAGGGTGCGACCGGGCGCGGCGCGAAGCCGAAGGCGGGCCTCTGCGGGTTCAGCGTCTCCAACCTCCGGCTGCCCGGTCTCGCGGAGCCGTGGGAGCGCGACTACGGCAGGCCCGACCGCATCGCCTCGGCGCTCGAGATCATGCTCGAGGGGCCGATCGGCGCGGCGTCGTTCAACAACGAGTTCGGGCGGCCGAACCTCGCCGGCTACTTTCGCGCGTTCGAGGCGTCGGCGGGCGGGATCGTCCGCGGCTATCACAAGCCGATCATGATCGCGGGCGGGGTCGGCAGCCTTCGTGCCGGGCTCGCGCTCAAGGGCGCCGTCCCGCCGGGCGCGCCGCTCGTCCAGCTCGGCGGGCCGGGGATGCTGATCGGCATGGGCGGCGGAGCGGCCTCCTCGCTCGCGGCGGGGGCGAACGTCGCCGACCTCGACTTCGACTCGGTCCAGCGCGGCAACGCCGAGATCCAGCGCCGCGCGCAGGAGGTGATCGACGCCTGCGCCGCGCTCGGAGCCGCGAGCCCGATCCGCTCGATCCACGACGTCGGCGCGGGCGGGCTCTCGAACGCGCTGCCCGAGCTCGTGCACGGCGCGGGGCGCGGCGCGGTCGTCGACCTCCGTGCGGCGCCGAGCGAGGAGCCCGGGATGACGCCGCGCGAAATCTGGTCCAACGAGGCGCAGGAGCGCTACGTCCTCGCGCTCGATCCGGCCGGCCTGGCAGCGTTCCGGGCGATCTGCGAGCGCGAGCGGTGCCCGTTCGCGGTCGTCGGTACGGCGACGGACGACGGCCGCCTCGTCGTCGCCGACCCGGTGTTCGGGAACGAGCCGGTCGACGTCGACCTCGCGGTGATCCTGGGCCGGCCCCCGAAGATGGTGCGGGAGGTGCGGCACCTCAGCCGGCCGCTCGCGCCGCTCGACCTCGCCGGCGTCGAGCTGAAGGAGGCGTGCTACCGGGTGCTGCGAGCGCCGACCGTCGCCGCCAAGACTTTTCTCGTGACCATCGGCGACCGGACGGTCGGCGGCCTGTGCGCGCGCGACCAGATGGTGGGCCCCTGGCAGGTCCCGGTGGCCGACTGCGCGGTGACGCTCGTCGACTTCACCGGCTACGCCGGCGAGGCGTTCGCGATCGGCGAGCGCACTCCGCTCGCGGTGATCGATGCACCGGCCTCCGGCAGGATGGCGGTGGGCGAGGCACTCACGAACCTCGCCGCCGCCCCGGTCGCCGACCTCGCCCGGGTCAAGCTTTCGGCCAACTGGATGGCGGCGGCCGGCTTCCCCGGCGAGGACGCGGCGCTCTTCGACACCGTGCGCGCCGTGGCGCTCGAGCTCTGCCCGCAGCTCGGTGTGGCCATTCCGGTCGGCAAGGATTCGCTCTCGATGCGCACGACCTGGCAGGCGCCGGACGGGCCGAAGGAGGTGGTCGCGCCGGTGTCGCTCGTCGTCTCCGCGTTCGCCCGGAGCGAGGACGCGCGGCGCGCGCTCACCCCGCAGCTCCGCACCGACGCCGGGCCGACCGAGCTCGTCCTCGTCGACCTCGCGCGCGGCTCGAACCGGCTCGGCGGCTCGCAGCTCGCGCTCGTGTTCGGCCAGATCGGCGACGTCGCGCCCGATCTCGACGACCCGGCGGCACTCAAGGCGTTCTTCGCCGAGGTCCAGGCGCTGAACCGGGACGGCCTGCTCCTCGCCTACCACGACCGCTCCGACGGCGGGCTCTTCGCCTGCGCGTGCGAGATGGCGTTCGCCGGGCACTGCGGCGTCACGCTCAACCTCGACCTCCTCGGCTACGACCCGCTCGCGCACGACGTGGACGGCAACGAGCGCCGGCCGGAGCTGATGCGCGGCCGCGATCTCGAGCGCGTGCTCGGCGGGCTCTTCGCCGAAGAGCTCGGCGCGCTCGTCCAGGTCCGCGCCGCGGACCGCGGGGCGGTCATGCGCCGCCTCGCCGCGGCCGGGCTGCATGCGACCGTGGTCGGCACGCCGAACGCGCGCGACGAGATCCGGCTGGTGCGGAACGCGAAAGCGGTGCTCGCCGAGCGCCGCGTCGATCTGCAGCGCGCCTGGTCGGAGGTGGGCTTCAGGATGCAGCGGCTGCGTGACGATCCCGGCTGCGCGCAGGAGGAGTTCGACCGGGTTCTCGACGCCGACGATCCGGGCATGCAGCCCGTGCTCGGCTTCGACCCGGGCGAGGATGTCGCCGCGCCGTTCGTCGCGCGCGGTGAGCGGCCGCGTGTGGCGATCCTGCGCGAGCAGGGCGTGAATGGCCAGGTCGAGATGGCGGCGGCGTTCGACCGCGCCGGCTTCGAGGCGGTCGACGTCCACATGAGCGACCTCCTTGCCGGGCGGACGGGGCTCGCGGGGTTCCGGGGGATCGCCGCCTGCGGCGGGTTCTCCTACGGCGACGTCCTCGGCGCCGGCGAAGGCTGGGCGAAGTCGATCCTCTTCAACCCCCGCGCGCGGCACGAGTTCGAGTCGTTCTTCGGCCGCCGCGACACGTTCGGCCTCGGCGTGTGCAACGGCTGCCAGATGATGGCGGCGTTGCGCGAGCTCGTCCCCGGCGCCGCCGACTGGCCGCGCTTCCTGCGCAACCGCTCGGAGCAGTTCGAGGCGCGGTTCGTCACGGTCGAGGTGACCGCGAGCCCGTCGATCCTCTTCGCCGGCATGGCGGGGAGCCGCATCCCGGTCGCGACCGCGCACGGCGAGGGCAGAGCGGCGTTCGCGGGCCCGGAGGCCGCGGCGCGTGCCCTCGTCAGCCTGCGCTTCGTCGACAATCGCGGTGCGCCAGCCGGGACCTATCCGCTCAACCCCAACGGCTCGCCCGGCGGGATCACCGGTCTCACCACGCCGGACGGCCGGTTCACGATCGTGATGCCGCACCCGGAGCGCGTGTTCCGCTCGGTGCAGTGTTCCTGGCGGCCGGACGGGTGGGGCGAGGAGAGCCCGTGGCTGCGGCTCTTCCGCAACGCGCGGGCCTGGGTCGGCTGAAGCAAAAGAACGCTGAAGCGAAAAAAACGCTGAAGCAAAAAGAACGCTGAAGCGAAAAAGAACGGGGGCCTCGGCCCCCGTTCCGGTCCTGCGGGCGTCCGGCGGAGCGCTACTCCACCTTCGCCTTCGCGCGGAGATCGGTCACGTTGCGCGAGAACGCCTGCTCCTGCATCCGTTCGGTGAGCTGCGGCTTGATCTCGTCGAACGTCGGGAACTTGGTCTGCCTGACGTCCTCGACCAGGATCACGTGCCAGCCGAACTGGGTCTGCACCGGCACCTCGGTGTACTTGCCCTTCTCGAGCTTCACCATCGCGTCGCCGAACGGCTTCACGTAGCCGGCGGGCGAGTTCCAGTCGAGGTCACCGCCGCGGTCCTTGGAGCCCGGGTCCTTCGACTGTCTTGCGAGCTCCTCGAACTTGCGGCCCTTCTTCAGGTCCGCGATCACCGCCTTCGCCTCGTCCTCCTTCTCGACCAGGATGTGGCGCGTCTTGTACTCCTTGTCGCCGCGCGTGCTCCGCAGCTTATCGTACTCGGCGCGCAGCTGCGCGTCGGCGACCGGGTGGCCCTTGATGAAGTCGGCGATGTAGGCGTTCCAGAGGACCTGCTGGCGCGCGAGGTCGAGCTGGGCCTGCACCTCGGGGTTCTTCGCGAGCCCTCTCTTCGTCGCCTCCTGGGCGATGATCTCGCGCACGATCAGCTGCTCGCGCACCTCGTCGCGGAGCTGCGGCGAGTCGGGGACGCCGCGCGCGGACTGCGACTTGGCGATCGCGTCGATGCGCGAGGCGGGGATCGCGACGCCGTTGACGGTGGCGCCCCTGGCCGGCGCGGCCGGCGCGGCCGGCGCGCCTTGCGCGAGCGCGACGGCGGCGGGGAGACCGAGCCCGAGCAGCAGTGCCGCTGCGTGGCCCAGGCGGATGGAAGCCATGGTGAATCCTTTCATCGGGGGTTATCGGGACGGCGCCGGGCCGCGCTCTTCGGGCGCGAGCGCCTGGATGCTCAGTGCGTGGATCTCCCGCCGCATCAGCGGCCCGAGCGCGTCGTACACCATGCGATGGCGCGCGACCGTGCCGTGGCCGCGGAAACGCGCGGATACGATCAGGAGACGGTAGTGCCCGCCGCCGCTCGCGGCGCCGGCGTGGCCGGCATGCGCCGCGCTCTCGTCGACGAGGTCGAGCGCCTCCGGCTCGAGCGCGGCGAGCCGCTCGCGGATCGAGACCGCGACGTCGGTCACTGCTTCTCCTCGACGTACTTCGCGAGGAAGAGTCCCTGGGCGAGGACGAAGAGCAGCATGAGGCCCATGCCGCCGAACAGCTTGAAATTCACCCACGTGTCGGTGGAGAAGGTGTAGGCGACCCACAGGTTCGCCGCGCCCATGAAGGCGAAGAAGCCGATCCAGCTCCAGTTGAGTTTGCGCCAGGCGTGGTCGGGCAGGACGAGCTGCGCGCCGAGGAGCGAGCGCATCAGGTTGCGGCCGAAGACGAGCTCGCCGCCGGCGAGCACCGCGGCGAAGAGCCAGTAGAGCACCGTCGGCTTCCACTTGATGAAGGTCTCGTCCTGCAGCGCGAGCGTCGCGCCGCCGAACACGACGATGATCGCGAGGCTCGCCCACAGCATCGTCTCGACCTTGCGCCCGCGGAGCTTCAGCCAGGCGACCTGCGCGATCGTCGCGGCGATGGCGACGCCGGTCGCGACGTAGATGTCGGTGAGCTTGAACGCGACGAAGAAGAGGATGACCGGGAAGAGGTCGAACAGGAATTTCATGCGGGCGGCATTATTGCATGGACGCCCCCCGGCCCGCACGGGCCGGGGGGCGGGGAATTCCGGCGGAGCCTACTTTTTGTCGAACTTGAGGGCGGCCGAGTTGATGCAGTAGCGCAGGCCCGTCGGATCGGGGCCGTCGTCGAACACGTGGCCGAGGTGGGCGTCGCAGCGGGCGCAGTGCACCTCGGTCCGGCGCATGAAGAAGCTCGAATCCTCCTGCGTCTCGATCGACTCGGGGCCCGCCGGCTGCCAGTAGGAGGGCCAGCCGGTGCCGGAGTCGAACTTGTGCGCGGCGTCGAAAACCGGCCTCCCGCAGCAGACGCAGGTGTACATGCCGGGCTCGTGATGGTCCCAGTAGATGCCGGAGAACGCCCGCTCGGTGCCGTGCTTTCGCGTCACCTTGAACTGGTGGTCGGTGAGCTGCTTCCGCCACTCCTCCTCGGTCTTGCGGATCTTGTCGGCGGTCTTCTCGGCCATTGGATCTCCCGGTGTGCGGTGAGTCCCGGTGTGCGCTGAGTCGCGCTCGCCGGAGGAACCTTACGGCGGCGCCGGCCCTAGAATACTCGAACGTCACGGCCGGGGAAACCGATGGAGTGGGATTTCGGCACGCTCGCGCGGAGCGAGCGCTACAAGCTGCTCGTGGCGCTCGTCACGCCGCGGCCGATCGCCTTCGTCTCGACCCGCGGGCGCGACGGGGTGGACAATGCCGCGCCGTTCAGCTTCTTCAACGTGCTCGGCGAGGACCCGCCGATCGTCGTCGTGAGCATCGAGCGGCGCGCCGACGGCCGCAGCAAGGACTCGGGACGCAACATCCTCGACACCGGCGAGTTCGTCGTCAACATGGCGGACGAGGCGCTGCTCGAGCGGATGCACCTGTGCTCGATCGAGTTCCCGCCCGGGGTGAGCGAGTTCGCGCAGGCGGGCCTCACCGCCGCGCCGTCGCGCCGGATCGCGGCGCCGCGGATCGCCGAGGCGCCGGTGTCGATGGAGTGCCGGCTGCACACCCGCGTGCCGTTCGATCAGCGCGACCTCGTCATCGGCGAGGTCGTATGGCTGCACGTGCGCGACGGCATCGTCGATCCGGCGACGCTGCGGGTCGGCGAAGACTACGCGCCGGTGGGGCGCCTGTACGCGAACCGGTACGTGCGCACCCGCGACCGGGTCGCGCTCGACCAGAACGCGTACGTCGAGGCGATGCGCCGGCTGGGCCGCGTCTAACGCACCCCTGCCCAGTCCTCCACCCGGAGGCGCGCGATCACGCGGAAGCCGTCGCCCCCCGGCTGCACCACCGCCGCCTCGCCCTCGGCGAGGTACGGCGGCCCGGCGACGGCGTACATCGGGTTGCCGTGGCTCACGATCACGTCGTTCGTCCCGCGCGCCGGCGGTTGGGCGAGGAGCTTCCGGAGCGCGGCGTAGCGTGCCGGATCGCTCTGCACTGGGCCGCCGCGCACTTCGGCCGTCTTTTCCGCGCGTCCGAACGCGAGCTCGGCGGTCTCGACGGTGCGGCAGTACGGGCTCGCCCGCACTTTGCCGATCGGGATGCCGAGCGCGCGGATCGCGGTGCCGATCGCGCGCGCGTCGGCGCGGCCGCGGTCGACGAGGTTGCGCTGGCCCGTGCAGTCCGCGAAGCTCGTCATGTTCGCGTCGTTCTTCGAGAGATCGGTCGCCGCATGGCGGAAGTAGAGGACGTAGCCGCCCGCGCGCAGGCGCTCGACCGCCGCCTGCGGCGCGAGCGCGCCGTCGTCGGCCGCGGCGAGGGCCACCCAGAGCGCAAGGGGCAGGAGGAGCGTGCGGTGCAGGGACACCGGCGCGAGCATACGCCGGCGCCGGGACCCCGTGCTAGGCTCGCGCCAGGAGAGGAGGAGGGTCCCCCATGTCCCGATTCGCACGACGATCCGCGCGACTGTTGACGGCCGCGCTTGGCTTCACGCTCGCGGCGCTCGCGCACGCGCAAGCCGACAAACCCGTCCGCATCATCGTCGGCTTTCCCGCCGGCGCGACGCTCGATTCGCTCGCGCGGCAGGTCGCCGAGAAGCTGCGCGCGAACCTCAACCAGCCGGTGATCGTCGAGAACCGCACCGGCGCCGCCGGGCGCCTGGCCGCCGAATACGTGAAGGTTCAGCCGGGCGACGGCCTGACGCTCCTCATGACGCCGCTCGCGAACATGGTCACGATGCCGCATTCGCACAAGGGGCTGCGCTACGACCCGCTCCGCGACTTCGCGCCGGTCGCGCACGTCGCGAACTTCCAGCTCGCGTTCGCGGTCGGCACCGCGGTGCCGGCGCAGAACCTGCGCGAGTACGCCGCGCTGGTGAAGAAGGACCCGAAGGCGGGCAATTACGCCTCGGCCGCGGCCGGCAGCGTGCCGCATTTCCTCGGCGTGATGTTCGCGCGCACCGCCGGGATCGAGCTGACCCACGTGCCGTACAAGGGCACGGCGCCGGCGCTCACCGATCTCGTCGGCGGCCAGATCGCCGCCGCGGTGATGACGGTCTCGGACATCGCGCAGCTCCAGCGCGCGGGCAAGGTCCGCGCGCTCGCCGTCGCGGGCGCGAGGCGCTCCGAGGCGCTGCCCGACGTGCCGACCTTCCGCGAGCAGGGCTTCGACCTCGAGGGCACCGGCTGGTACGCGGTGTTCGCGCCGGCATCGACGCCGAAGGAGACCGTCGACCGGCTGAGCCGCCAGATCGCGCAGGCGACCCAGGCGCCGGACGTTCGCGCTTGGATCCAGAAGGGCGGGATGGAGCCGACCGGCACCCCGCCGGCCGAGCTCGCGGCGATCCTGAAGGCCGACTACGAGAAATGGGGCCCGGTGATCAAGGCTTCGGGCTTCACGTCCGAGGATTGAACGCGGGGCCTCCGTTCGCTACTCCTGGCGTGCTCCGGACTCCCGCCGCCGACGCGCCGTCTAGAGGCGCGCGGCGAAATCGGCGAGGAGCGCGTTGAAACGCCCGGGCTCGTCCACGAAGAGCGCGTGCCCGGCGTTCTCGAATACCGCGATCCCGGTGGCGGGGCGGTTGCGCTGCAGGTTCCCGGCCTGCTCGGCGAACTGCGGCGTCACGACGTAGAGGAGCGGGACCCGCACCGCGTGCGCTGCGGCGCGCCAGTGTTCTCGCGGGTAGGGGTAGGCGAGGAGGGCGAGGCTCGCCTCGAGCGGCAGGCGCGAGGCGCTCGCGACGAGCGCGGCGAGCTCGGCTTCCGGCTGCGGGGTGCGGAACATGGCCCGCACGAAGCGCTCGAGCGCCGCGGCGCGATCGCGCTTCAGGTCGGCCCGGAACGTGCCCGATCGCGGCGCCGGCGGCTCGCCGACCGAGCTGTCCACGAGCACGAGGCCGGCGAGCTTCGCCTCGCCGTGACTTCGCACGTACTGGAGCGACTCGAGCGCCCCGAGCGACCAGCCGACGAGCACGACGCGCGGGTAGCGCGCGACGAACTCCGCGATGTCCGCGGCCCGCCGATCGGCGGTGTAACCGTCGCGCGGAATGTCGGAGTGGCCCTGGCCCCGCGGATCGAGCGCCGCCACGCGGTAGCGCCCGGACAGCGCGTCGAGCTGCGCCCGCCAGATCTCCGCCGGCATCGACCATCCGGGCACGAACGCGATCACCGGCGCCCGCGCCGGCCCGGCTTCGAGCACGTGCAGCCGCGTGCCGTCGGATGCGGCGAAGAAGCTCGACTCGAGCGGAAGCGCGGCGGCGGCCATGCGGGCGCCGCAGAGCATACACAGCGCGGCGAGCGCCGCGCGGCTCAGGACCGCTGCGCGGTGCTGCGGGCGATCATGAGTCCGGACCGCCCTTCCTGCCAGTGGTAGCCGAACGGGAACGGCAGGACCGAGACGCTGCCCACCTGGCGGTAGGCTGCGTCGAGGTCCTTCTGGTAGCCGTAGTTGAAATCGCGGATCGGGCGCGCGTAGCGGCCGAAGAGGCGGACATCGAAGCCGCGCTCGCGCAAGGCCCGGTACGGGATGCCGGTGTCGTCCTGCACGACGAGCTCGCTCGCTTCGAGCAGCACCTTGCGCGTGCCGGCGAACTCGTCGCCGTGCAGGAGGTAGGAAGCCGACTTGAGGAAGGTGAAGCTCGACTTGTGCCGGGCGAGAAACGGCAGGAACTCCGGGTTGGCGCGCAGGGCGGCGTCGGTCGCATCCAGCGCGAGATAGTAGAGCGTCTGCGGCTTGCCGACGAGCGGCTGGACGAAGGTCACCTTGACGCCTTGCGCCCGCCGCGCCGCGCGGACGCCGGTGTTCGGCAGCGGCGCGGGCGTCCGCCCGAGGTCGAACGGCTCGACCGCGGCGATGTGCACGTCGAGGAGCCCCATCGAGGCGAGCATCAGCGGCAGCATGCCTTTCAGCCGCGGGGTGTGGACCTGCGCCGACATGTGCTGGGTGATGAAGTAGTTGCGCACCAGGATGTCGCCGAGCGCGGCGCGGACGTCCTTGAGCAGCGCCGCGGCGTCCTCGCGGCTCATCGCCTCGAGCGGCGGCACCTCGCCCGGCCGCTCGAGGCCGAAGAACACGTAGGTGTCGCAGCGCGGGAAGAGGAGATAGGCGTTGAGGAAGTCGGGGCCGCTGAACGGGTAGAGCAGCGTGCGGCACCGGTCGAGCTCGGTGCCGAGCACTTCGTCGCGCCAGTCCTCGATGACGCTCAGGCGCTCGCGGCGCAGGCGCTCCCACTGCGGCGCGAGCGTGTCGCGGTGTCTTGTCCAGGCGTCGAGGGACGCGACGTGCGCGTGCGGTGCGTAGGCGGAGCCGATGCCGGCGAGCAGGCGCGCGGTCGAGGTGATGCGCGCATCGGGCACGGCGATCGCGGCCGCCGGCGCCTGGGCGTGCGCGCCGAACGCCGCGAGGGCGAACGCGGCCGTGGCCGCGATGTGCGCGGCGGCGTCGAAAAGGCAACGAAATGCCGTCATGCAGACACGCTTCTCGCTCGTCGGAGCCCGAGCCGGGTGCTCGTTCCCCACGAGGAGCAGAACGCGTGCCAGTCGGCCGCGGTTGACGCGCGGCCGGCGCGCGCCAGCGCCCGCCGACGAATGCCAACTATTGCCGCCGCGCGGGCGGCGTCAGATCAGGCGGACGTACTCGGATTCGACCGGCAGATTGTTGATGCCGCGGTCGGGCGGCGCGATCCACGCCGCCATCTTCCCCGGCTCGACGACGCGTTGCATGAGGCTGTGCACGTAGCTGCGGTCGGCCGCGGTCGGCAGCCAGTCGCGCAGGCCCGCCTCATAGGCCTCGCGCACGATCGGCGTGCCGTCGGGCGCGGTCGGCACGTCGGCCCACGCGCCGATCTGGCGGCGGAAGCGCGTCGAGGGCAGGGTCAGGCGGAGCTCGTGCCCCGCGCGCTGGATCTGCATGTTCCAGCGCCGCAGGCCGAGCTCGCAGTCCTTCACGTACGCGCCGCGCACCACCTCGTTCATCGCGTTGCGCAGGGCGACCGTCTCGGACTTCACGCCGCCCGCGCCGTCGGGCACCTCGATTGCCGTCGTGGCGTCGAGCGCGACGTGATCCTCGTACTGGGCCTCGTCGGGCCGGCCCTTGATGCCGTTGGCGAACGTGGTCGCCGCGTTCGACGACACCTCGGAGCCGAAGAGATCGAGCGACGACGAGAACCAGAAGTTGAGATAGCGCTGCAGGAGCGGGAGATCGATGCCGCCGGCGCGGCGGATCGCGGCCGGGTCGTCGGTGTCGAGCTCCTTCATCAGCTCGAGGGAGCGCCGGACCACGCGCCCGAGACCGGTCTCGCCGACGAACATGTGGTGCGCTTCCTCGGTGAGCATGAAGCGGCAGGTGCGCGCGAGCGGATCGAACCCCGATTCGGCGAGGCTCTTCAGCTGGAACTTGCCGTCGCGGTCGGTGAAGTAGGTGAAGCAGAAGAACGAGAGCCAGTCGGAGATCGGCTCGTTGAAGGTGCCGAGGATGCGCGGCTTGTCGGCGTCGCCCGAGTGGCGCGCGAGCAGCTCCTCGGCTTCCTCGCGGCCGTCGCGGCCGAAGTAGGCGTGCAGCAGGTAGACCATCGCCCAGAGGTGGCGGCCCTCCTCGACGTTCACCTGGAAGAGGTTGCGCAGATCGTAGAGCGACGGGCAGGTGTGGCCGAGGAGGTGCTGCTGCTCGACCGAGGCCGGCTCGGTGTCGCCCTGGGTGACGATCAGCCGCCGGAACTGCGAGCGGTATTCGCCCGGCACCTGCTGCCACGCCGGCTGGCCGTGGACGTCGCCGAAGCCGATCGTGCGATCGGGAATCGGGTCGGCGAGGAAGATGCCCCAGCGGTAGTCGGGCATCTTCACGTAGCCGTAGCTCGCCCAGCCCTGCGCGTCGACGCCGACCGCGGTGCGGAGGTACACGTCGTTGCCGGCGAAGTGGTGCGGCCCCATCTCGCGCCACCACTCGAGGAAGCGCGGCTGCCAGTGCTCGAGCGCGCGCTGGAGCGTGCGGTCGGTGGCAAGGGCGACGTTGTTGGGGATCCGCTCGCCGTAGTCGATTGCGCTCATCGTTCGCGTCCTTCGCGGGCTAGACCCGCTCCCAGTTGAATTTCGCCCTGGCTCCGGTCCCGAACACCTTGAGCGCGCCCTGCTCGCCCACCGCGTTCGGCCGGTTGAAGATCCAGTTCTGCCACGCGGTGAGGCGGCCGAAGATCCGCGTTTCCATCGTCTCCCGGCCGGCGAACCGCAGGTTCGCTTCCATGCCGGTGAGCGCGTCGGGCGAGAGGCTCGCGCGCTCCTCGATCGCGATCCGCACCTCCTCGTCCCAGTCGAGGTCGTCGGGCGCGTAGGTGACGAGGCCCAGCTCGAGCGCGGCGCGCGCGTCGAGCTTCGCGCCGGTGCGCGCGCGCGCCGCCTCGACCGGCGCGGCCTCGTCGCAGAAGCGCGTCGCGATCCGCGTGAGTCCGTTCACCATCGGGTACGCGCCGAAGTTCAGGGCGGACAGCGCGATCCGCGGCGCGCCGGCCTCGTCGTCGGGGAGCTGCAGCAGGTAGCTGCGGTCGGCGGCGAAGGCGAGCTCCGCGAGCGTCCCGGCGAAGCAGGATTCCGGATCGGCGATCGCGAACATCGTGCGCGGGGAGACGTCGAGCCGCGCCAGCGTCCGGCGGAGGAGGCCGATCGTCTCCCGCACGAGCCAGTCGTCGCGCCTCGCATCGAGCACGGCGTCGACCGCGAGCACCGCGTCCGCGTCGCCGCGGGTCTTGAGGATCCAGGTGCCGACTTCGAGGTCGTTCGTCCGCAGGAGGAGAATCGCGTCGTCCAGCTCGCGCGCCATCGCGAGCGGCCACCAGCGCGCCCCGGCCCGGAGGATCGCGGCCGGGTCGGACGGCTGGGGCGACTTCGGCGCCGAGACGGTGATCGTCGCGGTGCGCGCCTTGCGGTCGAGCGCGACGTCGACGTGTTCATAGTGATAGCCGGTGGCGTCGATCCTGCGCCCGAGGGCGGTCAGCGCCACGCCCGGCCCGGCGCCGGGGCGGGTGCTGGTGGCGGCGAGCGCCGCCGCGCGCGATTGCACCGCACCGGCGAACGCCTGCGGCCTGGCGAGGTGGTCGACGAGCTTCCACTCGCGGGCGCGGTCCGCGCGCACGCCTTCGCTGGTCGTGGAGAACACGTCGGCGAGGTCGCGGCGGACCTTGCGCTTGTCGGTGACGCGGGTCAGGCCGCCGGTCCCCGGCAGCACGCCGAGGAGGGGCACCTCGGGCAGGCTGACCGTGGAGGAGCGGTCGTCGATCATCAGGATCTCGTCGCAGGCGAGGGCGAGCTCGTAGCCGCCGCCGGCGACCGTGCCGTTCACCGCCGCGAGGAAGCGCAGGCCGTCGTGGCGGCTCGAGTCCTCCATGCCGTTGCGCGTCTCGTTGGTGAACTTGCAGAAGTTGACCTTCCAGGCGTGGCTCGACGTGCCGAGCATGTAGATGTTCGCGCCCGAGCAGAACATCCGCTCGCGCGCGCTGGTGAGCACGACGACCTTGACCGCCGGATGCTCGAACCGGATGCGCTGCAGCGCGTCGTAGAGCTCGATGTCGACGCCGAGGTCGTAGGAGTTGAGCTTCAGCCGGTAGCCGGGCTTCAGGCCGCGCGCCTCATCGACGTCCATCGCGAGAGTGGCGACGTCGCCCTCGACCTTCAGCCGCCAGTGGGCGTAAGTGTCCGGGGTGCGGTCGTACAGTACGGGCGGCGGCGTGTCGCCAGCCGGTTGCGGAACGGCGCTCATGACGGGTTCTCCTGGTGGGGGCGGTCGCGGGGCGCGACGGCGCGCGCGAGCTCGGCGAGGCTCGCTTCGACGGTCTTGCCCGCGGTGTCGATGGTGACGTCGGCCTGCGCGTACAGCGGCTCGCGGCCGGCGAGAATGCGGCGCAGATCCGCCATCGCTTCGCGGTTGCCGGCCATCGGCCGGTAGTCGCCCTGCGCGGCGACACGCGCCATGTGCTCTTCCGGCGCCGCCTTCAGCCAGACGGCGAAACAGGCGGAAAGCACGAGGTCGTAGGTGGCGGGCTCCGACACGATGCTGCCGCCGGTGGCGACGACGCAGCGCTCGTTCTTCTCGAGGATGCGCTCGAGCGCGCGGCGTTCGTAGCGGCGGAACCCCGCCTGTCCGTGCAGCAGGAAGATCTCGTGCAGGCTGGTGCCGGCCTCGGCCTCGACCTCGTGATCCAGCTCGACGAACGGCACGCCGAGATCGCGGGCGAGCCCCGCGCCGAGCGTCGACTTGCCGGCACCGCGCAAGCCCACCAGCGCGATGCGATTCTCGCGCGCGCCGTAGGCGCTGCCGTAGTCGCGCACGAGCTGGCGCCGCACCTTGACGAGCCGCGCCGCCGGCAGCCGCTTGAGGAGCTGGAGGATCAGGGTCAGCTCGACCGACTGGCCGTCGTCGGCTCGGACGAGGTCGTCGAGCGGCAGGTTGAGCGCCTGCGCGATCTGGCGGAGCAGCAGCACCGAGACGTTGCCGCGCCCGGCCTCGAGCTGGGCGAGGTAGCGCTCGGAGACGCCGGAGTCGCGCGCGAGGATCTTCCGGGTCATCCCCCGCCGGGCGCGCGCCTCGCGGACGCGCTCACCGAGCCGGTCGAGGAACGCCGCGTCGAGCCGGACGACGTCGACCTGGCGGG
>Ga0187892_10000695_pt1 | contig 84907 bp, 61 predicted proteins | sample MA1701073metaG_FD_139345 | JGI IMG/M metagenome (GOLD analysis project Ga0187892, IMG submission 139345) | Bio-ooze microbial communities from a basaltic lava cave in the Kipuka Kanohina Cave System on the Island of Hawaii, USA - MA170107-3 metaG ... | reverse complement strand
CACAACGACTTTCACCATCACGTTTAACCCCAGCGCGACCGGTTTGCGCACCGCCACGGTGAGCATCGCCAACGACGATGCCGACGAGAATCCGTACAACTTCTCCATCCAGGGCACGGGGACGGCGCCGGAGATGGATGTTTCCGGAAATGGTATCTCCATTGCCGACGGTGATGACACCCCGTCGACAGACGACGATACGGATTTTGGCAGTTTGCTTGTCGCCAGTGGCTCGAACGCCAACACCTTCACGATCACTAATTCGGGCACGGCGGCGTTGAATCTCACTAACAACCCCAGGGTAACGATAGACGGAACGCATGCGAGTGATTTTACCTTAACGACTGATGCCAACACGCCGGTGGCAAGTGACGGCGGCACCACGACCTTCACCATCACGTTCGATCCCAGCGCGATTGGTTTGCGCACCGCCACGGTGAGCATCGACAATGACGATGCCGACGAGAATCCGTACAACTTCTCCATCCAGGGCGCGGGGACGGCGCCCGAGATGGATGTCTCTGGAAACGGTGTTTCGATTGCCGACGGTGATGACACCCCGTCGACAGCCGACGATACGGATTTTGGCAATGTGAACGTAGCCAGTGGCACGAACGCCAACACCTTCACGATCACCAACTCGGGGTCGGCGGCGTTGAATCTCACCGATAACCCCAGGGTAACGATAGACGGAACGCATGCGAGCGATTTTACCTTAACGACCGATGCGAATACGCCGGTGGCAAGTGACGGCGGCACCACGACCTTCACCATCACGTTCGATCCCAGCGCGACCGGTTTGCGCACCGCCACGGTGAGCATCGCCAACGACGATGCCGACGAGAATCCGTACAACTTCTCCATCCAGGGCACGGGCTGTGTACCGGACATCGCCGTTAACCCAACTTCCAAAAATTTTGGCGATGTGGTTTTGGGGTCGAGCGCCTCGCAAACTTTTGTGGTGAGCAACACCGGCTGTGCCGATGTCGTGGTTTCTGGAACGGAATTGATCGGCGCCAATGCGGATCAGTTTTCGATTGTCAGCGGCGGCGGGGCTTTCACTCTCGCGCCCAACGCAACTCGCAATGTTGTGGTGAGCTTCACCCCGACTTCGGAAGGGTCCAAGAGCGCAACGCTGCGTTTTGCCAACAACGACCCGGATGAAAACCCGTTGGATGTGTCATTGACAGGCAACGGCATCAAGATCGTGTTGTTCTGCGAGCTCTCCGTCAGCCCAACTTCCCACAACTTCGGCTTGGTCGCATTTGGCAGCTCATCGGAAAAAACCTTTGTGCTCTCGAATGTCCCGGAGGCCACGAAGAACTGTTTCGGGAGCGCGAGCATCATCGGCAGCTCGCAATTCTCGATTGTCAGTGGCAAGGACTTTTCCGTTGCACCCGGCGGCAAGCATAACTTGGTGGTTCGCTTTACCTGTCCGGAGCTTGGCGATCCGAGCGTCATCCTTCGCATCACCAGCAATTCGGGCACAATTGACGTGCCATTAATAGGTGATTGCGTATCGCCGGATGTCTTTGTGGCCTGTCCCACCGGCGGTGCGGCACCCTTGCGTGTCGGTTTTGCCAATCACTTGCTGGGCACAAACATCGACGCCACCGGCTACTCGTGGGATTTTGGTGACGGCGCCACAAGCTCGGAGGCTCAGCCGGTGCATGTCTATACCAAAAATGGCGTCTACGACGTGAGCCTGACCGTTTTCACCTCCTATGGTCAATTCACGATCAAACGCGAGCGCTATATTAATATTCAGCCGCATTTGCCTGCTCCCACCACACCGTTCTTGGCACTGAATGGGCCGGATTTTCAGGTCAAATCTACTGGCGGCGCGGGTTTGTGCGGTTGGAATTTGTGGTCAAATGGCTTTATCGCCAACGAACTGAAGATTACCGGAGAAAGCCGCTGGTTTGTGTTTGACGTGGTGGCCTCCAGCTCATTCGCCGGCAATGCCTAGGCGAAAGTGGAGCTTTTTATTGATGACGTCAAGATCGGTGAACAGAGCGTTGCGAACTCCCGGCCACGCACTTATTTGTTCGTGGCCAAACTCGACGCCGGCACTCATACAGTCAAGCTGGCTTTCCCGAATGATTTCTTTGATGCCGCCACCGGCAATGATCGCAATTTGTATATTCAGCAATTGCTGGTCTTTGAAACCGGCGCGGCGTTGGCGGTGCCGGGCACTTTAAGCGCCGCGGCCATGGCCGTCAGAACGCATGGCAGCGAAGTCGCCAAAGGAGTTTGGAGCGTCTCTCTGAATGGTTTCCTCGCTCAAAATCTTGCGGTTACGGATGCCGGAAACTACGAGTTAAAAGTCAAGGCTTCCGGTGACGCGGCTTTGGGCGTCGATCCGCAGATGCTCGTTCGGCTGAATGGCGTGGCGCAAGCCATGATTGGCGTCTCGCCCAACGCCAACACCTATACTTTTCCGCTCACTCTGACGGCAGGCGTTCATTTCCTGCAATTGGAATTCGTCAATGACTTCATGGATCCCAAAAACACGCCAGCAAACCGTGACTTGGTTCTGCATCAAATTACCGTGAACAAGACGACATTGATCCCGGCAACAGAATCTTTAAAAAGCAGCACGCCAAGCCCGGCTGCCGCAACATTGCCAAGTGATTTTGGGTTGGAAGTCAATTACCCCAATCCGTTCAACCCCTCAACGAAAATTGCTTTCGGCATACCGGAGGCAGCGCATGTCGTGCTGACCATTCATAACCTGAATGGCCAGGAAGTGGCCCGACTGTTCGAGGGTGAAATGGCGGCTGGGCGCTATGAACGCGAGTGGAAGGCGACAGACATGGCCAGCGGAATTTATTTCTACCGCTTGGTGGCGCGTGGGAAGGATTCACAGCGCCAGGTCAATTTAGTCAAGAAATTGACTTTGACAAAATAAATCTGGGTGATCCTAACCACACTCGGCTGAAAACAATATCGGGGTTTGTCAGAATAGCATTTTTAATTTGACAAACCCCGATTTTATTTGTATTTTAGGGCAAGGTTTCAACAGCAAACGATGCAATGACATTTTAAAACCGAAAATAAATGCTGTCCACCAGCGCCTCGCCCGATTCCCCCTCTCTCAACGACAGCCGCCGTGAAAAACTCCGGCATTTGCTTCAGCATTTTCTCCAAACCCGTGGGCCGACGACAATCTCTGAAATCCTCCAGCGTTATCCGCTCGATCGCCGGGAAACGGTGGACGTTCTCGAAGACTTAGCCAAAACCGGCGCGGTTTATCGCGGCCAACTCACCGCCGGCGCGAGCGAGGAGCAATGGTGTGACCGCCGCAATTTCGAGCAGCTTTACCGCCGCGCGATTCAGGAACGCCGCCGGGCTTTTGCCCCGAAACCGGCGGAAAATTTTCTGCGCTTTCTCTGGCGCTGGCATGGCATTGGGCAATTACAAAGTCCCGCTCAGCTTTTGCCGCTGATCCAACGCTTGCGCGGCTTGTTTCTCCCGCTCAATTTCCTCGAACGCGAAATCCTTCGCGCTCGTCTCTCTCCCACAAACTTTGCTAAAAATTTTTCGACTTGCCACTTGCAGCTCGCCTCTCTCTGCCAGCAAGGCGATTTGATTTGGCGGCTTTATCAGGAAGACAAAGGCCATAGCCGTCTGACGCAATTTTTTCTGTGCGGTGAAGGCCATCTTTTTTATTCACGCGAAGCGCTGGCAGAGCAAACAGCTCAACTCTCGTCGCCAGCCAAAGCGGTACGGGAGTTTCTCAAAGAAAACGGCGCAAGTTTTTTTCGCGATCTCGCTGTTGGCGTGAATGCGCCGAAAACGCAATTAAGCGAGGCGCTGGCGGAACTGGCGTGGCGCGGCTTGGCCACAAATGATAGTTTGCATGTTCTCAACGAGCTTGCCGAGCACGGCGTCCCTCGTTCTACCGAAACCGAAACTACAGCTCCCGAAGCGCCTGCCGCTTCGACAAACCAAGCCGGCGACGGCGATTTGCAAACTTTCCTCGAAGAGGCGCTGCCCGAATGGCGCAAACGCGGCCAAAATTGGCGGCGACGGCATTGGGCACGGCAACGGGAAGCACATCGCCGCGAATTAAAACAAACGCCGCTGCTCAGCGCCGGCCGCTGGTCGCTCACCGAATCGTTCGCCATCTTCGGCAAGCCGGCATTAAACAATCGCGATTTGGCGCAACGTCAGGCTTTGCTTTTGTTGGAACGTTACGGAATTTTGGTCAAAGAATGGCATCGCCGTGAAACAGGCTTATTGCCCTGGTATGCAATTTTTCAAGCTTTAAAACAATTGGAATGGCGCGGCGAAGTTCGGCGCGGCTATTTTGTCGAGGGACTTTCGGGCGTGCAGTTTGCGCTGCCACAAACGCTTGAATCGTTCGCCGCCAATGAGGTCTCGTCACATTTTTCCGGGCCGGTCATGCTCAGCGTGCTCGATCCGGCTGTGCCGTTCGGCAGCGGCGTGAATTTATCGTTGTTGGATTCCGCCGGCAATTCTTTGTCACTCGTTCGGCAGGCGGGCAATCATCTCATTTTTATCGACGCCAAACCGATGGTGTACGCTGAAAATTACGGCGCCCGGCTCTGGAGCCTCGCCGGCGCTAATGAAAAGCAGCTTGCCGGTTCACTCGCTTGCCTGCGGCAGTTTTTGCTGCTGCCGGAATCTTTGCGGCCGCGCAAACGTATAGAAGTCGAAAGCTGGAATAGCGCGCCCGTGACTGCGACCCCGGCGGCGGCATGGCTGCAACCGCACGGTTTTGAAAAGGAAGAAGACAAAATGGTGCTTTGGCCGTCGCGACTGTAAAAACCCCGGTTTTGCATTTTAAAGTTAAAACTGCCGTCAAATTGATTTTCAAAATTATAGGAAAATCCCACGGACGCAGTCGGGGTTGGGCTTTTGTATGCGTAAAACTAAGCAAAAAGAAATATTAAATTTTTGATAATACAACGTTGACTTTTCGCTATTTTTTATTACCTTTATAGTCATGTTTGACGAGAATCTACTCCCGTTTATCGCGCATCTCAATCCGACGATTATGTGGATTGCCTTGACGGTCGGGCTGCTGTTGTTCGTCATCGGCTATTTTGCCGGGGGCAAATTGACTATAGGACGAATCGGGATGTGCGTGCTGTTGACCTCGGTGATTGGTGTGCTCTCCCTGCCGGCGCCCATCCGGTTATACAGCACCGTCCAAAGAGGGTTGAATGTTAAAACTATTGTGGTGGGAAACAGCGGCGAGGATACGACGGCAAGCGCCAAGGCCAAGACTGCGCCCAAAGCTGACAAAACCTCTGCCAATACGGCCACCCAGAATGACGCCGGCTCCGAGGTGCCTTTGTCGCTGCAGTTGTTGGCTTTTATTTTATATCTTTTGTGGACAGCGTTTCTGATCGGGATGGGCATTTTTTTATATGAGACGCTGACCGTCACGGCTGAAGAAGCGGAAAGGCGTTAAAAACTGGACCCGTCAATGTTCGACTTCTCGCAAGGGCAACTTCATCTTTCTCAGGCTGATCCGATTCTCGCCACCATCATTTCCCGATACGGTCCGTGCACGATACAACCGCAACGACATTATTTTGTCGCGCTCACTGAAGCGATTCTTTCGCAGCAACTTTCGGTGAAAGCCGCCGCGACCATTTTCAAGCGTTTTAAGGAAAAATTGGGCGGGCGAATCACCCCCGAAAAGATTTTGCGCTTGACGGCGCCGCAATTTCGCGCGGTTGGAATTTCCCGGCAAAAAACTTCTTACTTGCGCGATCTCGCGGCAAAATGGCAAAACGGCGTGGTGGCGCACCGCCGCCTCACCGGCATGAACGACGAGGAAGTTATCGCCGCCTTGACGCAGGTAAAAGGCATCGGCCGGTGGACCGCGGAAATGTTTTTAATTTTTTCGCTGCTGCGACCGGACGTTTTGCCGGTGGATGATTTCGGTTTTCGCAAGGCCGTGCAGATCGCTTACAAGCTCCGCAAGCTGCCCGACGCCAAACGCCTCACGCAAATCGCCAAACCCTGGCAGCCGTATCGTTCGCTTGCAACCTGGTATCTCTGGGCCAGCTTGGATAATAAACCCCTCGGTTAAACACTCATGAATTCGATACTCTCATTTTTACGTTTTACGGTTTATACAATTATTTTCGCGCTTTTGCTCGGCATTAAAAATCTGCAAAGCACGCCGCTGCTGTGGGGCTTTCTCGGCGTGATCGCGGCGATGCGGCTCGCCGAAGCCTTCACGCCGGCGGCGACGGCGCTGCGCCACTATCGCCGGGAAGACGATCAATCGCGCTGGACGACGTGGGTGATCGGCATCAGTTTCTTCACCAACGTGATCGCGCCGATGCTGGAATATCGCTATAAGCTCTGGCCGGATTTGCCGGCGACGCAATGGTGGAATTGGGTGGGGCTGCTGCTCTTGCTGGCGGGTTCGGTGGCGCGGCTGTGGGCGATTCGCCAGGCCGGCGAGGCGTTCATCCCCCACGTCAATGTCGATTCCAAGCTCAAACTCATCACCGCCGGGCCGTATGCGATCGTGCGGCATCCTTCCTATCTCGGCACGTTTGTCTCCTATCTCGGCATCGCGATTTTATTCAACAGCATGATCGGCGCTGTGGCGCTCATCGCGCTGGTGATACCGGCCATCGTGCTGCGCATCGCCAAAGAAGAAGAACTCCTCGCCAAACGTTTCGGCGAGGTTTGGAAAAAATACCACAGCCAAACGCCGGCGCGTTTGATTCCGAATGTTTGGTGAGGTTTGTTGCCGGTCACTGGCCGCAAGCAATGAAATTCTTCTTCAAACACGGAGGCGCAGGAGCACACTGAGAAAACGCGGAGAAAATTTTTCGAGTTTAATAAAGATGATTTCAACCTGACATAGAGATTTTGATTGAGAAGTTTCCTCCGCGATCTCTCAGTGCGCTCCGTGACTCCCTGTTGGCAAAAAGTTGAATAGCATTACGGAAATTTCAGCTCGATGCCGAAACGCGGTTTGCCGCGCAATTTGGTTTTGAAGGGGTCTACTTTGGCGACTTGGCCGATGGCGAAGCCGCTTTTTAATTCTTGCGCAAATTCGAGGCTATAGCCGGCAAAGAGATGCACTTCGAGCATACCGGCCGGCAAGCCGAACCCGACGCCGAGCATCGGCTCGATGACGCGCGCCAGCCGCATGCCGCCGAGCAGATGAAATGACGTCGCCAACGTTCGCGCTTTGGTGTCCACCGGCTGGAAATTATAATTAATGACGGCAAAACTGGCGAGATCGCCGCGAGGCTTGGGCTCAATCCTGATCACGCCGTCGTCGCCAATGTTGAAATCAACATCATTCACGCTCGTGATCGCAGTGGCGAGTCCGAAGCTCCAGCGTTCTTTGGAAGTATTGTCGAGCGTAATCGATCCTAGCACCTTCTCGGCCTCCAACTCGGTTTTGACCAGCACGGAGATGTTGGAAAATTTTTGGAATTGTGATGGAATCTCGAACTCGCGCATATCGATCCAGGTCGTATCCTGAACCAGCGCCCGCGGTGTCGCAGGCAGAAACGGAATGAACAAGCCGATAAACTGCGGCAGCGCTTCCATAAACGGCGAGCCTTTCGCCGTTAACAAGGTCGAAACAAATGAAGTCTCGCGTTGGCGGGAAATAAAAATGTAATATAATTTGGCGTCTTGCAATCCGTATAAACGCGTGTTAAAAAAACCGCTGCCTTCGTGCAGCATGCCAATCGGCGTGGCGTTGTCGGCAAAGTTGGCCACGACGAGATAGTAATTGCGCAAATCCAATTTGATGCCGCTCGCCTCGATCAGTTTTTTCAAACTGTCGATGGCCGCCGTCGCCAATCCCTCGCGAAAGAGATGATAGGCTTTGGCAAATAAATTGTTTTCATCGACGTAAACAAACGGAGATTTTTCAACGGGCTTGGGGATAATCACCACTTGCTCCTGCGCCAAAATACCGGCGGGCAGAATCAGCAGCGCGATGGCCATGACAACGGCTGGTAAATATCGCATGACGCCTCCAGTTAACTTGAAATTTGAAAAATAACGTGATTTTTTAAACGCATAGATACTAACCAAAATTTGACAAATTTGCAAATGTTTTTTTGGGTTCGGGAAATTCTCTTGACTAACAACCAAAGCCTGAGTATAATTAAAGGGCTGACAAAATGATCGAACTATGAAACGAGTTTTAAAACCGCAGCGGCGGCATCGGCGCAGCCGGGCCGGAAGCCGGCGCAGTGAAAAAGCTCTGCGCGAAAGCGAGGAACATTTTCGCCGCATCGTTGAAAACGCCCCGGATCTGATCTATCGCTACCGATTGGCGCCCACCCCGGGGTTCGAATATGTGAGCCCGGCCAGCACGATGATGACCGGGTACGCACCGGACGAGTATTACGCCGATCCCAACTTGTGGCTGACGCTCGCCCATCCTGATGATCGCCCCCAACTCGAATCACTCAAAAACTCGCCGCCAACCGACATCATCGACTTGACGCTGCGTTGGCTGCACAAAGATGGAACGATCATTTGGACCGAACAGCGCATCATGCCGATTCGCGACGAAGCGGGCGAGGTGACGGCCATTGAAGGCGTGGCGCGCAACATCAACGAGCGAAAAGAAGCCGAGCAAGCGCTGCAAGAAAGCGAAAAAGCGCTCCGCAAATCCGAAGAACGCTTTCGCACGCTGATCGAGCGCCTGACCGACGGCGTGTATCGCAGCACGCCGGAGGGCAAATTTATCGACGTCAATCCGGCGATGGTCAAGATGCTCGGTTATGCCGGCAAAGATGAATTGATGGCGATTGACATCAAGAAGGATCTTTATTTTGACGTGCAGGAAAGAGAAGTCGTCGTCGATGCGCTGCAAAAAGCCGGCGGCGACGAAATCGACGTGTTTCGCTTGCGCCGCAAAGACGGCCACGAGGTCTGGGTGGAAGATCACGGCCAATTGATTTACGACGAGGCCGGCCGGGTGGTGTATCACGAAGGCATTTTGCGCGACATCAGCTTGCGCAAACGCGCCGAAGAGGCGTTGCGCGAAAGCGAGGCGCGTTATCGTTCGGTGATCAGTGCGTTGGCTGAAGGCGTCATTTTATTTGATGCGGAGGGAAACATTATTGCCAGCAACGCCAGCGCCGAAGGCATTCTGGGGCTGTCGGCAGAGGAAATGCGCGGACGAACGTCGAGCGATCCGCGCTGGCGAGCCATTACCGAAGACAACACGCCCTTCCCCGGCGAAACCCATCCGGCGATGGTTTCGCTGCGCACCGGCCAGTCGTACGAGAATGTCATTATGGGCGTCTATAAACCGACCGGCGAGCTGACGTGGATTTCGATCAACTCGCAGCCCTTGCTGCGCCCGCATGAGGAAAAACCTTACGCGGTGGTGGCGTCTTTTCATGACATTACCGAGCGCAAATGGGCCGAAGAAGCGCTGCGCGAAAGCGAGGAACGTTATCGCCTGCTTGCCGAAAATTCGCTGGACTTGATCGAGCTGCTGGATTTGGACGGGAATGTGTTGTACGCTTCGCCCTCGCATTATTACGTGATCGGTTACACGCCCAACGAGCTGGTCCATCAAAATCTTTTCCGCGTGGTGCACAACGACGATGTGCCGCACACGCTTGCGGCCATCAACAGCTTGCTGGCGGCGAGCATGCGCAAAACCATTGAGTTGCGCCTGCTCAAAAAGAACGGCGAATGGATTGAAATGGAAGCTTTGCTTTCGGGAATTCCGGGCCCGGGCAATGCCGTGCATCGCATCCTGCTTTCGGCGCGCGACATCACCGCGCGAAAGAAGGCGGAAGAGCATATCAAGGCCTCGCTGCAGGAAAAAGAGGTGCTCTTGAAAGAAATCCATCACCGCGTCAAAAATAATTTGCAGATCATTTCCAGCCTGCTGAATTTGCAATCCGGCTATATTCAAGATAAAGACGCCGGCGAAATGTTCAAAGAAAGCCGCAACCGCGTCAGATCCATGTCGCTCATTCACGAAAAACTGTATCAGTCTAAAGATTTGGCGCGCATCGATTTTGCCGAATACGTGCGGCATTTGACACGGCATTTGTTCCGCTCGTATGGCGTCAACTCGCGGGCCGTCGGCTTGAAAATCAACGTCGACAAGGTTTTGCTCGATATCGATACGGCCATTCCCTGCGGCTTGATCGTCAACGAGCTGGTGTCCAATTCGCTGAAATACGCTTTTCCCCCCGGCGTCGAAGGCGAAATTTGCATCTCACTTCATCCGGAAAACGATGGCCGCCTCGTCCTGGTGGTGAGCGATAATGGCGCCGGCCTGCCGCCTGATTTTGATTTGCAGCAAACCGATTCGTTGGGCTTGCAACTGGTGAGCACGCTCACCGACCAGCTCGAGGGGACGATTGCGCTGGATCGCAGCGGCGGCACGGCATATCAAATCATGCTGCAGCCCCACAACGGCTTCGTCATATCCGGAGCTTCCGATGGAATCGAGAACAGTGATCTCTCCTTCTGAAAATCATCGCGAGCCAGTCGAGGCCATTCCGCCAATATCCGCGGCGGAATTGCGCCAAACTTTCAACACCTTTGTTGGCGACAGCCTGTTGCCGGTTTCCACCGGCCTCGGCGCGCTCTTTGTGATTTTTTCCATCAGCCATGCGCTGCTTTTGCCGGATGCCATCGCCCTGCCGATGAGCCTGTTGGCGGCAGGCACGGCGCTCATTTTTTTCATGACGCGTATTTTACTTGGCCGCGCGCGATGGAGCCGTGAATCGGCTTGGGCACATCCGCTTGGCGCCATGATGGCGGGCTTGGTTTTGGTGAACAGTCTTCTTCATCTTTATCTCACTGCTGAACCGATACAAACAACCAATCTCGTGCTGCTGGTGATTGGTGTCGGATTTCTTTTTCTATCGCTAAGCTGGCTGGGGTTGATTTTGATTGTGACGTTCGGCGGTTGGGCCGTTATAGCCTTCACAGCCCCTCCTTCGCCGGGATGGACCCACTTCGGCTTTGCGCTGCTCTCCGCCAGCTTCTTGGCGGTCTTAATCAATCTTGCCAGAAGCCGAACGTTGAAACGCCTGGAAGGATTTCGCCGGCGCGATGAACGCCGCAAGCTTGAGCTTGAAAACGCGCTGGCCTCGACCGAAGAAGCGCGACAGATCGCCGAAGCTTCCGAACGCAATCTCATGCAAAGCGAAGCGAGCCTGCGGCTGTTAACCAGCCGAATGCCGGCGGTTTTGTGGACGACGGACGCCGAGCTTCGTTTCACTTCCACTCTCGGCATGGGGCTGGCGGAACTGGAACTCGACGCCAACCAAGTCGCCGGCATGACGTTGTTTGACTATTTTCAAACGCCAGCGCGGGATTTCCCGCCCATCGCCGCTCATGAACGCGCGCTTAAAGGCGAATCCGTCATTTATCAGAGTGAATGGAAAGGACGATTGTTTGACTGCAAGGTCGAGCCGCTGCACGACGCCGAAGAAAGGCTAATCGGCGTCATCGGCATCGCGCTGGATATTACCGAAAGCAAGCGCGCCGAAGAACAGATCAAATTTTCTTTGAAAGAAAAAGAGCTGCTGCTCAAAGAAATCCATAATCGCGTCAAAAACAATTTGCAAGTCATTTCCAGCCTGCTGAATTTGCAAGCCGGCTATATCCAGGATGAACAGGCGCGCGCGCGTTTCAAGGAAAGCCGCGACCGTTTGAAGGCTATGGTCTTGATTCACGAAAAGCTGTATCAATCGGAGGATTTGACCGCCATTGACTTTGGCGGATATATTCGCAACCTCGCCGTGCATTTGTTTCGCTCGCATCAAGTTGACGCCCGCGCCATCAATCTGCATCTCGACGTCGAGCCGCTTTATCTCGATATCGACCGCGCCACGTCGTGCGGCTTGATTATCAACGAGCTGGTTTCAAATGCGATCAAATACGCCTTTCCAAACGGCAAGCCCGGCGAGATTCGCATCGGGTTTCATGAAGAGGCGCAAAAACAAATCGTCCTCACCGTCGGCGACAACGGCGCCGGTTTGGCGAAAGAGCTGGACTTTCGACAGGCTCAATCCTTGGGTTTTCAATTGATCAACACTTTGACCGAACAACTTGACGGCACGATCACACTTGATCGCGAAGGCGGGACGAGATTTACACTGGCTTTTCGCCATTAGAAAAAAATATTGACCGGTCACTCGAAGTGACCGGCCAATGCTAGGATAAGCCATTATGAGCGATGAACAACAAACGAAAATTCTAATTGTCGAGGACGAAAACATCGTCGCCAAAGACATTCAAAATACTTTGAAAAGCCTCGGCTATGTGGTGGCAGGCATTGCGGCTTCCGGAGAGGATGCCATTCAAAAAGCCGGCGAAACCCGGCCGGATTTGGTGCTGATGGACATCATGCTGCGGGGTTATCAGGATGGCGTGGAAGCGGCGCAAAAAATCCTGGCGCAGCACAACATTCCCGTCATCTATCTCACGGCTTACACCGACGACAAGACGCTGCAGCGCGCCAAGATTACCGAACCGTACGGTTATATTCTCAAACCGTTCGAGGAAAGAGAGCTGCACATCGCCATCGAGATGGCGATTCACAAGCATCGCATGGCGAAGAAATTGCAGGAACGCGAACAGTTGTTGACCAAAATTCTCAGAACCATCAACGATGCGGTGATCGTGCTCGACCCCGAGGGCGCGGTGGTTTTTATGAATTCCGCGGCGGAAAACTTGACCGGCTGGAAACAGAAGGAAGCGGCCGGCAAGGCGGTGGCAGAAATTTTTAAAATCGTCGACGCCGATAACCAAACAGCCTCGACAAACGGATCCCTCACGCCGGCCTTGCACGCTAGCAGCGAACGGCAATCCTGGCTCCTGGCGAGAGATGCCCGGAAAATTCCCATTGACGACGAGGCTGTCCCGCTGCGCGATGAAGCAGGCAATATCATCGGCGCGGTTTTGGTTTTTCGCGATATTTCCGCGCGCCGGCAGGCGCAGGCCAATGAAGAACGCTTCCGGCAAATGGCGGAAAACATCCGCGAAGTTTTCTGGATGCTGGACGCGAAGCACTCCACGATGCTTTACGTCAGCCCGGCTTACGAAGAAATCTGGGGAAGAAGCTGCGAAAGTTTATATCAGCAGCCGCTATCGTTTTTGGAAATCATCCATGCCGAAGATCGCGAGCGGGTGATGGCGGCGCAGGCCAAGCAGCTCGCCGGCGAGCTGACGCACGAAGAATACCGCCTCCGCCGAGCCGACGGCGAGGAGCGTTGGATTTGGGATCGCCGCTTTCCGATCAAAGACAAAAACGGGGAGGTTTATCGGATTGCCGGCATCGCCGAAGATATCACGGAACGCAAACGCGCGGAGGAGGCGTTGCGGCACAGCGAAGAACAACTGCGCAAATCGCAGCGTCTGGAAGCCATCGGCAGGCTTGCCGGCGGTTTGGCGCATGACTTCAACAACATGCTGACGGCGATTATCGGCACGTCGGAACTGGCGATGCTGGAATTGCATCGCGATCATCCGGTGCGCCGGGATCTGAAAGAAATCAAGCAGACGGCGGATCGCGCCGCCAATCTCACGCGCCAATTGCTGGCTTTTGCGCGCCAACAAATCATTGCGCCCGGCATTCTCAACGTGAATGACTTGCTGATGAATCTCGACAAAATGCTGCGCCGTCTCATCGGCGAGGATATCGAGCTGGTGATTGCGCCCTCTTCGGATATCGGTTTGGTCAAAGTCGAAGCCGGACAAATCGAGCAGGTGATTGTCAATCTTGTGGTCAACGCCCGCGACGCCATGCCCCAAGGCGGGAAGATGATTTTGCAAACTGAGAATGTGACGGTCGATCAAAAAACTTCATCACACCCGGCGGAATTGCCGCCCGGCGACTATGTTTTGCTCACGGTTCGCGACAATGGGCTGGGCATGACGGAGGAAGCCCAAAGCCATTTATTCGAACCGTTTTTCACCACTAAAGAAGTGGGCAAAGGCACGGGGCTTGGTTTGGCGACCTGTTATGGCATCATCAAGCAAAATGGCGGGCACATCGAGGTCAAAAGCGCCGTGGGCGAGGGCAGCGCGTTTCGGATTTATTTGCCGCGCATTGACGAGATGGCCGGCACGATGCCGGAACAAGAGCGCGTCGGGGCGCTGCCGCAAGGAAACGAAACCGTGCTGCTCGTGGAAGATGAGCCAACCGTGCGGGAAGTCGCGACTCGCATGTTGCGCGAGCAAGGTTATAACGTTCTGGTTGCCGCCAATGGCGACGAAGCGCTCAATTTGGTTCGCTCCCGGCCAAGCGAACCCATCCATCTCCTGGTCACGGATGTGGTGATGCCGCGTTTGAGCGGCCGCGCGGTTGCCGATCAGCTTCGCGCCACCCGCCCCGAAATGAAAGTGTTGTTCATCTCAGGTTATTCCGACGACACGCTCACCCGGCACGGCGCCTCGCCGGATACCAATTTGAACTTTTTGCAAAAGCCGTTTTCGCCGTCGCTGCTGGCCTATAAAATCCGCGAATTGCTGGACAAAATTGGCGGCTAAATCTGCTGCAACTGCACGCGAACGCTTCTCTGCTCGCCGTCGCGCAGAATTTTGACCGTCACCACCTCCCCGACTTTATATTGCTCCAGCACATCGCCAAGCTCGCCGAAATTTCTCACCGGCTTGTCATTGATCCCGATGATGACGTCTCCGACATAGGCTTCGCCAAAACGATTGCGCTGCAAGCCGCGAAGACCGGCTTTGGCGGCGGCGCTGCCGCGCTGCACGTCGCCGATGATCACGCCACTGATGCCGGCGCGCCGCGCCGCCGCATCGCTGACAACTTGAATCCCGAGACCGGGCCGGCTCACGCGGCCGTATTTGATCAACTCCGGCACGATGCGATTGACCGTGTTCACCGGCACCGCAAAACCAATTCCTGCACTGCTGCCGCTAGGACTAATAATTGCGGTGTTGATGCCGATCAACTGGCCGCGCGAATCGAGCAGCGGGCCGCCGGAATTTCCCGGATTGATCGCCGCGTCGGTCTGAATCACGTCTTGAATCGTGCGCCCGTTGCTGGCTTTGATCTCACGGCCCAGCGCGCTGACCACGCCGGTTGTCAACGTTTGATCAAGCCCGAACGGATTGCCGATCGCCACCACTTTTTGGCCGACTTGCAAGTTCGTCGACGAGCCAACTCGCACCGGCTTTAATTTGCTGCTCGACACTTTGATGCGCAAGACGGCGATGTCTTTGCTCGGCTCGGCGCCAACCACCTCCGCTTCATAAGAAGAATGATCGCTCAACGTGGCCGTCAAGGTGTTGGCGCTTTCGATGACGTGATAATTTGTGACGATGTGGCCCTGGTTATCCCAGACGAAGCCGCTTCCGGAGCCGGCCGGAACTTCGTAAGTGTCGGTGAAGAAAAATCCCTGGCGCACGGCTTTGCTGGTTATAAAAACAACCGACGGCGCGACTTCTTGAAAAACGCTGATAGTATTGCGTTCATCCGGCAGCAGCGCGGTATCTTCCGCCACCGCATTCGTCGGTGCCAATCCTCGAATTGGCGTCTCTTTAGCGGGGTTGGATTGCGGCGCATCCACAAGATTGCTCAGCGTGCTGGTTAAAATCAAACCGGCGGCAATGCCGATCAATATGCCAACGAATAAATGACGCGTTTTCATTGCGATTCACCTTGTTTTTGGCATGAACTAAATAAAACTCTTTTCAGAAAGATCCGATAATAAAATAAGCGAGTCGAAGCTAATTTGCAATCGAAAAAACAAATTCATCGCCCACGGAATTAGAAATCCCACTGAATTAAAACTTAACTTCCATGTTTTGCCGTGCGCCGCAGATTTACCGCGAGGCAAAAAATCGCAGCCAAACCCGACATGCCGGACAGCGCGAACAGCGCTTGCGACAGGAAAATCACAGAAGATATTTTTTCGAATAACGCCGCCGGAACAAGAAGCGGAAAAACACGGCCAATCACCGCAAGATTGCCCAGCCAAAAAGTAAAATCCACCAGCTTGGCGGAAGCCAATTTTTTCTGAATGAACCCGGGGATCATGCGCACCGCCATGCCTAAAATCAACAGCGTGATAAAACCGAGCAGATAAACATGGCGAACCGCGTCGGTGCTCACTTCCAATTCCCAATTCGATAACACCGCCAACCCCGTCAGCAATTCCAAGCCGGCGCCACAGAGCAGCCAAAGATAGGCGGCGTATAACAGGCGCTCGAAGCGGCCAAATTCGCCATAATCCGGCAAGCCGTCGCGAGTCGGCGGGGGCCCCGGGCCAGACTCGAAAACGCGATGCACCGTCCACGGCGCGCGGCGGCGCAGCAAAACATCGAGCTTCCAAACAAAATAAAAAATGATCGCGCTTTTTCCGCACTGGCCAGCGGCGGAAACAAGAAACGCGTGTTCCGGCGCTGTGCGCAAAACCGCCGGCACGGTTGGAATGATTTGCAATAAAAAGAAAATCAGATAAGCCAAACCAATTTGGCGCACCCTAAAGGGCGCCGGCAGCCGCAAATAAAGCGGAAACATGCGAACGGAAAACGCGAACGCCACGGGCAGCAAAACCAAGCCGATGAAAAGATTGATCGCAAAATCATCCCACGGTTGGTTAACCGTCACCGCGCCGTTCGCGGCCATATCAACAAGTAGAACGGCATTCAAGCCGGCGTAAATCAGCCAGCCCGAAAACATCATGGCAAAATACGGTTTCACCGCTTGCAAGGCCGGCCGTTCTTTGCCGGTTTGGCGAACCGCGCGCAGCGAGCGCAGCACCAGAAAAATGTAACTCGCTATCCCCGCCAATTCGAGCCAACCTGAGATCGCGACGGCGAGCGAAAGAATTTGAAAAACGGCGAGCGCCGTCACATACGGAAGAATGCTATGAAAGATCGCGCGCACGATCAGGCCGGTTGCCATCAAAAATTGTATGCGGGGAATCCACTGCGGCTGCGCAATCGGGATGCCGGCCAAACGCGGAATGAAATGCAAGCTGATGCCGATGATAAACAATCCGGCCCAGCCGACGAGCTGGAGATGGCCGTGAATTTGAATATAGCTGTAAAATCCGTTGCCCAATGAAAAATTCAAACCAATCACGGCCGCGAGATGCGCGCCGATGGCAAAACCGCCGAAGAAGGCAATGCTGAGAGCGGTCCAGATGAAGCCGAGGTGGAATTTAGCTTGTGGAAGTTCGTTCATAAAGCGGAGAAAATTGGCCTTGACCACGTGAGATGAAATGCGTATATTCTCGTAGCAAGAAACTTCTAACGTTGGAGACGCATTATGAAAGTGGAACTTAATATCGAATACTTTGAAGAAGATGATACGATTGTTGCTTTGTGCTCGCAGCTACAAGTATCAAGTTTTGGCGATACCTTGGAAGAGGCGGAAGAGAGCATTAAAGAAGCCCTGAATGTTTTCTTTGAAGGATGCGAGGCTTTAGGCACCACCTCCGAAGTATTGGAAGAAGCCGGCTTCAAAAAAGTCGGAGAGCACTGGATTCCACGACGGCCGATTAAGACGATGCAAACTACTCTTCAACGTTCATTTGAGGCCGTCTCTTATGTCTAAGCTGACACCGGTGCATCATGAGAAGTTAATCAAGGTATTTGAGCTTGATGGGTTTAAAATCGCCCGTCAGCGTGGAGATCATATCATGATGACCAAGCCGGGTATCAAACGGCCACTCGTCATTAAAACCAGCCCCAAAGAAGTGCCGATTACACATATCAAAACTAATCTTAACTCCGCCGGAATGTCTCGTGAAAGATATTTTGAATTGCTGGAAAAAGTTTGATATGTCCTCTTATCGTTTCATTCTCGTTTAGCCCCGCCAAAACCAACTCGGCTGTTTTTCTGTTTAATATCTCCAGCTCGTGGTATCCGCTCCTGCCGGCGCGCTTTTGCGAATGCGCGCCAAAATTTTCGGCGCGTGCATTTGATGATAACGTAAACGCGAAATCGCATTCGGGCGCTCGTGATCGCCGTTCCAGCAATGCTCGGCGCGGTCGCCGTAATCCACCTCGCCGCCGTAATGCGGATCTTTGGTGTTCTTCAAAATGTCTTCGACGAGATAAACGGCGTTGTTGAGATAATAGTTGTCCATATCGCCGCAATAAATGTGAATCTTGCCTTGCAGTTTCTTTCCGAACTTCGGCCAGTCGCGCTTGAGAATGTAACCGAGATCATACTTCTCGCGCCAATATTCCGCCACCGAGCGATCGATCTTGCCGGTCAATTTATCCCAAATCGGTTTGGGATAGCCATCGTCGCCAACCGGCGAATACACCGCCTGCCAGATGTCCCACTGATCGCCGGAGCGCGAATGGGTGCCGAGAACCAATTCGCGATGATTCATCTCTTCCAGCGTGGCGCCGACCTCGCCGAGATAATTGCGCCGCCCCGGCCGCGGCGTTTTTTTGAATTTGCTGTCGACGTAATAAGCATTCTCGTGCTCGTAAATATTGACAATGGTATAAGCGCGAAAATCAATCGGATCGGGACACGCCGCCCAGCAGCCGTTGTATTCGTCGGGATAGAAAACTTGCGCCGCGAGCGCCTCCCAGCCGCCGGTCGAGCCGCCGTAGAGAAATCGCGCCCAGCCCTGCCCGATGCCGCGAAATTGTTTTTCGACAAACGGAATCAGCTCGTAGGTAATCGCGTCGCCGTACGGGCCGAGGTTGGCCGAATTGACCGCATACGAGTCGTCGTAATACGGATTCGCGTGTTGAATCTCGATGATCACCATGCGCGGAAAATTCTGGCCGGTCCAATCCTTGTAAAATTGATGCGCCTGCTCCTGCACAATTTTGTTGTAGCCGTGAATGTTGAAGCGCCTGCTGTAATCCGGCTTGAGATTCGGATCCGGCGGCGTTTCGCGAAAGCCGCCAAAGGTCTGCGGGAAATGGCCGTGAAAAATCGCCAGCGGATAGCGCGCGTGCGGATGGGTATCAAAACCTTCCGGCAACAACACGCAAGCGCCGAGATACATCGGCCGTCCCCAAAATTCCGTCAACAGCTTGCTTTGCATCTTGACGTGCTTGATATATTTGGTATCCTTCGGCGGCTCGATAGGGGAGATTTCCTGATCGAGCGTCATTTTAACGATGGCGTTTTTGCTCGGATCGATCCACATTTTCTTCGGCGCGCTGTAAAGGTTTCCCGGCGCGCGATTCCATTGCTGGCCTTCGCCGCGATCCATCGGCAATTTCACGGTATGGCCATTTTTAAGATGAAACGTCTCGTAACGATGCAGCAGCGCCTGCGCCCAATACCAACCCGGCTTGATCCCGGCGAGGCTTTTTACCGGATAACCCAAAACCGAACCGTCGATGACAGCCGGGTCGTCGGGTTTTAAGCCCTCGACATTGACGCCAAAAAGCAACTGTGTTTCCGCATCATCGCTGATCTGAAAGCGCGGCTCCTGCGTGCTGTCGGCGGAGAGCATCAACATCACACGGCCGTCGAGCGGGGTTGGGCTTTTTTCTTTTGGGAAGGAAATACTAAAGCGAAAAGAGTTTTTTGATAGCATCTGCTGTGCATACAACGTAATCGGCAAAGCAAGATAAAGCATCAGAAATGTTAGGGCACAAAGTGAGGTTTGTGGCTTGAATTTGGCTGGTTTCATGATCGCTTCCTCCTCTTAGTATTAGGGCATTCGAGCTTGTGATAAATTCGATTAAGAGAATATGAAATTTGTTCAAAAAAGCAAGGATAATTTTCCTTGTGATTTGATACTACATTTAGTATCTTGATTACAATGAGCAAAGCAGCCAAAATTTTAGAAAAGATGCGCAACAATCCACGAGACTGGCGGATTGACAGTCTTAAAACGATTGCACAGGCAAAAGGCATCGAATGGCGGCAACCTGGAACCAGTCACGTGACCTTCCGCCATCCGAATGGCGCCAAGCTTACGGTTCCTGCTCATCGCCCGATCAAACCAATCTATATTAAAAAATTTGTTCGTCTCGTCGATGAAGGGATAGGAGATTGACCCATGAATCTGAAAAATTATCCATTCGAGGTTAGGCCGCTGCCGGAAGAAGAAGGCGGCGGTTATTTGATCACTTTTCCTGATTTGCCCGGCTGCATAGCAGATGGAAAAACGCCGCAAGAAGCAATAAAAAATGGACTCGATGCTGCCAAATCATGGTTGGAGACGGCGCGAGAATTCAATGATCCTATTCCCAAGCCGAGTGAATCAAGCAGCGGCAAGTTTGTGACGCGAGTGCCCAAAAGTCTGCACTCCCGACTCATCGCTCGCGCCAAACAGGAAGGTGTCAGTATGAACGCGCTAGTGACGGCATATCTTGCCGAGGCAATGGGTAAGCGCGAGGTGAGGCGGATAATCGGCACGAAGCGCGCAGTGGCAAAGATGAAATCCATGGAATACCAGTTCCCCCAAAAAGACAATTGAAAAGATTTCCAAAAAATAAAAAAGCAGACGGCTCCAATTCGCAGAGCCATCTGCTCACCTTTGAGGAGGAAGGAAAGGAGGCAAATCAGAAATCAGCGCCGATGGAGAACATCTTAACCGGCTTGCTGACGTTCTTCAAATCCGTCGGCCAGGCGACGTCGTAGCGCAAGCTCAAATAACCGAGATTGAGCCGCGCGCCGAGGCCGAAGGCGCCGCGCAGGTCTTGCAAGTGAAATCCGCCTTGCGTGGAAAACGGCTGGAATTTCTCTTTGACCAGACCGGGCACGTCGATGCCCCACGCGGCGGCGGCATCCGCAAACGTCACGCCGCTCAAGAAATCCGCGGTGGGCGGCAGGAACGGCAGTAGCGGAAAGCGATACTCGAGGTTCTGCACGAGAAAATTGGTGCCGAGCAGATCAGCCCGGTCCGTGCCGCGAAACGTGTACGCCCCGCCAATGCGAAACACTTGCGCGTCTCGATCGAAACTCGCGCCGCCGAGCAAGCGATACGCCAGTACCGAACGATTGTTGACGTTGAAGTATTTGCGATAATCCGCGATCACCGTCGTAAACTTGAAATCATTCGTGGCGCGTTGAATTTCGATGCGGCTGCGGCGCCCGCTGATCGGGCCGATCGGGCCATAAGCCGTGTTGTCATAAACCAGCGCCGCGCCCACCTGACCGAAACTCACGCCGCCCAAATCCTGCTTGTCGCGGCGAATCTTGCCATTTGAAAAATCAAAACTCTCGACGACAAAATCCTGGCTCACGTGCGTCAGACCGGCGCTCACTTCAAGCCGCGAAAAACGGCTGAACGGATAGTAAGCGAAGCCGTTGACGCCGCGATAGGTTTGCGTCACAAAGCCGTTGGCGGTCGGCGCGGCGAACACGCCAAACGCATTTCTCTGTTGGAACGTCTCAAACCCGTAGCCGAGACGGCGCCCTTGATTCAAATAGCCGACGCCGATGTCGGTGTTGCGGATGTCTCGGGTCAAACCGAGCGACAGAACGATGTTGTGGTTGCTCATCATGTCGCTGAAAGAAAGCTGCAATCCGCCGACCGCGCCGAAATACCCGCCGAACAAAGCGCCCAGCGCGATGCCATCGAGTTTCGGCGTGCTGCTGTATTTGCGCGGCTCGATGGAATCGGGACTCGCCAAATTATAACCGACATATAAATTGTTGAAGTCAGGGATCGCCGGCAGCCAGAGTGAATCCGTAGTCCCTGGAGCTGTTTTCTCCGGCGATATGACTTCTGCCAGCGCGTTCGGCAACGAGGCCGCATTGATCGTCAACGTTGGCGAGGACGAGGGCAGTTCCATGCGAAAGAGCTGCCAGCTTGTTTTGACGAAAGCTGAGAACACCATCACGCGGCCATCGGCGGACCAGCTCATCGCGGGCGTCGTTTCGGTGATGCCGGCGACGCCGGTTTTCAAGGTGGTGATCGGTGTGATTTCTTTCGTGGCCAGGTTGAGACGATAGATATTCGGAATGCCTTGATGATCCGAGACGAAGGCAATTTCGCTGCCGTCGGGCGACCACTGCGGATTGATCGCGTCCCCGGACAATTCCGTGAGCAGCGTGATTTCTTTTGTCGCAAAATCATAAACCGCCAAATCATTGTCGCCGAAGAGCAGCTTGCTTTCGTCGGTGCCGGCGCCACGGTCGGTCGCGAAGACAATCGCTTTGCCGTCGGGCGACCACTGCGGATGCAATTCCGAAAAACGATCCTGCGTCAAGCGCCGCAGTTTTTTGTCGGCGAGATCGACAGTGTACAAATCAGAGCGGCCGCCGGAGATGCCGACAAAAACCAGCTCGTCGCCTTTGGGCGAAAAGCTCGGTGAGACCAAGCCGTTCAATTCCGCGAAGGCCAATCTGTGCATGATCGCGCCGGCGGCGGGATCCATCACATAAATCGCATCGTCTTTGCCGGATTTGGAGACGAAGGCGATGCGGCTGCCATCGCGCGTCCAATTAATCGTCGTGTCAAAAAATCGCAGCGACTCAAAATCACGGCTTTGCCCGCCGCGAATGAGACGGCGGTTTTCAAAATTTCCGTCGCGTTTTTGCTCGAGTAAATAAATTTCGTCGGTCAAATTTTTGTTCGCAACGTAGACGATCCGATTGCCATCCGGGCTGACCGCCGGCACCAGGTTCATGCGATGGAAATAGCCTTCCTGGCTGGTGATCTGCTGGGCGATTTGACCGGGACTTTGCAGCGTGCTATCCGCCGGCAGCGCTTGCTTGCGCGCGTTCGCATGCCAGGCCGTGGTGAGTTGTTTGAAATCCATGTCGATCTGCGTCTTGAAGGCGCGCTCGACATTGCCGAAGTTGACCGCGGTTTTGAGAATTTGGCCGACTTTCTTTTTGCCGTGGGTTTCGCCGACAAAATTCCACACCGATTCGCCGAGGCGATAGACGCGAATGTCAAACGTGCCGTTGAGTTTTTCGACGCTCAGCAGCTTGTCGGCCAGCAAGCCGTCGCGCACCCACATGCGGGTCGTATTATCCATCCCAATCGAGAGATACTCGGCCATGCCTTCCATAAACCACAGCGGCGGATCGAACCGCGCCAACGAGGCCTGGCTTTTGCCGTTGAAGATGATATCGAATTGAAACGCATGCACCAGCTCATGCACCAGCACGTGATTGAACTCGCGATACGAGCCGGTGATCGGCAGCGCCACGCGATGCTTCAACGATTCCGTGACGCCGCGGGTGCCGTCGCCCAGCATCTCTTGCACGACGTTGGTTTGCTGAAAATCATTCAGCGAGGCGTAAAGAACGAGCGGGATGCGCTTTTCGATTTTGTGTTCGAGCACTTCGCTCAAATAATCGTAACCGCGCTCGGCCATGCGCGCTGCGTCGTGCGCGGCGCCGGCCTCTTCGGTATAATAATGAACGTCAAAATGCTCGGTGCGGAAAATTTTCCAGTCAAAATTTTTGTAATGCACTTTGTTCTGCCCGAAATAATAACCGGGCTGCGCGAACAATGAGGCGGCCGCCAGCATCATCGCCGGCATCACCGCATTCAAAAAGATTTTTGGTTTTTGATTCATCACGCGTCTCCTCTTGAGTTTAGTTTTGAAGTTTCGAGCAATCTTGCAATTCCATTTTACGCAAGCGCCATGCCATTTGAAGATCGGCATGGCAATCGCGCTCGCGAAAACTTTTGTGATGACGATGCGACACTTTTGCGATAAAAAACGCAGGGACTGCAACCGAGCGATCAAACACATTTGCACAAAGTGCAATTTGAGTCCGGATTAAATGAAAAATTTCATGAAGATACAACATTCGATCAAACCGGTGTGTAAATTTGCTTGGCAGGCGTTGCTAATCAACGTCATAACGACAAACAAGTCATGACAGCCGGCCTCAGAGCAACCGGCCAGCATTTTTTCCACTCAAGATGCATTACCACAAACAAACATAAAATCAATAAATATTTGCTTGTTTTTTTCAGTTTTATTTCATAAATTATTATAACACAAAAGTCCGCCGCTTAAAACATTCAGCCGCTGGTTCGTGAATTTTGAAGGAGAGATTGCGCATGCGCAAGGAATCCGTTGACAAAATGGTCGGGAAAGACGTTGAAGCTTATTGTGGGAAATGCAAAGCCGACACCTGGCACGTCGTGACGGTGGTCAAAAACGACAAGATTTCCAAAGTGATCTGCAAAATTTGTAATGCCACCCATGCTTACAAGGTGCCGGAAAAAGACGCGCCCAAAGCCAAAGCCGCCTCAACGTCGACACGGCGGCGCACTACTACGGCTACGGGCACGAAACGCGTCTCCGGCCGCGGCAAGAAGAAAGACTGGGGAACATTAGTTGGCCAGATTGAAGACAAACAAGTGGCCGATTATGCGCTTTCCGGCGAGTTTAGCTCGGCTCCGGCCATCCGCCACAAAAACTTCGGTGTGGGCGTGATCACCAAAGTTTTGGCTAAAGACAAAATCGAAGTGCTTTTTCAAGATGGAACAAAACTTTTAGCGCAGAATTTTGAAGCGGTGAATTAAAAAGCTAAAACCGCAAAGGCGCAGAAAGGCAAAAAACACAGCGACACACAAATTGGTGTTGCTGTTTATTTTTTGCCTTTCTTTGTTTCGAATATAACCTCCCTCAAATCCCCCTTGACTTCCCTCCAGAAATTGTTTACCTTACACCGTCATCATTGAGACGTAGCCTTGCGCATGGTTCTTCTAAAACAAATCCGCCACAACTTTTTCTATGCATGCAACCCGAGCGAAAGCAGCTCTCTTGAATAAAAAAAATTTTTTGTTGTGCTGTTGCGTCGTCATTTTATTTGCCGCCTGCTCCGACCGGCCGCGGCTCAATCCGCTCGATCCGCAAAACCCTAACACCCTCGGCAAGCCCACCGGCTTGCGCGCCGTGTCGCTGCGCGATACTGTGACGCTGCGCTGGGATCGGCTTGACATCCGCGATTTGAGCGGTTTTCGCATCTATCGCCGGGTGGAAGGACAAGTCCGCTTCTCCCCCATTGCGCTGGCCTCGCCGGGCGCAAATTCGTTTCGCGATCTCGGCGTCACCTTCGGCCAGTTGCACACGTATCGCATTTCCGCCGTCGCGACTGATTTCGAATCGCCGCTCTCCGACAGCACGACGATCACGCCGGGGCCGGCGTTCTCGTGGGTGGCCGATGCCAGCTCCGGCGAGCTGATCAAATTGACGCACGACGGCGTTCACGAAATTCTCCGCACCGGCGCGTTTGGCCGTCCGTTTCGCTTGCAAATTGACGCGCCGCGCGGTTACGTCTGGGTGATCGACCGCTTCGGCGGCCTCTTCGCGCGAGTGGAAATGAACGGCCGGTTCACGACGAGCCGGACGCGAATTTTCGGCCCGGCTGATTTGGCGATTGACAATGCCGACGGCAGCGTGTGGGTGGCGGATAGTTTGACCAACGGCCTGATGAAATTCGACAGCGACGGCGTGCTGCTCCGATCATTTGAAAATTATAAAAAAATTGCGGCGCTCGCTGTGCATCCCGCCACTGCCGAGCTGTGGGCGCTCGACCGCGCCAGTTTGCGCGTGCTCATTTTTTCGCGCACCGGCGAGCTGCGCGGTGCGACGCCGGCGATTTTGCAGCGCCCGTCGGATATCGACATCGATGGCCGCACCGGCAAAATTTGGATCGCCGACGGCGCTCGCGTGCTGCGGCTCAATGCGCAAGGCCAGCCGGAACAGCTTGCTTCGACGCCATTGCGTTTTGCTTATCGCGTCGCCGCGGATGAAATCTCAGGCGGCTGCTGGCTGATCGATTACTCGACTGCCATTCGTGGCAGCGACGTGATCAAACTAAATGCAGCCGGCGAGGCGCTGTTGACCAGCAAAGGCTTTGATATTCCCGAAAATCTCGCGGTGAATCCGTTTGACGGCTCGTGTCTCGTCGCCGATTTTGGCAACGGCCGCGTCGTTCGCATTTCCGCGAACGGCCGCGATCTGAGTTCTTACAACCGCGTTTTTTCTCCGGTCGATGTCGATACAGCGCAATAAATATGAAAAATCACTCCCGCTTCGATCTCTGGCTGCTCCTCCTCGGCGCATTGGGCTTGCTCGCGGCCATTTGGCTGTTTCCGCAAACTTATCCGCAGGCGAGCTTGCAAAACTCGCTCTCACGCCGTGAGATCATTCATCGCGCCGGCGTCATTCTCGAGCGCATTCAAGCGCGGCGCGAAGGCGTGGAGCCGATTGTCGATTTCCGCATTGATCCTGCGCTCCTGGCTTTTGGTCAAGTCAATTTCGGCGCCGCCGAGGCCAATCGTCTGTTCAGCCGCGATCTTCCCGCCTTTTTTTGGAACGTGCGTTATGGCAAGCCGCCGCTGCTGAAAAATATTTTGAGCAGCAGCGGGTCGGAAGAAAAGCTCGCCGAGTTTTTCGTGAAGCATATCATCGGCGAAGCGCGCGTGCAGTTGGACACCCACGGCCGCTTGTTGTCATTTGAAACCTACGATTATGGCGAAGATCAGCCGGATACCACGGCGCTCAGCCCGATGGAAGCGCAAGCGCGCGCCCGGCGCCTCATTCCTTTTTCCGCCCTGGCCGATACCATCGGGATGGTGTTGGAAAAATCCGAAATAACCAAAGAGAAAACCCGCCTGGATTACACGTTCGTCTGGAAAACGCCGGCGCCGATGGTCGGCTTGAACGCACAGCTCGCGGCGACAGTTCAAGGCGCGCAGATTCGCCGTTGGCAATTAACCTACACGCCGATTGCCGCCGTTGACAGATCCGATTGGACCTTCAAGCTGCTCGGGCAAGTGTTGACGATCTTTGTGCTCATCATCGGCGTGGTTTTCTATTTCTTCAAAAAACTCCGCGCCGATGAGTTGAGCCTGAAAGCCGGCTTGATGGCCGGAATTTTAATCGCCATCGGCCTCGTTCTCTATTTTTTAACCAACACGACGATGAGCTTCTCCGTCCAGCTTGCGATGGCCCTCCTCGCGCCGGGTTTCGTCGTGCTCGGATTCGTCGTGGTTTATGGCACCGGCGAAAGCTTGATGCGCAATCTCAGGCAAGATCGGCTGCTCAGTTTCGAGGCCGCCCAGCGCGGCCAATTGTGGTTTCAACCGGTCGGCGAAAGCCTCTGGCGCGGCGCGGCGGCGAGCCTGCTCATCTTCGGCGGCGTGACCATTTTGCTCAACCGTTTCGCCGCGCCGGCGCTGGCGTATTTCAATCCCGCCACCGAAATGAATGTATTGGTGGTTTATTCGGCTTTCATCCCCTCCGTGAGCGTGTTCGGACAAAGTCTTTATCACGCGCTTTTCGCTGAAGCCGCCTATCGCCTGTTCTTGGTTTCCGCTCTCGCGCGCTTCGTCCCAAAATCGTGGCTGCTCGCGGGCCTCGCGGCGCTGATCTCCGCGTTCACGCCGGTGTCGTTTATCGAATGGTCGCCGTTCAGTTTTGTTTTTGTCATCAATTTTTTTGTGGGCTTGGCGCTGACCTGGCTTTATCTCCGTTTTGATTTTTTGACCAACGTTGTCGCTGCCCTGTCGCTGCCGTTGCTCATGCACGGATTCAGTTTTTTGCACGCCGCCGAGGCCATCGCGCCGATTCACGGCTGGCTGCTGATCATGCTGCCGCTGCTTTTTCTGATCGGCGGCCAAATCATTCGCCGCTTCGGCAAAACCGACATCGACACGCGGGCGCTGCAGCCGGATTATCTCGACCGCCTCGCCGAAAAAGAGCGCATCAAGCGCGAGCTGGAAATCGCGCGGCAAGTGCAGCTCAGCTTTCTGCCGCGCCAACTGCCGGAAGTGGCGGGATTGGACATTGCCGCGCTGTGCATTCCCGCGAACGAAGTCGGCGGCGACTACTATGATTTTGTCAAGCTCGACGACAATCGCCTCGGCGTGCTCATCGGCGATGTGTCCGGCAAAGGCGTTTCCGCCGCGTTTTACATGACGCTGACCAAAGGCATTATCAAATCATCGGTGCAGGAAAATTTGTCGCCGGCGCAGGTTTTGATTCGCGCCAACCGGCTTTTTTATGAAAATTCGGATCGTGGCATTTTTGTCAGCTTGATCTACGGCATTTTTGATTTGGAAAAACGCCTCTTCATTTCGGCGCGCGCCGGACATAATCCGATTTTGCTGCTGCGCCGCCAGGAGCAAAACGCCACGATGGTTTCCCCGCCGGGACTCGCCATCGGCTTGGATCACGGCGACATCTTCAGCCGAAACATTCAAGAGCAAACGCTGGTCTTAAACAGCGGCGAGGTGTTTGTGTTTTACACCGACGGCTTTACGGAGGCCATGAACGGACGCAGCGAAGAATTTGGCGAAACGCGAATGATCGAAATTTTATCCAACGGCGCCGGCGCGACCAGCTTAGACACCATCAATAATATTCGCAACGCTGTGCAAATCTTTTCCGGAGACACCCCGCGGCACGACGACATGACGATGGTGGTGGTGAGAGTTTTGTAAAAAGAAAATTTGACAATTTGCAAAAGTTTAGCTATAAGAAGCCAGACTAAAAAAAGTCGTCCACAGAAATAGAAATCCTTACAGGCGCAGCCCACAGAAATTAAGCTTTTTGAATTTAATTCAGTGGGATTCCCTGCGGGCGCAGCCAATTCAGTGGGCGAAAACTTCAAACGGCTAAATTCTTACGACAATTTTAAGTTTTCATTTGAAAATTTAAAATTTTAGAATTATACTTTCCATCATGCCCCAAAAGAAATCAGACAGCGCCTCGACGCAAACCATTCTGCTGGCTGGCGGCGCGGCGATAACGGCAGGCGACACGGCCTCGGAAGAAAAAGGCCGGCGCCGGAGCCAGCTCCGGCACTGGCTGCGGCGCGTTCGCCGGCCATTGCCTCTGGCGCTGGCGCTGCTGATTTTCGGCGCCGCGAGCCTGGCCGTGTTTTTGCTTGACAGCTTCAGCGTGTTATTTGCGGAAGATAATTTTGTGTTAAACCTCTTTCGCCCGACTCGCGAGTTGCTGCTTGTGGCGAGCATGGCGCTACTGCTGCCTTCACTCGCAGTCAGTCGCTTCATTGAAAAACGCAACGTTAAACGCGCACTGTTGCAAGTATTCTGGGGCATCGTCGGTGTAAATATTCTGCTTGGCATGGTCAAGCTTATCAGCGCCTCACGAACATTTTTTGCCACGACGATATTGATTTCGCTTTTGGCGCTGGCGTTGTGGCCGCAAATGCGTAGCTTGATTTTTTACAAAAGCAAGCGTGGCACCGGCAGGAATTTTCGCCTGCTCGCGTTCTTCGGTGTTATTTATCTCGGCTATCGTATTTTCACTGATGACAACACCGGCAGCTTTCTCGGCGATACCAACGCGGCAAAAGTCCTATTCTTTATTTTGCTTTTTTTTATGGTAGTTAATGGTACACGCCACGTTTGGATTCGCCATCTTAATCGTAAGCAAAAATGGGCGGCATTTTGGTTGGGCGCTATCACGTTGACCCTATCTATTATAGCCTTTTGCGTGATCGCCCAAGAGCGCTACGTTGAGCACAGCATCGCGCTGAACACTTTTGTCTCGACTTCGTTTCTCTTTTTTGCGATTTACAGCGGCATGTCGCTTTTGGCGCTGCTGCTGCAGCTTCCGACCGCCGGATTGTTCGACGAAAAAATGCGCGAAATCCAAACGCTGCGCGAGCTGAGCAGCAGCATCATTTCGGAATTGGACATCGGCAATTTAGTGAAATTGATCACCGAGAAAGCGCAGCAGGTCACCAAAGCCGACGCCACGTGGCTGGAATTGCTCGATGAAAAAAGCGACAAGCTCACGCTCACCAGCGCCATCAATCTTTCCGAAGAAGAAAGCGCGAACATCAATTTGGATCCCCAGCGAGGCGTCTCCGGGTGGATTTGCGAGCATCGCCGGCCGCTGCTGGTCAACGACATCGGCGACGACGACCGCACGGCGTATTTGAAAAAATGGAAAAGCAATCTCGCCGCGCTCATCGGCGTGCCGCTGCTCTCGCAGGGCCGTCCGCTCGGCGTGCTCTTCTCGGCCAGAAGCGATCCCTGGAGTTTCGATCAGTTTGACCGCGACATGCTGCAAGCGTTTGCCAATCAAGCCGCAGTGGCGATTGACAACGCGCGCTTGTGGCAGGAATCCATCGAGCGCGAGCGGCTGGCGCAAACGCTGCAAGTGGCGCACGAGGCGCAAATGAAACTGCTGCCGAAGCGCATGCCCAGCGTGCCGAACGTCGAGGTTGCCGCGCTCGCGGTTACGGCCAACGAGGTCGGTGGCGACTATTACGATTTCTTCGAATATCCCGACCGTTTGGGCGTGGTCATCGGCGATGTTTCCGGCAAAGGCGCGGCCGCCGCGTTTCACATGGCGGAAATGAAGGGCATCATCGAATCGTACAGCCGGATTTATCATTCGCCGCGCGACGTGATGACACACGCCAACGCCGCGCTGTTTCGCAGCATCGAGAGCACGGTTTTTGTGAGTCTGATCTATGCGCAAATCGATTACGAACGCCAGGAGATGCTATACAGCCGCGCCGGACACTGCCCGATTATTTTCGTGCGCACCAACGAGCCGCCGCGCATCCTGCAGCCGGACGGCATCGCGCTCGGCCTGGACGATGGCCAGCTTTTCGATAAAAAAATCACCGAAGATCGCATTCAATTGCAAAAAGATGACGTGCTGATTTTTTACACCGACGGCGTGACCGAGGCCATGAACGAGCACTTGCGGGAGTTTGAGGAATCGCGGTTGGTGGAACTGGCTGCGACGTTGGAAGGTAAAACCAGCCAGGAGATTCTGCAGGCGATTGAAGACGCCGTCCGCCGCTTCGTCGGCCCGGCCAAGTCGCATGATGATTATACAGTGGTGGTGTTGAGGATGAGGTGATATGTTCAATAACCAATTCTTTACAACGCTCTCATTTAAAAAAATATTTAATTTGATTTCGATTACAGAGAAGTATTGCATTTTGAAAAAAAGCTTTTATCTTTTGATTTATAAAAACTGAAAGAATACACGATGAACGATCAGGCCTTAAAAGTTGCGATGGCGGCAGTTGGGCAGTTGCCGCCCAAACATCAAAGATTGTTGGTTGAGCGACTGGTAGCGGCGACGGTGTTGCGAGAGAATACCACGGTCGTGTATCTGCGGAGACTCGCGCCCGAGAAGCAAGCCCGCTTGGCCGCATTGATGGATAAAAACGATAATCATCAATTGAGCCGAAGAGAGAAGTTGGAGCTTAACCGGCTCGGTTCCGAAGTCGACCAAATGTTGCTGGATAATTCTCAGGCGTTGGCTTCTGCTCAGCGTCCGGAACTTTACGATAAGCAAGGTCGACCGATTAAAAATCGTTTTCGTCAAGCCATGGCGGCTTGATATTTTATGAAAAAAATGATTGAGGATAAAACTATTCAATCACGATTGGTGAGAAAAACTATGCTTTCAGTAGAATTGCCCAAAAAGATTGAAAAGCGATTGCGGGAGATTGTGCAAGAGAATTATCAGGGGGACTTGCAGATCGCAATTATCGCCTTTCTCCAATTGCACGAAAAATACGGCTGGAAGGAACAATTTCTTCAAGACATCGAAGCCATTCGCGAAGAAGTGCGCCGGCGAGGGGGCATCAAAGCCAAAACTATTGACGCGGCGATAAAAAGATATCGCAAGACTTTACGTGAATAAAATCCTGCGGGTGGTAATTCATATGTACCCCAGTGCTGGAAAAAATGGAAAAGTTCCGGCAGAATGGCGAGAAAACAGAACAGTAGAGAAAAAAACTATTTGCAATTTCACCGGAATTGTCTATATTAAAATACCTCATCGGAAAGCCTCACCACCAAATCGGTTTGCGCTCCGTTATGTTTGGTTTGTGTTGGCGCGTGCAGCACGAAGATGTAAACGCAGCCCGCAGGTAAACAAGAGTATCCATCATTTGAAATTCATGCTTAATTTTTTTGATAGAACTTCGTTACGACAGAGCGAGGAAAATCTCAGTCTATCTTTGAGGAGGTTAATCTATGCCTGGATTTGAAGTGGCGCGCGCGGAGAACGGCGAAATTTCGGTTTTACGCCTCAAAGGTTATCTCGATGCGCACACGGCGCCGGATTTGGAAAGCGCTTTGCAAAAATTGATCGACGAAAAACGCGTTAAGATCGTGGTGAATTTCCAAGAACTGACCTACATCAGCAGCGCGGGTTTGGGCGTGTTCATGGGGTTTATCGAAGAAGTTCGCAGCGGCGGGGGCGACATCAAGCTGACCGGCATGAGCCAGAAAATTTATCGCGTCTTCGATCTGCTGGGCTTTCCGACCCTGTTCGAGATCAGCAACGAAGAAGGCCTGGCGGTCACCACTTTTTCCAAACCGAAATCCCGTTAAACGCTCGGACCATGACTAAGGAAGGCGGTGACGGATTGCCACAGGCGAAGCGAAAATACCAACTTCGTATTCCCAGCCAGACCGACAATCTGGAACTCATTCGCGAATTTGTCTCCAAAGTCGCGCGCAAAGTCGGTTTCAAGGACGATGACGTCGGCAAGATCGAGCTGGCGGTCGACGAGGCCTGCGCCAACGTGATCGAGCATGCCTATCAAAAAGACGACAAGCAGCCCATCGACATCGTCATTCAGATTGATTATCAGAAATTCACCGTGATCATCACCGATCGCGGCCGCGGGTTCAATCCCAAAAAAGTTAAAACACCGGACATGAAGGAATATCTGGCGCAAATGCGCGTCGGGGGGTTGGGCATCTATCTCATGCGCACCCTCATGGACGAAATCGATTTTGATGTGAAGCCGGGGAAACGCAATCAAGTCAAGATGTCGAAATATTTTTTAGACAAGACGTCCCATCACCCCGATCTGAAAGAATTTGCGCGCTAGCGCCAAGCGATTTCCTTTCTTTCCTCAGATGACGCTTTAATTTGGTTGAAGTCAAATGGATTCCACACAAGCTCCCAAGCCCGGGAGGAAAACGGGCAAGACGGCGCTCACACGCGGCGACTCCCCGCCGGAAGTGCGCCCCAGAACTTATATCAATCGCAACCTCATCCAGCGCGGCACCGGCGTTCGCGGCACGCGCGGCCATCAGTCCGGCGGCTATCGCGACAACCGCCGGCGCAACAACGCTCCGCACCGGCTCTCGCGCGAGCTGGACGAGCGCGTGGTCGAATTGCAAGCGCTGTTCGACGTGAGCCGCACGCTCAACTCCTCGCTGCAGCTTAAAAACATTCTCGACACCCTGCTGCTGACGCCGATGGGCAAAATGATGATCGGCAAAGGCATCGTTCTGCTGGCGCGCGGCGAGCGGCGGTTCGTCATCGAAACGCTGAAAGGCATTCCGCGCACTCACATCGGCCAGGAGCTTGAAATCGATCTGGCCCAGCCGAAAACGCAATTTCTCCCGGAGCTGGAGAACGAGCCGTGGGCGCAACTGCTGATGAAATTGGGGCTGCGGCTGATCGTGCCGATCTTTTCCAACAACCGCTGCCTCGGCTTGATGGTTTACAGCAACAAATCCAACGAGCAAAACTACGGCCCGAATGATTTGGAGTATTTGAATTCGCTGGCGAATCTGGCGGCCACGGCGGTGGAAAACGCCCTCATCTTCCAGCAGCTTAATGACGTCAATCGCCGCCTCGACAAAAAGAATCAGGAACTCAACACTCTCTTCGAGATCAGCAAGGAGATCAACTCGACGCTCGACGGCGAGAAGATCATCAACGTTCTGGCGTATGCGCTGATGGGCGAGCTGATGGTGCAGCGCTGCATGATTTTCGCGGCGGAAAACGTGGAGTTGGATTTGTACGTCAACAAAGGTTTCCGCAGCGAAGAGTTGAGCGTTTTCGACGAAGAAAATTTCCGCAAGCGCCTGAAGCAGATCAGCCAGCCGGTGCTGACCAGCAAGCTGGTCGAAGATGACCTACGCACGATTTTTCAAAATCACGGCGTCAAACTGCTGGTGCCGATGTTGAGCCAGAACGTCGTGCGCGGGCTTGTCCTGCTCGGCGAGAAAATCACCAAAGCCGAGTTTCTCGACGACGATCTCGAATTTTCCTCCACGCTCTGCAACGCCGCGATGATTTCCATCGAGAACGCGCGGCTGTTCAAGGAAACGCTCGAGAAGCAGAAGCTCGAAGAAGAGCTGGCGATCGCGCGCGAGATTCAACAACGCCTGCTGCCCAAGGAAGCGCCGCAGCTCGGCGATTTCGAGCTGGCCGCGCTCAACATTCCCACCCGGCAGGTCGGCGGCGATTACTATGACTATTTCCCCATCGACGAAAACCGCTATTTAATTTCCATTGCCGACGTTGCCGGCAAAGGCGTGCCGGCGGCGCTGATGATGTCCAACCTGCAAGCGACGCTGCACGCCATGATGACGGCCGACGTTCCTCTCGAAGACATTGTTTCCCGCATCAATAATTTCGTGCACCGCAACAGCACGCTCGACAAATTCATCACCGCCTTTTTCGCCATCTTCGACCGGCAGAACGGCACGATCGTCTCGATCAATGCCGGCCACAATCCGCCGTATCTCTTTCATGCCGACGGCAGTTTTGAGACGTTGAGCGAAGGCGGCTTGCTCATGGGCATGTTCCCCAACGCGCCGTATAAAACCGAGTCGCGGCAATTGCGTGACGGCGATTGGCTGGTGATGTACACCGACGGCGTCAACGAGGCGATGAATGTCAACGACGAAGAGTTCGGCGAGCAACGGCTGGAGGAGCTGATTCGCGCCGGGCGCGATACCTCCGCCGCCGGCATGATCGAAGCCATCAGCAACGCGGTGAAAAAACATACCGAGGGAGCCCCGCAAAGCGACGACATCACGCTCGTGGTGTTGCGGTGTAATTGCAAGGAGTAAAAAGCGTTAACCGTTTGGCCTGTTTGCCGGCTCGCCGGTTATTCAGTTAACGGGAAAACTGGCCAACCGGCTAACCGGCCAACCTCTTTTCTCTCATGTCATCAATTTTAGTCGTCGACGACGATCAGGCGATTCGGATTTTTCTTTCGGAAGTTCTCACCAAAGACGGGCACCGCGTCAGGTCCGCCGCCGATGGCGACGCAGCGCTGGCGGAATTGCAGGCGGCGAATTTCGACCTGGTGATTTCGGATTTGCACATGCGCCGCGTCGACGGCATCGAAGTTTTAAAAGCCGCCAAAGAAAAAAACGAGCAGACTGAAGTTCTCATTCTCACCGGCCGCGGCACCATCGCGTCCGCGGTCGAAGCCATGCGCCTGGGGGCGTTCGAGTATCTCACCAAGCCAGTCGATTTGGAGGAATTTCGCCTGAAAGTCCGGCAGGCATTGAAGCATCGCGCCCTGCAATTGCAGATCGAAGTGCAGCGCCAGGAGATTCAAGCGCATCAGGAAATGATCGCGCGCGATCTCAAGCTGGCGGCGCAAGTGCAGCAAAGCCTGGTGCCGCCGCCGTTCGTTCATCCGCGCCTCGATATCGACGTCCGCCACCTGCCGATGATCGGCGTCGGCGGCGATTTTTCGGATATTTATTTCGACGGCGGCGACCGGTTGTATCTCTCGCTCATCGACGTCACCGGGCACGGCATCGCCGCGGCGCTGCTGGTGAATCGCATGTCGAATGAGATTCGCCGCCTGGTGCGCGAGCATCCGCAGCCGAACGCGCTGCTGCATCAATTCAACGACTTCATCGTCGAGTCCTTTGCCGGCACCGGCATGTTTCTCACCATGTTCACCTGCCTGTTGCAGCTCTCGCGCGGCCATTTGACTTACGCCGGCAGCGCCCATCCCTCGGCGATTCTCTGGCGGCAGGGCGCAAAAAAATTCGAGCGCCTGGATTCGCAAAATCCCATCATCGGTTTTGACCGCATGCCGTTGGCGCAATTCCAGCAGAGCGCCGTACAAGTTCATCCCGGCGACAAAGTGATTTTGTACACCGACGGCGTCACCGAAGCGGAGGGCGTAAACGGCAAACAATTGGGCATCCGCGGCCTGCTCGGCTTCCTCAAGCCGGTGATTGAGCATCCGGCTTCTGAACTCGGCGCGAGCTTGATCGGCGAGATTACAAACTGGTCAAAAAAACCGATTCGGGATGATATTTATTTGCTGTCGGCGGGGATGAAGTAGCGGGAAAGTAGCGGAAAATTTCACATTGCATTTTTGCGGAAAAATGCTATCTTTTGAATATCAAATTTGGAGATTAAAGCGTATGAATACGATGAGCGTTCAAAAACTCTACCAGCAGTATATCAAGCCGCTCAACCCGGCTGAGCGGTTGAGCTTGACGGCGATGATTATCCAAGACTTGGCAGCGACAATGCCAAAGGCAGTGGAAGCGCGGCGCGAACGTAGTTTGCTCGAGCTTGAGGGCTTGGGCGCGGAAATTTGGGAGGGTGTTGATGCGCAAGAGTATGTCAACGAGCTGCGCAAGGAATGGGATCATCGTCCATGACCAAGTTGAATGATGCGTTAATTAGCGTGACGAAGTTGGGATTCGACACCGCGCCGTTGATCTACTTCGTCGAACGTAATCCGAAATATGTCGATTTGGTGCGAGAAGTTGTTCGGCGGGTCGATATCGGACAAATTTCAGGATTCAGTTCCATGGTCGCCTTAACCGAGGTGCTTACCAAACCCAAGAAGGTTGGCGATACAAAAACTGAGAGCGAGTATCGCGACCTACTCTTGCACAGCCGTAATTTTAGGCTTATTCTGATTGACAGCACCGTTGCAGAGCGGGCCGCGGATTTGCGCGCGCGTTACAATTTACGCACACCCGATGCGCTGCAAATCGCCGCCGCAGTAGAGACCGGTTGCCAGGCATTTCTAACTAACGATACCCAACTGAAACGTGTGACCGACCTGCGTGTCCTCATTCTGGATGAGCTTGAACTCTGAGATTCTCGCCCAACTCCATTCCCCGATTATTTTCCCTTTTCTCGTTTTATCTTTTTTGCTTTAACAGCGCCTCCACTTCTTTCATCAAATCAGCCAGCTTGTGCCGCTCCGCCAAGGCCAGACTCTTTTGCGCATACTCGCGGCTGAGAGGGGTTTGGCCTTCGGCTTGGGCCACGCCGGCCAAATGAAAATAGGTGTGAGCCAGCACCGCCGCGCTGTCGCCGGCAAGGGCGCGATTGTGGCTGAGGCTCTTCTCCAGCCACTGCCGCGCTTGCGGCCAGTCTTGTTTGAGTTTGTAAGCTGAACCCAAATTATTGTAGAGATTGCCGAGCATTTCCTGCTCTTTTAAGCGTTCGGCAATCGGCAACGCCTGGCGCAAAAAGAGCAGCGCGGAGTCGGCTTTGCTCTGTTTGGTATAACCGACGCCGAGGCCATTCAGAAGATGAGCGAATCGCCGTGCATAAAAATTCTCATTGTATTTTTGGTTAAAATCATTATCTTATCAAAACGGAAAAAAGCTATCAATCCTGCATTATTCATAAACTCGTGGGACAGGCAGCCTTGCCTGTCAGACTGTTTTGGATTTTAGCTTGTGCGTGAATAATGCAGGCAATGTAATCACGTACGAAGGTGAATACTTATGCAACCCATGAGCGTGGAACAACTTTACGAACGGCACATTAAACCGTTGCCCTCTCACGATCAGCTCAAGTTGGTGGAGCTGATTGCGCGAAAAATAGCGCGGGGCAGGGATGCCACAAAGCATCCGAAACGCAGCATTATGGAGCTTCATGGGCTTGGCGCGGAGATTTGGGAGGGCATTGACGCGCAGGAATATGTTAATGAGCTGCGTAAAGAGTGGGATCATCGGCCATGATAAAGCTTGATGATGCGCTGGCTGGCGTAAAAAATTTGGGATTGGATACGGCTCCTGTCATTTATTTTGTTGAGAAGCACCCCAAATATGACGCGTTAGTCACGGAGATATTCCAACGCATAGATAACGGCATCATCGTGGGTATCACTTCGGTCATTACGTTTACCGAAGTCTTGGTGCAACCCATTCGGCGAAATGATGACAAGCTTCAACAAGAATATTCCGAGCTTTTGTTGCACAGCGCCGATTTTGAAACAATGCCCATTGACGCCGAAACCGCAAAACGTGCAGCCACTTTACGCGCCCAATATAACCTGCGCACTCCCGACGCTTTGCAAATTGCAACAGCTTTGGAGTTCGATTGCCAGGCGTTCTTGACGAACGACATTGCACTGAAACGTGTGGCCGACCTGCGTGTCCTCATTCTGGATGAGCTTGAACTCTGAGATTCTCGCCCAACTCCATTCCCCCATCATTTTCCCTTTTCTCGTTTTATCTTTTTTGCTTTAACAGCGCCTCCACTTCTTTCATCAAATCTGCCAGCTTGTGCCGCTCCGCCAGCGCCAGACTCTTTTGCGCATACTCGCGGCTGAGAGGGGTTTGGCCTTCGGCTTGGGCCACGCCGGCCAAATGAAAATAGGTGTGAGCCAGCACTGCCGCGCTGTCGCCGGCAAGGGCGCGGTTGTGGCTGAGGCTCTTTTCCAACCAGTGCCGCGCTTGCGGCCATTCTTGTTTGAGTTTGTGAGCTGAACCCAAATCGTTGTAGAGATTGCCGAGCATCTCCTGCTCTTTTAAGCGTTCGGCAATCGGCAACGCCTGGCGCAAAAAGAGCAGCGCGGAGTCGGCCTTGCTCTGTTTGGTATAACCGACGCCGATTTGATTGAGCAGTCGTAAACGACTCGCGGCAACGGTTTTAGTATTGGAATGATCCGGCCCCAAAAACCTGTTAAAAATATCGAACGCCTGTTCGTAATATTCAACCGACTTTAAGTTCTCTCCTGTTGCAGACAGAACTTTCGCTATCCACCACAAGGTTACAGCTATGTCTGGGTGATCGTTTCCAAAATAGGATTTGCGAATTTGCAAAGCTTCTGAAAACAGCCGCAATGCGTCTTCATATTTTTTTTGAGCATACAGCACGCCCGCGATATTGTTCAACCGGATCGCCACGTTCGGATGATTCCGGCCAAAATAGGCTTCGTCGATCTTCAGCGCTTCGTTAAACTTTTCCAACGCCCCCGCATAATCGCCTTTCGACTCCAGCACGACCGCGATATTGTTCAAATCAATGGCGACATCGGGATGATTCCGGCCAAAATAGGCTTCATCGATCTTCAGCGCTTCGTTATACTTTTCCAACGCCCCCGCATAATCGCCTTTCGCGTGAAGCACGAGCGCGATATTGTTCAGCTCTCTCGCCACATTCGGATGATTCCGGCCAAAATAGGCTTCATCGATCTTCAGCGCTTCGTTATACTTTTCCAACGCCCCCGCATAATCGCCTTTCGCACGAAGCACACCCGCGATATTGTTCAACCGGATCGCCACCTTCGGATGATTCCGGCCAAAATAGGCTTCATCGATCTTCAGCGCTTCGTTATACTTTTCCAACGCCCCCGCATAATCGCCTTTCGACTCCAGCACGACCGCGATATTGTTCAACCCCGTGGCAACATTGGGATGAACACGACCAAATGCGCCTTCAAATATCTTCAGCGCTTCGTTAAACTTTTCCAACGCCCCCGCATAATCGCCTTGCGACTCCAGCACGACAGCGATATTGTTCAAATCAATGGCAACATCGGGATGATTCCGGCCAAAATAGGCTTCATCGATCTTCAGCGCTTCGTTAGACTTTTCCAACGCCCCCGCATAATCGCCTTTCGACTCCAGCACGCCCGCGATATTGTTCAACCCCGTGGCAACATTGGGATGAACACGACCAAATACGCCTTCAAATATCTTCAGCGCTTCGTTATACTTTTCCAACGCCCCCGCATAATCGCCTTTCGCATCTAACACCAACGCGATATTATTCAACCGGATCGCCACGTTCGGATGATTCCGGCCAAAATAGGCTTCATCGATCTTCAGCGCTTCGTTATACTTTTCCAACGCCCCCGCATAATCGCCTTTCGCATCTAACACCAACGCGATATTGTTGAACTCTCTCGCCACATTCGGATGATTCCGGCCAAAATAGGCTTCATCGATCTTCAGCGCTTCGTTATGCTTTTCCAACGCCCCCGCATAATCGCCTTGTTCCTTCAGCACGAGCGCGAGGTTGTTGATTCCGGTCGCCACTTCTGGAGAATTTTCACCGTATCGTATCTTAAGAACTGGCAAATAGCGATCATAATGGCTTAAAGCCTCTTCGTATTTGGCGAGGTCAAGAAGAATGAGACCTATGAAGTTGATCGCATCGGCGTGGGTCGGTGCATCATGAATGACGATCTTATACTCTACTACGGCAGCTTCGTAATCTAACTTGGCCAACAGCGCATTTGCTTTTAGCATCCTGATATTTACGGATTCCTGAAGAATTTTATTGGCTTCGCTGATGGTTTCGTCAAAATCCCGGCGATGAAAGGCCGCCAGCGCTTTTTCTTCCGGCGTTTTGACGTTCTTGATCCAGCCGGCGATGGCTTGCTGCAAATCCTTTTCTTTGATCTTTAATCTTTTAGAATACTCCGTTAAAAGTTTTGAAAATTCCGAATCGCGGTCTTCAGCTTTTGCTTTCGATAATCGCGCCACTTCATCATATAAAAAAGCCAGGATTTGCGCATGGTTTAACAGGGACTTATCACCTTCGCGCACCAACACGATTTCGGCTTTAATGATATTCGAAAATTTTGGTATGTTATAGGCGCCATTTGCCGGTATTTTGATGACCCAGCCTTTTTTCTCAATGTGGAAGATAATCTTTTCTCCGACATAGCCATCGACTGAGGTCGGAATTTCAAAATAACCTGTTGACGTCGTGGTATTCTCTTCACCAGGCCGATTGAGCTTCACCAACAAACCCGCCACGGGAGCTTTGACTCCGGTCGTGTCTTCCTGAAAAACAAACCCTGTTACTTTGGTGCGCTTCTCAGCATAACCAAAAGAACAGAATGAAAATATCATGACGCAAGCGATAAAATAGCGTTTCATTTGGCCCTCCGCGTGAGATGAATGATTTCGGGATTTTCGGTTTCATAATAATTGTCATAAGACTGATATTTCGGATGCTCAAAGGACAGGCGTATTTTGGTTCCAGCTTCGGCTGCTACTTTGATCACGAAGCTGCCGTCTGAAGAGGTTTTCACGGTTTGCTCGGTTCGTTTGCCATCGATTTCCAGCAGCTTTATAGTGACGCCACCTATGCCGATATTGGAATCCCTATCAACAACTCTCGTTTGAAAGCGTGAAGAGGGGGTGACTTTGAAAAGAGAATCTTTCAAACCAATCACTGTTACAATTATTCCCAGAATGGTGGCAATCAAAGTTAATCTTGCTTGCGTGGTTTTAATCCAACTTTTCTTGGCTTCCTTTTTGTTTTCGGGCTGAGTGATGATAACATCCCGTCCAGCCTGAATGACTTGGCCGCCAGCACCGGTCACGTTTTGCTGAACTGTAGCAGGCGACTCGCTGGGCTTTTCTCTTTCTTCGTTTTCCATTTCGCGGCTTGCGTTTTTCGTTTTACGATTTACGCCTGTCGTTTTCAAATCATCGCCATCTTCGCCCGATGCGGAGCCCACATCAAAAATCCGCCCCTCCGGCGCGCGCATGAACAACACCGGCGTGCCCCATTCCACTTCGTTGCCTTGTGAGAAAATGGCTTTGCGGGCTTCAGACACGGCGGCATCGACCGGATAGCCAAAAGCCAACGCGCTGTAAAATTCCTGGCTAAAAGTCAACGCGGCGGTGTCGGAGATCGGGGCTTGCATGGCAAGCACCGTCGGGATGCCCTGCTGCACGAGGCGCTGCGCCATGCCGGAAAAGGGATCGCGGCCGGCGCTGCGGCTGCCCCGGCAAGCGTTGAGCACGGCCACCCGCAGCGTTTCTTCGTCGTGCAACAAAATCCCCAGCTCGTCGCCGCTCACCGCGCGCTTCTTTTGGCCTTCATTTTCCAAATACAGCACGCCGGTCTGCGCCGCCTCATCAAAATCACCGTGGCCGATGAAATGAAAAAGATGAAATGGCTTTTCACGCAAGCGTTTTTGCAGCGCCGGCAACGTCGCGGTTTCGAGGCGTTCGAGTTGCACGAGTCCCCGGCGCTCGGCCTCGGCCAACGCATTTTTCACATTTTCCCATTCCTGCTCCACCTCCAGCGGCGGCAAATCATACGGGCTGGCAATCATCACCAGCATGTGCAGCGGCGGCTGCACGGCGAGAGGTTTGATCCGCTCCGGCAGATCGAGGTAGCGCACCATCGGGGTTTGGTTGGAGAGAGCAAGAAAACGATTGGTGGCCGGATCGTGGAGAAATTCCCAGGGCAAAGCCGCCAGCTCCGGCGCTTCGGTGAGGCGCAAGCGCAGACGCAATCCCGCGCTTCCGCGGCCGGCTTCATTCAGGGAGGCGCTGAAACTGCTGCGCACTTCGTTGGCAAAGACCGTCGTGAAAAGCCGCTCGCCAAATTTTTTGAGGGTTGTTTTGCAGTCTTTCGGTGAGGCTTCTTTTTTCCGCAGGCAGGCCTCGAATTTTGCCCAAAACGCGCCCAGCTCGCCGGCGGAAAACGGCGCGTCAAATTCCACCGCCGCTTGCCCGGCCGGAGAATTGATCACCCGCGCCTTGTGCTTCTTGCCAATGCGGTCGATGAGCAGGTCGAAATCGAGATACGTGAGCTGAGCCATAGCCCCTTCCATCGCCTAAAGTGTCAAGACATTTTAGGAGAAAAGGGCGTCATTGTCAAGGGAAATTTGGAGCCGTCAAAAATCGACGCGTTCTAATTGCAACAACGGTGGAAAAGCATAAAAATAAAGAAACGCACAGGTGAGAGAAATAGAAGTGAAAAAATAAATGAAGCCCGGTCTAATAAGCAAAAAATTTTCCCAGCGGATAAAAAACAACGCAACGGATATAAATTTTTATCAGTTGCGTTGTTTCTATCAGTTGGGGGAACCCATTATTGGAAACTTACCTCATTTGATCATCCTCACCTTCCCACGATACATCCTCTCCCCCATTTGCAAACGATAAAAATACAAGCCGGTGGCGGCGCGGTGGCCGGCGTCGCTCTGGCCGTTCCAGCGGCGTTGGTGCGCGCCTTTCGGCAATTCGCCGTCCACCAGCGTGCGCACGAGCTGGCCGGTGAGGTTGAAGATTTGCAATTTGACCGAAAGATTCTCGGGAAGATAAAAACGAAACGTCGTTTCCGGATTGAAGGGGTTGGGAAAAACCGTGACGCCCTCAAAGTTCTCATCCGCCGCCGGATTCGCCCCGCCGAGACTGAGGGCGGCGGGATTGGCTTTGGCGGCGCCGCCGAGATCCAAGAAACGATACCACAGCTCATTGCGCGTTTCGTTGCCGTTGCAGATCAGCAAATTCATCGCGTCGTCAACCGGATGCGCCGGCACTGAGGCGTCGAAAAAGTTGTCGGAACTGTTGGCAAAAATCGTGTCGATAGGCGTGGTGAGCAAGTCGTCATAGGCGCCGAGGGGAACGCGCTTCATCTCGCCGACTTTGGGCGCGCTTTCGCGGGTGCCGAAAACATACAACACGTCGTGGCTGGCGTCGATCACCAGCAGCGGCCGGGTCCAGCCGCTCGACATGATGATCGGATGCTGGAACCACTTGCCCTCCGGGTCGCGGCGCAGCAGGGCGATGTGCACCATCGAGGCGCTGCCGCCGTTGGTTTTGACCACCATCAAAATCGTGCCGTTGTATTCCACCATGTGAAGGTGATCGTCGGAGGTGGTGCCGGCAAATTGCGGGATGGCGCCGGTTTCATCCGTCCAGACAGTGTTGGCGTCGGTGTCTTTGTGGCGGAGAAAACCGTAAATCGAGCCTTTCGTGCTGTTTTCCGCGTAGCCCAGGCCGAGATAATCGCTGCCGTTGAAGGTAAACGCCACGGCGTCGGTCAAGCCGGTGTCTTTGTGCAGCCCGCTTTTGAGAATAATTTCCGACGACCAGGTTTGGCCGTCGTTGGTCGAGCGCTTGGCGGTGAGCTTGGCATTTTTAATGCGGAAAACCCACAAATCGCCGTTGAAAGCGCGCGCCAAATTGATGCCGTGATCCGACTCTTGCGAAAAACTCGGAATCGAGTAGGGATAGCCGTTGTCGATCGTCCAATTTCCCGCGGCGAAACGCAATCGCAAAATATACGTCGTGCTGCCGCCGGGCAGCAAAATAAAGGCTTTGTTGTTGACGGCGTCGAGAATGCAGTCCGGCCGGACTTTGGAGGAGGCGTAAAGCAGAATCGTTTTTTCCCACGCCGCGCCGTCGAACTTCCACAGATACCAGCGCGTATCGTCTTTGGCCTGCGCCGCCAGCCACCACACGCCGCCGTGATAAAACATTTTGCTTTGATTGGCGCGGTCAAAATCCTTGCCGGCGTTGGGAATCGGCCGGCCGGCGATGAGCGGAATTTCGTAAGGCGCAGACGCCACTGCCGCGGTTTCAACGCTGGTGGCGACGGAGATGGTGTAGTTGCCGTGGCGTTTGGGATTGCGCACGATCGGGCTGGGCACGAACAGGCGCACGCCGGCATTGTTACCCACATTCACTTTCGGCGGCAGCGTGATGGTTATTTTTCTCTCGCCTTCGTCGCCAACCGCCGCGGCCTTGACGCCATTCACCGTGACACCATTCAACACGCCGTGGGTGACGCTGGTCGGGCTGTTGAAAGTGATCGTGAACGTGCTATTTCCCGGTAACAGGCGGCCGTGCTCGCCGAGATTGAAATGCAGCAGGTAATCCGACGGCGTGTCGAGCGCATTGACGGACAGCGCCACCGTCGCGGGCGTGACGCTCGTCGTAGCAGCCGCGATGTTGTAATTCGGCGAGTTCGCCTGCGCCGGCTGGCTGCTCGTCCACACCGTGACGCTGTAGTTGCCGGCATTCATCGGATTCAACAAACCGGCGCCGGAATTGATCACAATCGAAAACGCTTGGTTATTCGACAAATTCACCGGCGAGCTGATGGTGATCTGGCGCGTGCCGCTGTTGGAAATGACGCCGCCGGCCGGGACCCCGACGGGCGTAGCCGGCGTTCCATTCACGCTGATCTCGCCCGGCGCGATGGCGTTGGGCACGAAGGTGTTATTCGAAAAACGCATGCTGATCAAACTGCCGGTTTTCAAAGCGCCGTCGTTGGAAAGCGTCAGCGGAATCGTGCAGGCGCTGCCGGCGTTGGCTTCGCTGTTGCTCAATTGCACGGCGCCGACGATCAAAGGCGCGGTGCTGCCGAGCGGAAAATGGCGGAACTGAATGTCGTCAGCCGAAATGTTGTCGCCGCAAACCATCAAGCCCGAAATCGCATTCACATTCGCCGCCGGCACGCTGACATCGCTGAAATTATCGCCGGTCGAATAAAACAGCGTTTGAGCGGCGGCAGTGTCAAGCTCCGCCTCCTGGCCGATGAGGCAGGTTTTGTACTCGGTGTGCTGCGTGTTGTAGTTGACGCCCAGAAAATAAAGCCGGCTGTTCGCGGCATCAATCGCCACCGCCGGCGTTTTCCAATTCATCGTCGAGTTGACTTTGAATTTTTTCCAGCTTCCATCGGCGGCTCGTTTGTACAGCGTGTTGCGCGGATTCCGGCCGATGAAGCCGGCGTTGTGGGTGAAGAAATACAGATTGTTGCTCGCATCGACCGCCAGGCAGAGCTGATTGCAAGCGCGCTCGTTGCCGAAGAACTTCAAGGCCGCCGACTCATCCGTCCAGCTCGTCGCCGGTTCGCTGTCGCGGCGAAAAAGAAAACCGAATTTGCTGCCGCCCTCATCGCATTCCGCATAAGCCACGCCGACATAATTGCTGCCGTTCACGGAAAACGCCGCCGCGTCCGTCGTGCCGTTGGAAGTGGTCAAACCGGTTTTGAGGTTGATTCGCGGCTCCCAAGTTTTGCCGCCATCGCGGGAACGCCGGGCTTGCAGGGTTTTGTTGTTGATGCGAAAAATCCACAGCTCGCCGTTGTTGGCGCGCACCAAGCTGACGGGATTGTCCTGATCGGGGTTGGTGAAATCGGAAAGAATGACCGGATAACCGGGGTCGAGCTTCCAGGCGCCGGCGGCGTAGGAAAAACGCCGGAAAAACGGCGCTGATTTATGCGAGCCGAAAACCAGCAATTTGCCGCCGCTCTCGTTCATCACCGCGTCACAATAATACGCGGCCCCGGCTTGCACGTCGCCCGTCGCCGTCCAATTCGCGCCGTTGTAGCGCCAGATTTGCCAACGGGTGTTGGTTTCGTTCAGCGCGATGGCCCACCACTGGCCGTCGTAATAAAAAACCTTGCTTTGATTCGATTTGCGGAAGCCGGATTTGGTGATCGGGGCAATGGCGCCGCCCAGCAGCGGATCATTTTGGGTGGAAATTTTCCGAAACGCTGACCAAGCGCTGGCGCCGGCGGCGTTTTTCGCCTTCACGCGCCAGTAAAACGTTTTGCTGTACGCCAGCGGCCCCACCGCTTTTAATTTTGCCGTGATCGTCGAGTCGTCAAAAACCACGTCTTTAAAAAGCGCGTCGACGGCGATTTGCAGATGATGCGTGACTGCGCCGTCGGCGGCGCTCCAAAACAACGTTTGCGACGGCGGCTGGTTGGCCACGCCGTCGCCGGGCGAAAGCAAAACCGGCGTTTCCGGTATCATGGCGTTGGTCGAAAAACGGATCGCCAGCGCGTTGCGCAAATAAGCCGCATTGTAAACGACATTCAAACCGTCGGCGCCGTCGCCATTTTCCAGGCCGACCGTCGCCGAGTTCAGCGGCCAGTTGGCGGTGAACCCGGCGTATTGAATCACGATTCTGCCGGTGTTGTAGAGAATGACTTCGGCGTTGACGCGCTCGTTGGCGGCGGCGCGGCTGCCGTATTGCACGAATTGAACGACCAGCTTGTCGGAAAAATTTTGATAATAAATCCCGGTGTCGTCGCGCGGAATCAAATCGTCCCACAGCCACGCCACGAAATTGTTGGGCGGGAAATAAGTCGGAATGACGCGGTTGGTAAAAGCCCCCATGCCCGCCATCGAGCCGAAGCCGATCAAGCCGTTCGAGCCGATATAAAATTCGGTGTAGGCTTTGCCATAAAAATTAAAGGAAAACCCGATCGGAAACGGCCCGGCGAAATTATCGTCGCTCAAGCCGGCGACCGGCGTTCCGCTCGAGGAAATATTGATGTAGTTGAAGCTCGGCCCTCCCGCCTCATCGCTGTCTTTCCATTTATAACCGAAACTATCCGGCCCGCCGCCTACGCCCGTCGGGGTGCCGGCCTCTGCCGAAACCGCGGCCGCTAAAAAGAAAAACGCCAGGCCAGCGCGAAGCCGCTTCGTGAAGTTGCAAAATAGCTCTCTCATCATGCCAAAGGAAATATTGAAAAGTTCCGTCACCCACTGATTGAAGACTGCGTCCGTAGGAAGCCCGCTGATTTGTTTGCAACTTCTCGGCGGGGTTCCTTAATCTGTGGGTACGGCAAAATTTTTTCTGTTTTCAAACTTTTTGGGTTTTACATCTGTAACTATTCAGCGTTCTCTACTGCTATAGTTCTTTCTGTGAGTAACTTGCCATGTCATCGTGGAACGATCTTGTTTGCTATCAAGCACAGTACTGATCTTGAACCGGATGCTTCCAGCATGACATGCGAGAAAGAACTGAATAGTGACCAAAACATCACTTGATCATCTGAATCCGGCCGTTAAAAATTTTCTTGCCGAGGCGCAGGCGGTAAAAATACATGCCGCTGGCCGCCGGCGCGCCGTTTTGAGCGCGGCCGTTCCAGCGTTTTTGATGCGCGCCCGCTTCCAGCTCGGCGTCGAGCAGCGTCCACACGAGCTGGCCGTTGAGATTGAAAATCTGCAGCTTCACCGGCGCTTTCTCTTTCAATTTAAACCGGAAAGAGGTGTGCGGATTGAACGGATTCGGAAAAACTTTCACGCCTTCAAAATCTTCCTCGGCCAGGAGCGGCAGATCTTCCGTCTCCGCCTCGGGCTTGGGAACGCCGAGCGAAATGAAATTGTGCCACACCTCTTTGCGCGTTTCGTTGTTGGCGCAAATCAGCAGCTTCGTCGTGCTGTTCACCGTATGCGCCGCCACCGAAGTGTTGAAAAAAACGTCCGAGGCGTTTCTAAAAATCGTGTCAATCGGCGCCGAGACCAACGCGCCGTAATTGCCGATCGCCACTTTTTTCATCTCGCCGACCTTGAAGCCGCCTTCGCGCATGCCGGCCACGTACAGCATGTTGTTGCCGGCGTCGATGGCGAGCACCGGCCGCGTCCAGCCGGTCGACATCAAGATCGGATACTGCGTCCAGACGCCGTTGCCGGCGCGATGCAGCAAACCGACGTTCGTTGTGGACGGCCCGCCGCCGTTGGTTTTAACGATCATCAACACGGCGTTGTTATAAACCGTCATGCTGATGTGATCGTCGGAGATCGTGCCGGCAAATTGCGGCACCGAGGCCGTCTCATCCGTCCACACGGTGTCGTTGTCGCTGATATTGTGGCGCAAAAAGCCGTAAATCGAGCCGGGGGCGCTGTTTTCGGCGTAGCCGACGCCGATGAAGTTGCCGCTGGAAGAAAAAGCGACAGCGTCAGTGAGGCCATCGTGGTTGTGCAAATGGCGCTTGACCGCGATCTTCGACGCCGACCAAGTCTTGCCGGCGTCGCTCGATTTTTTGGCGCACAACGTCGAATCGCGAATCATAAAAACCCAGAGATCGCTGTTGCTGGCGCGGGCGAGATTGATGCCGCGATCCGAGTTTTGCGCGAAATCCGGAATCGGATAGGGATACCCGCCGTCAATCGACCAAGCCCCGCTCGCGTATTTGAGGCGCGTGATGTGCGTCGTGCTCGGGCCGGGCAGCAAAACGTAAACGCGGTTGTTGGAGGCTTCGAGAATGCAATCGGGCCGGTTTTTGCCCGCCGTGTGAATGAGAATGTCCTGGCTCCACGTGACGCCGTCAAATTTCCATAGATACCACTTCTGATCGACTTTGGATTGCGCCGTCACCCACCACAAACCGGCGTGATAAAACATCTTGCTCTGATTGTTGCGGTCGAATTTTTCCGTCGTGCCGGGAATCGGCTGCCCGATGCCGGTGTACGGCTCCACGGTATACGGATTCGACGCCACCGCCGTGGTTTCCACGCTGGTGGCCACGGTCAGGGTATAATTTCCCATCAGCGCCGGATTGCGGACCGCCGACTTCGGCAGATACAACGTCACCGGCGCGCTGTTCGATAACGACACCGTCGCCGGCAGCGTTACAGCAATTTGGCGGGCGGCGCTGTTGCCGCTGGCGGCGGCATCGACCGAATTAATTTTGGCGCCGCTCAACACGCCGTTGGAAATTTGCGTGCTGCCATTAAACTTGACCACGAACTGGCTCAAGCCGGAAAACAGACGGCCATGAGCGCCGAGATTGAAATTCAGCGTGTAATCGGCCATGCTGTCCGGATCGGTCGTCAACAAAGTGGCAATGGCCGGCGTGATCGTCGTGGTGGCTTGCAGCAAGCTGTAATTCGGCGAATTGACCTGCGCCGGCTGGCTGCTCGTCCAGGCGGTAATCTGATACGCGCTGTCAACCGTGGTCGGATTCAACAGCCCGGCGCCGGGCGTGAAGATCACCGAAAAGCTTTGATTGCCGGCCAAATTCACCGGCGAGGTGACGCTCACTTGCCGGGTCGTGGTGTTGGCGAGAACCGCCGCTGCCGGCGCGCCATTAACCTTCACGGCGCTGGCCGGCATGTTGTTCGGAACAAGTGTATTATCCGGAAAAATAAAATTGATCACACCGGAACCGGCGCTCAAGCCGCCGTTCGCCGAAAGCGTCAAGGGAATCGTGTACGCGGCATTGGCGTTGACTTCGTTCGAGGCGACAGTGATAGCGCCGATTCCAACCGGCATGTTCGACGTAACCGCCAAATGCCGGTACCAAATATCGTTGGCCGTCACGTTGTCAATCGTCACCATCAAACCGGAGGCGCTGCCGAAATTGGCCTCCGGCAAGCTCAGATCGTCGAACGTCGCAGTTGTTGCAGCGAACAAACGGCTGACCGGCGCATTTTCCAACGCGCTTTCCTGGCCGATGGCGCAGACTTTGTATTCCGGCAAAGACGTGTTGAGATTGACGCCCAGCGCGTACAGCACGCCGTTGTCGCGGTCGAGCGCGATGGCCGGCGTTTTCCAATTCAGCGTTGGGGAGGCATTGACTTTGTATTTGAACCACGCGCCGCCGCCGCCGCGTTTGTAGAGAATGTTGCGCGGATCGCCGGCGCCGCTCGCAATCGTGCGCGCGAAAATATAAACATTTTCATTTTGATCGGCCGCCAGACACAGCGCGTTGTGCGCGCGCTCGGCGCCGAAAAAAGTCAGCGACGATGATTCATCGCTCCAATCCGTGTCGGCGTCGCTGTCGCGATGTTTGAGAAAGCCGAATTTGCTGATCGGCGACGGATTGTCCAGCTCGGCGTAGGCCACGCCGATATAATTTTTCCCGGCGTTGGTGAACGCCACCGCATCCGTCAAACCGATGGTGGTGGTCAAACCGGTTTTCACGTTGATCGGCGCCGACCAAGTGATGCCGCCGTCGGATGAGCGTTTGGCTTGCAGCGTGTTGTTCATCACCCGGAAAAGCCACAGCGAGCCGTTTTTCGCCTGCACCAAACTGACCGGATTGCCCGCATCCGGCGCGGTGAAATCCGCCAGCGAAACCGAAAAACCGGAATCGCGCTTCCACTCGCCGCCGATATAAGAATAACGCCGAAAATCCGAGGCCGTGGTGTGAGAGCCGATCAAATACAGCTTGCCGAGGCTGGCGTTGAGCACGGCGTCCCACTGATAATTAAAACCTTTGTCCAAACTGGTGATTCTGATCCACGCCGCGCCGTTGTATTTCCAAATGTACCAGCGATTGTCCGGCTCGTGAAACGCAATCGCCCACCATTGATTGTCGTGATAAAAAACCTTGTTCTGATTGGATTTTTTATAGCCGGATTTGGTGGCGGCGGCGATGGCGCTGCCGGTGTCGGCGGTGATCGCATAAAACGGCGAGGCGACCGGATACGATTGCGCGCTGGTGAAAGCTTGCAGCGCATAATTGCCGGCGCTGGGCGGATTGGTCACGCCGGCGCCGGTTTTGAACGTCACGTCGAAATTGGCATTATTCGCTAAATTCACCGGCGTCGTCACCTGCACCCGGCGCGCCGCCGTATCGGAAGTCGCGACGCTCGCCGCTGTGCCGTTCACGAGAATTTGGCTGGCGACAACATTTTTCGAAACCAGCGTGCCGCCGGGAAAAATAAAGGTCAGCGCATCAACGCCCGCCGCGAGACTGCCGTTGCTCGCCAGCGTCAACGCGATGTTGTAGCTTGCCGGCGCGCTGATTTGGGCCGGCGCAACAGAAACTTGTCCAACCGTCAACAGCGGGGTGATGCGATAGATGTTCGAAACCACCGGCGTGGTTTCAACACTCGTGCTCATCGTCATCGTATAACTGCCGTTCGCCGGCGGATTGCAAACAATCGGCTTCGGCAGCGCGACGCTAACGGCGGCGTTGTTGCTCACCGAAACCGTCGCCGGCAGCGTCGTGACAACGGTTTTTGCGATATTGTCGCCGGTTGCGGCAGCCGCGACGCCATTGACTGTAACCCCGCTCAACGGACCGGTGACGAGGGTGGTCGCCGTGTTAAACGTGAGCGTGATCGTGCTCGTGCCGGAAAGCAAACGGCCATGCGCGCCCAAATTAAACGACACGGTGTACGTCGAGCACGCCGACATCAAGCTGTTCGCAAGCCTCACCGTCGCCGGCGTCACCGTCGTCGTCGCTGCCACGATGTTGTATTTTGGCGAATTGACCTGCGCCGGCTGGCTGCTCGTCCAGGTGGTCAGACGATAATTATTGCCGTTGGAAACCGCCGTCGGATTCAACAAACCGGCGGGAGAATTAAACACGACGGAAAAACTTTGGTTGTTGGATAAATTCACCGGCGTGGTGAGGCTCACCTGCCGCGAGGCGGTATTCGAAACCACGTCTGTGCACGGCGTGCCATTGACCAGAACCCCGCCCGGCGTCATGCCGTTCGGAACAAACGTATTGCCGGGAAAGCGAAAGCTGATCGTGCCAACGCCGGCGTTCAACGCGCCGCTGCTGGAAAGCGTCAAAGGAATCGTGTAGGCGGCATTGGCATTCACCTGATTCGAGGCAACGCTCACATTTCCCACGATCAGCGGCAACGTCGTGCCCGTCGCCAGATGCCGAAACCAAATATCGCTGCCGGTGACGTTTTCGCCCAAAACCATCAGCCCGCGAATCGCATCGACATTCTCAGCCGGCGCGCTGAGATCGCCAAATTCCGCGCCGGTCGCCGACAGCAGTGTTGTAACCGCGGCCGTATCCAAAGTTGCTTCCTGGCCCAGCAAACAGGTTTTGTATTCCGCCGACAGCGTGGCGATGTTGACGCCCATGGCATACAAGCGGTTGTTGGTTCCATCAATCGCCAGAGCCGGCGATTTCCATGCCCGGACGCTGGCAATATTAGTTTTAAATTTTTCCCAAACGCCGTCCAAGCGGCGTTTGTACAACGAATTGGCCGGCCGGCTGCCGTTGCCGGAATTGCCGTTGCGCGTGAGCAAATAAAGATTGTTGCTCGCGTCCGCCGTTAGAGAAATTTGATTGTTCGCGCGTTCGACGCTGAAAAAAGTCAAGGCCGCTGATTCATCGATCCACGCGTTGGCCGAGCTGCCATCGGCATGCCTGAGAAAACCGAAGTGGCTGCCCGCCGCGTCTCCCAAGGCGTAGGCCACACCGACGTAATCCGCGCCGGAAAAAGTGAACGCCGCAGCGTCCGTCGTGCCATTCGCCGTCGTCAAACCGGTTTTCACGTGAATCGTATCCGACCAGCTCAAGCCTTCGTCGGTCGAGCGTTTGGCCTGTAAAATGTTATTGCGAATGCGAAAAATCCACAGCTCGCCGTTTTTCGCCTGCGCGAGCGTGCCGGGATTATTCCGGTCCGGATTGGCAAAACCCGCGACGACCACCGGATAACCAGGATCGCGCTTCCAGGTGCCGCCGATATAGGAAAACCGATGAAAACGCGAGGCGGCGTGATGCGAGCTGAATAGATAAAGTTTTCCGGCGGCGTTCAGTATGGCGTCGCAATAAAACGCGTTGCCGTTTTGCACCGCGAAGTTCGTCGCCACCCATCCGGCGCCGTTGTACCGCCAGATTTCCCAGCGATCGTTGCTTTCATTCAACGCCAGCGCCCACCACTGGCTGTCATAATAAAAAACCTTGCTCTGATTGGATTTTTTGAAGCCGAATTTGGTGTTCGCCGAAATCGGCGCGCCGGCCTGAGCCGAGACTTTCGTCGCCGCGCTCAAGATGATCAGCCAGCCGCACAAAATTATTCCGAAAAAACGACTGAATTTGAAAACACGAGATGGCATGGTTTCGTCCTTAAACAAAAATAACGCAATGCTACGTTCCGGTTCATCCCTCAAGCTCAGCCGGTGATTTACTCCTACTCCACCTACTCTTATTCCTACTCTTACTCCTACTCTTACTCTTACTTACTCCTACTCGCCTTTCAAACTCTTAAAAGCGAGTAAGAGTAAGAGTATGAGTAAGAGTGAGAGTCAAATTACTTCAGCATCTGAATCCGGCCGTTCATGATCTGCTGCCCGATTTGCAGGCGGTAGAAATAGAAGCCGCTGGCGGCCGGGCGGCCGTCCTGATTGCGGCCATTCCAACGCCGAACATAAACGCCCGGGGCGAAATCTTCATCGGCAATCGTGCGCACCAACTGGCCGGCAAGATTGAAGATCTGCAATTTCACTGCCGAATTTTCTTTCACTTTAAAGCGAAACGAGGTCTGCGGATTGAACGGATTCGGAAAAACCCCTTCGGGCGTAGCCTGCACGCCCTCGAAATCTTCGTCCACCGCTTCTGCCGTTGTTTCATCGGCGGTTTTCGTCGCGCCGCCTGCGGCCGCCGGGCTGAGTTTGATCAAATTATACCACAGCTCGTCGCGGCTTTCGTTGCCGTTGCAAATCAGCAAATTCGTCGCGCTGTTCACGGTCTGAAACGGCACCGAAGCATTGAAAAAATTATCCGTCTCATTCTTGAAAACAGTATCGATTTTCGCCGTCAGCAGCGAGCCGTAATCGCCGATGGCGCAGGTTTTCATTTCACCGACTTTGACGCCGCCTTCGCGCGTGCCAAAAAGATAAAGCCGGTTGTTGCCCTGGTCGATCGCCATCACCGGCCGCGTCCAACCCGTGGACAACAAAACCGGGAAAAGGCTCCAGGCGCCGTTGGTGGCGCGCCGCATCAAACCGATGTTGACCACGCTGGCAGCGCCGCCGTTGGTTTTGACCAGCATCAACACTTCGCCGCTGTACGTGAGCAGGCTGACGTGATCGTCCGAGATGGTTCCGGGGAACTGCGGCATCGCGGCGGTCTCATCCGTCCAAACCGAATCCGGATCGGTGTCGAGATGGCGCAAGAAACCGTAGATCGAGCCGGGGGCGCTGTTTTCAGCAAAACCGACGCCGATGTAACTGCCGCTGCCGAGTGTAAACGCGGTGGCGTCGGTCAGCCCATCGTTGTTATGCAGCTTCTTTTTGACGATAATCAGAGGCGACCAAGTCAGGCCGAGATCGCCGGAACGCTTCGCGGTCAGCGTCGAATCTGTGGCGCGGAACACCCAAAAATGGCCGTTTTTCGCGCGGGACAGGTTCACCGCTTTGTCCGAAACCTGGGCGAAATCCGCAATAAGAACCGGGTACTCGCTATCGGTAGACCAGTCGCCCTTGACAGCCCTGTAACTCAGGCGAGTTATATAAGTCGTACCGGCGCCGGGCAGCACGATATAAACTTTGTTCGCCGGCGCGTCCAACACGCAATCCGGCCGGCTCTTTCCGGCAGTATGAATAAACGCATTTTGCGTCCACGCCAGGCCGTCGAATTTCCACAAATACCATTTCAAATCCGACCTGGCTTGCGCCGCCACCCACCAAAAGCCGCCGTGATGAAACACTTTGCTTTGATTGTTGCGGTCAAAGCTCTTTTTCGTTCCGGGAATCGGCGCGCCGATGCTGTTGCTGGCTTTGATTTCAAATTCATTTGACGCCACGAACGTCGTCTCCACGCTCGTCGCCACCATCAGCGAATAAAATCCGGCCGGGCTGGGATTGCGTATTTTCGACCTCGGGATAAGCAAATTCACCGGCGAATTGTTGTTCAAGCTCAAGCCGACCGGAATCGTTACCGTGACTTGGCGCGAAATCGAGTCCGCTGTGGCAACGGCGTCTTTGAGATTGAGTTTGACGCCGTTAATCGAGCCATTCGACACTTTCGTCGTCTCGCCGAATTTTACCATGATCGTGCTGCCTGCGGCCGTCGGGCTGCCGCCGATTGGCCGGCCGCGCGAACCGAGATTGAACTTCAAGGTATAATCCGCCAAACTGTCCGGGCTGGTTGGAAATACCGCAACTGTTGCCGGCGTCAGCGTGGTTGTGGTTTGCGCCAAACTGTAAACCGGCGATTTCATCTGCAACGGCTGGGCGCTCGTCGAAGCCGTCACCCGATAAGCTGCGCCAACCGTCGTCGGGTTCAGCAAACCCGCGCCCGCCGCCGAATCAAATACCACGCTGAAAGTATGATCGTCGGGCAAATTCACCGGGGTGGTCACCGTCACTTGCCGGGTTTGATTGTTTGAAACAACGTTCGTCGCCGGAACACCGTCGACTTTCACCGCTGCGGCCGGCATATTGTTCGGCACAAAAGTGTTCGGCGGAAAAATAAAATTCAACACACCGACGCCCGCCTCAAGCCCGCCAAGATTGGAGAGCTTCAGCGGAATGGTGTAGCTCGCGTTCGCGTTGATTTGATTGGAAACCACCTCGACCGCGCCGATATTCAGCGCCGTGCTGCCGCCCAATTCGAGATAACGAAAATAAGTTTTGTTCGCCGTGAGATTATCCGCGCACAACATCAAGCCCGAAGGCGCGGTTACATTCGCCGCCGGCGCGCTGAGATCGTCAAATTTTTCGCCATTCACCGCAAACAAACCGGCAGCGCTCATCGTATCGAGCGTCGCTTCCTGGCCGAAACTGCTTGCCTTGTATTCTCCCCACCCTGTCGTCGTGTTGACGCCCATGAGATAAAGCACTTTGCCGCTCGCATCCACCGCCAGCGCCGGCGATTTCCACGCGTTGGCCGAATTGACTTTGAATTTGGCCCAAACGCCGGTGTTCCGGCGGCGGTAAAGCGTATTATGCGGATTGCCGGCTGCCGCGCCGCCGTTTTGGGTAAAAATATAAACATTATTGCTCGCATCGGTCGACATCGAAATTTGATTGCGGGCGCGCTCGGTTCCGAAAGAGGTCAGCGACGCCGATTCATCCGTCCAGGCCGCGTCCGCCGCGCCGTCTTGATGCACGAGAAAACCAAATTGGCTCGCCAGCGAATCGGTTTCGCCATAGCCGACGCCGACATAAGTGTTGTCGCCGGATTTGAACGCCACGGCATCCGTCGTGCCGTTCGCCGTTCGCAAACCGGTTTTGACCGGGATAATCCCCGACCAGGTTGCGCCGCCATCGCTCGAACGTTTCGCCTGCAAAACGCCGGCGCGAATCTGAAAAACCCAGAGATCGCCGTTTCTTGCCTGCACAAGATTGATCGGGTTGTTCGCATCGACATGAACGAAATCCTTGAAACTTATCGGAAAATCAGAATCAATCTTCCACGCGCCGCCGATATACGAATAGCGGCGGAATTTCGACAACGATTTATGCGCGCCGAAAAGGTAAACCTTGTTGGCGCTCGCGTTCACCACAACGTCGTAATTGAACGCCGCGCCTTTATCCATGCCCATCGACTTGACCCACGCCGTGCCGGTGAATTTCCAAATGTACCAGCGGTTTTCCAGAGCATCAAAAGCCACCGCCCACCACTGCGTGTCGTGATAAAAAACTTTGCTCTGATTCGATTTCTTGAAACCGGATTTGGTCACCGCGGACAGCGGATTGGCGCCGAGGCTCGGCAGCAGCGCATAAATCGGAGAAGCAGCCGGCGTCGGCTGGCTGCTCGTCCACGCTTGCAGCAAGTAATCACCGGCTGTCGCGGGATTGCCGATTCCAGCGCCGAGCGTGAACGCCACCGAAACCTCCTGGCCGTTCGCTAAATCAACCGGCGTCGTGATCATCACTTCTCGCGTCACGCTGTTGGAAACAATCGTCGTTGCCGGCGTGCCATTGACCGTAACATGATTTGCCGCGATACTGCTCGGAACCGTCGTGCCGGCTGGAAAACGGAAATTGAGAACGCCGGCGCCGGCTGCCAACGCGCCGTTGCTCGACAGCGTCAACGGAATCGTGTAAATCGCATTCGAGCTGGCATAAGGCGGATTCACCGTGATCGGACCGAGTTGAACACGGCCAATGATTTTGTAGGGATTTGAAATCACCGGCGTCGCCTCGACGCTGGTGGACACAGCCAGCGTGTAATCACTAATCGTGGAAGGATTACAAATAGCCGCTACGCCCGTCGGGGATGCCGGCAAATATAAAATTACCGCCGCATTGTTGCCCAACGGCACCGAGGCCGGGAGAGTAATCTGAACTGTTTTGTTGATGCCGTCTGCCGTCGCGCCGGCGGCAACGTTGTTGACCCGAGCTCCCGAAAGCGCGCCGTTGGCGAGCTTCGTGTCGGCGTTGAACGCGAGGGCAAACGCACTCACACCCGGCAGCATCCGGCCGTTGGCGCCGAGATTGAAAGCAATCGAATAATTCGCGCAGCTATCCGGCTCGCTCGCCGAAAGCGAAATCGTTGCCGGCGTCACCGCGCTCGTCGCCGCAACGATCTCGTAATCCGGCGACGTTGCCACCGCCGGCTGCGAGCTGGTCGACGCCTTCAATTGATACATGCCTGCCAAGGTCGGGTTCAACAAACCCGCGCCGGCGCTGATTTCGATGGAAACTGATTGGTTGTGGCTCAAATTCACCGGGGTGGTGATCGTCAATTGCCGGGCCGCGGCATCACCCGTGACGTTCGTGCAGGGCGCGCCATTCACGGAAATCGCGTTTGCCGCCAGACTCACCGGCGTCAGCGTGTTGCTGGGAAAAGTGAGATTGATGATTCCCGAACCGGCGATTAAACTACCGCCTGCCGACAAGGTGAAAGGAATCGTGTACGCGGCGTTGGCATTGACTTGATTGGAATTGACGACAACCGCGCCAATCGTGACCGGCGCCGTGCTCACGATCGGCAAATGGCGATACCAAATATCGCTGGCGGCGTTGTTGTCCGCGGCCACCATCAGCCCGGTGCTGATGTCAACGCTCGTTCCACCCGGCGGCGCGCTCAGCTCCGCGAACGTCGCGCCGGCTACGCCCGTCGGGGCGCTGGAAAATAAAACCGCGATCGGCTCCGCTTGCAAGGTGGCTTCCTGGCCAATCGAACACGTTTTATATTCGCCCTGCTGCGACGCGGCATTGATGCCCAGCACATAAATTTTATTGTTGACGGCCTCGAAAACGACGGCGGGCGATTTCCAATCTTCGCCGGCGCTGGCGTTGACTTTAAATTTTTGCCACGCGCCGCTGCTCGCGCGTTTATACAACGTGTTGCGCGGATCGATGCCGGAGGCGTTGCCGGTTTTCGTGAAGAGATAAATATTATTGTTGGCATCCGTCGTCATCGCAAGCTGGTTGCTGCCGCGCTCGGCGCCGAAAAGCGTCAACGACGCGGATTCATCCGTCCACGTCTCATTCGCCGCGCCGTCTTGATGCGTCAGAAAACCGAATTTGGTGCCGGCAGCCGGCGTTTCGCCGTAAGCGACGCCGACAAAATCATTGCCGCCGGAGCTGAAGACAACGGCATCGGTGGTGCCGGTGGCTGCCGTCAAGCCGGATTTCACCTCAATCGCTGCCGACCAGGCCGCGCCGCCGTTGGTGGAACGTTTGGCTTGCAGCTTGTTGCTATTAATGCGAAAAATCCACAGATCACCGTTCTTCGCCTGCGCCAGGCTGAGCGGATTGCCGGCGTCCTCATTGTTAAAACTCGGACTCACCGGAAAGCCGGTGTCCATCGTCCACGTCGCCGTGCCGCTGGCGTAACTGTAGCGCCGAAATTCCGTCGCCGAAGCATGCGAGCCGATCAAATAAAGCTTCCCGCTGGCGGAATTGACGACGGCGTCATATTTCATGGTCGAGCTTTTGACGAGGGAATTGAGCCGCGTCCACAACCCGCCGTTGAATTTCCAGAGGTACCAGCGGCTGGTGGTGTCATGATGCGCGATGGCCCACCAATTTCCCTCATGGTGGAAAACTTTGCTCTGGTTGGATTTAAGAAAACCGGATTGCGTCTCCGTCGAAATAGCCTCGCCCTGCGCGCGCATTTCATTAGGCGGCGCAAAGATGCCGATCATTAAAACCGCAACAAAGCGAACTCGGAGCCTGCGCCAGTAGATAAAACGCATTGTCTGCTCTCCTCAATGATGTTGAATCCAAGCTGCTTGGACAGACGAATTGATTTGCTCGAACCTTACAGGTGTAACCTTGCTCGCTCACAGCCCCGCTGTTTTTAAGGAGGTGACGTGCGCCGGCCCTGGCCCACAAGACAGAGAAGGATGGTGAGAAACCGTTGACCTCTGTTTATTGATACTATACGGAAAACCCGCCTAATTGCAGAAAAATAATATGGACTTGACATTCGATTTTTTTTTCTGTAGATTCAAGCCGTTGAAATGAATTTCGTAGTTGCGCCTTTAGGCGCTCTAATAAAAAAATTGTAACGGATCTCTCCAAAGTTCCTCATCATACAAGATGAAAGATAGAAGACTTGGCTTTGTTACAGCATTTTTAATAAGCGTCTGGCTGCCGGCGTCAGCGCAACAAACGCTGCGCAAACCCACCGTCGATTTTGAGCGCGTCACCAGCGTCGGCAACATCGCCATGACCATCACCAACTACGGCACGTTCGGCGACGGCTTCGCGCAGCAGCGCCCGATTGATTTGCCCTCGTGCGAATATCCCAAAGGCTCCGGCATCGAGCATCTCTTTGACGGCGGTTTGTGGATCGGCGCCCGCAAAGACAACGGCAGCCTGCTCGTCACCACCGCCGCGGTGGATGCCTCGAATTTGAATTTCACCGTTGCGCCCGGTTTTGAATTTACCACCAGCGCCAATCCCAACGACATCCTGCTGGAGCGCTCGAGCTTGTTGAATTCGCCCTTCTTCGATCCCCGCGCCATCAGCCATCAGGATTTTATCGCCGACTTCACCGACTCCAATCTCACCATTCCCGAAACCGGCGATCTCATTCCCGAGCACACGCCGCTGAAACTGGCGGTGCATCTGGAAACCTACGCGTGGAATTTTCCGTTCGCCGATGCGTTCGTGATTTTCAATTACACCATTCGCAACGCCAGCCGCGACACGCTGCGCGAGGTTTATCTCGGCGTCATGGGCGATCTCGTCGTGCGCAACGTTCGCATCACCCCGCCGCGCGTCGGCGCGCCGTTTTATCAACACAAGGGCATCGGCAAAGTCGATTCGTTGTTCATGCTTTATGTTTATGACTATGATGGCGACCCCGGCTACACCGAAGACGGACTTTACGTGGCGATGCGAATGCTCGGGGTGACGCCGCCGGAAGGCGACACCAGTTATCGCAAACGCAGCATCGCCAACGCCTGGCGTTTTCGCACCAACGACACGCCGCAGAACGACATTGAGCGCTACGAACGCTTGAAAGGCGGCATCATCAGCTTCGAGCAAGGCTTGGCGCAGAATTTCATCAGCTTGATTTCGACCGGGCCGATTGCGAAGTTCGCGCCGCAGCAAAGCCTCAATTTCGTTTTTGCCATTGTTTGCGCGGGAAAATTTGGCAACGATCCGAATAATAAAGATACGTTTCAAAGCAAGCTCAATCTCTTCACCAACGCCGGATGGGCGCAGCGCGCCTACGACGGCGAAGATAAAAATGGCAACGGCATTCTCGACCCCGGCGAAGATCTCAACCGCAACGGCAAAATCGACCGCTACGTGCTGCCGACGCCGCCCTCTCCCCCGCGCCTCCGCAGCGTCGTTGAAGATCGGCGCGTAACATTATACTGGGATCGCAGCGCCGAATTTTCGCGCGATCTGATTTCGGGCGAGCTGGATTTTGAGGGTTATCGCCTTTATCGCTCGCAGCTCGGCGCCGATCTGCCCGGCCGTGATCTGCTCTCTTCGATGACGCTCATCGCCGAGTTTGATTCCAGCAACGGCCTTAATTACGACACCGGCTTCAAAGCCGTGCGCCTGGACAAACCGGTTTTCTTTGCCGGCGACACTACGGCCTACCGTTACAAATTTGTGAATGAGAATCTGCTCAACGGCTGGCAATATGCGTATGCCGTCACCGCCTTTGACCGCGGCGATCCCAACGAGAATTTGCCGAGCCTCGAATCGAGCCGCTTGAGCACGGTGCGGCGGGTTGTTCCCGGCGCGCTGGTCGCCGATGCTTCGGCGCAAAAAGCCGGCAAAAAAGTTAGCGTCTATCCGAATCCGTACCGGGCTCAAGCCACATGGGATGGCCGCCTCGAGCGCGAGCGCAAAATGTATTTCTTCAATCTGCCGGCGCGCTGCGAGATTCGCATCTACACCCTGGCCGGCGATCTCGTCGACACGATTCAACACGAGAGCCAATCCTACACCGGCCTCGACACGCGCTGGTTCAGCGTCTACGCCGGCGAAAACGTCCAATTCAGCGGCGGCGAGCACGCCTGGGATTTGGTCACCGCCGACGATCAAGCCATCGCCACCGGGCTTTATTTGTACACGGTGGAAGATTTGGCAACCGGCGAGATTCAGAAGGGGAAGTTTGCGGTGATCAAATGAGCTAACATTTTTTTTGCAGCTTTATTTTTAAGGAAATTGGAATGTCTGTAAAAGAAAAAGGGAGAAGAATTCCCGCACCAATATCAAAACTCAAAACCTCGCGGAAGCTAATCGCTTTCGGTTGGTATGGCGGAAAATTTTCTCATCTTGACTGGCTTCTCCCCTTGTTGCCGGAATGCTCTCATTACTGTGAGCCTTTTGGTGGGTCGGCAGCGATTTTGCTAAACAGAAGACCATCACCAGTTGAAACTTATAACGACCTTGACGGCGAGGTGGTCAATTTCTTCAAAGTGCTGCGAGAAGAGAAATCAAAGTTGATCGAAGCAATCGGCTTGACGCCATTCTCACGAGAAGAGTTCGCCGAAGCCTGTCAATTGAATCCCAATCTGCCGGCCTTTGAACGAGCAAGGCGCTTTTATGTACGTGCCCGCCAAGTCAGAACCGGTTTGGCGCAAACTGCAAGCATCGGTCGATGGGCTAACTGCATCAATACCAGCAGGAACGGGATGAGCGGTGTTATCAGCCGCTGGCTTGGCGGCATCGAAGACTTGGCTGTCATTGCTGATAGACTTCTCCGAGTACAAATTGAGAACCGCCCGGCAATCGATGTTATTCGGCTCTACGATTCTAAAGACACTCTCTTTTATTGTGACCCACCTTACGTTCACGATACCAGAGGAGATACAAAGTCTTATGGCTATGAAATGACTAATGAACAACATCATCAACTCGCGAAAATTTTGAATTCCGTGAAGGGTCGTGTGGCCATCTCCAATTACCAATGCGACTTAATGGAAGAGTTTTACCCTTCATCGAAATGGAAGAAACACCTCAGTCCGCTTAAGACCATTCATTCAACCAAAGACAAGCGTCAAGAAGTACTTTGGGTCAACTATGATATTCACAAGTTGAAGAACGCCTACTTTCTTTTTGACTGATGAAGCCGGCAGTGATTTTGGAAAAATTCTACCAAGAGGCCCGAGCCAATCCAAATAAGAGTCTCATTGACGACGATAATCTTCGGGCTGGGATTGAGTTTGTTTGTCGCTGCCTTACAAACAAGGCACCAATTCGCTTCTTGATGGCTTGCCTGCTGGGCAAACTCAATAACCCAAAAGTAGACATCAGAAAACCCTATACGGAGATTGGCGGCAAAGGCACTTATTCAGGACGTGCTTACGACGAGCAATTTGTCGAACCTTTTGTCATCAAACACAAGCTCCCCACCAATTCGACCACGGCTTTTCTAACCCCGGCTTTCAGAAATATCGACCGCAAGCTAACGACTGATTTGGTTCTTGTTGGCAGACCACGCCAAGTCTATTCTAATGTTCTGGAGCTGCTTGACCTTGTGCAACGCACAAAAGTGAACCCTGCAGATGTCCTTAAGGAAATCATTCGGTTTTTACTTCTCATCAAAAGCGAAAATGAAGTTCGAATGAAACAACTTCTCCGTGAGTTAAAACACTCTGAGGACACGCTTCCATTGTCTTCCGAACAAATTGTTACTCTTATTCAGCAACACCTGAGCAGCAAGAATTCAAGCAGACTTCCTGTCTTGATTGTTGCTGCTGCGTATCTAGCCGTCAAGGATTGGATTGGTGAAATTGCCCGGCCGCTTCAATCACACACTGCCGCAGATAGCCAGACCGGATCAATCGGTGATGTCGAAGTAACTTTGGTCAACGACGACCGGATAATTACCTGCTATGAAATGAAGGACAAACGGGTAACGATCGTGGACATTGAAAGTGCAATTCGGAAGATTGCAACACTTGAATACAGAGTCGACAATTATATTTTTATTACGACTGATATCATTGAAGACGAAGTGACTCAGTACGCCAAAAGCGTCTACGACAAATCAGGCGTCGAAATTGCTGTTTTGGATTGCATCGGCTTTGTCAGACATTATCTTCACTTCTTCCACCGCTATCGCAACAAATTTTTAGACATCTATCAAAATCTTGTTTTGGCAGAGCCAGATAGTTCGGTTGGTCAACCTCTGAAAGAGGTTTTTCTTGTATTACGAAAGGCAGCGGAGTCAGACAAATAAGCCAACAAACATATCGCCTAACTGAAGGAGCGGCAAGAAGAAATCATGAAATGGTTAAAGCCAGTTTGGCTGCATAAACTGTAACGCCCAAAGATTCCATGACCGAACCGAACCCGCATCCACCCCCTCGCCGCGCGGTGCTGGTCTTCATTTTTATCACCGTCCTGCTCGACATCCTGGCGCTCGGCATCATCATTCCCGTGCTGCCGAAGCTGGTCGAGAACTTCATGGGCGGCAACACCGCGGCCGCGGCGAAAATGCTCGGGTTGTTCGGCACGGTCTGGGCGCTGATGCAGTTTGTCTTCTCGCCGGTGCTTGGCGCGCTCTCCGATCGCTTCGGTCGCCGGCCGGTGATCCTGATTTCTTGCTTCGGGCTGGGACTCGATTATATTTTCATGGCGTTGGCGCCGACATTAAGCTGGCTTTTCGTGGGCCGCGTCATTTCGGGCATCACCGCAGCGAGCATCCCGACAGCCGGCGCGTACATTACAGACGTCACGCCGCCGGAGAAACGCGCCGCCGGTTTTGGCATATTAGGCGCCGCCTTCGGCGTGGGGTTCGTACTCGGACCCGCGTTGGGTGGCGTGCTCGGCGGCATCGATCCGCGTCTGCCATTTTGGGTTGCGGCAGGTATGAGTCTGTTGAACGCGATGTACGGCTTCTTCGTGCTGCCGGAGTCGCATCCCCCGGAACGACGCGCCAGTTTTCGCTGGGCACGCGCCAATCCGGTGGGTTCGCTGAGGTTGTTGCGCTCACATCCTGCGCTGCTCGGGCTGGCGACCGTCAACTTTCTCTACTATCTCGCGCACGAGGTGTTGCCCAGCACGTTCGTGCTCTATGCCGGCTATCGCTACCACTGGGACGAACGCGCGGTCGGTCTCACGCTTGCGGTTGTCGGCGTGTGCACCGGCGTTGTGCAGGCCGGTTTGATCAAGCCGATCGTTGCGCGTTTCGGCGAACGGCGCGCGCTGATTGCCGGGCTTTTATTTGGCACGGCGGCCTTCGCGATCTACGGTTTGGCCGCAACCGGCGCGGTGTTTATGATCGGCGTGCCGGTGCTGGCGCTGTGGGGACTTTCCGGCCCCTCGGTGCAGGGTCTGATGACCCGGCACGTTGAACCGGCGTCGCAAGGCCGGCTCCAAGGCGCGCTGCAAAGCCTCCGCGGAATTACCGGCATGATCGGGCCGGGTCTCTTCACGCTGACGTTCGCAAGCTTTATCGGGAGCCGGAGCGATTGGCATTTGCCCGGCGCGCCGTTTTTGCTCGCCGCACTGTTGGTGGCCGGCGCCATGACGGTGGCGTGGAGAGTCACACGCGTAAATTGAATGCGGTGAACGTGATTTTTTTCTTGCGCCGGACGATGTTTTAGTTTATAATGTAAAAACTCTGAACCTCACGAGAAGCTGAGCGCCACGGATTGACGGTGTGGCTCTCGATCAAATCATCTCATTTAGACACAAGAAAGGAGAAGTTCATGGCAGCAAAACGCAGACGCACCACGCATCGCAGTGTCGCAGGTAAAAAGCTTTACGCCGTGCGCGACGCCAAAGGCCGTTTCGTGGACATTCAAACCTACGAGCGCGCGCATCGCATGGATTTGAAACGCAAAGGCAAGAAGGAAAAAGCCTCTTCCGCCAAGGCCAAATCCAAAACCAAAGGCAAACGTTAAAAAGCCATCGCCCCCACGGCTCGTTCCATCCGAGTGTTTGCCGGCGAAGCAACTTCACGGGTGGTTCGAGCCGCGCCAACGGTGAATTAAAGTTACAATTGGATTGGGAATATATTGCCGCCATTCAGTTCGAATCGTCAATGAATCAATCACGACCGAATGGCCGGCAATAAAAATAAATTTTCGCCTCGCTGAAAATAAAAGCGGCTGGAGACATCGCCATGTTGCCTCGCGCCTCCTGTTTTGCTTTCATCTTTATTGTCCGCTTTCTCATCACCTCTTTCCGGCTATTTGCGCAAGACAAGAATCTTAAGATCACGCTCAGAGAAATCGATGAACGCGCCGCGACAACCGCAAAAGGCTGGCGCACGCCTGGTTTGGCGATCGCGATATTGTTTTGACTTGATTCCTTTTGTCTTTAAAAAAATTTAACTTGAGGAGACGCATCATGAGATTTGTTGCTAAGGTGGCTTGCTTCATTGCGCTGTTCTTGGTTACCGTGATGGTTCTTCCCAGCGCGGCGCAGAAAAAGGTCAAAATTCGCGACATTCAATTCGTGCATCCGGATTCGTTGAAAAAATCCGGCGACCGCGACAACAGCCCGATGCTCCGCGATACCGTCACAGTGACCTGCGTGGTGGTCACCGGCCCGCGCTCGCTGTGGACCGGCGCGCGCTGGTCGTTTATTGTGGCCGACACCAGTTACGGCGAATGGAATTTTATTCAGGTCGTGCAAAACGATACGCTCAGCGCCGGCGCTCTCGCGACCAACGTCTCGGCGCTGCAAGTTGGCGATGTCGTGCGCATCACCGGACTCGTCAATGAGTTCCCCAGCAACATCTCCCATAGCCAAACTCAGATCGAGCCGTTTACCAACCCGCCGGTGCCGGTGGAATTTCTCGGCATTTTCAATTTTAAACCGCCAAAACCGATTTTACTCAAGGCTGAGGATTTGGCCTCTACCGATCGCGGCGAAAAATATGAATGCGCTTACGTCCGCCTCGAAAACGCGACGATGATCAACAACAACTCCGGCAACGGCAACGGCCAGGCGCTGATACGCGACGCCACCGCCCAGCTCTTGATCGACGACTGGTTCAACCCGGTGCGCTCGCTGGTAGATCAAAACGCCGGCGGCAGCGTTGCCAACATTCCCAAAGTTTACCCGTCCAACGGCGCGCGTTTCAATGTCACCGGCTGGCTTCGCGATCTCTCCGGGCCGCAGCAATTCGCGCTCGGCGTCGAGAGCAAGAATAGTTTTCAACTGTTGAGCAATCCTGCCGCCATCACCAATATCTCACGAGGCCTCGCCGTGCCGGCCTCGTCCCAGAGCGTTGTGGTTCGCGCCAAAATGATTGACAACGGCAAAGTCGACAGCGCCAAGGTTTTCTATTCCATCGACAACGCCAAAACCTGGAGAACCGTCAACATGGCAGCCGACACCGGAAATTTTTATCAAGGTTCCATACCGGCGCAAGCCAACGGCACGTTCGTGCGCTATTATCTGTGGTCGAAAGATAATGATGGCGATGTTTCCACGCAGCCCGGCGATCTGCAAACGAGCAATTTCTTTTACACCGTGCGCGACAACGGGCCGACGATTTACGATATTCAGTTTACACCGTTTGCCGATGGTGTTTCCGGCTATGTCAATTTAAGCGTAACCGTCACCGGCGTGGTCACGGCGGACAGCGCGGATTTCTCGAATGAATATTTCATTCAAGATGGCAATGCGCCGTGGAGCGGCTTGTGGGTGCGCGATTCAATCAACAAACCGAAACGCGGCGATAACATCACCATTACCGGGCCGGTGCAAGAACAGTTCAATCAAACGCGGATTAACACGCCGACGGCCTTCAAACTCAACTCGAACAACAACCCCATTCCCGCGCCGGTGGCGGTGAAAACCGGCGACATTCGCACCGGCTCGCCGACGGCGGAAAGCTACGAGAGCATGTTTGTGCAAGTGCGCAACGCCGTGGTGGTGAATCCCTTTGCCGATGGCGCGAGCAACTTCGGCGAATTCACCATCAGCGACGGCAGCGGCGAAGTTCGCGTCGATGACCGCAGCAATTTGTATCGCGGCAATCTCGACAGCACCTACGCTCGCGGCGATTCGATTCGCGTCATCACCGGCGTGCTGGAATACACTTTCAGCAATTTCAAAATCAATCCGCGGCTTCCCGCCGATGTCGTTCGCATCAGAACTTCGGTCAAGGATCAATCCGCTGCGCCGTTGGTCTATCGCCTCGAACAAAATTATCCGAACCCCTTCAACCCCGAAACCAGCATTCGCTATCAGCTCGCCAAAGCCGGCCAAGTCGATCTCGCGATTTACAATTTGCTCGGCCAAAAAATTCGCACGCTGATCAACGGCGCTCAAACCGCCGGCCATCACGTGCAAGTTTGGGACGGCAAAAACGATCGCGGCCAGATTGTGCCGACGGGAATTTATTTCTATCGTTTGCAAGCCGGGACGTTTACGCAGGTGAGGAAAATGGCTTTAGTCAGATAAGGCCCGCCGCCAGGGGCTTAAAGGCCGTAAAAACACCACTAAACTAAACTGAAAAGGAGAACGTTATGCCATATCAAGCCCGCCCCAATTTAAATTATTTTCTCGCGCAGTTGAAAGAATTTCGCGAGGATGATCAAGCGCAGTGGAAGTATGCGGAAAAAGAAATGCAGCGGCAAGCGCGCATTCTGAAAGAAGTGGGAGGCTCGGACGAACAATTCAAGGCAGAACTCAAAAAGGCCGGCATCAACGTCAGCGCCCTGGAGGAAGAAGAAAAACACGAGCTGCAAAAGCAGAAGCGCGCGTTTGAAGAGCTGCGCAAAATCGAGCCGCCGCCGGCGCGGCGCGGCCAGAAAGCGCGCATTCTTGTCGATCAAAACATTCTGCAACCGCAGCGTGATATCAATACGTTGATTTATCCTCCCGCGCAAGACGGTTGGGGCAACACGGAAGATTGCGGCCTTAACCTGGGGCTTGGCGAATTCAACGTTAAAGGCGAGGCGACTGGCGAGGGCTGGGGTTTGCAAGCAACAGCTTCTCCGCCGCCGCCCACTTGCACATTATTGTTTTATTATTTCCCGCCGCGCGCGGGCGAGTTAACGGTGGAAGCGCACGTCGATTTCCAAGGCGAGGTTGCGGTCAGCGCACACGATCATTGGTACACTTCCACGCACGCCGAGCTGAAAATGAAACTGCATTTCGATCTCTTCCAGCATTATTGGGACGGCGAGCAAACCGCAACAATTATTGACGAGCACCGCCATAACTCGAGCGCGGCCTACTGGGTCGACGATCATCGCGTCATGACGAAAACGCTGAGCGTCTCGGCCAATGACGTCGTTTGGATCAAACTCATGCTTTCGTACAAACACAACGCCCATTCGAGTCACGCGCATGTGGCCTACGATTTTCGCACCGGCTCCGACCGCCGCATTCGCGTCGAGTACATTCGAATTCACATGCCCGGCACGCCCTTAGTATTGACGGCTTGAACCGTTTTTAAAGAAAATGCAGAGGCGTGCTTGCTACATCGGCACGCTTCTATTTGCGGCCATCAAAGAAACGACCACGAAAAAATAAATGTCAAGCCATCGTTTCAAAAAATCGCTTCAACAGACATCTTTTTTTCTTTTTTTTCTTTTTATCTTTTTTGCCTCCTGCAACGACCGCGTCACCGACGCGCTGAAGCAAAACCAGCCGCCGGAGACGCATCTGTTTTTGCAGCCGGATGACGAGCTGGCGACGAGCACGAGCCGGCAGATTTTGCATTGGTGGGGCGATGATTCCGATGGCCGCGTGGTCGGCTTCGTGCACACCTTCGACAGCAAAGCGCCGGAGATCACCGCGTGGAAAATCGGCGCCGCCGATCCGTTCTGGACTTTCACCGAGAGCAACAGAGACACATTTTCCTTGCGCTTCGGCGGCAAAGACACGGTGTTCGTGTTTCGGGTGAAAGCGGTCGATGATCAAGGCGCGGCCGATCCGACCTCGGCAAGCCAGCGCTTTCCGGTGCAAAACAGTCCGCCGGTGGTGAGCTTCGTGCCTGGCACCGAGATTCCCGATACGACGTTTACGGTCGCGACGTTCGCGTGGATCGGCACGGATTTGGACGGCGACAACACCATTGCGCGTTACGAATATGCGCTCGACAATCCCAGCGGCGCTTGGAAACAACTTCCCCCGACGGCGACAAATTTGACTTTGCGGCAAAATGACGGCCTCACGCCCGGCCGGCACATTCTCTATCTTCGCGCCATCGACATCGCCGGCACCTCGAGTCCGATTGTGCGCATGCCCGCAACCGGCAGTGGTTGGGTGGTGATTCCGCCGGTTGGGCGTTATTTGGTGATCGACGATTTTCTCGGCGAAGCCGCCGCAACGACTTTTTATCGCACGACTTTGGACACGCTGGTTCGCGCCTATTCGGTTTTGCGCATCAAAGACAAACCCGCGCCGCTGCGCTTGCTCTTTCAAGAAACGCTGTTTTTGTTCGATCGTGTGATTTGGTACGCCGACTCGCAGCCGAATCTCGAATTGGCCGGCATTGTGTTGCCGGCGTTTTTGAATCGCGGCGGCAAAGTCATTTTCTCGACTTTGTTCACGCAATTTTTCTCGCAACAAGGCGAACCCCTCGCCTTCTCGCCGGTTGACAGCGTGAATTTGATCGTCACCAACGATCCCGTGCCGCGCGAAGTGACGAGAATCTTGAATAACCGGCTGCTGCAAGCAACCAGCGCGCGGCCAACTTTGGACACGTTGCGAGTGAGCACGGTATTGACTTTCGTGAAAGAAATTGTTCCGAAACCGACCGCCACCGCGATTTACCGGTTGCAAGCGTCGACGGAATGGCGCGGCCGGCCGGTGATCGCCGTCGAAGATGCGACGCATTCATTCGTCTTTTTTTCCATGCCGATTCACCGTTTGGACGGCGCGAGAAATGCGGGGCGGATGATGCGGCGGATTTTTGTCGAGGTGTTTGGGGGGATATGATTCGCTATAAGCCGCCTCATTTTGTCTAAAGCTCTGCTGAATTAACGCCGGTGAATTGCCGGTCTGACAAAAATCAATTTTAAACACCGGTTGCATCTTTTGGATTTTTTCTTAAATTACAGAGCAATGAACTACCCAACCTGATTGATAAGATTTGAACAATAGGAGTAAATCAATGAATACAATAACGTTGGAATTAAAAGTACCTGAGCCAATCTATCTCGCCTTACAATCCGCAGGCCTGAGCCGCGAAGACTTAGGTGAACGCGCTATGCGGGATCTCGCCATGCGGCTTTATTCCGAGGGCCGTCTTTCTTTAGGAAAAGCGGCTGATATGGCTGGGGTAAGCTTGATTCATTTTTGGCTGTTAATCGTTGAGCACGGTGGCGCTCTATTCAACTACACTGAAGAAGATTACGAAGCTGATCGCGCAACGATTCGCCGCTTTTTGGCTGTTGAGGAAAATTCGTAACAATTCTTCAAATACTCTTTCGTTGCAGCTATCTTTTCCCCTCACAGCCCTTGCGTTGCCAAATTCAGGAAGCACGATCATGCTGAAAAAAATAATCATCATCACTGCCTTCGCCGCTAATTTATTGAACGCCACATTTCTGGTTGCCCAGCCCAACAAAGGCGCCATTCGCGGCAAGATCACCGACAAGAAAAACGGCGAGGCGTTGCCCGGCGTCAATGTCGTGGTCAAAGGCACGGCGCGCGGCGCGGCCACGGATTTTGACGGCAAGTTCGAGATTCCCTCGCTCAACGCCGGCGACTATCAGCTCGACATCAGCATGCTCGGTTACAAGCAAGTGCAGCGCACCGGCGTGAAAGTCACCGCCGGCGGCGTCACCGAAGTCAACATTCAAATGGAAGAAACGCCGTTGGCGCTGGGACAGGAAATCGTCGTCATCGGTGAGCGGCCGCTGTTCAGCATCGACGAAACCACCACGCGGCGCGCCATCTCCAGCGCGGAAATCCAAAAGGCCGTCGTCGAAAACGTCACCGACATCGTCGCCAATCAAGTCGGCGTCGTCGAAAGCGATAACGAGATTCACATTCGCGGCGGCCGCTCGTATGAAAATGCGTTTTTGCTCGACGGCGTTTCCGTGCAAGACCCGCTCTCCGGCACCGGCTTCGGCCTGCGGCTTTCCACCGAAGCCATCGAAGAAGTCGAAGTGCTTACCGGCGGGTTCAACGCCGAGTTCGGCCAGGCGATGAGCGGCATCGTGAACGTGACGACGAAAGAAGGCGGCGAAAAATATCACGGCACGATTTCTTACAAGCGCGACCATTTCGGCAATCACGACCCCGGCGCGTTCCTCATCGGCGCCTTTAGCGATCAAAGCCGTTTCAGCTTCAACACCGATATTGCGGAATTCAGCGTCCACGGCCCGGAGCCGATTACGAATTACGTTTTGCCGGCGCTGGGCGTCAATTTGCCGGGAAAATTTTCAATTTTCACCAATATCTACGCCTTGATCAGCAACGATTTCACCAAACGCCGCGCCCGGCAGCTTTATTCATCGACGTTTTACGGCACGCGTTTCGCGCCGCGACAGGAGAATGATTACAACGGCCTCCTCAAGCTGACGTGGCGCATCGACCCGACGCACAAGCTCGTGCTTTCGTACAACGGCTCGGCGGCGCTCAATCAAAACACGCAATCGCTGCAAACCAATCTCGAATATGTTCCGCCCGGCCCCGGCTATCCTTATGACTTTCAAAACAATCTCGATAATTTCAACACTTTCACGCATCTCAACAACAGCTTCTCGCTGGCCTGGACGCACACGCTGAACCGCCGCACGTTTTACGAGCTGAAGCTGTCGCGTTTTTTCGCTCATTTGCGCGCCGAGCCGAACGGCAAGCTGTGGCCGGATTATCTCGAGCCGTTTGATTTTCCGCGCCCGCCGATTACCACGTATGTGAGAAATCCCGACGGCTCCATCACCGTGCCGCCCGATGGTTTCTTCGACGCCGGCAACGGCCCGACGTGGCACGATCATTATGTCGAAGATTTCGTGCTCAAAGCCAATGTGAGTTACAATCGCAGCCAGCGCCATGAGTATAAAGCCGGCCTCGAGATGACGTATCGCGAGATGCAGCTCATCGACATTTATGCGCCGTGGTCCGGGCCGCTCGGTTTGAACAACGACATCTATCGCGTCTTTCCGAATTTCGGCGCGATGTATGTGCAGGATAAAATCACTTACGAGGGCATGATCGTCAATCTCGGCGTGCGTTTCGATTATTGGTTTCCCGGCAAATATGTCGAAGATGCGGTCGAGAATTTGAGCGTCGCCACCATCAACGAGGCGGCGCGGCAGAAATTTCGTGATGAAACCTACGGCTTGTTTGGCCGGAGCTGGAAAGGCCGGATCAGCCCGCGCCTCGGCGTGTCGTTTCCGGTCACCGACAATCAAATTTTGTTTTTCTCCTATGGCCATTTCTCGAAATTGCCGCGGCCGCAGTTCGTTTACGCCAAGCTCGGCGCCAACAACTCGCGCTCGGCGTTTCAGCGCATCGGCAATCCGAATCTCAATCCCGAAACCACCGTCGCCTACGAGATCGGCTTGAAGCACAAATTCAGCGAGAACGACGCGCTGTCGATCTCGGCGTATTATCGCGATATTTTCGATTACGTCACCACCGTAAATGTGAGCGGCACGGGCCGTTTCATTCGCGAGTCGTTCACGACGTATTTGAATCTGGATTATTCGCGCAGCCGCGGCCTCGAAGTCGAATATAAAAAACGTGCCGGCGATTTTCTCACCGGCTCGGCGACTGCGAGTTATTCGATTGCCACCGGCAAAAGCTCCTCGCCGGATGATGCATATCTCGTGGCGCGCGGTGTGCTTCCCGAGCGCGCGATTACCGAAGATTTTCTGCTGTGGGATCGTCCGTGGCAGGTGAGCATGAATTTGAATTTTTATGTTTCCCCGCAAAGGAAGTTGAGCGTGTTCGGATTGCGTCTGCCGAGCAATTGGAATTTGAATCTGCGCTATTTCTCGCAAGCCGGCAAGCGCTACACGCCGCAGTTTTTTACCGACAGCTTCACCAACACCGGCAAGCCGATTTACACCGACGATCTCGACCGCAACGAGCAGCCGGACGATCTCTTCGGCAAAACCGCCGAACGTTGGGAATGGGTCAACGCCAATTTTGAAAAATATTTTAAATTCCGCGGCACAACGTTGACGTTGTTCATCGAAGCGATCAATTTGCTCAATCGCAAAAACTCGAACATCATCAACCCGATCACCGGCCGCGCCTACGAATTTGGCGACGCAACGCCAACCGGCTGGAACGATCCGCTCTATCCCGATGTCCAGCCGCCGGCCTCGCCGTTTCCTTTTAATCCCGCGCGCTATTTGACACCGAGGAATGTGCTGGTGGGGGTGCGGGTGAGGTTTTGATTTATTTCGTAGTTTAGGCACTTCATGCGCGAAGAGAACAAAATGTTGTTCTTTCATTAAAAAATGCTATGTCAATTATTCAGTCAAATATTCTCGACCATTTTAATTGCTACACACGAGACAAGAGTTTGTCGCCCTTGCTCATTCTCGGTGATGCCAATCGTGTTTTGCAGCAATTGCCCGAGGCTGCAATTGATTTTTGCATGACCAGCCCGCCGTATTGGGGCAAACGTGAGTATCACAACGGCGGCGTCGGCCTCGAGGTCAGCCACGAAGAATACATCTCGAATCTTGTTGCCATCTTTGCGCAAGTCAAACGCGTGTTGAAGCCAACCGGATCATTTTGGCTGAATATTGGCGATACTTATTTCAACAAACGCCTTTTGGGAATTCCTTGGAAGCTGGCGCTCGCGCTCATGGAACAGCACGGTTGGGTTCTGAGAAACAGCGTGATTTGGAATAAGATCAAAGGCGGTTTGGATAACACGAATGATCGTTTGGCCAATATACACGAGCATATTTTCCATTTCGTCAAAAATCCAAACGGTTACTATTATAACGTCGATTCAATTCGCACGAGTCCACGCCAAGCGCGAGTGATAAATGGCGCAGTGGTTTCGGCCACTGGCGTCAGAGGCGTGCGCTACCGGCGACAAATCGAGCTGTCCACAGCACTTACAAATGAGGAAAAGAAAGTCGCTTTGAAAGCATTGGATGATATGCTTGGCAAGGTCGGTCTTGGAGAAATATCTGATTTCCGAATGATTATTCGCGGACAACAACGCGCCACACATTCGGATTCGGAACGTGTCTCTGGACGCGCCAAAGAGTTGCGAGACCGCGGGTTCTATTTTCTCAAGTATCATCCGAAAGGCAGCAAGCCGGGCGATGTGTGGGACATTCTTCCGGAAGATACGCAAAACCGCAACGGCCACTTTGCGCCATATCCCGAAGACTTGTGTAAAATTCCCATTCTGGCGACTTGCCCGCCGGATGGAATGGTGCTCGATCCCTTTTGCGGCACGGGCACAACTTTGTCCGTGGCGCAAGCTTTCGAGCGCAAATCAATCGGAATCGACGTGTCGGAATACTATCTGCAACTCGCCGAGAAAAGATGCCATCGACTATTATGAGCAAAGTGCTGGAACTATATGGTTTTTCGACGCAGCTTATGAAAGAGCCTGATTGGAAAACTATTGCTTCAACCCAATCATGTCCGTATATTGACCGTAAATGCCTGAAAGTTCGGAAAAGCGATCCCACTCAAACCATCGGCACTTGCTCGGTTTTATACGGCAGACAATCCAACCCGATCATTATTTACCCTTATCGTCTGCTGGAACGCCGCCAAATATTTGCCGATTGCCTTCACTTGCTCACGGCGCACGAACCGGGAAATCAACTGCACATTGTTCCTGAAATTTCCATACCGGGCGGGAGTGTTGACTACTTTCTGGTTTCGGCACGACATAAAAAGGTGCGAGATTTCGCCGGCGTCGAACTCCAAACCATTGACACGACGGGAACGATTTGGCCGGAACGCCAACGTTTCCTCAAACGGCAGGGTATTCGTGTTAAAGCGCGTGATTCGTCCGGCAAAAAAGTTTATGGCATGAATTGGAAGATGACCGCGAAGACGATTCTTATCCAGTTGCACCATAAAATACAAACGTTCGAAAATATTAACAAGCGTTTGGTTTTGGCCATACAGGATCTGTTTCTGGCATATATGAAAAAGGAATTCAAATTTGAAAATTTGAACAATGCTTTGCTCGGCGATCCGATGCATATCCACACCTACAAATTCATTCAAGCGGAAAATGGAACATTACAGTTGGAATTAGCCAATCGCCTTAGCACGGATTCAAACGGAATTGCAAAATCTTTGGGATTACAAGTTAGTCCAAAGATCGAGCTTGAAGAAATCGTCAAGCTTTTGGAATCCAAAATTTCAGACGCAACTCTTTTCAGTCCGATTGGATTGCATGATGCGATTAAAATCACTCGTTAACGAGGCCTGAATATTGGAAATGATGCTCCTGACTTTATCAAAAAACTATCATCTTTCTCGAACAAGAACATGGCTTGCTTTTATCGCCATTGTTCTGATCGCTCAAACCGCCGCCCACGCCCAGCTCCTCCCCGAACTCGGCAGCCAGCGCGCGGGAACGGCGGCGGCGCAGTTTCTCAAAATCGGCGTCGGCGGCCGCGCGGTTGGCATGGGCGAAACGTTCATCGCCGTGGCGAATGACGCGAGCGCGCTGTATTGGAATCCCGCGGGCATGGCGCAATTCGAGGGCAACCAGCTCATACTCTCGCATGTCGATTGGCCGGTGGACATCAAGCACGAGTTCGTTGGCTACGTGCATCACCTTTCCCCAACCAACGCCATTGGCCTGAGTTTTACGTCGTTGCACATGGAGGATATGGAAGAGACCACGGAGTTTGCGCCGACCGGCACGGGCAATTTTTTCACCTTCCGCGATATTGCCATCGGCCTTTCTTTCGCCCGCAAGATGACGGACAAATTCAGCTTCGGCGCGACAGTGAAATATATCGAAGAGACACTGGCTGAAGTCGAAATGCGCAGTGTGATGGTGGATTTGGGCATGTATTATTGGACGGGCTTTCGCTCGACGCGCTTTGCGGTGGCCGTCACCAACTTCGGGCAACAGCTCAAGCCCAGCGGCCAATTCACCCGGCGCGATGGCACGACGGTCAACAAGTTTCAATCCTTTGTGCCGCCGACGCTGTTCAAGCTCGGCTTCGCCACCGAGTTAATGGACAATGAACAAAACAAAGTGACCGTCGCGGTCGAATTGAATCACCCCAACGACAACGCCGAGAACGTTCATTTTGGCGGCGAATATTGGTGGCACAAAAGAGTCGCTTTGCGCTCGGGATATAAACTGAATGTCGACGAAGAATCCTTCACCTTCGGCGCGGGGTTGTCGCTGCCCCTGTCCATCGCGCACGCCAATCTCGATTATGCTTACACGGATTTTGGCCGGCTGGGAAATGCGAATCGGTTTTCGTTTGTGTTGAGTTTTTGATAAGGGATTTGCTATGAGAGTTCTAAACAATAAAAATTCCCCAGCGGATAGAAACAACGCAACAGATAAAAGCTTTCATCGGTTGTCCCGCCCGCGGCGGGATTTCTATCTGTTGGGAGTCTTCGCTTTTGCGTTATTCATTGCTTGCGGCGAAAAGTTTCCGCTGCCGCCGCAAAACGTGACAACGAATCGCGGCATCGTGACCGACACGCTGTACGTGCAGCAGACGCCGGTTTGGGGTGCGGAGCGAAATTACACGTTTCGCGGCCCGCGTGATGTGCACGTCGGCCCCGAGCCGCTGGTCTATGTCGCGGATACCGGCAACGACCGCGTCGTCATGCTCGATCCGGTTGGCAATGTCTTGGGAAGCTCGGGGCGCATTCCGCATCCGGTCGCGATCACGCAGGATAACCAACTCGATTTGCTGGTTGTCAACAACACCAATCGGGTGTATCGAATTAATTTAGTCGAGGCGAATCACGTGATCGCCAATGCGCGCATCGACACGATTCTGACGCTCGAACAACGCGATCGCCCGCGCTGGCGCTTCACGGCGATTGCGGCTTATTTCGGGCGCTCGTACTACGTCACGCGCACGGGTCCGGAAACGGCCGACAACGCGATTGTCCAATTCAACGAACGCGATGAGCTGGTCGGCCCGCTGCCGCTGGTTCCCGGCGGCACCGGCTTTTTTTCGGTGACGGACCCGAGCGGCATCATTTCGGTCCGGCGCGGTTCGATTGATTTTATTTTTACCCAGATCGGCAACAGTTTTCATCGCGCGCAATGGATCACGACGGATGCGTATGGCTTCACGCCAAAGATCGAACAAGGCAAGGCTTTTTATACACCGGGAAAATTTATGTCGCCGGAAGATATCGCGCTGGATGACGCCGGCAATATTTACGTCATCGACGCCGGCAGCGACAGCCTGTACAAATTCAATCCGGCCGGCGGCGAGTTTCGCAGCCAAAGCTTCGGCGGCCACGGCGCCGGCGAGCGGCAATTCAATCAGCCGGGCGGCGCGGCGTGGTTCAACAAAGTTTTGTATGTTGCGGATACGGGAAACAATCGGATTGTGCGGTTCAAGCTGAACACGGATTTATAACAGCGGATTTCGCTGATTGCGCGGATTATTTGAATGGAATTCTCATGAAATCTAAAACTATTGCAAGTTTTTTTATTTTACTTTTCACGCTGTCGCCTGCCGTGGCGCAAACTTACCGCGTTTATTTCGGCGATATGCACTCACACTCGGCGCTGTCGCATGATGCGCAATCGACGGCGAAAATGCCGGCGCAGGCTTATGCGTATGCCAAGAACGTCGCAAAGATTGATTTTCTCGCGATCAGCGATCACACCAACGGCTTGCCGCAAGTGAATTACGAAAAAATTCGCGCCGCGGCGGCGGCTTATGACCAGCTCGACAGCCAATTCGTCGCCATCGCCGGACAGGAGCTTGGCAGTCTCGGCAGCACCGGCTACGGCCATATCAATATTTTCGAAGCGCCAACCATCGCCGGCAACGGTTTGGATAACGACGCGATCCGTTACGATCTCAACATGGCCTATCAATTCATCATGAGCCACCGCGTCTCGGCGCAATTCAATCATCCTTCAACGGAAAACAACAATTCCAATTTTCTCAATTTTAATTACGATCCCTCGGCAGATCCGTTCATGACCAGCCTGGAAGTCATCAACGGCAAACGCTCGACGAATTTTGAACGTTACTATTTGCTGGCGCTGCAAAAAGGCTGGCACGTCGGCGCGCTCGGCGATCAGGATAATCACGGCGGGAATTACGGCGATCTGCGCGCCACCGACGGCGATATTTATCTCACCGGCGTGTTGGCCGACTCTTTAACCAAGCCCAGAATTCTCGCGGCGATTCGAGCGCATCGAACTTATGCGTTTGAAACGAATCCGATTAATGATCGCATTTATCTTGACACCTTCACGGCCGATGGACATTGGATGGGGGAAACTTTTACTGATGCTGATCATCGTGTCACCTTGCGCCTCTCGGCGCATGCCTCGCCCGCGACCAACAGCCGTTTTCGGCAAGCCCAGCTTTACCGAAACGGTTTCCTATTGGCGTGGAAAAATTTAAATGCGGCGAATTTTGATTGGACAGTCGTCGACAGCAATGCAACCGGCTCGCGATATTATTTTGCCAAGCTCGTGCAGGAAGACGGCGATCTGCTGTGGACCAGCCCGATTTGGGTGAATAGTCCGGGGGCAATCCCGGCTGAAGCGGAGCCGATGACGATTCGCAGCTTGCGGCAAAATTTCAGCGACGGCGTGCCGCAAAGTTTTGGCTGGGCGAATGTAAAACTGCGCGGCGTGGCGACCGCTGTGGCGCACTTTGGCGCCAGTTCCGGTCCGGGTTATTTGCAAGACTCCACCGGCGGCGTGGCGGTTTTTGGCGGCGATTTTATCCGAAACGTGCCCAATGAAATCGGCCCCAATCTCGCGTTCGAAGTGGAAGTATTGGGCGGCGTTTCGCAGTATAATGGCAACCTGGAAATTATTCCGTACGCCGTGCGTCGTCTCGGCGTCAAACCGCCGATCACGCCGCGAGCCATGACGACGAATCAGCTTGCCGCCAACGGCGAAAATTTCGAGGGCCTCCTCGTTAAAATCAGCGGCGCGCGAATCATTTCGGGAAACTTTCCGCCTGCCGGTTCAAGCGGCAATTTAACCATTGACGACGGCAGCGGGCCGTGCATCATGCGCATTGACAGCGACACGGATATTGACGGCCAACCGGCGCCGAGCGGCAAATTCGACGTCGTCGGCATCGTCAATCAATTCGATACTTCCCTGCCGTACACCGACGGTTATCAACTCTTGCCGCGCCGGGTCGCGGATATTTCGCCGGCAACGAATGTGGCTGAGCAAGAAAGCTACGCGCCGGCGCAATTTCAATTACGGCAAAATCGCCCCAATCCCTTTGCTTTAAACGGAGAAACTGAAATCCAATTTTCTCTGCCAACGGCATCAAACGTTCGTTTGGAAATCTTTAATCTTCTCGGCGAACGGGTAAGCTTGCTCGCCGATGAAAAGCGCGCTGCGGGAGAACATCAAATAAAATGGAATGCACGCCGGCTTGATGGGAAGCGGATTGCGGGCGGGATTTATTTTTATCGTTTGCAGGTTGAAAACGATCTTGCGAAAAGGACGGCGGTTAAGAAAATGGTGGTCTTGCCGTAATCAAGAAAAATTTTTCGCCTCTTGACATTTCGCCTTCTTCTTTCTATCTTGGATAAACTATTTTTCATCGAACTTTTCCGGAGAATTTTTTATGTCGATGGCTGTGATCAATTGGTTGAAGGTTTTTCATCTTTTAGCGGTGTTGACGGCGATTGGCGGGGCTATAACGCAACTTTTCATTCTCTCAAAATATCGCCGCGGCAACGCTGCCGAAGCGGAAGCCAGCGAAAACACCGCGCTGGCGATCTTTCGCGCGCTGGCTTTTCCCGGGGTGATGACGGCTTTCGTGCTCGGATTGGCGCTTACCATGGTGATGGGAAAATTCGCCGAGCCATGGATTCATGCCAAGCTCACGCTCGTCGTCATCTGGATGGTTTTGGCGCACATGCAACTGCGCGGCGGCAAACGCATGACAGCGTTGCGCGCCTCCAATGATTTGGCGGCGCTTGAAAAAACCAAATCCGTGCAAATCAATATCAGCCGCGGCGTTTCGGTTTTAATTTTGATCATCGTTTATTTGGCGGTTTTTCGTTTGGATGCTTTTTAATTGATATTTTGACCGACGGAGGATTTGATGCTTCCCCAAGAAAAAGATGCCGAGCTTCGCCAAAAAATTGCCAACGGCTACATCGTCGAAACCGAAGACGACATGACGCCAGGGTATAAAAAAGCCTTGGAAGTCATTCTCACCGTGCAAGGCGACACCGAGCTGGTGAGCGCGCCGGCGTATTATTTTGCTTCCAAAGATGCGCCGACGATCAACAGCCGCCTGGCAGTTTATGCGATTATTCAAGACGAGCTGGGCCACGCTAACATCGCCTATCGCCTGCTCGAAGATCTTGGCGTCTCGAAGCAGTGGTTGATGTACGGCCGCGCGCCGCATGAGTTCAAGCATCCTTATGGCTTCGATCAGCCGTTGGAAAATTGGGCCGAAATGGTCGTCGCCAACGGATTTTTTGATCGCGCCGGCATTACGCTGCTCGCCGACGTTCACAAAAATTGCTCGTATGGCCCGTGGCAGCGCGCGCTCACCAAAGTCGATCGCGAAGAAGTTTTGCATCTGCGTCACGGCGAAAGCTGGATGAAACGCCTCGCCAAAGCCGGCGGCGCAGCGAAAGAAGCTTTGCAGCGCGCGGTCGATTGGATGTTCCCGATGACGCTGGAATGGTTCGGCTTGCCGGACAGCTTAAAGAAGCATCAAGACCAGCTCGACTATAAATTGAAGGGTTTGACCAACGATCAGCTCCGCCAGGTGTGGATGAGCTCGACGGTGCCGCTCTGCGAAAGCTGTGGCATCAAAGCGCCGGCGCATTATGATGAAGAGAAAAAAGAGTATGCGATTGAGTATGAGTTTCCGGTGCAGTACGATCCCCAAGCGAAACGCTGGCTCTTCGACGAGCCGATCACTTGGGAGCAAGTCTTTCAACGCTGGAAGGCGCGTGGGCCGATGAATAAAACGTACATCACTATGATTCAGGGCGACAAAACCGGGACGTTCGGCGGCTTGCATTGGTCGGTCTAAAAAACTTCTACTCCTACTCGTACTCATACTCGCCTTTAAAAAATTGTGAAAAGCGAGTAAGAGTAGGAAAAAGAGTACGAGTAGGAATGGCTTACATTAACATCGAATGCTTGATTCAAAAACCATCTGGAATGCCCTTGCCGAAGTCACCGACCCCGAAATGCCGATCAGCATTGTAGACATGGGCATGATTTACGGCGTTCGTCTCAATGACGGCAATGTCGAGATCGATATGACTTTTACCGCCATTGCCTGCCCGGCGATGGACATGCTGATTTCCGACGTGCGCGAAAAGCTCGACTCGCTGCCGGGCGTTGTTTCGGTCAAGGTCAATGTTGTGTGGAGTCCGCCGTGGACGAAGAGCCGGCTCAGCGCAAAGGGACGTGATATTTTGCAAAGTTTTGGGGTGGCGGTGTGAGAGAGGTTGCTTCTTAACCCGGAAACCGTTACATTTTGAAGAAGAATCGCATGTCGCACCCGGCGATAGATCAGATCATCAAGACGATGGCGGTACGAGACCCGGAGCAATTTGCCCGGCTCTTGTTCCCGAACGCCAAGTTTAAAATCGTTTCTGTCAAGCTCGACAAAGAGCTGCGGATACCCACTCGCGTGGTCGATCAGATTTTCAAGCTGCAGCTTGGAAAACAAAAATATCTACTCCATCTTGAGTTCCTGACACGGTATAAGGCAGCAGTTACAGATGATATTTTCATTTATTCTGCCGGCTAAACGAATAACTACAAACTGAAGACCATCTCAGCTTTATTTTTGGTTAGACCGCGATCCGGAGCGCATATATCCTTGGGCCGGTATGTGGTCGACCCGCATGGCATCGAGACGAACGCCTTTACTTTTCCAATCATTCAATTGTCGGCGCTGCGGGATGCCATTCTTGCGGGCAAAAAAGAATGCCTCGGTTTTTTACCGCTGCTCTTGGACATTTCTCCAAAGCGGGATTTAGCATTACTCAAGAAGCAGCGCGGCCTGATGACTTTGCTGGAAAAGGAGCCTGAGCGTTTCAACGAGATACTCGGGCTTAGCGCCATACTTGCACGGCGTTACTTTGCGAAGAGAATTCTTGACCAAATTTATAAGGAAAATACTGCCATGGTTACGAAACAACTGATCAAAAAATTCCCCGGCCTGAAGGAACCAGTCCAAGAGATCGAGGAAGAGGCGCGAGAAGAAGGAGCCTTTTTAACTTTTCAACAAAATCTTTTCGATCTCCTCGAGGTGCGCTTTGGCGCTTTGGATAAAAAAACTCTCGCCACGATTAATTCCATTCGGGATATCAAGAGCCTGCGCAGTCTCTTCAAAAAAGCCCTGCGGCTCCAATCGTCGGAGGCGCTACGCGACTTGATCGTTTCATTCGCCGAGAAGAACGGACGGCACAATGGCCGAAAAAAACAAATTCATTGAAAGACGATAACCTTAAAAGCTTAGATCATGTCCTCCCAACGCGTTTACGAAGTTTTCGCCCGCAAGTCGCACGAAGAGCCGATCATGCACGTCGGCAGCGTCAATGCGCCGAATGATGAACTCGCCAAAGTTTATGCGTGGACGGCCTACGACGAAGAAAAATGGGTGGAGATGTGCGTCGTTCGCCGCAGCGAAATTATTCCGGTGTTGAATCCGGATGATAGACCGATTTGGGGGAATTGAAACGTAAACGTAAGGCGTAAAACGTGAGACGTAAAACGTAAGATGAATACACAAACTTTCGCTTCTGCTAAAAATCTCCCCAATGATTGTCGCGACGCTGTACAAGCTCTCCTGCATGCGGTCGCGGACACGAAAATGTTTTTGGGATTTCATTACGGCGAATGGACTTTCGGAACGCCGGCGTTGGAGGCCGGTATCGCCGCGTGCTGCATGTCGCAGGATGAATTTGGCCATTTGCGTTTATTGCATGCCTGCCTGAATACGCAATTCGGCGACAGTCCGGAGGCATTGATTGAAAAACGCCCGCTGAATGAATTTGCCAATGTCGCCTGCCTGGATCGCCCGCTGGTGAAATGGGCCGATTTTGTCGCCATCAATCTTTTCACTGATGGCGCACTAACAGTCATTTTAACCGGCTTGCAGCGTTCGTCGTTCGAGCCGGTCACCAATTTTATCGACAAAATGGTGGAGGAGGAAAAACATCATCTCCGCAACGCGCAGGGTTGGTTTCGCACGCTCGCGAAATACAATTCACAAACCAAATCCGCCCTCGAAGAAGCCAGCCGCTGGGCGCTCTCTCCGACGCTGGAATGGCTCGGCCCGTCCGATCACGCGATGATGAAAACGTTGGAAAAATACGGCGTCATCAATGCGCCGTGGGAAACTCTGCGCCAGCGCTTTCTGGATTGGGTCGGCGCGCTGGCTCACGATCAAAAAATTTCCATTGGCTTGGAACAAAGAGACGGCGCTTGGACGCCAACCTTCCCGATTGATTTTTCCCAATGGAATCCGCGCGCGCGGCGATGCGCGCCGACTCAGCCGGAGGAAAGCATTCTCTATCACTTGCGCGGCAGCAAAAACGCGATTTTTAAATTGGGCGAGCACGTTTAACAAAATGACAAAAGAAAAAAGCAAAAAGCAAGTCGCCGAGCCTTCCGAGCGCGTTCGTTGCCCATTTTGCAATTCAGTGGAAACGCGGCGTGAGGCGAATTTCGGCACGGCCCTGGCTTATGCGCAATTTTATTGTTTCGCCTGCCGCACGCCGTTTGAATGGATCAAGTGGGATGAAAAAGCCTCGCAGTCGGATTTGCCCGCTTTTGTTTTGACTGAGAAAAAAGCCGCGAATAACTTTTGAACCCCTGATTCCCGCATCTCGACTTTGAGCCTCGAATATCATCGAAAATTCCCTTCAGCAATTCTCGGTTACGAGCGTGATCTGATCGTTTGGCTGCCGCCGAATTATGCCAACGAGCTGGATCGGCGTTATCCGGTTCTGTATGCGCATGACGGGCAAAATCTTTTTGATCCGGCGACGGCGTTTGCCGGCGTTGCCTGGCAATTGCACGAAACCGCCGCCAGGCTTATTCACGAAAAGAAAATCGAGCCGATGATCATCGTCGGGCTTGCCAACACGATGGGGCGGCTGGAGGAATATACCACCAAGCGCGGGCATAAATATGCGGCGTTTCTGATTGACGAAGTCAAGCCGTTTATTGATAAAACGTATCTGACTCTTCCCTCGCGCCAGCATACGTCATTGCTGGGTTCTTCGCTCGGCGGGTTGATTTCATTTGAGTGTGTAGCATTTCACAGGAGACGTTAAGCCGCCATTCGATATGAATCTGCATACAAGCGATTCTTTTCGGAGGCAATGTAGAATTGCCAGAACGCCTCCCAGTCATTGTTCTTTTT
>Ga0187892_10000694_pt1 | contig 84921 bp, 86 predicted proteins | sample MA1701073metaG_FD_139345 | JGI IMG/M metagenome (GOLD analysis project Ga0187892, IMG submission 139345) | Bio-ooze microbial communities from a basaltic lava cave in the Kipuka Kanohina Cave System on the Island of Hawaii, USA - MA170107-3 metaG ... | reverse complement strand
GACCATGTTAGCCTGTCCGCCATGGAAAGCATGCCGGTGTCCAAGTTCAAGGCGACCTGCCTCGCGGTGCTCCAGCGCGTGAAGCGCACCGGGCGGCCGGTTCTCGTCACCCGCTTCGGCCAGCCGGTCGCCGAGGTGGTTCCGCCTCGGCGGCGCGCCTCCCGCGCGGACTGGCTTGGCGCGATGGCGGGCACCGCCGAGACCGTCGGCGACATCGTCGCACCGGCCATCGATCCGGAGAGCTGGGCGGCGTTGCGCCGTTGAAGCTTCTGCTCGACACGCACGTCTGGTTCTGGAGCCTCACCGAGCCGGCGCGGCTGGGCCGGCGCGCCAGGGCGGCCCTGCGCCGCGCCGAAAACGAACTCTGGGTCTCGCCGATCAGCGCTTGGGAGCTGCTGGTCCTCGCCGGGCGTGGTCGCGTGAGGCTGGGTGACGATCCTCGCCGATGGGTCGCGGAAGCGCTCGCCCAGACACCGGCGCAGGAAGCGGTGTTGACCTTCGACGTGGCGGTCCGCAGCCGCGAGATCATGCTCGCCCACCGGGACCCGGTCGATCGCTTCCTGGTGGCGAGCGCGCTCGTCTACGGGTTGACGTTCGTGACCGCGGACGAGGCGCTCATTGCTGCGAAGCTCTGTCCCGTGCTGGCGAATCGCTAGCGATGCCGGTGCGTCGGTGGGATCGAGCACTTGAGCCCAACCCGTGAAGTCGACCCGGTTTCGTGGACACCTCCGGGGGCAGTGCCGGCGCTGGAGCGCGCGATGAAGCTACAACAAGATCAACCGGTCGCAAGGGACCAGCCACTGACGATGCTGAAGCAGGCGCTCTGCGTCGCTGCGCTCGCGCTCGCCGGCTGCACGGGCGCGCCACCGCCCGCGGCCGGGGCGGGCGACCAGCGGGCGGTCGTGCCCCTCACGCCGGACGAACGCGCGCACGTCCTCGGCGAAATGCGCGATTTCCTGGTCGCGCTCCAGGGCATGGCGGACGGCCTGGCGCGCGAGGACTTCGGCGCCGTGGCCGCCGCGGCGCGGAAAGTGGGAGCGGGCTCCGGGAGCGGCCGGATGCCGCCGGGGATCGCGCGCAAGCTGCCGCCGGAGTTCCGCCAGCTCGCGCGGGCCACGCACGACGGGTTCGATGCCGTGGCGGCGGACGCGGTCGCGCGCCGCGACGCGCGGCACACGCTCGCGCAGACGAGCGCGCTGATGCAGCGGTGCAACGCCTGCCACGCGGCGTTCCAGTTCCCGGCGCCGGCGGCGGCGCCCTGAGGCGCCGCACCGGCCGCGCCGAACCCGGGCTGCATGACCTTCGCGCGACCCCGAGCAGCGCTTCCGCGAAGCCGGCTGATCGCAAGGTTCGGGCTCGGCTGATCGCGGGACTGGCTGCGGTCGCCAGGTCTGTTGTGCGGCGATCCGTACCGGGGGGTCGAATCCATCCCTTGCCTGCCACGCCCGCATCTGCGCGGGCAGGTTTGTGCCTATTCGGGCCGGGCAGCGCCTTCGAGCGGGCGGGACTCGCGACGGCGATCCCCTTGACCTTGCCGCCGCGGATGAGGCCGATCGAGAGAGGGCGCGTTCCGGTGCGTCATCCGAGCCGCTTCTCGACCAGCCGGGCGAAGAAGCTCGCGCCGTAGGGCAGGGCGCGGTCGTTGAAGTCGTAGGCGGGGTTGTGCACCTCGCACGCGCCCTCGCCGTCGCCGTTGCCGATGTTGAGGTAGCAGCCCGGCACCTCGTTCAGCATGAACGAGAAATCCTCCGAGGCCATGATGAGCGAGGGCGAGCGGTTCACGTGGTCGGCGCCGACCAGCTCGGCGCAGACTCCGGCGGCGAAATCCGCTTCGCGCGTGTCGTTCACGAGCGGTGCGAACGCGACGCGGAACTCCGTTCGCGCCTGCGCCCCCATCGCCGCGGCGACCCCGGCGGCGATGCGCGTCATGTTCGCCTGCACGAGCTCCATCGTCGGCGTCGAGAACGCGCGCACCGTCCCCGACAGCCGCGCCGTCTGCGGGATCACGTTGTACGCGTCGCCGGCGTGGATCTGGGTCACCGACACCACCGCCGTCTCCACCGGGCGCACGTTGCGCGACACGATCGACTGCAGGACGGTCGCGATGTGCGCGGCGACGAGCACCGGGTCCACGCCCGACTCGGGCCGCGCGCCGTGCGAGCCGACGCCGGTCACGTCGATGTCGAAGAACGCGCCGCCGGCCATCGTCGGTCCCGCGCGCACCGCGAAATGCCCGAGCGGCATGCCCGGGCGGTTGTGCATGCCGAAGACCGTCTCGCACGGAAACCGGGTGAAGAGGCCGTCCTCGATCATCGCTCTTGCGCCGCCGATCCCCTCCTCGGCGGGCTGGAAGATGAAGTGCACGGTGCCGTCGAAGGCGCGCGTTTCCGCGAGGTACCTGGCCGCGCCGAGGAGCATCGTGGTGTGGCCGTCGTGGCCGCAGGCGTGCATCCGGCCGTCGTGCCGCGAACGGTGCGCGAAGGTGTTGGCCTCGCGGATCGGGAGCGCGTCCATGTCGGCGCGCAGGCCGACGCTGCGCGCGGAAGACCCCGCGCGGAGCACGCCCACGACGCCGGTCCGGCCGATCCCGCGGTGCACCTCGATGCCGAACTCGGCGAGGCGCGCGGCGACCAGATCGGAGGTCCGCCGCTCCTCGAAGCCGAGCTCCGGGTGGGCGTGGAGGTCGCGCCGCCAGGCGGTCATTTCCTCCTCGAGGTCGGCGATGCGGGGGACGATCGGCATGGCGGGCTCCGGCGGGTGCAGGCGATTCTTGCATAATGCCTCCAGCACCGACCTGGAGCCTCGCCCATGGGCGCAATGGCAACGAAGCCGGCCGCACCGCAGCTCGCCGCCGTCCCCGCGCGCGGGATCGACCATCTCGCCTTCGTCACCGACGACCTGCCCGCGACGATGGACTTCTACACCCGGGTGATGCAGATGCAGCTCGTGCACGTGCGCCGGGTGCCGTACGAGCGCGACCGCGGCCAGCCGCCGTACGACAACCTGCGCCACTACTTCTTCAACATGGGCAACGACACGCTGCTCGCGTTCTTCGAGTACCCGCAGGGGCTCGCGTCGCAGAATCGCGACCTGCCCGGGGGGATGCAGCACATCGCCTTTCACCTGCCGCGCGAGCGCTTCGACGCGATGGTCGAGCACGTGCGGGGCTGCGGCGTGAACGTGATCGGGCCGGTGCCGCTCGGCGACCGGTTCTGGTCGGCCTACTTCTACGACAACAACGGCATCCGGCTCGAGCTCGCCACCAGCCTCGCCGACGCGGGGCTGGGGGTGGTGCAATCGGTGCTCCAGACGCGCGCGGTCGCGCGGGCCGAGCTCGCGACGCTCTTCGACGACCCGGCGCTGGTCGAGAAGTGGCTCGCGCAGATGCCGCTCGTCGGCGAGTAGCGCGCGCCCTCGTCGGCAGGGGCCGGGGGAGACCGATGAAGGCCGTCTTCTTCGCCCGGCACGGCGGTCCCGAGGTCCTGCAGTTCGGCGACCTGCCCGACCCCGCGGCCGGTCCGGGCGAGGTGCTCGTGGACGTGCACGCTGCGAGCGTGAACGCCGCCGACTGGAAGATGCGGGCCGGGAGCTACGCCACGGCCCCGAGCCTGCCGCACGTGCCGGGCCGGGACTTCTCGGGCGTCGTCGCCGCGGCCGGCGAGGGCGTCGGCGACTTCGCGCCGGGCGACCCGGTCTTCGGCGTCTGCGACGTCGGCCAGGAGGGCGCGTACGCGGCGCGGCTCGCGATCCGGGCGGCGATCGTTGCGCGCAAGCCCGACGCGCTCTCCCACGCGCAATGCGCCGCGCTGGCGCTCACCGGGCTGACCGCGCTCGTATCGATCGAGGGCACGCTCGGGCTCGCGCGCGGCGAGACGATCCTGATCCAGGGCGGCGCCGGCGGCGTCGCGGGGTTCGCGATCCAGCTCGCGAAGCACCTCGGCGCCCGCGTCGTCACCACGGCGAGCGCCGCCAACCACGATTACGTGCGGGCGCTCGGCGCGGACGAGGCCATCGACTACCGCGTCGAGGATTTCGCGCGCCGGTTGTCGGGCATCGACGCGGTCCTCGACACCGTGGGCGGCGACGTGGCGCTGCGGTCGTTCGCCGTGTTGCGTTCCGGCGGCCGCGCGGCCTTCGTCGCCTCCGGCGCAGCGGCGCCGGCCTCGCCGCGGCCGGACGTTCGCGCGTACCGGCCGCAGGTCGGGCGCGACCGGCGCCACCTCGAGCGCATCGTCGAGCTCGTGCGGTCGGGCGCGGTGCGTCCGCCCGAAATCACGCGCTATCCGCTGTCGGAGGCCGCCGCGGCCCACGCCGTGAGCGAGGCGCGCCACCTCCGGGGCAAGCTCGTGCTCGAAGTACGCTGAGGGGCTACCGCCCCGTCCACCCGAGGGGCTACCGCCCCGTCCACCCGAGGGGCTACCGCCCCGTCCACCCGAGGGGCTACCGCCCCGTCCACCCGAGGAGCTACCGCCCCGTCCACTTCGGCGGCCGCTTCTCCACGAACGCGCGCACGCCTTCGCGGAAATCGTCGCTGCCGTAAGTCGTGGCGATGAGATCCTCGCCGTCGGGGAGGGGCCGCGCCGCCTGGATGCGCCGGATCGCCTCCTTCGTCACCCACAGGGTGATCGGCGCATGGGACGCGATCTTCCCGGCCAGCTCGCGCACCCGCGACTCGATTTCCGCCGCGGGCACGATCTCGTGCACGAACCCGGCCGCGAGCGCTTCGTCGGCGGAGAGCAGCCGGGCGGTGAGCATCATCTCCTTCAGGCGCGAGGATCCGAGGAGATCCATGAAGTACGCGTACGCGCTCATCGACAGGCAGTTGCCGAGCGTGCGGGCGATCGGCAGGCCGAACCGGGAATCCGGTGTCGCGATGCGCAAATCGGCGCCGGCGGCGATGCCGAAGCCGCCCCCTACGGCGACCCCCTCGATCTGCGCGATGACGGGCTTGCGCACGCGCGCGACCCGGCCGGAGCGCTGGTCGTTGTCGCGCTCGTAGGCGAGGCCGTCCTCGCTGCCCTGGAACTTCGTGAACTGGCTGATATCGCTGCCGGCGACGAAGGCCTTCCCGCCCGCGCCCTTCAGCACGAGCACCCGGATCCCGTCGTCCGCGTCGACCTCCTCGCAGACCTCGTAGAGCCGCTGGTACATCCCCCAGGTCATGGCGTTGCGCGCCTCGGGCCGGTTGAAGGTGAGGGTGACGACGGGGCCGTCGCGCGCGACGAGGACTTCGCCTGCTGCCGGAGCGGTTTCCTTCACGGTGTGACCTCCTGGCCTGGTGGTGTAAAGTCGTTCGCTCGAGAGAGGAGGAGTTCGAAAATGGATGCACAGCGGAACCCACTGCGTCTCCCCGCGGCGCTCGCCGCGTCCTGCGCTTTGCTGCTGGCCGCCGCAAGCGATGCGCTCGCCCAGGCGAAGTATCCGGCCCGGACGGTCGAAGTCGTGGTGCCCTACGCCCCCGGCGGCGGCACCGACAACCTGATGCGGATGATCACCGGCATCATCGACGAAAACAAGTGGTCGCCGGTGCCGATGAACGTGAACAACCGCGCCGGCGGCAGCGGCGCGGTCGGCTTCACCTACCTCATCAACAAGAAGGGCGACTCGCACGTGATCGCCGGCGCGACGCCGATGATCGTCTCGGGGAAGATCGAAGGGCGCCTGAGCGGGAACCACCGCGACGCGATGACGATCCTGATGATCGTCGCGATCGACGAGCTGATGCTGTCGGTGCGGAGCGAATCGCCGTTCAAGACCATCGACGACTTCGTGAACGCGGCGCGCGCGAAGCCCGGGCAGCTCACCGTGGGCGGCACGGCGACCAACACCGAGGACCACATCTTTACCTACCTCTTCGAGCAGGCGGCGAAGATCAAGGTGAAGTACGTGCCGTTCAACTCCGGCGGCGAGGTGACCGCCGCGCTGATGGGCGGCCACATCGACGCCGCGGTCGAGAACCCGAACGAGATCGTCGCCCAGATCGAGGCCGGCAAGGCGCGCAACCTCGCGGTCGCCGCGCGCAAGCGCCTCGCCGACGCGCCCGACGTCCCGACGTTCGCCGAGAAGGGCTACGAGTTCTACTGGGAGCAGATGCGCGGGGTCATCGGCCCGGCGAACATGGCGCCCGAGGCGGTGGCGTGGTGGCAGGACACGCTGCGCAAGGTCATCGCGACGAAGAAGTGGCAGGAGCAGTACATCAAGCGCAACCTCCTCACCCCGACCGCCTGGACCGGCGAGGAGGCGAACAAGTACCTCGACGGCCTCACCGGCAAGTATGAGACCGCGCTCATCGCGCTCGGTGCGGTGAAGAAGTAGCCGCTCGCGCCGTGCGCCGGGCCGACAGGATCGCCGGTGCGGGTTTGCTCGCGCTCGCCATCGCGTTCTCCGCGGGCGCGCTGAAGTACTACACGTACACCGGCCCGGGCGGCCCGGGCTCGGCCTTTCTGCCGTTCTGGCTCGGCGTCGTGATGGCCGCGCTCGCGCTGATGCTCCTCGCCGGCGCGCTCCGCGCGCCCGACCCGGGGCCCGGGTGGCTGCCGCGCGGGGAAGGGCTCCGGCGGCTCCTGCTGGTGCTCGGCGTCACCGTCGCGTTCGTCGCGCTCCTGCCGGTCGTCGGGATGATCCTCGGGACGGCGCTGTTCCTGATCGTGCTGCTGCGGCTGCTCGACCGCAGCCCGTGGCCGCTCGCGCTCGCGGTCGCGGCGGCGACGGCGGGGCTCAACTACCTCGTCTTCACGTACTGGCTGCGCGTGCCGTTCCCGACGGGCGTCCTCGGGATCTAGCGCGGGCGGTGGACTTCCTCTCGAACCTCGCGCTCGGCTTCTCGGTCGCGCTGACGCCGTTCAACCTCGTCATGGCGTTCGCCGGCGTGATCGTCGGCATCCTGATCGGCGCGCTGCCCGGGATCGGCCCGCCCTCGGGCGTCGCGCTGCTCCTGCCGCTCACCTTCGGCATGGAGCCGACCTCCGGGATCATCATGCTCGCCGCGCTCTACGCGGGCTCGATGTACGGCGGCACGATCACCGCGGTGCTGATCAACACGCCGGGCGAATCGGCCTCGGTCGTCACCTGCCTCGACGGCTACCAGATGGCGCTCCAGGGCCGCGCGGGCGCCGCGCTGGGCATCGCCGCGGCCGGCTCGTTCGTCGCCGGCACCTGCGGGGTGGTGCTGCTGATGCTGGTCTCGCCCGCGCTCGCGCGCTGGTCGCTCTCGTTCGGGCCGCCCGAGACCTTCGCGCTGATGCTGCTCGGCCTGACCACCGTCACCCTGCTCACCGGCGACAACGCCCTCAAGGGCTACATCAGCATGGTGCTCGGGCTGATGCTCGCGATGGTCGGCTTCGACATCATCGCCGGCGACGCGCGCTACGCCTTCGGCGTGCCGGAGCTGATGGACGGGGTCGACTTCCTCCCGGTCGCGATCGGCCTCTTCGGGCTCGGCGAGGTGCTCGCCGGCGCGGAGGAGGCCGCCGGCGCGCGCATGGTCCAGGGCCGCGTCACCGTGCGGGAGGTGATGCCGGCCGCCGCCGACTGGGTGCGGAGCCGCTGGGCGATCGCGCGTGGCACCGTGCTCGGCTTCCTGGTCGGTCTCCTGCCCGGGGCGGGACCGACGGTGGCGTCCTTCCTCGCCTACACGGTGGAGAAGAAGGTCTCGAGACGGCCGCAGGATTTCGGGAAGGGCGCGGTCGAGGGCGTGGCCGGCCCCGAGTCGGCCAACAACGCGGCGGCGACCGCCGCGATGGTGCCGATGCTCACGCTCGGCATCCCCGGCTCCGCCACCACCGCGATCATGCTCGGCGGCCTGATGATGTGGGGCCTGCGGCCCGGGCCGCTCCTCTTCGAGAAGAACCCGCAGTTCGTCTGGGGCCTGATCGCCTCGCAGTACATCGCGAACGTGATGCTGCTCATCCTCAGCACCGCGTTCATCCCGCTCTTCGTGCGCGCGCTGCGGCTGCGCTACACGATCCTGATGCCGCTCATCATCGTGTTCTGCATCACCGGCGCGTACTCGCTGAAGAACAGCCTGTGGGACGTCGGCCAGATGCTCGTGTTCGGGGTGATCGGCTACGCGATGAAGAAGCTCGGCTATTCGCCCGCCGCGCTCGTGCTCGCGCTGGTGCTCGGGCCGCTCGCGGAGCGCGCGCTGCGCCAGTCGCTGATCATCTCGGACGCGGGCCTCGGGATCTTCTTCCTGCGGCCGATCTCCGCCGTGCTCACGGTGGCGGCGCTGGTCGCGATCGCGGTGCCGGTGGTGCGGGCTGTCGTTGCGGCGTGGCGGAATCGGGCGGGCGGACTCGCCGCCTGAGCGCCGGTGCTACTTCGCCGGGCGCGCCGCCGCGGCCGCTCCGCCGCCGCGGCCGATGCCCTCCGCGATCCGCTCCATCATGTAGGGGGCGAACGGGTTCGACGACATCCGGATCAGCGAATCGAGCGGCAGGAGCAGCACGCCCACCTCGCCGCGCGAGGTCAGCGTGCCGAGGTTGACGCCGAACCACTCGTCGTTCACCGGCGCCATGCCGTAGAGCGAGTCGGTGACCGGGAACGGCACCGCGACGTGCGAGAGCGAGTACACCTCGCGCGGGTAGGCGAGCCCGAGCATGCGCGAGCGCTCGGTCGCCGACCCGGCGTCGACGACGCGCTCGAGGACCTCGCCCGTCTGCGGTCCGGCGTTCGCGATGACCGTGGTCCGGTACCTGCGCGGCGGCTCGGGCAGGAGCCGGTCGAGCGCGACGTAGAAGCTGCTGCGCAGCAGCGGGCTGACGATCGCATTGCGGTTGACGTCGAACAGGACGAGCTCGCTGCCGTTCGCCGGCAGCTGGTCGTACAGCGCGGTGACGATCGCCCGCGTGCTGACGGTGAAGTCGACCACCGACTGGAAGGTGAGGATGGGCGGCAGCTCGCCGAGCCGGTTCTCGCGCGCGTAGCGCGCGAGCTGCGGCTGCAGCGCCCGCGTGAGGAGCGAGGACTGCCGCGCGCCGTTGATCGGGAACGAGTTGTACTTGAACGGGTTGAACTCCGGCGTGATGCTGAGCCACGCCGCCCGGGCGAAGCGCGGCAGGACCGCCGGCCAGCCGAAGATCCCGGCGAAGCGGGCGAGCTCGGTGATGCCGATCATCGGCGAGATCAGGACGACGCGGTCGGGCCGCGCGAGCGCCGGGTCGCCGAGCGCGTCGAGCGCGTACAGCATGGCGAGCGCGCCGCCGTTCGAGAAGCCGACGATGTGGAGCGGGCGGCCCGGCCCGGCGCGGCGGCGGGCCTCGCGCACCGCGAGCCGGGTCGCCGCCGACCAGTCCTCCCAGTGCACGTCGGCGAGCGCGCCGGGCACGGTGCCGTGGGCCGGCAGCCGGATCGCCACCGCGACGTAGCCGCGCTCGCGGTACAGGCGCGCAACGTGGCGCAGGCTGTAAGGTGAATCGGTGAGCCCGTGCAGGAGGACGACCGCGCCGGCCGGGGCACCCTCGGGCTCGAGGACGTACGACCGGTTCCAGTCGGTCTTGAACTTGCCCGGATAGATCGGGCTCGCGTCGTAGTAGCGGTTCGACCCGACCCGGTCCTCGGGCGGGAGCTTGTCGGTGACGTTGGCCCGCACCGAATCGAAGAGCGCCTGCTCGGCTTTGAGGTACGCAGCCCAGTCGAGCTTCGCGATCTCGGCCGCGGTCAGGTCGTCCGGCTGGTAGGTGTGCCACAGCGCAAGCGGCAGGCCGCGCTGCGAGTCCCAGGCGCGCACCGCGAGGAGCGCCACGAGGCCGAGCAGCGCGAGTCCTGCCGTCCACTTCACCAGCTTCCACGCCACAGCGCGCATCGTCGCCCCCGGATCCGGGCGGCATGGTGCCCGAATTCGCCGGCCCGCGCTCCCTGCCGCGGAGGCTCCGGTGCGGCGCCCCGGGGCTGCGGGCGGGTGTATATTAGAAGAAGCTCATGTAACGCCAACGCCGGGAGGTGCGCGGGGATGGATCCGAGACCGGACGATGCGCTGCTCGACGCGCTGATCCAGCGCCGCCTCGACGAGCTCCTGCCGCGGAAGATCGAGGAGCAGCTCGCGGCGCGGGCGGCGGCGAAGCCGGGCTCGATGACGATCATCGCCACCAAGGGCACGCTCGACTGGGCCTATCCGCCGTTCATCCTCGCCTCCACCGGCGCGGCGCTCGGCTGGGACGTGTCGGTGTTCTTCACCTTCTACGGGCTGCAGCTCCTGCGCAAGGACATCGGCGGCCTCAAGGTGAGCCCGCTCGGCAACCCGGGCATGCCGATGAAGATGCCGTTCGGGCCGGAGTGGTTCCGGGGGGTGAACTGGAACGTGCCGAACGCGGTCCAGGCGGTCGTGCCCGGGTTCGAGACGATGGCGACCGCGCTGATGAAGCAGACCATCCGGAACAAGGGCGTGGCGGAGATCGGCGCGCTGCGCGGCCTCTGCATCGAGGCGGGGGTGAACCTGATCGGCTGCCAGATGACGGTCGACCTTTTCGGCTTCGCGCGCGAGGATTTCATCCCGCAGGTGAAGGAGTACGTCGGGGCGGCGACCTTCCTGCCGATGGCGCGCGACGCCGACGTGAGCCTGTTCATCTGACGCCGATGAGCTGGCTCGACCGGCTCGCGGGCGTTGAGACGCTCGAAGACGCGCCGCTCGACGCGGCCCTCGTCGCGGAGTGCGAGCGCGCGGCGGCGGGCGCCCCCGCGCGCGCGATCCGGTTCTCGACGCCGACGTTCAGGACCTACTCGAGCTGCGAGGTCGCGGGCTGCGGGAAGAACAGCTTTCCCGCGTTCTCGATCACCGCCGGGGGCTGCGCGCTGATGTGCGACCACTGCCGGGCGAAGATCCTCGAGCCGATGATCCCGGCGACCTCGCCGGAGGCGCTCGAGGCGAAGGTGCGCGCGCTCGTCGCCGCCGAGGACCTGCAGGGCTTCCTCCTCTCGGGCGGATCGACGCGCCGGAACGAGGTGCGCTACGAGCGCTACTACCCGGCGATCGGGCGGCTGAAGCGGGAGTTCCCCTGGCTCAGGATCGCGGTCCACTCGGCGCTGCTCGACGAGCCGCGCGCGCGGGCGATGGCCGCGGCCGGCGTGGACACGGCGATGATGGACGTGATCGGGTCGGCGGCGACGATCCGCGAGGTCTATCACCTCGACCGCCCGGTCGCGGACTTCGAGGCCACGCTCGCCGCGCTGTGCGCGACGAGGATGGAAGTGGTGCCGCACATCGTGATCGGGCTCCACTACGGCCGCATCCTCGGCGAGCCGGCCGCGCTCGACATCGTGCGCCGCCACCCGGTGCACTCGCTCGTGCTGGTCGTCGTCATGCCGTTCTACGCGAAGCCGGGGACGTTCGCGACCCCGGCGACCGCCGACGTCGGCCGGGTGTTCCTCGAGGCGCGCCGGCGGCTGCCCGACCGGGCGGTGCTGCTCGGCTGCGCGCGCCCGCCGGGATTGCATCGCCGCGTCACCGACGCGTACGCGGTGGTGGCGGGGCTCGACGGCATCGCGTTCCCGGCCGAGGGGACGCTCGCGGTGGCGCAAGCCGTCGGCCGGCCGGCGGTGCAGGAGCACGCGTGCTGCTCGGTCAGGACGGGGCGCACGATCAGGCTGCACCCGCAGCCGGCGCCGAGCGCTGCATGGCAACCGGGCGCGTGACGACGATCGAGCGCGCCGACGTCCTCGTGCTCGGCCTCGGTCCGGCCGGCGCGTCCGCGGCCGCGGCGGCGGCACGAGCGGGACTCCGGGTGATCGCGATCGACCGCAAGCGCGAGCCCGGCCGGCCGGTGCAGTGCGCCGAGTTCGTTCCGGCCATCGCGGGCATCGAGGTCGGCGACCTCGCCGTGTCGACCCGGCAACGCATCCGGTCGATGCTGACGTTCGTCGAGGGCGACCCGCCGGATGCGAAGGCGGACTTTCCCGGGCACATGATCGATCGCGCGGCGTTCGACGCCGCGCTCGTGGCGGCGGCGCGGCACGCGGGCGCGGAATGCCGGTTCGGCGCCGCGGTTCGCCGCATCGACGGCGACGGTGCGGTCGAGCTCGCGGACGGCCGGACGCATTGCGCCGGGGTGCTGGTCGGCGCCGACGGCCCGCGCTCGGCCGCGGGCCGCTCGATCGGCCGGGTCAACGCCGAGCTCGTGGAGACGCGCCAGATCACCGTGCCGCTCGCAGAGCCGCACGCGGCGACCGACATCCACCTCTCGGCGGACATCCCCGGCGGCTACGCCTGGCTCTTTCCGAAAGGCGAGGTCGCGAACCTCGGCGCCGGCGTCAGCCCGGCATTCCGGCGCCGGCTGAAGGACATCGTCGGGCGGCTGCACGCGCGCCTGGTCGAGCGGGGCCGGGTCGGTCCGCGCGTGCTCGGCACGACCGGCGGCCCGATCCCGGTCGGCGGGATGCTGGAGGCCGCCGGCACGCTCGCGCATACATTAGTGTTGCTCGCCGGCGACGCGGCCGGGCTCGCGAACCCGGTGACCGGGGCGGGGATCGCGGCGGCCGTGCATTCGGGCCGGCTCGCGGGCGAAGCGGCGGCGGCGAAGGTCGGCGGCGACCAGGCCGCCGGCGCCGCCTATGCCGAAGAGCTGCGCGATGTGTTCGGGGCCGCGCTCGACCGTGCGGTGCGCCGGCGGCACGAGCTCGCGTGCGTCCGGCAGCGGGACCGGGCGGCGTTGCGCCGCGGCTGGATCGCCTACCCGGAGTACTGGACGGCATGAGCTGCCATCGACCGGAAGGAGCGGGCCCGGGGCCGGCACCATTTCCGGGAGCCGGACCCGATCACAACGCGTTCGCGCTCATGCAGCCGCGCGCGCCGGTGGCCACGCCGCACGAGCTGAAGAACGGCGCCCGGGTCAAGGCGAACGGCGTCCCGCCGCAAGGCGTCTACCGGCCGAACTACAACGTGCTCACGCCGCACATGCGCTCGCCGGAGTACGTGCAGCTGTCGACCGCGGCGGCGCTCACGCTCGGGATCATGCCGGGGAAGATGCACCGCTGCGGGTGCACGCGCTGCCTCAACCTGCTCCTCACCTATCCCGAGGGCTGCCGCGCGAACTGCGCGTACTGCGGGCTCGCGCGCCACCGCGAGGCCGAGCGCGACTACGCCGACCGGAACTTCATCCGCGTCGACTGGCCCGCCGTGCCGCTCGAGCAGGCGATCGACATCGTGGCGCGCGACGGCGCCGCGAGCCCGTTCCACCGCATGTGCATCTCGATGATCACCCACCCCCGCTCGGATGCGGACACGGTGAGCGTGCTGAAGGCGTGGACCGACCGGATCGACCCGGCGGCGATCCCGGTCTCGATCCTCTCCAACCCGACCACGATGGCGCGCGCGGACGTCGAGCGGCTGCACGGGCTCGGCGCCGACATCTTCACCGTCGCGCTCGATGCGGCGACGCCGGAGATCTTCGACCGCACCCGCGGCAAGGGGGTGCAGTCGCCGCATTCCTGGGCGAAGTACTGGGAGATCCTGCTCGACGCACGCGCGGTCTTCGGACCGCAGAAGTTCGGCGCGCACGTCATCGTCGGCATGGGCGAGACCGAGCACGACGTGCTCGCGCTCGTGCAGCGCCTCGTCGACCTCGGCGGGCACAGCCATCTCTTCTGCTTCTTCCCCGAGCGCGGCTCGCTGATGGACCACCTGCCGGCGACGCCGCGCGACCAGTGGCGGCGCGTGCAGCTCGCGCGCTACCTGATCGACTATCGCGGCGTCCGGGTGGAGCGGATGTCGTTCGACGGGGAAGGGCGGGTCACCGGCTTCGGCATCCCGGAAAGCGAGCTCGACGGTGTGATCGACGCCGGGATCGCGTTCCGGACCTCGGGGTGCCCCGGCAAGTTCCGCGACGACGTGTCGGCCTGCGACCGGCCCTACGGCGACTCGCCGCCGAGCGACGTCGCGAGCTACCCGTTCCAGCCGGACCGGCGCGACGTGGCGAAGATCCGCCGGCAGCTCCGCATCGTGCCCGCGCGCGGCCGATGAGGCGCTTCCGCGTCATCGACACCGGCCTCCGCGCGGGCCGGCGACAGATCGCGTTCGACCAGGCGCTCATCGAGGCGCACAAGGCCGGCCGGATCCCGGACACGATCCGGTTCCTGCGCTTTCCGCCGACCGCGCTCGTCGGCCGGCATCAGGCGCTCGCCGGCTCGGTCAACGCCGGCTATTGTCGCGACCGGGGGATCGGACTCGCGCGCCGGATCACGGGCGGCGGCGCGATCTACTTCGACGAGGGCCAGCTCGGCTGGGAGCTCGTCTTCCACCGCACGAGCCTCGGCACGGCGGCGCTCGGCGAGCTCGCGCGTGCGCTCTGCGAGGCCGCCGCGGCCGGTCTCGCGCGGCTCGGCGTGAACGCGCGCTACCGCCCGCGGAGCGATCTCGAGGTCGACGGGCGCAAGATCGGCGGCACCGGCGGCTACTTCGACGGCGACGCGCTCTTCTATCAGGGCACGGTGGTCATCGATCCCGATCCGGGGGACATGATCGCGGCGCTCGGCCTGCCGGCGGCCGCCGCGGAGCGGATGACGAACCTGAAGGCGCTGCTCGGATGCGCGCCCGGCATCGCTGCGGTGCAGGAGGCGCTCCTCGCCGGGTTCGCCGAGCGGCTCGGGATCGACCCGGTCCGGGGCGAGATCACCGCGGAGGAGGAGGCGCTCGCCGCGCGGATCCACGACGAGGAGATCGGCACCGACTCGTTCGTCGCCGGGATCGACGACCCGGGCGCGCGCGCGGGCGTGCGCGCGGGGAGCTGGCGCGCCGCAGGCGGCACGATCACCGCGTACGTCCGCCGCGACGACCGTCTGCGCGACGTGCTCCTCGCCGGCGACTTCTTCGTGACCCCGCCGCGCACGGTGCTCGACCTCGAGGCGGCGCTGCGGAACGTTCCGGTGCGCGAGATCCGTCCGGCGGTCGATCGGTTCTTCGCGCAGGCCGGCGTCGGCGTGCTGAGCGTCGCGCCGGCCGACTTCGCCGCCGCGATCGAGGCCGCCGCCGCGGCGGCGCCGGGGACATGACGCTCGTCCACGTCGTCCAGCACACCTCGGCCGAGTACCTCGGCCTGATCGAGGATCACCTCGAAGGGCGCGGGATCCGGTTCCAGTACTACCGGCCGTTCGCAGGCGGCGCCGCTCTGCCCGACCGCGACGCGGTGCGCGACGGGCTCGTGCTCCTCGGCGGCGGGCCGTGGGGCGCGGCGGGCGCGCGCGACCTCCCGACGCTCGAAGAGGAAGTCCGCCTCGCCCGCGCCTGCCTCGCGCGCGAATGGCCGATCGTCGGCATCGGGCTCGGTGCGCAGATCCTCGCCCTCGCCGCCGGGGGGCGCACGGAGCCGGCCGCGCTCGGGTTCGAGGTGACGACCGCGCACCGGGCGGACGCCGCGGCGCTGAACGGCTACCTGCCGGCCGAGTTCCCGCTCGCGGTGTACAGGCGCGATCGCGCCGTGCCGCCGGGCCACGCCATCGTGCTCGCGCGGGACCCCGCCGGCCGGCCGGCGCTCTGGCAGATCGGGCGGAACGCGTTCGGCTTCGCCGCCCACCCCGGGCTCAAGGTCGCGATGGTCGAGGACCTCGTCATGGAGTTCGAGGAGGCGCCGCCGGACGTCGGCGCGGGACTCGAGCGGCTGCGCTCGAGCCAGCGCGCGCTCGAGGACGCGCTGGTGCCGATCATGACCGGCCTCGTGCAGGCGACCGGCTGGACGCACTCGCTCGCCGCGTAGTGCCTTGCTACTTTAGGAAATCCTAATATACTGGCCCGACTCCCTCGAGCGGAGCGATCCCCGATGCCCAGGAAGCTCGTGATCGTGATGGCGAACACCGACCCGCGCAACGGCGAGGAGCTGGGCGCGCCGATCTTCCAGGCTTCGGTCGCGGCGGCGATGGAGTACGCGGTCGACGTGATCTGCACCGCGACCTCCGGCCGGCTGATGAAGAAGGGCGTCGCGGAGAAGCTCTTCGTGAAGGACGGCTCGCCGAAGTCGGTCTACGACTTCATCAAGGACGCGCACGAGGCCGGGGTGAAGTTCTACTGCTGCTCGCCCAACCTCGACCTCTTCGACATGAAGGAGGCCGACCTCATCCCCGAGTGCTCCGGCATCATCGGCGGCGCCCACCTGGTCGAGGAGATCATGGAGAGCGACTGCCGGGTGCTCACCTACTGAGGGCGCCGCGCTTGACCGCGACCGCCGCCGCGACGAGGGTGCAGGCGCACGCCGGCGATCCGGTCTCCGACTCGCCGCCGCTCGCGCGCGCGAAGCTCGAGGCGATCTTCGCCGACATCCAGTCCGACCTGCGCTACGACCACGAGCTGAACGGCTGCCTCAACTGCGGCATCTGCACCGCGACCTGTCCGGCCGCGCACTACTACGACTTCAGCCCGCGCGAGATCGTCCAGCTCCTGTGGACCGAGAACCTCGAGGGCATCTACGACGCGATGCAGGAGAAGATCTGGGCCTGCGCGCAGTGCTACACCTGCGCCGCGCGCTGCCCGTTCGGCAACTCGCCGGGGGGGCTCGTGATGCTGATGCGCGAGACCGCGATCAAGCACCAGATGGAGTCGGCGAAGAGCGTGCTGCGGCCGTTCAGCCGGGTGATGCTGAAGCTCATCTCCACCGGCAACCAGCTCGCCCCCGACATGATCAACCGCGAGCATTTCGCCGACTGGGGGCCGAACGTCTCCAAGGTCGACGCGCCGCTCAAGGTGCTGCGCAGGGCGATCCCGCTGCCGACGCTCAACACCACGGCGACGGCGTGGGAGGTGAACCTGAAGACCTCGATCGAGCTGTACACGATCTGGGAGGAGACCGGCGTGCTCGGGCAGCTCGAGGGCATCGACCGCAACCTCTTCGACGTGATCACCGACATCATGGACGAGAAGCGCGAGGACTGGCAGGACTTCCTCGACGAAGCCGGAGACGGCAAGGACGACGACTGAGAGCGAGGCGCGCATGGCGAACGGTTCCCCATCCAACTGCGGCGAACGCTTCACCGGCCACGGCGCCGAGTGGCGCGCCGCCAACCTGAGCGCGGAGGACGCGCGCGTCGCGACCTCGTGGGTCGAGCAGCGGATCGACCGCCGCACGATGGCGACCGGCAAGGACCGGGTCGAGGACGTGCGCGACGCGATGTGGCAGCTCGAGCGCGACGGCGAGATCGTCGTCCACCGCGTGCTCGAGGAGCACGAGCCGGTCGTCGTCAAGACGCTGTACGGCTGGGACAAGAAGATCCCGGGCCGGCGGCTCTGGCACCACAAGTCGTGCGGCCAGTGCGGCAACATCCCCGGCTACCCGGCTTCGCTCCTGTGGCTGATGAACCGCCTCGGGGTCGAGTACCTCGACGAGACCGACCAGACCTCCTGCACCGCCTGGAACTATCACGGCTCCGGGATCGGCAACCTCGAGAGCCTCGCCGCGGTGTTCCTGCGGAACTTCCACCAGGCCTACGTGGCGGCGCGGGCGCAGGGGCTGCCCGACGGGTACTTCTATCCGCTGGTCCACTGCGGCACCTCGTTCGGCAACTACAAGGAGGTGCGCGGCTACCTCGTCCGCTCGGCGAAGCTCCGCGAGCGCGTGCGGCAGATCCTCGGCAAGCTCGGCCGGCTGGTCGACGGGAAGCTCCTCATCCCGGAGGAGGTGGTGCACTACTCCGAGTGGCTGCACGTCGTGCGCGAGCCGATCGCGGCCCTGCGCGAGATCGACTGCAGCCACATCCGCGCGACGATCCACCCGGCCTGCCACGTCTACAAGATGGTGCCCGAGGACGCGATCTACGACGACCGGATCCTCGGCGGCAACCGGGTCGCGGTCTCGACCGGCCTGATGGAATCGCTCGGCGCGCAGGTGATCGACTACTCGACCTGGTACGACTGCTGCGGCTTCGGCTTCCGCCACATCATCTCCGAGCGCGAGTTCACCCGCTCGTTCGCGATCGACCGCAAGGTGCGGGTCGCGGTCGAGGAGGCGCGCGCCGACGTGATGATCGGCCACGACACCGGCTGCATCACCACGCTCGACAAGAACCAGTGGATCGGCAAGGCGGCGGGGAAGGACCTGGATCTCCCGATCCTCGCCGACTGCCAGTTCGCCGCGCTCGTGTGCGGCGCGCACCCGTACAAGATCGTGCAGTCGCACTGGCACGCCTCGTCGACGGAGACCCTGATGGAGCAGCTCGGCATCGACTGGCAGGCGAGGAAGGCGGAGTTCGTCGCGTACCTCGAGCAGGTCAAGGCGGGCAAGCAGGAGAACCTGTACGACCCGCGCCGGATGATCACCTCCGGCCCCGGCTACATCCCGATCGCGAAGCGGCAATGACCGGGCCCGTCCTCATCGTCGGCGGCGGCCCCGCCGGGCTCGCCGCGGCGCACGCGCTCGCCGCCGTCGGGCAACGGTCGGTGCTGGTCGAGAAGGAGGACCGGCTCGGCGGCGCGCCGATCCTCTCGGGCTACGCGCGGCTCGTCCCGACCGGCGAGTGGGCGAAGGACGCGATCGGCGGCATGGTGAGCCGGGTCGAGGCGAGCCGCCTCGCCGCCGTCCACGCGGGCTGCACGGTGCAGTCGTTCGGCGGCGAGCCCGGCGCGTTCCGCGCGCAGCTCTCGAACGGGCAGGCGATCGACGCCGGCGCCGCCGTGCTCTGCACCGGCTTCACGCATTTCGACTCGGTCAACAAGCCGGAATGGGGATTCGGCACCTATCCCGACGTCGTGACCACGACCCAGGTCGAGCAGATGATCTCCTCCGGCCGGGGCGTCCGCTGCCCGTCCGACGGCCGCAAGCCCCAGCGCGTCGCGATCCTCCTCTGCGTCGGCTCGCGCGACCGCCAGATCGGGCGCGAGTGGTGCTCGAAGATCTGCTGCTCGGTGTCGTGCGACATCGCGATGGAGATCCGCGAGGAGCTGCCCGACTGCCACGTCTACATCTACTACATGGACATCCGCACCTTCGGGCTGTACGAGACGCGCTACTACTGGCGCAGCCAGGAGGAGTTCAAGGTCAAGTACATCAAGGCGCGGATCGCGGAGGTGACCTCCGACGGGGCGAAGCTCGTGATCAAGGGCGAGGACACGCTGGTGAAGCGTCCGATCACGATCCCGTTCGATCTCGTGGTGCACGCGATCGGCATGGACCCGAACGTCGACAACCGGGCGCTCGCGCAGGTCTTCGGGGTCGAGCTCGAGCCGCACGGCTTCATCGCGAAGGGCGCCGCCTACGGCGCGCTCGGCGAGACCTCGCGCCCGGGCGTGTTCGTCGCCGGCGCGGCGACCGGGCCGGAGACGATCGACGATTCGATCGCGCAGGCGAAGGCCGCGGCGATCGCCGCGTTCGCGCTGGTGCGCGAGGCGCCGGCCGCGGCGGCGGCCGTCTGACCGGCATGGGGCGGGCGGCCGGTGCGGTAGCCGTCGCGGCGCTCGAGCGGCCGCGGCTCGAGCTGAGCGGGCCGAAGCTCGGGCTCGCGCTCGAGCGCCTGATCGCCGGCACCGAGGCGCACGGCGGCGTCGAGCGTTACGTCGAGGCGGTCGAGCTCAAGTCGGCGGTCTTCCGTCAGGCGCTCGAGCACGGGGCGCCGGAGCTCGCCGCCCTCAAGCCGCTCTGCGCGCTGATCGCCACGGCGCGCCGGCGCGTGGGGCCCTACCTGACCGACGAGCGATTCCCGGCGCTGCGGGCCGCGATCGCCCGCCTGCTCGAAGGGCGGGAGGACACGACCACCACCGACGCCCGCGTCGCCGCCTTCTGCCGCGCATTCCCGGGCGACCGGGCGCACCGCTGGGTGCACGACCTCGCCGGCGAGCTGCTGCACAACGCGGACCCGGAGCGCTATCCGCTCATGTGCCGGTGGGTGTGGGACGCGGAGACCGGCACGGGCGTGCTCCGCGAGATCTGGCACGCGGCCGACCCGGACCAGGCGGTGATCGACGCTCCGGCGCGCTACGGTACCTATCTCGTGCTGCGCGAGGAGCTGTCGCAGTACCTCGCCGCGAACGGCGTGTTCCGCGACGTCCTGCACTACGTGGACCTGCTGACCGCGCAGGTCTACGCCGGCTACATCGGCGAGCAGGGCGGGGCGTACCTCCGCACCGACTTCTCGAGCCCCGAGGACCCGGTCGGCCACACCCGGCGGCTGCTCGGGCTCGACGGCATCCGCGGCGGCGGGCGGACCCGGCTCAAGGCGCCGGACGGCGAGGCTTTCCTCGTCGCGGACGCGAAGCTCCTGGACTGATTCCGTGCCGATCCACGAGAAATCGCTGATCCGCCCCGAGGACCTCAAGGTCCACGAAAAGCTCGTGCTCGACGGCGTCGACGTGTCGGGCCACTGGAGCACGTTCATCGCGCCCCGCGTGGTCACCGACTACGACGAGGGGCTCGAGGACGAGATCGCGGCCCTCCCGGGCGGCGAGCACATCCACCGCTGCTGGCAGTGCGGCTCGTGCACCAACGCCTGCACCGTGAACGCGGTCAATCCCGACTTCAACCCGCGCTACTGGATCTACCTCATCCGCACCGGGATGGCGTCCGAGCTGCTGCGCGACAAGGACATCATCTGGCAGTGCATCTCGTGCAACAAGTGCACCTACGCCTGCCCGCGCGACGTCTTTCCCGAAGGGGTGATGAAGGCGACCGCGCACTGGCTCGAGCTGAAGGGGCACACGCCGAAGTCGAAATCGACGCTCTTCGACGAGGAGTTCTCGGCGCAGGTCGTCGCAACCGGGAAGATCGAGGAAGGCCGGATCCTCCGCAACTTCTTCGCGCGCACGGGGCAGCCGCTCTTCCAGGACTGGCTCGTCGAAATGGCGCGGCGGGTCGCGCGGCGGCTGCCGGTGAAGCTCGGCCTCGCGCTGGGGCTCGGCGCGCTCATCCGCCCGCGCACGCGCGGCTGGGGCGGGGCGCGCGCGGCGATCGAGGCGTACGTCGGCGAGGAGGCGGCGAAGCAGCGCGAGGCGCTCGGACTCGTCCGGCTCGTCGAGGCCGCCAAGGCCGAGCTCACGAAGCCGAACTGAGGGACAGCGATGGCGGACGTTCCCGACCGACGCACCGAGTACCGGCGCGTCGCGTACTACCCCGGCTGCGCGCTCGAGGGGACCGGCCACGCCTACAACCGCTCGACGAAGGCGGTCGGCGCCGCGCTCGGCCTCGCGCTCGACGAGGTGAAGAACTGGAACTGCTGCGGGGCGATGGAGGTGAAGAACGTCGACCCGAAGATCCAGACCTACCTCTCCGCGCGCGTCCTGTCGATTGCCGCGAACGAGATGGGCGCGAACGTGGTGATGGCGCCGTGCAACGGCTGCTACCACAACCTCAAGAAGGCGGAGCACGACCTCGCCCGCGACCCGGCCTCGCGCGAGGTCGTCGACCGCCTGTCGCAGAAGGCCGGGCACGCCACCTACCGGGCGGGACAGCTCGAGACGATCCACGCGCTCGACTGGATCAAGCACGGCCTCGGGGAAGACGGGCTGAAGGCGCGGGTGAAGAACTCGCTCGCGGGCCTCAAGGTCGCCAACTACTACGGCTGCATGTACACCCGGCCGCGCCACATCTTTCCGGAGAAGGACGCAGGCCCGGGCAGCGAGTCGACCTCGCAGCCCCACTTCATGGACGACCTCCTCGCGGCGGCCGGCGCCGAGAACGTCGACTTTCCGCTCAAGACCGCGTGCTGCGGCGGCGCGCACACGCTCTCCGACAGCGACCTCTCGACGAAGCTCGTGCTGAACATCCTGCGCGCCGCCGAAGCCGCGGGCGCGGACGTGATCGCCACCGAGTGCCCGACCTGCCACACCGGGCTCGAGATGCACCAGGTGCGCGCGGAGAAGGTGCTCGGCCAGAAGACGACGGTGAAGATGCTCTACTTCACCCAGCTCCTCGGCCTCGCGCTCGGACTCTCGCCGCGGAAGCTCGGCGTGCACGAGAACGTGTCGGACTCGCGGCCGCTGCTGCAGGCGAAGGGGATCGCATGAGATCGCTCGCCGGGATCGAGTCGGCGCTCGACGCTTTCGTCCCGGCGGCGGACGCGCCGGCCGCGGCCGCGCACCTGCTCGAGCTCGCCGAGGAAGTGCTCGAGCACTGGATCGCCGCCCGCGGCGGGACGCCGACCGCGGCGGCGGTCGAGGGCTTTCGCCTGCTCGCGCTCCACCGCCAGGGCGCGCGCGGGAGCCCGAGCTTCAACGCCTGCCGCGAGACCTGCCGCGAGCTCGCCTATCACTACAACCTCCTGCATGCCGAGCCCCGGCACGAGGCGGCCGCGCGGCGGCAGCGGATGATGGCGCTGCTCGCGAAGCACCTGGCGCTGTTCGTCGGCGGCAAGATGCAGGTCGAGGGGCTCGGCGAGTTCTGCTGCGCCTCACGGCCCCTGCGGCAGGAACCGGCTTCATCGCCCTAGGTCGAGCGGATTCACGTCATGCCCGTGGTACGGGGATGCCTGCTGCCCGACGAGCTCTTCTACGACGTCGAGAACCACGTCTGGTTTCGCGAGCTCGACGGCGGCAGCGTGCGCATCGGGATGACGACGGTGGCGACCGCGCTCGCCGGCCAGCTCGTCGCGTTCACGCCGAAGAAGGCCGGCCGCGCGGTCCAGGCGGGGAAATCGTGCGCGACGGTCGAGTCGGGCAAGTGGGTCGGGCCGGCCAAGTCGGCGGCGGGCGGCGAGGTCGTCGCGGTGAACGAGGATCTGGTGGCGAAGCCGACGCTCGCCAACGACGATCCCTACGGCGCCGGCTGGATGGTGGAGCTGAAGCCCGACGACTGGGCCGCCGCCAAGGCGGCGCTCGTCCCCGGCGCACAGGTCGGGCCGAAGTACGAGCAGAAGATGGACGCCGACGGTTTCGCCGGCTGCACCGCGGCGCCCGGGGCCCAGCCCTGATCGCGGGCGGAGGACGAATGGCGAACGTCCACCCGGCGATCGCGCGGCCCGCGCAAGCGGCCGAGCTGCGAGCGCACGCCCGCCGGGCGAGCGCGCTCCTGAAGGCGATGTCGAATCCGGCGCGGCTGATGGTGCTCTGCCAGCTCGCCGAGGGCGAGAAGTCGGTCGGCGAGCTCGAAGGCGCGGGGGACCTGAGCCAGTCGGGCCTCTCGCAGCACCTCGCGCTGCTGCGGCGGGAGCGCATCGTCGTCACCCGGCGCGCCGGCCAGACGATCTACTACCGGCTCGCGAGCGCGGAAGCGGTGGCGGTGATGCGCACGCTCTACGCGATCTTCTGCGGCAGGGCGGTCGGGAAACGGGCGGCGAAGAGGGCACCCGGAATCAACGGCGCGCCGAAGCGGCGCGGTCAGAGCCCCAAACCCTAGGAACGGCTTCGCCGCGGGAAATTCAGGGGCTCCGACCCCGGCCCGGTCCCTGCTAGCTCGCGAGCGACTTCGCGAGCGCCCGGAGCAGCGCGGCGCCGTCGCCGCGCCAGGCGCTGCCGTGCATGACGGCCAGGGTGCGCGGTTCCTCGCGCGCCAGGCGCTCGAGCGTCGCCGCGGTGTCCGGCGTGTGGGCGTAGTAATCCATCTGCCGCCGGAAGGCTTCGCTCGGCTCGAGGATGTCGGCCTCGGTGACCGGGGTCGTGCCCGGGCCGCCTTGGGTGAAAAGATCGCCGCAGAGCAGCGTGCGGGTGTCGAGCTCCATCATGAACCCGCATTCCCAGCCGTGCGGCACGTGCGGGGTGTCGTGCCAGCGCAGGCGGTGCCGGCCGAGTTCGAGCACTTCGCCGTCGGCGAGCGGCCGGGCGGGGCGGCTGGCGACGTCGTTCACCGACACCATCGCGGCCACCCGGCTGCACACCGGCTCGGCCTGCGGGGCGGCGGCGAGGAAATCATTGAGCGAGCCGCATTCGTCGGCCTCGTAGTGCGAGAACGCGAAGTAGCGCAGCTTCTCGAGCGGCAGCACGCGGGCGATCGCTTCGGCGACCAGCGGGAACATGCGGCGCGGGCCGGTGTGGAAGAGGAGCGGCGCGTCGTCCGCGACCAGGTACTGGTTGAAGTTGAAGTCGGGCCCGCCCGGGATGGTGATCGGGGTGTTGATGCGGTAGATCCCGGAGGCGATCTCGTGGAGGTTGGTGCGCGAGGCGGTGTTGGTGATCATGGGGTTCTCCCGGAAAGTGGTACCGAGGGTGTGTAACGAAGCTCCCCGCCGTTACACCTCCTCGTATGGGATTTCCCATTATGCTCGGGCGATGCAGGATGCTGCGCTCGCCCGGGCCATCGCCGGGGCCGGCACCGCGGTCGACGCCGCCGCCGAGGCGGAGCTCTGCCGGCGCTTCGCGCCGCGGGTGCGGCTCTACGGCCTGCGCCACCTGCGCGACCCGCACGCGGCGGCTGACCTCGTCCAGCAGGTGCTGATGACGACCCTCGAGCGCCTGCGCGCCGGAGAGCTGCGCGACCCCGAGCGGCTCGCCTCGTTCGTCTTCGGCATGTGCCGCATGGTGGTGATGGATCTGCGCCGCGGAACGGCGCGCCGCGGCGCGCTGCTCGAGACCTACGGCGTGGTCGAGGAGGCGGTCGAGGACGCCGAGCCGCGCGTCTTCGAGCGCGAGCGGCTGGCGGCGTGCCTCGAGGCGCTCTCCGAGCGCGAGCGCTCGGTGCTGGTGGCGAGCTTCTTCGATGATGAGTCCACCGCCGGGCTCGGCCTCACTGCGGGCAACGTGCGCGTCGTGCGCCACCGTGCGCTCGGCAAGCTGCGCGCGTGCATCGAGGCGCGGACATGAGCGCCCCGTTCGCCACGCTCGTCGGCTACTGGTTCGGCGAGCTGCCGCCGGCCGAGGAGGCGGCGTTCGAGGAGCACCTGTTCGGTTGCGCCGAGTGCACCGAGAAACTCGCCGAGCTCGCCGCGCTCGGCGCGGCGGTGGGCGCCGCCTTCCGGGAGGGCGCGGTGCGCGCGGTCATCTCCCACCCGCTCTTACCCGCTCTACGAAGCGATGACGAAGGAACGGCTGCGCCTGCGTGAGTACCGCGTGGTGCCCGGCGCGAGCGTGCATTGCACCATCCTGCAGACCGACGATTTCGTCGTCAGCCGGCTGGAGGCGCCGCTCGCGGGCGTGCGGCGCGTCGATCTCGTGACCTCCGACGGGCGCTTCGAGGACGTGCCCTTCGACGCCGGGTCGGGCGACGTCCTGGTCCTTCCCGCGCCCGCCGAGCTCAAGCGGCGCGGTGCGTTCACCCACCACATGCGCCTCCTGGCGGTGGAGGACGCGGGCGAGCGGGTGCTGGGCGAGTACACGTTCGTCCACAGCCCGAGCTGAAGTCGGGCGCTGACGCCGATCTGCCGGTCTGGCGCGCCTGCCGGAGGCGAGCCGGCGGCGCGCCGGGCCCGCGTCGCCAACGCGCCGCGATTGCGGTAGGCTGATCGTCACCAGGCAGAACGGCGGGAAACGAGCATGACCAACCCGGATCCCCGGGACGGCAAGCAGGCGGTCGACCTCGACGACGTCCAGCGGCTCGTCGAGGCGCTCGAGCGCGATCTCGCGAAGGTGCGGGCAGGCGACACTGGCGTCGACTCGCTGCGCGAAGAGGTCGAGGCGCTGCGGAGCGCGCTCAACGCCGACGACCCGCGCGAGGAGCACGTGCGCGAGCGGCTCCACGGCGTCCGGGCGACGCTCGAGGACGCCGGCGAGACGTTGTACGAGGACGCGTTCAAGCTCGGCGACTACCTCGCGCGCATCGGCCGGATGCTCGGGATGTAGCGCTACCCGGCGGGAAAGGCCGCCCGGAACCGTTCCAGGAACCGTTCGAGATCGGCCGCCGGCAGGCGGTCGATGCCCGCCGCCGCCTCCCGCCCGCCGCCGGTCGCGAACTCGCGCGCGAGCGCCGCGCAGCCCGCCGGCGCGGTCCGCGGCGCGCGGATGCTGACGCGGTGGGCGCCGCTCGGATCGGCAACCAGCACCGCATGCGCGCGCTCCGGTGTGCGCGCCGCGAGTTCGTTCGCGAAGGTGCCGCTCACCCGGCGCGCCCAGGCAGCGTCGGGGAGCAGGTAGACGCCGTCGCGGTAGGGCGCCACCGCGAGCGCGAGCGCCGTGTCGGCGAGCCGGCCGGCGCGCAGGCGCGCGACGACCGGCGATTCCGCGGCGAAGCGCAGCGGATCCGCGTAGGGCGCGAGCTCGCGATACAGCGCGGCGGGCGGGATCAGCAGATCCGCCGCGGTGTCGCCGTAGGCGTTGTAGTTGAGGTCTTCCCCGAGCGCGCGCAGGGTCGCGCGCTCGCCCGCGTCCAACCCGATCGTGCCGGCGAGCGCGTCGGCCGTGCCCGGCAGCCCGTCGCCGTAGGCGGCGACGACCGCCCAGGCGCGGAACCGGCCGCCGAGATGCCGGTCGACGATCGCGCTGGTGCAGGTGTCCGCCGAGCCGTCGATATGCGCCTCGAACCGCGGGTGGGCGGGGATCGCGCCGGCGTAGTGATGATCGAACCATTCCACGGCGACGCCGCGCGCGAGCAGCCGCTCGAGCGCGGCGCGGTTGCGGTCGAGCGAGACGTCGAGCACCGCGACCTCGTCGCCGGCCCGTGCGTCCACCCGCTCGAGGAGCGCGATGTCGCGCTTCGGCCCGGTGACGAGCGTGGCGGCGAGCGGCGCGGCGAGGCGCAGCTGGTGCAGCGCGCACAGGCCGTCGGCGTCGCCGTTGAAGACGTCGAAGTGCGGCACGGCTGGCTCCGGGCGAGTTGGCAGGATCCTACCGCGGGCCGGGCGATTCCCGGTCGCACCAGTTGCGCCATGCTACCCTGCCGGCCGCAATCGCCGCGTCGATTCCCCGCATGAGCGCGCACCCCCCGGTCGTCATCCCGCGCCCCGCCGCCACGCTCGTCGTCGTGCGCGACGCCGACTGCGGGATCGAGGTCCTCCTGATGCGCCGCACCCGCGACCTCGTCTTCGCCGGCGGCGCCCACGTCTTTCCCGGCGGCGCGGTGGATCCCGCGGACGGCGATCCGGCGCTCGCCGCAGCCTGCGCGGGGCTCGACGACGCGCGGGCGAGCCGCGCCCTCGGCGTCGACGCGGGCGGGCTCGCCTACTGGATCTGCGCGATCCGCGAGTGCTTCGAGGAATCGGGACTGCTCTACGCCTACCACGGCGAGGGCCTCGCGCGGCTCGACACCCGGCCTGCCGACGCCTTCGGCGCGCTCGTGGCGGGGCGGGGCCTGCGGATTGCCGCCGACCGCCTCGACTACCTCTCGCACTGGATCACCCAGGCCGGCCGCCCGCGCCGTTACGACACGCGCTTCTTCGTCGCCGAGGCGCCCGCGCACCAGCGCTCGATGCACGACGGCCACGAGGCGGTGGGCCACGACTGGCTCGCGCCGCGCGCGGCGCTCGAGCGCCACGCGCGCGGCGAGATCCAGCTCCTCTTCCCGACGATCAAGACGCTCGAGCTGCTGGCCCGCTTCGGGCGCGCGGCCGATGCGCTGGACTACGCGCGCACGCCGCGGCCGATGCCGCCGATGGCGCCGCGGACGGCGACCGGTCGCGCGGGATCGAAGCTGCTCGTGCCGGGCGACTTCGCCTACGCCGAGATCGGGAAGCTCGATCCGGACGGGAAGGGCACCGCGTCGTACGAGATCGTGCCCGGCGAGACGGTGGGGATCGCGCCGGGCATCCGCCGGCTGACGGCGCCCAATCCCGGCGCCATGACCGGGCCGGGCACCAACACTTATCTCTTGGGCGATGAGGCCTCGGGCGTTGCGGTGATCGATCCGGGCCCCGCGATCGACGCCCACGTCGAGGCGATCGTCGCCGCGGCCGGCGGACCGATCCGCTGGATCCTCTGCACCCACACGCACGTCGACCATTCCCCGGCCGCGGCGCCGCTCGCCGCGCGCAGCGGCGCGCAGGTGATGGGCATGCGCGCGCGCCACCCGGAGCGGCAGGATCCGACGTTCGCGCCCGCGCGCGAGCTCGCGCACGGCGACCGGCTCGCGCTCGCCGGGCGCAGCCTGCGCGTGCTCCATACGCCCGGACACGCCTCCAACCAGGTCTGCTTCCTCGACGAGGCCGAGCGGATGCTCTTCACCGGCGACCATCTCATGCAGGGCTCGACGGTGGTCATCAATCCGCCCGACGGCGACATGGCGACCTACCTCGCGAGCCTGCGGCTGCTCTTCGGCGAGCGGCTCGACTTCGTTGCGCCCGGTCACGGCTTCCTGATGGACCGGCCGCACGAGCGGGTCGAGCGCGTTCTCGTCCACCGCATGGAGCGCGAGAACAAGATCCTCGCGGCGATCGCCGAGCACGGCCCGGCGACGCTCGAGGCGCTGCTGCCGCGCGTCTACGACGACGTGCCCGAGCGGATGCATCCGGTGGCGAGCCGGTCGCTCCTCGCGCACCTGCTCAAGCTGCGCGACGAGGGCCGCGCGGCCGAGGCCGGGGGCGCGTGGCGTCCGGGCGGGTGAAACCCGCGACCGCGAGCGGGAAGGGCACGGCCGCCGTCGGCCCGCTCCTCGCCGGCGACTGCGGGCCGATCTGCGCGAGCATCCCTTCTTAGGGCCTCGATCTACGAGGTCCTTCGGCCGGGGCCCTGCCTTCGGGATACCTTCGGCCGATGGGCCAGCTCAGTCCATCGGCCGCCTACGCTCTCCTCACCCTCGCCGCGCTTTTCTGGACCGGCAACTGGGTCGTCGGTCGGGCGCTCGCCGACCTCGTTCCGCCGTCGGCACTCACCTTCTGGCGCTGGGCGATCGCCCTCGCGCTGCTCGCGCCGATCGTCGGTCCGCGGCTCTGGCGAGCCCGCGCGCTGCTCCGCCGCGAATGGCGCCTGATCGTCGTCCTCGGCCTCCTCGGCGGCGGGCTCCACAACGTTCTGCAGTACCGGGGCCTCGACTACACGCTCGCGACCAACGGTGCGATCCTCAATGCAACCACGCCGGTCATCATCATCGTCCTCGCGACGCTCGTCTTCCGCGACCCGTTCCCGCGCCGGGCCGCGGCCGGTGCGCTGATCGCGTTCGCGGGGACGCTCGCGCTGCTCACCCGCCTCGACTTCGCGCTGCTCGTCTCGGTCGGCCCGAACCGCGGCGACCTCCTGATCCTGCTTTCGATGGTGATGCTCTCCGGCTACACGGTCGGGCTCCGCCGGCGGCCGGCGGGCCTCGACCCGCTGTCGTTCCTCGCCTGCTTCGCGCTCGTCGCGCTGGTGCCGGTCGGGATCGGCTACGCGATCGAGCTCGCGGCCGGGCAGCGCATCGTCGTCACCCCGCTCTCGATCGGCGGGATCCTGTACATCGCGGTGTTCCCGGCGCTGCTCGCCTACCTCTTCTGGGACATCGGCGTGCGCGCGGTCGGCGCCGCGCGCGCCGGGATCTTCATGTACCTGATGCCGGTGTTCGGCAGCCTGCTCGGGATGGCGTTCCTGGGCGAGCGGTTCGAGCTCTATCACGCCGTGGGAATGGGGCTGATCTTCGCCGGGGTCGCGAGCGCGACCCGCGGCGGGAAACGGTAGAGGCGTATCATCGGCCGCTCCAAGGAGGCACCCGCGATGAAGATGAAGCTAGTCTCGTCCCAGACCAGATCCCGCAAGGCCAAGGACGTCCGCCGCGACTCCGCCGAGTGGCGGATGCGGGTCGACCTCGCTGCGGCGCACCGCCTCGCCTTCGCGCAGGGCTTCAGCGAGGGGATCTTCAACCACCTCACCTGCGCGGTCCCGGGCCGGACCGACCGCTATCTGCAGATCCCGTTCGGGATGCACTGGTCGGAGGTCACCGCGAGCTCGTTCATGGAGGTCGGCTACGACGGCAAGCTGCTCGCGGGCGAGGGCGAGATCGAGCTGTCCTGCTACTGCATTCACGCGCCGATCCATCGCCTGAACCCCGGCGCGGTGTGCGTGATGCACACCCACATGCCGTACGCGAGCGCGCTCTCGCGCCTCGAGGACCCGCAGATCAAGGCGATCGGCCAGACCGAGGTCGGCATGATGCGGCACGTCGTCTACGACGACCTGTATACCGGCCCGGCGTTCGACCCCGCCGAGGGCGAGCGGCTGGCGAAGGTCCTCGGCGACAAGAAGGTGATGTTCATGGCGAATCACGGCGTCATCACCGCCGCCTCGTCGGTGGCCGAGGCCTACGATCTTCTCTACTACCTCGAGCGCGTCGCGCAGGTGCAGCTCTACGCGATGTGGACGGGGCAGCGCCTGAAGACCCTGCCGCAGTCGACGGTCGAGGACACGATGCGCACGATCGGCGGGCCGAAATACGGCGGCAGGCCGCACTGGGACCACCATTTCGACGCGCTGAAGCGGATGCTCGACCGGCGCGAGCCCGACTACCGCGACTAGACTCGCGTTCGCCGCCTCAGACGCCGAACTCGCGCAGCAGCTTCCCCGGCCGCCCGCAGTCCGCGCGCGGCCCGTTCTCGTCCGCCACGCGCGTCCCGTTGACCCACACCCCGTGCAGCCCGAGCGCCGGCGTGTCGATCCGGCTCGCGCCCGCGGGCAGGTCGAACACGCGGCGCTTCGGCCCGCGCCCCACCGTCGCCGGGTCGAACAGGATGAGGTCGGCCCACGCGCCGGGCGCCAGCCGCCCGCGGTCGGGAATTCGATAGAGCGCCGCCGGCCGGCTCGTCACCGCCTGCACCGCCTGCTCGAGCCCGAGGTCGCCGCGCTCGCGCACCCAGTGGCCGAAGAGGTGCAGCCCGAACCCCGCGTCGCACAGGAACGAGAGGTGCGCGCCCGCGTCCGAGAGCGCGATCTGCGCGCTCGGGTGGCGCAGCAGGTGGCGCACCTTGTCCTCGTCGGTGTTGAACAGCATGCACTCGTACATGGCGTCGAGCTCGCCGCCGAGGCCGAAGTCGAGCAGCCAGTCGAACGGATCCTTACCGGCGGCGCGCGCGAGCTGCGCGACGTTGCGCCCGACGATCGTCGCGTCCGCCGGGCGCTCGACCGACTTGACCGTCATGTGCTCGAACGTGTGATACGAGAAGCGGTTCGGCACGCCGCCCTTGCCCCTCGCCTCGGTCTTGATCGCGGCGCGGAAGGCGCGATCGGCGAGGATGCGCCCGTAGGCGTCGGAGCCCTCCGCCTTCATCGCCGGCCGCCACTCGATCAGCGCCTCGAGCGGATAGGGGTGGCGCAGCGTGAACTCCATGCCGAGCGGGAAGCAGCCGACGTGGCCCCAGAGCTCGCGGCCGCGGTCGCGCGCGGCGTCGATCTCGCGGAATTCGCCGAACACCCGCTCCGGGTCGTTCGGGTCGATGAAGAGCGCGGCGATGTTCACCGGGCGGCCGCTGCGCTCGGCGACCCGCTCGAGCCAGGGTACGGTCGTGGTCATGCCCTTGGTCAGCATGAAGACGCCCCTGCCCACCTCGCCGAGCGCGCCGGTAAGCTCGAGCAATTCGTGTTCGTCGGCGAGGCGCGAGGGCATCGGGATGCCGTTCTCGCCGTTGTGCTGCTCGAGGGTCGAGGTCGAGAAGCCGACCGCGCCGGCGCGCAGGCCTTCGATCACGAGGCGTTTCATCTGCGCCACCTCGGCCGCGGTCGCAGCGCGCTTCGCAGCGTCCTCGCGCAGCACGTAGGTCCGCACCGAGGAGTGGCCGATGAACGAGGCGACGTTCGGCACCAGCCCGCGGCGCTCGAACATCGCGAGGTACTCGGGGTAGGTCTCGAACTCCCACTCGACCCCGGCGCGCAGCGCGTCGAGCGGCATGCCCTCGACGTGGGTGAGGTTGCGCAGCGTGAGGTCGCGGTCGGGCGCACGGCAGGGCGCGATGGTGAAGCCGCAGTTGCCGATCACCGCCGTCGTCACGCCGAGCCCGACCGACGGCGAGGCGTACGGGTCCCAGATGAGCTGGGCGTCGAAGTGGGTGTGGAGGTCGATGATCCCGGGCGCGAGCGCGAGCCCCTGCGCGTCCAGCCGCGCGCGGCCGGCGCCGACGCTGTGGCCGCCCCGGCCGCCGGCCCCGCCGGCCCCGCCGGCCCGATAGTCCACTGCGGCGATGCGGCCGTCGGCGATGGCGAGGCTGCCGTGGCGCGCCGGCGCGCCGGTGCCGTCGATCAGCAGGGCGTTGTCGATCACCAGGTCGTGCATGTGCCGCCTCCTCGGAAGGTCGCGCCGCCGCCGAGTCTACGCGCGGTTCTGCTAGTGTAGCGGCGCCGTGAACGACCTTCTCCCGCTCGCCGCGCGTGCCGGCGCCCTGCTCAAGTCGCGCAACGAAACCATCGCGGTGGCCGAGTCCTCGGCCGGCGGCCTGATCGCCGCCGCGCTGCTCGCGGTGCCCGGGGCGTCGGCGTACTTCCTGGGCGGCGCCGTGGTGTACACGCGGAAAGCGCGCGCCGAGCTGCTCGGCATCCCGGAGAGCGCGCTCGCCGGCATGCGGCCCGCCACCGAGGCGTACGCGCTCCTCCTCGCGCGCGCCGCGCGTGCGCGGCTCGCCACGACCTGGGCGCTCGCCGAGACCGGCGCCACCGGCCCGAACGGCAACCGCTACGGGGACGCCGCGGGCCACGCCTGCATCGGCATCACCGGTCCGGTCGAACGGGCGATCACGCTCGCGACCGGCAATGCGGACCGGGCGGCGAACATGCGCGCCTTCGCCGCCGCCGCGCTCGGGCTGCTGATCGAGCGCCTGGACGAGCGCTGAGCGTGGCGACGCTGTCTTCGCCGCCGGACCCGTATCCGAAGATGCCGCGGCTGCGGCTCCCGGCCGCGGCGTGGGACTGCCACTTCCACCTCTTCGGGCCGGCGAGCCGCTATCGGTTCGACCCGGCGAGCCCCTACGTGTCCGCCGACGCGCTGCCGGAGACCTACCTCGAGCTGCAGCGCGCCCTCGGCTTGAGCCGCGGCGTGCTCGTGAGCGGCGGACCCTACGGCCGCGACTACTCGCACCTCGAGCACACGCTCGAGCAGGTCGGACCGCGGCTGCGCGGGATCATGCTCGCGCCGGAGGGGCTCGACGCGGCCGAGATTCGCCGGCTCGACTCACTCGGCGTGCGCGGCCTGCGCTTCGTGAGCGAACGCCGGCGGGGCGCTCTGCCGCCGATCTCGCCGGCGCTCGCCGGGCGGGCGTTCGACGCGGCCGGGTGGCAGGTGCACTTCTACGCGAGCGACGACCTCGCCGCGCAGGCGCCGCGCCTCCTTGCGCTGCCGAACACGATCGTGCTCGATCATTTCGGCGCCATCAAGGCCGAGCGCGGCGTCGACCAGCCGGCGTTCCAGGCGCTGCTCCGGCTCCTCGACTCCGGGCGCGTGTGGGTGAAGCTGTCCGGCCCGATGCGCTGCGTCGCCGGGAGCTATCCGTACGCCGCGGTCACGCCGCTCGCCCGCGCGCTCGCCCGGCATGCGCCGCACCGGCTCGTCTGGGGCTCCGACTGGCCGCACGTCAACCTGAACGACCGGGCGATGCCGAACGACGGCGATCTCCTGGATCTCCTCGCCGACTGGGTCCCGGAGGAGGCCGTGCGGACGCGGATCCTGGTCGACAATCCGGCCGCGCTCTTCGACCGCGCCGGCAGCGGCTAGTCCGGACCGCCCGCGGGCGGATTCCCTGCGGCGCGGCCTCCGGTTGCCGGAACCGTGCAATCCCTCACCCGGACGCGCGCCCGGTGCGGCGCGGGCGCTGGTGAGCCGGCGAAACCTGCGGTATCGTTTCCGCTCGATGGAACCGGACGCCCGCCTCGACGACGTGGAAGCGCTGCTCTCGCGCGATGCGCGGGCGCGGCTCCCGCTGTGGCGGCAGCTCCTGCTCTACCTCAACCCGTTCGCGCTCTTCAAGGATTCGGCGCGCGGGCCGGCGTGGATGCGCGAACGCGCGCTCGCCTACAACCGCGCCATGCGCTGGGTGCTGCTCACCTACGTCCGGCGGCACGTCCTGATCGCGGGGGTGCTCTTCCTCGGCATCGCGCCGGCGGAAGCGCTCGCCGCGCAGGCCTCGACCGCCGTGCTGATCATCCCCGCCGCGGCCGCCGCCGTCGGCTGCTGCATCGCGCTCACCGTCGCGGCCTGCGCCTGGGTGGGCTACGTCCTGCTCGGCCGGCGCGCCGAGCGCTAGCCCGGCTCCCCGACGACCCGCTTATACCGCCGCGAGCGCGCGCTCGAGGTCGGCCGCGAGATCGTCCGCGTCTTCGATCCCGACCGACAGCCGCACCAGGTTGTCGCCGATGCCGAGCGCGGCGCGCACGTCCGCCGGCACCGAGGCGTGGGTCATGATCGCCGGGTGCTCGATCAGGCTCTCGACCCCGCCGAGGCTCTCGGCGAGCGCGAAGAGCTCGCAGCGCTCGAGGAACCGCCTGGTCCCGTCGAGCCCGGCCCGCAGCAGCACCGAGACCATGCCGCCGTAACCCGGCATCTGCCGCCGCGCGAGCGCGTGCTGCGGATGCGACGCGAGCCCCGGGTAGATCACCCGCTCGACCTGCGGGTGCCGCTCGAGCCGCGCGGCGAGCGCCTGCGCGTTCGCGCAGTGGCGCTCCATCCGCACCGCGAGCGTCTTCAGCCCGCGCGTCACCAGGAACGAATCGAACGCGCTCGGCACCGAGCCGATCGCGTTCTGCAGGAACGCGAGCCGCTCGGCGATCTCCTTCGATCTCGTGACCGCTACGCCGCCGATCACGTCCGAGTGGCCGTTGAGGTACTTGGTCGCCGAATGGACGACCACGTCGAACCCGAGCTCGAGCGGGCGCTGGAGCCACGGCGAGGCGAACGTGTTGTCGGCGACGCTCAGAATCCCGCGCCGGCGCGCGATCGCCGCCGCCGCCTCGAGGTCGACGAGCTTCAGCAGCGGGTTCGACGGCGACTCGACCCAGACCATGCGGGTGTCGGGCTGGAGCGCCGCCTCGAGCTCGCCGGCCTGGGCGAACGGGATGTAGGTGAAGCGGAGGCCCGCGCTCCGGCGGCGCACGCGCTCGAAGAGGCGCCGGGTGCCGCCGTAGAGGTCGTCGAGCGCCACCACGTGCGCGCCGGCGGCGAGCAGCTCGAGCACGGTCGCAGTCGCCGCCATGCCCGAGGAGAAGGCGAAGCCGTCGGTGCCCGACTCGAGTGCCGCGACGCAGCGCTCGTAGGCCCAGCGCGTCGGGTTGTGGGTGCGCGCGTAGTCGAGCCCCTTGTGCTCGCCGGGGCTCGACTGGACGTAGGTGGACGTCGCGTAGATCGGGGTGATGACCGCGCCGGTGGCCGGATCGGGCGGCTGCCCGGCGTGGATCGCGAGCGTGGCGAGCTTGTGCGTCATCGGAGCTTCCGGCGAAGGTAGTTGAGGACGTCGATGCGCGTCACGAGGCCGGCGAACCGGCCGTCGGCGACGACGATCGGGACGTGCTCGTGGGCGAAGATCTCGAGCAGCCGCCCGATCAGCGCCTCCGGCGTGACCGTCTCGAGCCGGGTGCTCATCACGCCCGACACCGGGTCGGCGAACCGCGCCGCGTCGCGCGCGACGACGAGCAGCACGTCCGACTCGTCGACGATGCCGACGATGCGCTCGCCGTCGAGCACCGGGAGCTGCGAGACGTCGTGCAGCTTGAACCGGCCATAGGCGGTGAGCAGGGTGTCGTCGGGCTTCACCGTCACCACCGCGCCCTCGGCGAAGCGGCGCGAGATGAGATCGGTGAGATCGCCGGCCGACGCGCGCTCGAGCAGGCCCTGGTCGGCGAGCCAGAAGTCGTTGTACATCTTCGACAGGTACTTCGCGCCGGTGTCGCACACGAAGGTCACCACTCGCTGCGGCCGGTCGCGGCTGCGGCAATAGCGCAGCGCCGCCGCGACCAGCGTCCCGGAGGACGAGCCGCCGAGGATGCCCTCGCGCGCGAGCAGCTCGCGCGCGGTCGCGAAGCTCTCGGCGTCGGGAATCTCGTACGCCTCGCCCACGCCGGAAAGATCGGCGATCGGCGGGATGAAGTCCTCGCCGATGCCCTCCACGAGCCACGACCCCACCTTCCCGATGCGGCCGGTGCGCACGTACTCGGCGACGATCGACCCCTGCGGGTCGGCGAGCACCATCTGCACGTGCGGCGCGACCCGGCGGAAGTAGTGCGTGAGCCCGGCGAGCGTGCCGCCGCTGCCGACGCCGCAGACGACCGCGTCGAGGCGGGCGTCCGTCTGCGCCCAGATCTCCGGCCCGGTCGTGCGCTCGTGCGCGAGCGGGTTCGCCGGGTTCGCGAACTGGTCGATGTAGCAGGCCCCGGCGCGCCCGGCGGCAATCCGCTCCGCGACGTGGTGGTAGTACTCGGGATGGCCGCGCCCGACGTCCGAGCGCGTCATGACCACCTCGGCGCCGAGCGCCTTGAGGTGCTGGATCTTCTCGCGGCTCATCTTGTCGGGCACGACGAGCACGGCCCGGTAGCCCTTGAGCGCGCCGACGAGCGCGAGCGCGATGCCGGTGTTGCCGGCGGTCGCCTCGACGATCGTGCCGCCGGGCGGCAGCCGCCCGTCGCGCGCGGCGGCGTCGATCATCTCCTGCGCGATGCGGTCCTTGATCGAGCCGCCGGGGTTCTGGCTCTCGAGCTTGACGAAGAGCTCGCACGGGCCGGTGTCGAAGCGGGTGAGGCGGACGAGCGGGGTGTTGCCGACGAGGTCGAGGAGGGTGCGCGCGGACATCGGATCCCCGAAGCTTGTGCGACGCTCGCTAGCGTGAGCCGATTCGGCCGCCGCCGCAAGGCGGTTCTCGCGCGCGCGGCTGCCTTCGGTCACAATCCGCGCTCGCTTGCGCAGGCGGGGGGGTCGGGTGGCAGTCGCGTTTCCGTTCTCGGCGATCGTCGGTCAGGAGGAGATGAAGCTCGCGCTCCTCGCCTCGGCGGTCGACCCGACGATCGGCGGTGTGCTGGTCTTCGGCGATCGCGGCACCGGGAAATCGACGGCGGTGCGCGCGCTCGCGGCGCTGCTGCCGCCGATGCGCGCGCTCGCCGGATGCCGCTACGCGTGCGACCCGGACGCCGATCCGTCGCTGTGCGAGGAGGGCTGCACCGCGCGCCGCGGGCGCGGCGCGAAGATCCGCTCGTTGCCGGTGCCGGTCGTCGACCTGCCGCTCGGCGCGACCGAGGACCGCGTGGTCGGCGCGCTCGACCTCGAGCGCGCGCTCGCGCGCGGCGAGAAGGCGTTCGAGCCGGGCCTCCTCGCGCGCGCGCACCGCGGCTTCCTCTACATCGACGAGGTGAACCTGCTGGAAGACCACCTCGTCGACCTCCTGCTCGACGTGGCCGCGTCCGGCGAGAACGTCGTGGAACGCGAGGGCCTGAGCGTCCGGCATCCCGCGCGCTTCGTGCTGGTCGGCAGCGGCAACCCGGAGGAGGGCGAGCTCAGGCCGCAGCTCCTCGACCGCTTCGGGCTCTCGGTCGAGGTGCGGACGCCGGCGGACCTGCCGGCGCGGATGGACGTGGTGCGGCGCCGGGACGACTTCGAGCGCGACCCGGGCGCATTCGCCCGGAAGTGGAAGAAGGACGAGGACAAGGTGCGGCGCCGGATCGCCGCCGGCCGCACGCGGCTCGACTCGGTGAAGGTGCCGGATGCGGCGCTCGAGCGCGCGGCGAGACTCTGCGTCGCGCTCGGCACCGACGGCCTGCGCGGCGAGCTGACGCTCGTGCGCGCCGCGCGCGCGGTCGCCGCGCTCGAGGGCGCCGCCGCGGTCGGCGACGCGCACCTGCGGCGGGTCGCGCCGGCGGCGCTTCGCCACCGCCTGCGCCGCAATCCGCTCGACGAGGCGGGCTCGACCACCCGGGTCGAGCGCGCCGTCGCCGAGCTCTTCGGCGCGTGAGCACCGCCGGGCCGTCCGCCTGGGCCGACGCGGCGCTGGCCGCGGCGCTCTTCGCGGTCGATCCGGCGGGCGCGGGCGGCGTCGCGCTGCGCGCCTTGCCCGGCCCGGTTCGCGACCGCTGGCTCGCGCTCGTGCGCGACCGCCTGCCCCGGTCCGCGCCGGTCCGCCGCATGCCGCTCCACGTCGGCGATGCGCGGCTCCTCGGCGGGCTCGATCTCGCCGCGACCTTGCAGGCCGGCCGGCCGATCGCCGAACGCGGGCTGCTCGCCGAAGCCGACGGTGGCGTCATCGTGGCGGCGATGGCGGAGCGGCTCGCGCCGGCGACCGCCGCGCGCGTCGCGGCGGCGCTGGACGCGGGCGAGGCGGTGCTCGAGCGCGACGGGCTCGCGCTGCGCGCGCCGGCGCGGTTCGGCGTGGTCGCGCTCGACGAAGGCGCGACCGACGACGAGGCGCCGCCCGCTGCACTGCTCGACCGCCTCGCGTTCCGCATCGATCTCGCCGGCGTTTCGTCCCGCGACGCGGTGGATTGCGCGCCGGACGCGGCGGAGGTCGAGGCGGCGCACGCGCGGCTCGCGTCGGTCCGCGCGAGCGGCGCGGTGGTCGAAGCGCTCTGCGCCGCCAGCCTCGCGCTCGGCATCGCCTCGCTCCGCGCGCCGCTCCTCGCGCTGCGCATCGCTTGCGCGGCGGCGGCGCTCGACGGCCGCGACGAGGTATCGGCAGCCGACGCGGCGCTCGCCGCGCGGCTCGTGCTCGGGCCGCGTGCGACGCGGTTGCCGGCGGTCGAGCCGCCGCCGGAGCAGGAGGAAGCCGATTCGCCGGCGGACGATGACGCCGCCGACGACACGCCGGTCGACGCCGAACGCCCGCTCGAGGACCGCGTGCTGGAAGCGGCGCAGGCGGCGATTCCCGCCGGGCTCCTCGCGGCGCTCAGGCTCGGCACCGCGCGCCGCGCGTGCTCGGCCGGGCGCTCGGGCGCGGCCGCCCACGCGAAGCTCCGCGGCCGACCGATCGGCGCGCGCCGCGGCGAGCTGCGCGCCGGCGCGCGCCTCGACGTCGTCGAGACCTTGCGCGCCGCGGCGCCCTGGCAGCGGTTGCGGCGCCGGGATGCGGGGCGGATCGAAGTGCGGCGCGACGACTTCCGCGTTACCCGCTTCAAGCAGCGCACCGAGACCACCGCGATCTTCGCCGTCGACGCGTCGGGCTCCGCTGCGCTCCACCGGCTGGCGGAGGCGAAGGGCGCGGTCGAGTTGCTGCTCGCCGACTGCTACGTGCGCCGCGACCGCGTCGCGCTCGTCGCCTTCCGCGGCCGCGGCGCGGAAGTCCTGCTCCCGCCGACGCGCTCGCTCGTGCGGGCGAAGCGGAGCCTCGCGGATCTGCCCGGCGGCGGCGGCACGCCGCTCGCCGGCGGCATCGACGCCGCGACCGCGCTCGCCGACGCGGTGCGGCGGCGCGGCGGAACGCCGGTGGTGGTCCTCCTCACCGACGGGCGCGCGAACATCGCGCGCGACGGCGGCGCCGGCCGCCCGCGGGCGGAGGAGGACGCGGTCGCCGCCGCGCGGTGCGTCCGCGGCGAAGGGTTCGCCGCGCTCCTCGTCGACACCTCGCCGCAGCCGCAGGCCTTCGCCCGCCGGCTCGCGAGCGAGATGGACGCGACTTATCTGCCCCTGCCGCACGCCGATGCGGCGACCCTGTCGCGCGCGGTGCAGTCGACCGCGCTCGGTCCCCGGCGGTGATCACGGGGATGACTTCCTGAAGCGAGGCTGCTAGGCTGTACGCGCAGATTGACACTTTGCGCCCCTCAGCCGTGTTGACACTCGAGCTCGAACGTCCCCCCGCGACCGTGCCGGCCCGGCGCCGGCCGCACGCGGTGGTGATCGGCAGCGGCTTCGGCGGGCTCGCCGCAGCGGTGCGGCTCGGTGCGCGCGGCTACGCGGTGACCGTGCTCGAGAAGCTCGACGCGCCGGGCGGCCGCGCCTACGTCTGGCGGCAGGACGGCTTCACGTTCGACGCCGGCCCGACCATCGTCACCGCGCCGCACCTCTTCGAGGAGCTGTGGCGCCTCGGCGGGCGCCGGCTCGCCGACGACGTCGAGCTGCGACCGATGGCGCCGTTCTACCGCATCCGCTTCCACGACGGCGCGACGTTCGACTACTCCGGCGACCCGGCGGCGATGCGCGCCGAGGTGGCGCGCCTCGCGCCCGGCGACGTCGCCGGCTACGAGCGCTTCATGGCGGCGAGCGAGGCGATCTGCCGCATCGGCTTCGAGGAACTCGGCCACGTGCCGTTCGGATCGTGGACCGACATGGCGCGGGCGCTGCCCGACCTCGTGCGGCTCGAGAGCTGGCGCACGGTGTACGGCCTCGTCGCGAAGCACGTGCGCGACCCGCGGCTGCGGGTGGTGCTGAGCTTCCATCCGCTGCTCGTCGGCGGCAACCCGTTCGCGACCACCTCGGTGTACGCGCTGATCGCCTCGCTCGAGCGGCGCTGGGGCGTGCACTACGCGATGGGCGGCACCGGCCGGCTTGTGCAGGGGCTCGTGCGGCTGATCGAGGGGCAGGGCGGCGTGGTCCGCTGCAACGCCGAGGTCGCCGCGATCACGGTGGCGAACGGCCGCGCGACCGGCGTGCGGCTCGCCGCAGGGGATGCGATCGCCGCCGACGTCGTGGTGTCGAACGCCGACTCGGCCTGGACCTACCGCTACCTCCTGCCGCCCGCGGCGCGCAAGCGCTGGACCGACCGCCGGATCGACCGCGCGCGCTACTCGATGAGCCTCTTCGTGTGGTACTTCGGCACGCGCCGGCGCTACCCCGACGTGCCGCACCACACGATCCTGCTGGGCCCGCGCTACCGCGCGCTGCTCGAGGACATCTTCGAGCGGAAGACGCTCGCCGCGGACTTCAGCCTCTATCTCCACCGGCCGACCGCGACCGATCCGTCGCTCGCGCCGGGCGGGTGCGATGCGTTCTACGTGCTCTCGCCGGTGCCGCACCTCGGCGGCACGACCGACTGGCGCGAACGCGCCGAGCCGTACCGGCGGGCGATCGCGGCGCATCTCGAGGCGACTTTGCTGCCCGGCCTCGGGCGCAGCATCGCGACGTCGCGGGTCACGACGCCGCTCGACTTCCGCGATCGGCTGCATTCCTACCGGGGCGCGGCGTTCGGGCTCGAGCCGGTGCTGCGGCAGAGCGCGTGGTTCCGGCCGCACAACCGCAGCGAGGATGTCGAGCGGCTCTACCTCGTCGGCGCCGGCACCCATCCCGGCGCGGGCGTGCCGGGCGTGCTCTCCTCGGCGCGGATCCTGGACGCGGTGGTCCCGCATGCAAGCGCGCTCGCCTGATCGCGCCGACGCGGTCGATCCGGCGGACCTCGCCGCCTGCCGCGCGCTCCTGCGCGGCGGCTCGCGCACCTTCTTCGCCGCCTCCTTCCTGCTCCCGCGCAGAGTGCGCGAGCCGGCCTCGGCGCTGTACGCGTTCTGCCGGCTCGCCGACGACGCGGTCGACCTCGACGGCGCGGGCGGCGAAGCGCTGCGCGAGCGCCTCGCCCGGATCTACGCGGGCGAGCCGTTCGCGATCGCGGCCGACCGCGCGTTCGCCGGCGTCGTGGCGAAGTACGACATCCCGCGCGCGCTGCCCGAGGCGCTGCTCGAGGGCTTCGAGTGGGACGCCGCCGGCCGCCGCTACGAGACGCTCGCCGACCTCAACGCCTACGCGGCGCGCGTGGCCGGCACGGTCGGCGCGATGATGGCGCTCGTGATGGGCGCGCGCGGCGCCGACCAGCTCGCGCGCGCCTGCGACCTCGGGGTCGCGATGCAGCTCTCCAACATCGCGCGCGACGTCGGCGAGGACGCGCGCGCCGGCCGGTGCTACCTGCCGCTCGCGTGGCTGCGCGAGGCGGGTATCGATCCGGACGCGTGGCTCGCGCGGCCGGCGTTCACCGCGGCGCTCGGCGGGGTGGTCGAGCGGCTGCTCGCCGCCGCCGACGAGCTGTACGAGCGCGCTGGCGTCGGCGTGGCGAGCCTGCCGGCCGACTGCCGGCCGGGCATCAACGCGGCGCGCGTCCTCTACGCCGAGATCGGGCGCGAGGTCGAGCGGCGCGGCTTCGACTCGGTCGCGCGGCGGGCGGTAGTGCCGGGCGCGCGCAAGGCCCGCCTCCTCGTCCGCGCGATCGCGGCGAGCGCGGGCGGCGCGCGGCACGCGCCGGCGCCGCCGCTGCCCGAGACCCGGTTCCTCGTCGAAGCCGCCGCGTCGCCGGCGCACGCGGCCGGTCCGGCGGCGATCGCGTGGTGGAACCTCTACGATAGGATCGTGTGGGTGATCGATCTCTTCGAGCGACTCGAGCGGCGCGAGCGCGCGCTGCTGTACAGGAGGCTGAGATGAGAAATATCGCGGGACTGGTGCTCTTCGGATTCGGGTTCTGGCTGGCGTGGTCGGCGTTCGCGCAGCGGCAGCGGGTGATCGCGGGGCGCGCCGCGGGCACGCTGGCGCGCGCGGGCGAGGCGGCGGGCAACGAGCAGCTCTCGCTGATGGGCGAGATCATGCGGCCGATCATCCTTTTCGCCTTGTGCTACCTCGCGGCGAAATCGGTGTTCGCGTACGTCGTGCTCGAGGCCGACCGCTGGGTGTCGTACTTCGACATGGCGGGCTATCTTTTCCTGCTTGCAGCGTACGGCGGCTGGGTGGTGATCCGGACGAAGTACCGCGAGCAGTCGGTCGCGGCGCCGCTGGCGGCGATGGATCCCCGGCCCGAGCCGGTCGCCGGCGTGGCGCGGGTCGCCCCCGTGCGCGTGCCCGAAACCGTCGGCTGACGAGGTCCTGCGGTGGAGCTCGGGCTCATCGAGCTGCTCCTCGTCCTCGGGTTCGCACTCGGCTTCGGCGCGTGGGAGCTCGCGTCGCTGCGGCGCGAGAAGCGGCGTGCGGCGGAGACCGAGCGCGCGGCGGCCCCGCGCGAGTAGCGTGCTCGACCTCCTGACCCGCTACTGGTGGCTGCTGATGGATCTCGCGATCCTGGGGCTCCTCGGCTGGCAGCTCGTCGCGCTCCGGCGCGACAAGCGCCGCGCGTCTCCGCCGGGCGACGCGCCGTGAGGTTAAGCACTATGTCGAAAACATCTAGACGTTCCAAGATCGCGATCCCGACTCAAGCGGAGGATCGAAGGATCCGGGCGGCCGCAAAGGCAGATCCCGACGCGCAGCCGCTCTCCTTGAAGCAGCTGAAATCGATGGTTCCGCTTCGTGCGCTCCGAGGCAGGCCAAAGTCGGAGAGCTCGAAGTTGCTCCTATCGGTCCGGTACAGCCGAGACGTCGTGGAGTACTTCAAGTCCACGGGGGCTGGTTGGCAGTCGCGCATGGATAGCGTTCTCCGTGCTTACGTCACCCGCCGATCGCGCGGGACGTAGGAATGACGCCGAACCAGCCCGTCCACCGGACCCGTTCCGGCGGGCTTCGCCCGCCTACATGGGCCGGAGATGGGCGACGTTAACGCCGCGCCCGCGGCGTCCGGAACGGCAGCAGCGCCTGCACCCAGCGCGACCGGAAGCGATCGAGCGAGAGGCTCTCGTGCACCGCGGTGACCGGCTCGCCGGCGAGCTGCGCGGCGACGAGCGAGCGCGCGTAGAACGGCGTGTCCTCGAGCGTGCGCACGACCGTGGCGCGGCTGCCGGGGTCGGTGCGGGTCGCACGCGCCACGCGCCAGCCGGTGGCGGGCAGCGCCGCGACCGGAGGCGAGTCGATCGCGCGGGTCTCGCCGCCGGCGTCGAACCCGAGCGCGAGCGAGTGCCGCCCGCCGTCGCGCCGCAGGACGTCGTAGAGCACCGCGGTTCCCGCCCGCGTCGCCGCGCGCGACCAGCTCCAGCTCGCGAAGGAGTCCTCGAGCGGCTCGTCGCCCGCGTTCGCGTCGAGGTAACCCGGCCCGCTCCAGCGGAGCGCCGGCCGCTCGAGCGCGACCTCGACGTGCGCGCACGGCGCGATCGGCAGCCAGCGGTGATGCCCCGCCGCATCGAGCGCGTACGCGCCGCCGGCGAGCGCGGCCGGGTGCACGCGCACGACGCCGCGGATGCGCGCGGGGAGCGGCGCGGTCACCTCGTCGATGCGGACGGCGAGCGTGTCGCCGTCCCACTCGAGCGCGCTCGGGCCGATCGCGAGCGTCGCCGCGCTGCGGGCGAGGCTCGCGCGCGGCCGCTCCGTGAGCGCCCAGCGCTTGTCCCCCCGACCGTAGAGCGCGACGTTGAGCGCACAGTGGTTCTCGGGATCCGCGTCGCCGCGCCGCCGCGCGCGGGCGTAGTAGGGCGAGAACACGCTGCCGACGAACGCGATCAGCGTGAGCCCCTGCTGCCCATCGTCGCTCAGCGCATCGACGTACCACCAGGCATAGCCGCCGCGCTCGACCGGCCGATCGAACCGCGGTCCGCGATCACGCTCGCCGCCGCCGCCCGGCCCGAGAGCGCCGCCATCGGCACCCCCGGCCCCGGGTGCGTGCTCCCGCCCGCGAGGTAGAGCCCGGGAATCTTCGTCCGCGCCCGCGGCCGGCCGAACGACGCCGTCCAGCCGTGCGACGCCCGGCCGTACAGCGCCCCGCCCGTCCCCGGGAAGAGGCGCGCGAAGTCCGCCGGCGTCGTCGCCACCGTGCGCGCCGGGTCCCGCGCGACCCGCAGGCCGCAGCGCGCCAGGCGCGCGAATGTCCGTTCCTCGCATTGGCGTACCTCCGGAGCGTCGAAAGGATGGGCGTCGCCGGTCGGCGGCGCGTTGACGAGGCAGAGCAGGCGCTCGGCGTCGCCGCCCGCGCCGCCGCCCGCATCGTCGCGATCCTGGGCGCAGACGTAGACCGTCGGATCCGCGGGCAGCCGCCCGCGCCGCAGGATGTCGTCGAACTCCGCCGCGTAGTCGGCGGAGAAGAACACGGTGTGCCGCGCGAGCGGGAAGCCGCCGGTCGGGGCGACGAGCGACCAGGTGAGCGCCGAGAGCGAGCGTGCGGCCTCCGCGAGCGGCGCGACCGCCGGCGCTGCCGCCTGCCCGAGGAGCCCGCCGGCGACGGCGGCCGGATCGGCGTTGACCACCACCGCGCCGGCGTCGAGATGCTCACCGCTCGCGAGCCGCACGCCGGCCGCGCGGCCGCCGCGCACGACGATCTCCGCCACGTCGGCGCCGTAGCGGAACGCCGCCCCGCGCGCCGCGGCGAGCCGCGCGAGCGCGACCGCGACGCGGTGCATGCCGCCCTCGACGAGCCACACGCCGTCCTGCTCGACGTGCGCGACCAGCATCAGGGTCGCCGGCGCGAGGAACGGCGAGGAGCCGCAGTAGGTCGCGTAGCGCCCGAAGAGCTGGCGCAGCCGCGGGTCGTGGAAGTGCTCGCCGAGCGCGCGCCACAGCGTGTCGAACGGCGAGATCCGCCACAGGTCGGCGAGCCCGCGCACGCCGGCGCCGAGCACGAGCGACTGCGGGCTCGGCCGGGCGGAGCGGATGAACGGCCCCTCGAGCGTGCGGTAGATGCGCCGCGCGCGCTCGGTGAACTCGCGGAACCGGCGCGCTTCCGCCGGCCCGGCGAAGGCGGCGATCGCCTCGGCCGAGCGCCCGACGTCGGCGTAGAGGTCGAGCCGCTCGCGCTCGCTCCAGGCGTGGCGGGCGAGGACCTCCGCGCGGCGCAGGGCGAGGTGGTCTTTGAGGTCCGCCCCGGCGTCGGCGAACAGCTCGTCGAAGACCCACTTCATGGTGAAGACGGTCGGGCCGGCGTCGATCCGGGCCTCGCCGACCGCGACCTCGCGCATCTTCCCGCCGGGCGCGGCGGCGCGCTCGAGGACGAGCACGTCGAGCCCCCGCGCGGCGAGGTCGAGGGCGGCCGCGAGCCCCCCGACCCCCGCCCCGATCACGATGACCCGGTCGGCTTCCACTTTGCCGCTTGACTGGACGCGGTGAGGTGTCTAGATTACATGACATACATGGGTGACAAGTAACCGATACAGCGTCCCGGCGGAGGCACACACTATGGATGCGACGTCCCGGATCGAGCAGGCGCTCGCGGCGGCCATCACCCGGGCGGAGGCGCTGGGCTCCCCGCCCGGCCTCGCCGGGGCCATCCGGCACGCGGTCTTTCCGGGCGGCCAGCGGATCCGTCCGCGCCTGTGCCTCGCCGTCGCTCACGCCTGCGGCGGGGACGACCTGGCGCTCGTCGACGCCGCCGCCGTCTCGATCGAGTTGCTGCACTGCGCTTCGCTCGTGCACGATGATCTTCCGTGCTTCGACAACGCCGCCACCCGGCGCGGCCAACCGTCGGTGCACGCGGCCTTCGGCGATCGGCTCGCGGTGCTCGCCGGCGACGCGCTGATCGTGCTCGCGTTCGAGACCCTCGCGCGCGCTTCGGCCGTCGCGCCGGAGCGGCTCCCCGCGCTCGTGCTCACCGTCGCCCGCGCGGTCGGGATGCCCGCCGGCATCGTCGCCGGCCAGGCGTGGGAGTGCGAGGCGCGCGTGCCGCTCGCGGACTACCAGCGCGCGAAGACCGGCGCTCTCTTCGCCGGCGCGACCATGGCCGGCGCGGCCGCGGCCGGTGCCGACCCGGCGCCGTGGCGCTCGCTCGGCGAGCGGCTCGGCGAGGCCTACCAGGTCGCCGACGATCTGCGCGACGTGGTCGGCGATCCGGAGGAGCTCGGCAAGCCCGTCGGCCAGGATGCCGCGCTCGGCCGCCCGAGCGCGGCGCAGGAGCTCGGCATCCCCGGTTCGATCCGCCGGCTCGAGGTGCTCGTTGCCGGCGCGATCGAGGCGATCCCGCCGTGTCCCGGCGTCGCCGAGCTGCGCGGGCTGATCCTCGCCGAGGCGCGGCGGTTCCTGCCGAAGGAGCTCGCGCGCCGCGCTGCCTGACGGGTGACGGGCGGCGCATGACGCCGGTGGCGCCGCCGCCGTCGCTCCTCGAGCGCTGGTTCGGCGCCCGCGACCGCCTGCTCGCGAGCCCGCGCTTCCAGCGCTGGGCGGCCGCGTTCCCTCTCACCCGGCCGGTCGCGCAGGCGCGCGCCCGCGCGCTCTTCGACCTCTGCGCCGGGTTCGTCTACTCGCAGATCCTGCTCGCGTGCGTGCGGCTGCGGGTGTGCGACATCCTGTTCGAGGGCCCGCAGCCGCTCGATGCGCTCGCCGCGCGGCTCGCGCTCAGCGAGGCGGCGGCGGCGCGGCTCCTCGACGCCGCGGTGGCGCTCCGCCTCGCCGCGCGCCGCCGCGACGGCCGCTACGCGATCGGCGACCTCGGTGCCGCGCTCGTCGGCAATCCCGGCATCGCCGCGATGGTCGAGCACCACGCGCTCGTCTACGCCGATCTCCGCGACCCGGTCGCGCTGCTGCGCGGCACCCAGGGCGAGACCGGGCTCGCGCGCTACTGGCCGTACGCCGCGGGCGGCGAGCCGGCCGCGCTCGGCGCCGAGCGCGTGGCCGACTACACCGCGCTCATGTCGGCGTCGCAGGCGCTCGTGGTGGGCGAGGTGCTCGACGCCTATCCCCTCGATCGGCACCGGTGTCTCCTCGACGTGGGCGGCGGCGACGGCACCTTTCTCGTGGCTGCGGCGGCGCGTGCGCCGCGGCTCCGGCTGCTGCTGTTCGACCTGCCCGCAGTCGCGGCGCGGGCGCGCGCCCGGTTCGCCGCCGCCGGACTCGCCGATCGCGCGAGCGCTGCCGGCGGCGATTTCCACGCCGATCCGCTGCCCGCCGGCGCGGACATCGCCTCGCTGGTGCGAGTTCTGCACGACCACGACGACGAGCGCGCGCTCGGGATCCTGCATGCGATCCGGCGCGCCCTGCCGCCGGGGGGTGTGCTGCTCCTCGCCGAGCCGATGGCGGGGGCGCCCGGGGCCGGGCGGGTGGGCGACGCCTACTTCGGCTTCTACCTCCTCGCGATGGGACGGGGCCGCCCGCGCACGGCGGCCGAGTACCGGGAATTGCTGCGGCGCACCGGCTTCGGCGAGAGCCGGCTCGTGGCTACGCGGCAGCCCCTGCAAACCTGCTTGATCGTTGCCACCGTTAATCCGGCTTGACACAACAGAACGTCAGCGTAGACTGACATTCCAGAATGGTGCGAGCCATGGACACCTTGGCAGTCGTGCTCGAGCAGCCGGAGCGTCTGGTGTTGAGCCGCCTCGACCTCGCGCCGCCCGGCGACGACGACGTGGTGGTGGACATCGAGTGGAGCGGCATCAGCACCGGCACCGAGCGCCTGCTCTGGTCGGGCCGCATGCCGCCGTTTCCCGGCATGGGCTATCCGCTCGTTCCCGGCTACGAATCGGTCGGCCGCATCACCGCGGCCGGCGCGCGCGCCGGCGCGCGGATCGGCGATCGGGTGTTCGTGCCGGGCGCGCGGTGCTTCGGCGCCGTGCGCGGGCTCTTCGGCGGTGCCGCCTCGCGCGTGGTGGTGCCCGGCGCGCGCGCAGTCGCGATCGACGAGCGCCTGGGCGAACAGGGCGTGCTGCTCGCGCTCGCCGCCACCGCGTATCACGCGACCGCCGGCGCCGATGCGCGCCAGCCCGATCTCGTCGTCGGCCACGGCGTGCTCGGGCGCCTGCTCGCGCGGCTCGCGGTGATTGCAGGCGTCGAGCCGCCAGTGGTGTGGGAGCGCAACCCGGACCGTGCGCGCGGTGCCGAGGGCTACAAGGTCGTGCATCCCGACGACGATTCGCGCCGCGACTACCGCGCGATCTACGACGCGAGCGGCGATGCGTCGCTCCTCGATGCGCTGATCGCGCGCCTCGGCCCGGGCGGCGAGATCGTGCTCGCCGGCTTCTACAGCGAGCCGGTGTCGTTCGCGTTCCCGCCGGCGTTCATGCGCGAGGCGCGGCTGCGCATCGCGGCCGAGTGGCGCGAGCCCGACCTCGTCGCGGTGAAGGCCCTCGCCGAAAGCGGCCGGCTCTCGCTCGACGGCCTGATCACCCACCGCGAGGCGGCGGCGCGCGCCGACGGCGCGTATCGCACCGCCTTCGGCGATCCGGCGTGTCTGAAGATGATCCTCGACTGGAGAGACGCCTCATGACCACCACGGCGGTGCCGGTGAACAGGATGACCGCGCGGCTGCGCGCGGAAGCGGCGGTCGAGCCCGATCCGGTGTCGACCGCGCCCGCCACCAAGACCACCCAGATCATCGCGATCTACGGCAAGGGCGGGATCGGCAAGAGCTTCACCCTCGCCAACCTCTCCTACATGATGGCGCAGCAGGGGAAGAAGGTGCTGCTCATCGGCTGCGACCCGAAGAGCGACACCACCGCGCTCCTCTTCGGCGGGCGGAGCTGCCCGACGATCATCGAGACCTCGTCGAAGAAGAAGCTCGCCGGCGAGGCGGTCGCGATCGGCGACGTGTGCTTCAAGCGCGACGGCGTGTTCGCGATGGAGCTCGGCGGGCCCGAGGTCGGCCGCGGCTGCGGCGGGCGCGGGATCATCCACGGCTTCGAGACGCTCGAGAAGCTCGGCTTCCACGACTGGGGCTTCGACTACGTTCTCCTCGACTTCCTCGGCGACGTGGTGTGCGGCGGCTTCGGTCTGCCGATCGCGCGCGACATGTGCCAGAAGGTGATCGTCGTCGGCTCGAACGACCTGCAGTCGCTCTACGTCGCGAACAACGTCTGCTCGGCGGTCGAGTACTTCCGCAAGCTCGGCGGCAACGTCGGCGTCGCCGGGATGGCGATCAACAAGGACGACGGCTCGGGCGAGGCACAGGCGTTCGCCGAGCAGGTCGGGATCCCGGTGCTCGCGGCGATCCCGGCGCACGACGACATCCGTCGCAAGAGCGCCAACTACGAAATCATCGGCCGCCCGGGCACGCAGTGGGCGCCGCTCTTCGAGACGCTCGCGCGGAACGTCGCCGAGGCGCCGCCGGTGCGACCGAAGCCGCTGACGCAGGACGGGCTGCTCGGGCTCTTCAAGGGCGACGTCGTCGGCCGCAACGTCGTGCTCGATCCGGCGACGACGTTCGACATGATCGGGCGGAACGACGTCGCGAAGCCCACGCTGGAGGTCGTCTACGACGCCGCCTGAGATGTCCACGAGCCAGGCTACCGCGATCGCGAATCCCGCCGCCCTGCAGGGCGACGGGCTCGGTTGCCATTCCGGCAAGGCGGCGCTCGAGTCGGCGGCGCGCGCGGCGGGGAAGAGCGAGGCGCTCGACCGCTACGCGGCGGACTATCCGAAAGGCCCGCACGACCAGCCGCAGTCGATGTGCCCGGCGTTCGGGTCTTTGCGCGTGGGCCTGCGCATGCGCCGTACCGCCACCGTGCTCAGCGGCTCCGCGTGCTGCGTCTACGGACTGACGTTCACCTCGCACTTCTACGGCGCGCGCCGCACCGTCGGCTACGTGCCGTTCAACTCCGAGACGCTCGTCACCGGCAAGCTCTTCGAGGACATCCGGGAGGCGGTCTACAAGCTCGCCGATCCGAAGGACTACGACGCGATCGTGGTCACCAACCTCTGCGTCCCGACCGCGAGCGGGGTGCCGCTGCAGCTCCTGCCGAAGGAGATCAACGGCGTGCGCATCATCGGCATCGACGTGCCGGGGTTCGGCGTGCCGACCCACGCCGAGGCGAAGGACGTCCTCGCCGGCGCGATGCTCAAGTACGCGCGGACCGAGGCGGAGCAGGGGCCGGTGCAGGCGCCGCGCAGCGGGCGCGGCGAGCGCCCGACGGTGACGCTCGTCGGCGAGATGTTCCCCGCCGACCCGGTGTCGATCGGCATGCTGCTCGACCCGCTCGGCCTCGCCGCCGGCCCGGTCGTGCCGACGCGCGAGTGGCGCGAGCTGTACGCGGCGCTCGACGGCGCGCTGGTCGCCGCGATCCACCCGTTCTACACCGCGAGCTTCCGCGAGTTCGAGGCCGCCGGGCGGCCGATCGTCGGCTCGGCGCCGGTCGGCTATGAAGGCACCGCGGCCTGGCTCGAGGCGATCGGCCGGGCGGCGAACGTCGGGCGCGACGCGATCGACGCGGCGAAGCAGAAGTGCCTCCCCGCGATCAAGGGCGCGCTCGAGCGCGTGCCGGTGCGCGGCCGGATCACGATGAGCGGCTACGAGGGCTCGGAGCTCCTGGTCGCGCGGCTCCTCGTCGAGAGCGGGGCGGACGTGCGCTACGTCGGCACCGCCTGCCCGCGCACGAAGTGGAGCGATCCCGACCGCGAGTGGCTCGAGTCGCAGGGCGCCCGTGTTCAGTACCGCGCTTCGCTCGAGCAGGACCTCGCCGCGCTGCGCGAGTTCGAACCCGACCTCGCCATCGGCACGACCCCGGTCGTGCAGGCGGCGAAGGAGGCGACGATCCCGGCGCTGTACTTCACCAACCTCATCTCGGCGCGGCCGCTGATGGGGCCGGCCGGCGCGGGCTCGCTCGCGACGGTGGTGAACGCGGCGCTCGGCAACAAGGCCCGGTTCGAGACGATGCGCGCGTTCTTCGAGGGCGTCGGCGCGGGCGACACGGCCGGCGTGTGGGAAGGCCTGCCCAGGGCCCGTCCCGAGTTCCGCGAGCAGTACCTGCGGCGGATCGAGAAAGTGGCGAAGCAGCGCAAGGCCGAGGAGATGGGCTGATGCTCGTCCTCGACCACGACCGCGCGGGCGGCTACTGGGGCGCGGTGTACGTCTTCACCGCGATCAAGGGCCTGCAGGTGCTGATCGACGGCCCGGTCGGCTGCGAGAACCTGCCGGTCACCTCGGTGCTGCACTACACCGACGCGCTGCCGCCGCACGAGCTGCCGATCGTCGTCACCGGGCTCGCCGAGGAGCAGCTCGGCCGCGAAGGCACCGAAGGGGCGATGAAGCGCGCGCACGCGACGCTCGACCGCGCGCTCCCGGCGGTGGTCGTGACCGGGTCGATCGCCGAGATGATCGGCGGCGGCGTGACCCCCGAAGGCACCAACATCCAGCGCTTCCTGCCGCGCACGATCGACGAGGACCAGTGGCAGAGCGCGAACCGCGCGATGTACTGGCTGTGGACCGAGTACGGCGTGAAGAAGGTGCCGGCGCGGAAGGCCCGCGCGAGCGGCGCGAAGCCGCGCGTCAACATCCTCGGGCCGATCTACGGCTGCTTCAACACCTGGTCCGACCTCGCCGAGATCCGCCGCCTGGTCGAAGGCATCGGCGCCGAGGTGAACATGGTCTTCCCGCTCGGCAGCCACCTCGCCGACGTGCCGAAGCTGATCGACGCCGACGTGAACGTGGTGATGTACCGCGAGTGGGGCCGGATGCTCGCCGAGGCGCTCGACCGGCCCTACCTCCAGGCGCCGATCGGCCTGCACAGCACGACCGCGTTCCTGCGCTCGCTCGGCGAGCTCGCCGGCCTCGACCCCGAGCCGTTCATCGAGCGCGAGAAGCACACCACGATCAAGCCGATCTGGGACCTGTGGCGCTCGGTCACGCAGGACTTCTTCGGCACCGCGAGCTTCGCGGTGGTCGCGACCGAGACCTACGCGCGGGGCCTGCGGCACTTCCTCGAGGACGAGATGGGGCTGCCCTGCACCTTCGCGGTGTCGCGCAAGGCCGGCGTGAAGCCCGACAACGACGCGGTGCGCAGGCTCGTGCGCGAGAAGACGCCGCTCGTGATGTTCGGGAGCTACAACGAGCGGATGTACCTCGCCGAGTGCGGCGCCCGCGCGAGCTACATCCCGGCCTCGTTCCCCGGCGCGATCATCCGCCGCGCGACCGGCACGCCGTTCATGGGCTACGCCGGCGCGACCTACGTCGTGCAGGAGCTCTGCAACGCGCTCTTCGACGCGCTCTTCCACATCCTGCCGCTGGGCACCGAGCTCGACAAGGTCGAGGCGACCCCGGCGCGCTTCCAGCGCGAGCTCGCGTGGGAAGAGGAGGCGCGGACCGCGCTCGACGAGCTGGTCGAGGCGCAGCCGGTCCTCGTGCGGATCTCGGCCGCGAAGCGGCTGCGCGACCGCGCCGAGCGCGCCGCGCGCACCGCCGGCGAGGCGCGGGTGAGCGCCGAGCGCGTGCGCGGCGCGGCGCTGGAGCGCGCCGCATGAGCGGATGCAACGGAATCTCGGGTTTCCGTCCGGCGGCCGCCGGGCGGGAAGTTCGCCGCGGCGGCTCGGTTGCCGCGGCGGTTCCCTGCCGCGCGGGATCTCGCGCGGTAACGGCCGCAAGGCCAAATTGGAGGTGCACCTATGGCAGACGGTAAGGGTGGCTCGCTATCGGGCCTGTCGGACAGTGAAGCGAGGGAGTTCCATGGGATCTTCGTGACCAGCTTCATCGTGTTCACGGTGATCGCCATCATCGCGCACATCCTGGCGTGGAACTGGCGGCCGTGGCTCCCGGGCTCCGAGGGCTACCGGTCGATGCTCGACGGGGTGAAGGCCGCGGTGAACAGCGTTCTTCCGTACATCAGCTGAGGGAGGCGGAACATGTGGCGACTCTGGTTGCTCTTCGATCCGCGCCGTACGCTGATCGCGCTCTTCACGTTCCTGTTCGCGCTCGCGCTCCTGATCCACTTCATCCTGCTCTCGACCGACCGCTTCAACTGGCTGGAAGGCCGGAAGGCGATGCCGAAGAAGGCGGAAGTGACCCAGCCGGCAACGGTGGCGACCACGCAAGGCGTGCCGCCGCAGGTGCAGGCGCAGGTGAAAGCGGCGAACTGACGTTCGCACTGCATGACTCGCGTGCCGGGTCCGGGCGCACGCGCCCGGACCCGTACGCGGCCTAAGAATCTGGCCCGCGGGCGGGCGCCGGCAGGTGCGCATCCGCGGCGAAGGAGCCGACGATGGCCATGCTCAGCTTTGAACGCAAGTACCGCGTACGCGGCGGTACGCTGATCGGCGGGGATCTCTTCGACTTCTGGGTCGGGCCGTTCTACTGCGGCTTCTTCGGGGTCACGACGATCTTCTTCGCGGTGCTCGGCACCGCGCTCATCGTCTACGGTGCGGCGATCGGCCCGACCTGGAACCTGTGGCAGATCAGCATCGCGCCGCCCGACCTCAGCTACGGCCTCGGGCTCGCGCCGCTCAAGGAGGGCGGCCTGTGGCAGCTCATCACGATCTGCGCCATCGGCGCGTTCGTGTCGTGGGCGATCCGCGAGGTCGAGATCTGCCGCAAGCTCGGCATGGGCTACCACGTGCCGTTCGCGTTCGCGTTCGCGATCCTCGCGTACGTCACGCTGGTGGTGTTCCGGCCGTTGCTGCTCGGCGCGTGGGGCCACGGGTTCCCGTACGGGATCATCAGCCACCTCGACTGGGTGTCGAACGTCGGCTACCAGTACCTGCACTTCCACTACAACCCGGCGCACATGATCGCGGTGAGCTTCTTCTTCACCACCGCGCTCGCGCTGTCGCTGCACGGCGGCCTGATCCTGTCGGCGGTCAATCCGAAGAAGGGCGAGCCGGTGAAGGCGCCGGAGCACGAGAACACCTACTTCCGGGATTCCATCGGCTATTCCATCGGCACGCTCGGCATCCACCGGCTCGGGCTCTTCCTCGCGATCTCGGCCGCGTTCTGGAGCGCGGTGTGCATCGTGATCAGCGGCCCGTTCTGGACGCGCGGCTGGCCCGAGTGGTGGGGCTGGTGGCTCGACCTGCCGATCTGGCGCTAGGGGAGGCGATCCATGGCTCACTATCAGAACATCTTCACCGCGGTGCAGGTGCGCGGGCACGCCGAGCAGGGCGTCGCGCTCGAGCCCGGCAGCTGGTCCCGCGACGGAACGCCCTGGTTCTCGTACTGGCTAGGGAAGATCGGCGACGCGCAGATCGGCCCGATCTATCTCGGCTTCACCGGGGTCGCCTCGCTCCTCTGCGGCTTCATCGCGATCGAGATCATCGGGCTCAACATGTTCGCGTCGGTGAACTGGGATCCGGTGCAGTTCGTCCGGCAGCTCCCCTGGCTCGCGCTCGAGCCGCCGGGTCCCGAGTGGGGCCTCACCGTCTTCGTGCCGCTGAACGAAGGCGGCTGGTGGCAGATGGCCGGCTTCTTCCTCACCACGTCGATCGTGCTGTGGTGGGTGAGGATGTACCGGCGCGCCCGCGCGCTGCGCATGGGCACCCACGTCGCCTGGGCGTTCGCTTCGGCGATCTTCCTCTACTTCACGCTCGGCTGGCTGCGGCCGCTCCTGATGGGCAGCTGGAGCGAGGCGGTGCCGTTCGGCATCTTCCCGCACCTCGACTGGACCGCGGCGTTCTCGATCCGCTACGGTAATCTCTTCTACAACCCGTTCCACATGCTGTCGATCGCGTTCCTGTACGGCAGCGCGCTCCTCTTCGCGATGCACGGCGGGACGATCCTCGCGGTGAGCCGCTTCGGCGGCGAGCGCGAGCTCGAGCAGGTGACCGACCGCGGCACCGCGTCGGAACGCGCCGCGCTCTTCTGGCGCTGGACGATGGGCTTCAACGCCTCGATGGAATCGATCCACCGCTGGGCGTGGTGGTTCGCGGTCCTGGTGACGCTGACCGGCGGCATCGGCATCCTGCTTACCGGGACGGTGGTCGACAACTGGTATCTCTGGGCGGTGAAGCACGGGGTCGCGCCCAGCTATCCCGAGGTGTTCCCGGCGGTGGCGGACCCGGCCACGACAGGAGGCGCGAAATGAAGCTCGGAGTCTCCATCTCGGCACTGATCGTCCTCTTCCTCACGCTCGCGATGCTGTTCCGGGCCGGCTGGGAGCGCCCGCCGATGCAGAGCGAGCAGCTCGGCTACCGCGGGCTCGGCATGGTCGAGACCGACAACCCGCGCACCGCGGCCGCGCGGGCGGCGCTGAACGCCGTGCCCGCGGCGACGCCCGCGGTGCCGGCGGGAAGCCCGCCGGCGACGAGCGTCTACAAGAACGTGCAGGTGCTGAACGACCTCGGCGTGGGCGAGTTCACGCGGCTGATGGTGGCGATCACCGCCTGGGTGTCGCCGCAGGAGGGCTGCAACTACTGCCACAACCCGAGCGACCTCGCGGCCGACGTCCCCAACAAGGTGGTCGCGCGGCGGATGATCGAGATGACGCGCCACATCAACTCCGGCTGGAAGAACCACGTTGCCGACACCGGGGTGACCTGCTACACCTGCCATCGCGGTCAGCCGGTCCCGGCGTACGTCTGGACCACCGATCCCGGGCAGCCGCACGGCAGCCGGTTCGCGGGCAACCGCGCCGGACAGAACGCCCCGGCGGTCTCGGTCGGGCTGACCTCCCTGCCGATGGACCCGTTCGCGCCGTTCCTCACCAAGGGCGGCGGCGAGATCCGCGTGCAGTCGGCGGCGGCGCTGCCGGCCGGCCGCGGCGCCGGCACCTCGATCCAGCAGACCGAGGCGACCTACGGGCTGATGATGCACATCTCGCAGTCGCTCGGCGCGAACTGCACCTTCTGCCACAACACGCGGTCGTTCTTCGACTGGGACTCGAGCACGCCGCAGCGGGCAACCGCGTGGCACGGCATCCGGATGGTGCGCGAACTGAACGGCGCCTACCTCGAGCCGCTCGCGAAGGCGTTCGTTCCGGGGCGGCTCGGCCCGCTCGGGGACGCGCCGAAGCTCAATTGCGGCACCTGCCACCAGGGCGAGCACAAGCCGCTGCTCGGCGCGAACATGCTCAAGGACTATCCCGAGCTCGCGGCGAAGGGCAAGGTGGCCGCGGTTGCGCCACCGACGCCGGAGCCGGTGCTGGTCGGCGAGACGGTGATCATCTTCTTCCCCGTCGCCTCGTCCGCGCTGCACGACGCCGCCCCGAGGGTGCTCGAGGTGCTCGTCGTCAAGCTGAAGGCGAATCCGAAGGCAAGAGCGACGATCTCGGGCTATCACTCGGCCACCGGCGACGCGGCGCAGAACGCCGAGCTCGCGAAGAACCGGGCGATGACCGTGCAGGGCGCGCTCAAGGCCGCCGGCATCGACGAGAAACGGGTGGTGCTCGAGAAGCCGGCCGCCGTGCAGGCGAACGTCGTCGGTGAGGATCCGACGTCGCGCCGGGTCGAGGTGAAAGTGCAATAGGGAACAGGGAGGAGGGGCGAACGCCCGCGCGGGCGGTACCCCCGCGCGGGCGTGGCCCGGCCCGGCGCCGGCGGCGCCCGCTGTTCGCTACCCGCGCTCGGCTGCGGCGGCGATGATGCGCGCGCCGTGATCGATCAGGAACTGGCGGAACGCGGCCGCCACCGGCGCAAGCCGTTTCGCCCCGAGGTGGATCACGAACCACTGCCGGACGACCGGCAGCCCGGCGACGTCGAGCACGACCAGGCGGCGCGTGCGCAGCTCGAGCGCCATCGTGTGCGCGGACAGGAACGCGATCCCCATCCCGGCGATCACCGCCTGCTTGATCGTCTCGTTGCTCGGCACCTCCATGCCGGCGCGGTAGTCGACGCCGCGGTCGCGGAAGAGGCGCTCCATCGCGGCGCGGGTGCCGGAGCCCCGCTCGCGGATGAGAAACGTTTCCTCGGCGAGCCGCCGCAGCGGGATGCGCCGGCGCGCGGCGAGCGGATGGCCGGGCGCGGCGGCGACGACGAGCGGGTTGGCGGCGAACGGCTCGGCCACGGTGTCGAGCTCGCGCGGCGGGCGGCCCATGATCACGAGGTCGGCGTCGTTGGCGGCGAGGCTCGCGATCATCTCCTCGCGGTTGCCGACGCGGAAGCGCACGGTCACGTCCGGATGGCCACGCTGGAACGCGGCGAGGAGCGCCGGCGCAAAGTACTTCGCGGTGCTCACCGCGGCGAGGCGGAGCTGGCCGCGCTTCAGGCCGCGCAGCGCTTCGAGCCGTTCCCCGGCCCGGCGGAGCTGCTCGTCGATCCCGGTCGCGCACGCGGCGAGCTCGGTGCCGGCCTCGGTGAGGTGGATCGCGCGCCCCACGCGCTCGAAGAGCGGCGCGCCGCAGCTCGCCTCCAGCGCCTTCACCTGCATCGACACCGCCGGCTGGGTGAGGTGCAGCTCCTTCGCCGCGGCGGTGAAGCTGAGATTCCGCGCCACCGCGCCGAACACCCGGAGCTGGCGCAATGTTGCGTTGCGGAGAGACGCCGAAATATCAGTCATTCCTTATGGAATTCCAAAGAATATTTGACTGGTCTCTATGGTAGCAGCGGCCTAAGCTGGCGGCCTCTCGAGGCTTGAAGGAGGCGGCGATGGGCGAACCGGGCGTTGGGGCGATCAGGGAAGCGAAGAAGCGCTACGCCGCGGGCGTGCTCAAGTACGCCCAGATGGGCTACTGGGACGGCGACTACGTCCCGAAGGACACCGACGTCCTCGCGCTCTTCCGCATCACGCCGCAGGAGGGCGTCGACGCGATCGAAGCCGCCGCGGCGGTCGCGGGCGAGTCGTCGACCGCGACCTGGACGGTGGTGTGGACCGACCGGCTGACCGCCGCCGACCTGTACCGCGCCAAGGCCTACCGCGTCGACCCGGTGCCCAACACCGGACCGGGGACGACGACCCCGCAGCAGTACTTCGCCTACATCGCCTACGACATCGATCTCTTCGAGCCCGGATCGATCGCAAACCTCACCGCGTCGATCATCGGCAACGTGTTCGGCTTCAAGGCGCTGAAGGCGCTGCGGCTCGAGGACATGCGCATCCCGGTGGCCTACCTGAAGACCTTTCAGGGCCCGGCGACCGGGATCGTGGTCGAGCGCGAACGCCTCGACAAGTTCGGGCGGCCGCTGCTCGGCGCGACCACCAAGCCCAAGCTCGGCCTCTCGGGCCGCAACTACGGCCGCGTGGTCTACGAGGCGCTGAAGGGCGGGCTCGACTTCGTCAAGGACGACGAGAACATCAACAGCCAGCCGTTCATGCACTGGCGCGACCGCTACCTCTACTGCATGGAAGCGGTGAACCGCGCTTCCGCCGCCACCGGCGAGGTGAAGGGCCACTACCTCAACGTCACCGCCGGCACGATGGAGGACATGTACGAGCGGGCCGAGTTCGCGAAATCGCTCGGGTCGGTCATCATCATGATCGACCTCGTGATCGGCTACACCGCGATCCAGTCGATGGCGAAGTGGGCGCGCAAGAACGACCTGATCCTGCACCTGCACCGCGCCGGCAACTCGACCTACTCGCGGCAGAAGAACCACGGCATGAACTTCCGCGTGATCTGCAAGTGGATGCGCATGGCCGGCGTCGACCACATCCACGCCGGCACGGTGGTCGGCAAGCTCGAGGGCGATCCGCTGATGATCAAGGGCTTCTACGACACGCTGCGCTCGACCGCGACGCCGGTCGACCTCGAGCACGGCCTCTTCTTCGAGCAGCCGTGGGCCTCGCTCAACAAGGTGATGCCGGTCGCCTCCGGCGGGATCCACGCCGGCCAGATGCACCAGCTCCTCCACTATCTCGGCGAGGACGTGGTGCTGCAGTTCGGCGGCGGCACGATCGGCCACCCGCTGGGCATCCAGGCCGGCGCGGTCGCGAATCGCGTCGCGCTCGAGGCGATGATCCTCGCGCGCAACGAAGGCCGCGACCTCATGCGCGAGGGCCCGCAGGTCCTCGCGGAGGCCGCACGCTGGTGCACCCCGCTCAAGGCCGCCCTCGACACCTGGGGCGACGTGAGCTTCAATTACGAGTCGACCGATACCGCGGACTTCGTTCCGACCGCGACCGCGAGCGCCTGACGCCGCGGGCGCACCTTCAGTGGAGCACCGACCATGATGACCAACCACGGCCACCGGCTCACCCAGGGGCAGTTCTCCTTCCTGCCCGACCTCACCGATGCGCAGATCCTGAAGCAGATCGAGTACGCGCTCGCGAACGAGTGGGCGGTGAACGTCGAGTACACCGACGACCCGCATCCGCGCAACACCTACTGGGAGATGCACGGCCTGCCGATGTTCGACCTCAAGGACCCGGCCGGGATCCTGATGGAGATCAACGCCTGCCGGAAGACCTTCCCCGATCACTACGTCCGGGTCACCGCGTTCGACTCGACCCGCGGCTGGGAGACGCCGCGGATGTCGTTCATCGTCAACCGCCCGGCGGAGGAGCCCGGCTTCGGGCTCGCGCGGACCGAGACCGAAGGGCGCCAGATCCGCTACCGGATCTCGTCCTACGCGACCGACCGCCCCGAGGGCGAGCGCTACCGGCGCAAGTAGGCCGCGCACCGTGCCCACCGTGGAGAGGGCGCTCGAGCCCGAAACCGCGACCGCGGCGTCGGTCGACCTCGCCGCGGTCTACCGCGACGCGCAGGTCGGCGAGGTGCTCGACCAGCTCGACCGCGAGCTGGTCGGGCTGGTGCCGGTCAAGACCCGCATCCGCGAGATCGCCGCGCTGCTGCTCATCGAGCGCGCGCGCGAGCGCGTGGGCCTCTCGACCGGGGCGCCGTCGCTCCACATGTCGTTCGCCGGCAACCCGGGCACCGGCAAGACCACCGTGGCGCTGCGCATGGCCGAGATCCTGCACCGCCTGGGCTACGTCCGGAAGGGCCACCTCGTCGCGGTGACGCGCGACGACCTCGTCGGCCAGTACATCGGCCACACTGCGCCGAAGACGAAAGAGGTCCTCAAGCGGGCAATGGGCGGGGTGCTCTTCATCGACGAGGCCTACTATCTGTACCGCCCGGAGAACGAGCGCGACTACGGCCAGGAGGCGATCGAGATCCTGCTCCAGGTGATGGAGAACCAGCGCGACGACCTCGTGGTCATTTTCGCCGGGTACAAGGACCGCATGGACCGCTTCTTCTCGTCGAACCCGGGCATGGCCTCGCGCGTGGCCCACCACATCGACTTCCCCGACTACGCCGAGGACGAGCTCTTCGCGATCGCCGGGCTGATGCTCGAACGGATGCAGTACCTCCTGAGCGACGGCGCCGCGCAGGCGCTGCGCGAGTACATCGGGCTGCGGCGGCAGCAGCCGCACTTCGCGAATGCCCGCTCGATCCGCAACGCGCTCGACCGCGCGCGCCTGCGCCAGGCGAACCGCCTGTTCGAGGGCCGCGACCGCGCGCTCTCGCGCGAGATGCTCGCGACGATCGAGGCGGGGGACATCCGCGCGAGCCGGGTCTTCGCCGGGGGGCGCGCGTGAAGCCGCGCGCCCTCATCTTCGACGTCGACGGCACGCTCGCCGACACCGAGGAGGCGCACCGGCAGGCGTTCAACGCCGCGTTCCTCGCGCACGGGCTCGGGTGGGAGTGGAGCGCGGAGGAATACGGCGAGCTCCTCGGCGTGACCGGCGGCAAGGAGCGGATCGGGAAGTACCTCGACGCGCTGCCGCTGCCGGCGGGGGACCGGGAGGCGCTGCGGCGCCTCGTGCCGCTCGTCCACCGCACCAAGACCCAGCTCTTCACCGAGTTCGTCGGGATGGGCAACGTTCCGCTCCGGCCCGGCGTCGCGCGGCTGATCGGCGAGGCGCGCGCCGCCGGCGTCCCGCTCGCGATCGCCTCGACCACGACGCCGGCCAACGTGAACGCGCTCCTCACGCACGCGCTCGGCCTGAGCGCGCCCGGCTGGTTCGGCGCGATCGCGACCGGCGACGTGGTGCCGAACAAGAAGCCGGCGCCGGACATCTACCTGCTCGCGCTCGGGACCCTGCGGCTGCCCGCGGCGGGCTGCGTCGCGATCGAGGACTCGGCGCTCGGCGTGCGCGCGGCGAAGGCGGCCGGCCTCTACACGGTCGCCGTGCCCACGTCCTGGACCGCGGCGCAGGACCTGGGCGCGGCCGACCTCGTGCTGCCGTCGCTCGGCGACCCGCGCGAGCCGCTGAACGCCGCCGCGGCCGCGCGGCTCGGCGGCGCGAAGATGCTCGGTCTCGCCGAGCTCGAACGGCTGCTCGCGGCCGCCTGACGATGCTCGCCGACCGGACGACCCTCACGCAGTTCCTGATCGAGGAGCGCCGCCGCCACCCCGAGGCGAGCGGCGAGCTGAACGCGCTCATCCTCGACGTCGCGCTCGCCTGCAAGGCGATCGCGAAGCGCGTCGCCTACGGCGCGCTCGGCGACGTGCTCGGCACGGCCGGCACGGCGAACGTGCAGGGCGAGGCGCAGGCGAAGCTCGATGTGATCGCGAACGACCTCTTCCTCCGCGCCGCCGAGTGGGACGGCGTGGTGGCGGGGATGGTGTCGGAGGAGATGGCGGAGCCGCACCCGATCCCGGAGCGCTACCCGCGCGGCAAGTATCTCCTCGTCTTCGATCCGCTCGACGGCTCGTCGAACATCGACGTGAACGTGTCGGTCGGCAGCATCTTCTCGATCCTGCGCGCGCCGAACCCGGGTGCGGACGCGCAGGTCCCGGACTTCCTCCAGCCGGGCGCCGAGCAGGTGTGCGCGGGCTACGCGATCTACGGGCCGGCGACGATGCTGGTGGTCACCGTCGGCACCGGCGTGCACGGCTTCACGCTCGAGCCGCAGCTCGGAGAGTTCATCCTCACCCACCCGGCGATCGCGATTCCGCCGTCGACGAGCGAGTTCGCGATCAACGCGTCGAACAGCCGGTTCTGGGAGCCGGCGGTGAAGCGCTACGTGGACGAGTGCCTGCAGGGCCGGACCGGCCCGCGCGGGCGCGACTTCAACATGCGCTGGGTCGCGTCGCTCGTCGCCGAGACCCACCGCATCCTGATGCGCGGCGGCGTGTTCCTGTATCCGCGCGACACGAAGGACCCGGCGAAGCCCGGGCGGCTGCGCCTGCTGTACGAGGCGAACCCGGTGTCGTTCCTCGTCGAGCAGGCGGGCGGGCGCGCGAGCACGGGTCGCCAGCGGGTCCTCGAGGTGACGCCGTCCGGGCTGCACCAGCGCATCGGCTTCATCTTCGGCTCGCGCGAGGAGGTGGAGCGGATCGCCGCGTATCACGGGGAGGAGGGCCTCGCCGACTACGACGCGCCGCTCTTCGGCGCGCGCGGGCTGTTCCGCGCGCCGGCCTGAACCCCGCCGGCCCGAGGCCCGCATGTCCGCCCGCCACCCGATCATCGCGATCACCGGCTCCTCCGGCGCCGGCACCACCTCGGTGATGCGCACCTTCGAGCAGATCTTCCGGCGCGAGGGCGTCAAGGCGGCGTTCGTCGAGGGCGACAGCTTCCACCGCTACGACCGCGCGGAGATGAAGCGGCGGATGGCCGAGGAGCTCGAGCGCGGCAACCAGCGCTTCAGCCACTTCGGGCCGGAATCGAACCTGTTCGAGGAGCTCGAGCAGCTCTTCCGCGACTACGCGGCGCACGGCGGCGGGCGCGCGCGCAAGTACCTGCACAACGACGAGGAGGCGGCGCCGTTCGGCCAGAAGCCGGGCACGTTCACGCCGTGGGAGGACCTGCCCGCGGGCACCGACCTCTTGTTCTACGAGGGGCTCCACGGCGCGGTCGCGACCGGCACGGTGGACGCCGCGCAGCACGTCGACCTCCTCATCGGCGTCGTGCCGGTGATCAACCTCGAGTGGATCCAGAAGCTCCACCGCGACCGCGCGACGCGCGGCTACTCGACCGAGGCGGTGACCGATACGATTCTCCGCCGCATGTACGACTTCGTGCACTACATCGTGCCGCAGTTCTCGCGCACCCACGTCAACTTCCAGCGCGTGCCGGTGGTCGACACCTCGAACCCGTTCATCGCGCGGCACATCCCGAGCCAGGACGAGTCGATGATGGTGATCCGCTTCCGCGACCCGCGCGGGATCGACTTTCCCTACCTGCTGTCGATGCTGAACGGGTCGTTCATGTCGCGCGCGAACACGATCGTGTGCCCCGGCGGCCGGATGGACCTCGCGATGCAGCTCATCTTCACGCCGATGGTCTGGCGGATCGTGGAGCGGCGCAAGCAGACGCTCGGGCGCTGACTGGGCGAGAATCCCGGCCGGTGCCGGGACGGGAGGGTGGGATGAAGTACCGCAAGCAGGATGCGAAGACCTACGCGCGCGAGCACCTGCGGGGAGTCTGGGCGGCGACGCTGACGCCGTTCACCGCGGATCTCCGCATCGACGAGGACGGCTGGCGCCGCAACCTCCGCCACTGGTACCGCGACCTCGGGATCGCGGGCCTCTTCGTCAACGGCAAGCAGGGCGAGTTCGCCGCGATGACCGTGGCCGAGCGCAAGCTCGCGGCCGAAATCGCGGTCGAGGAGGCGGGCGGGCGCGGCGGAGTGATGATCTCGTGCTCGGACCAGAGCCTCGACACGGTCGTGGACCTCGCTCGCCACGCGCAGTCGATCGGCGCGGACTACATCGTCGTGCACACGCCGCTCCTCTACTTCGGCGCGCACACGCCGGACACGGTCCACGAGTACTACCGCTACGTCGCGGAGCAGGCCGATATCGGCATCGCGCTCTGGAACCAGCCGCCCGACTGCGGCTACCTGCTCGAACCCGAGGTGTGCCTGCGGCTCGCCGAAATCCCGAATGTGGTCGCGATCAAGTACAGCGTGCCGCGCGAGACCTACGCGCAGCTCACGCGCATGGCGGGCGACCGGCTCATCGTCAGCACCTCGAACGAGGAGGAGTGGCTCGACAACATCGTCGAGCTCGGCTGGCAGGTGTACCTCTGCTCGACGCCGCCGTTCCTGCTGCAGAGCCCGTCCGACCGGCGGATGCACGAGTACACCGAGCTCGCGCTCAGGGGCGAGGTCGATCAGGCGCGAAAGGTACGGGACAGTCTGGCGCCCGTGCGCAAGGCGCTGCGTGGCTCGCGGCCAGCCGGCAAGGCGGCGGCGCACCAGAAGTACTGGCAGGAGCTGCTCGGGCAGGTCGGCGGCCCGGTTCGCCGGCCGCTCCTCGGGCTCACCGAGGCCGAGCGGGCGGCGACGCGGGCGGCGTTCGAGGGCTGCGGGCTGAAGACCGGGGCCGCGCGGGCGGCGGCGTAGCGCCTACGGCGCGGGCCGCGCCGCACCGCCGACCCGCGGCCCGCGCAGCCGCAGGAGCCAGCTCCACAGCGCCGCATCCGGGAGCGGCAGCACCAGGAACCAGTGCTCGAGGATCGCGAGCGCCAGGAGCGCGGTGACGAGCGCGAGCCCCACCGCCTCGAACCCCTCGGCCGCGAGCGCGCCCTGCACGAGCAGCACCGCGACGATGGTCGCGACGGTCACCGACACCGGGAAGAGCGGGTTCACCGACCGCTTCGCGATGTAGGTCCTCAAGTACCGCAGGTGCTCGGGGAAGAACTCCTCGTTCAGGTTCGGCACCCCGAGGAAGAGGTTGAGCTTCGCGCTCCAGCGCATTACCCACAGCACGACGAACGTCCATGTGCCGACCTGGTTCGCACCGCCCCAGGTGACCGCGACGATGGCCGCGGCGAACCCGATGATGGCGAGTTCGTGCCAGAGGCTCGCCTGCACGCCGAAGACGAACCGCTGCCAGCCCGACACGCCCGCCGGACAGGGCGCCGCGCGCGGGCCGGTCACGACGCCGGTGAAGTAGGTCAGCTCGACCCAGCCCCAGACGAGGAGGGCGGAGGTGAAGGAGCAGTAAGCGGCGGCGATGGTCGCCGTCCCGCTCATCGAGTGCAGCGCCCACAGCGCGGCGGCGAGCACCGCGGTCGCGAGACCCAGACTCCACGGCAGACTGCGTCGCGAGAGCCGCGCGAGGACGAGCACCACCCCGGTGGCGAACCACCAGGCGAAGAGCGCGAACAGCACCGGGTAGCCGTACTCGGCCATGCTTCCCCTACCAGGCCGGCGCGAGGCGGACGTGCTCGGGGATCGCGTTCGCTTTCGTCGGCAGCACGTACAGGCGGGCGAAGGTCGCCGCGCCGGCAAGCGCAAGGCCGACGCGCTGCAAGCCGCCGACGAGCCCTCCGCGCGCCTTCGCCGCGTCGGTCGCCGCGCCGATCCGCCGCAGCCGCTCGAGCCCGGCGCGAAAGCGCGGGTCGTCGATGTCGAGCGTCAGCGGGAAGACCTGCTTCGAGATCTCGCTCGTGATCCGGAACACGGTGTAGTCGTACTCGGTCGGGTCGAGCCCGAGCGCGGCGTGGAACTCCGGCCGGTTGTGGTCGCGCACGTACATCGTCGCGTACACCGCGAGCAGGAAGAAGCGGATCCAGAGCTTGTTGGTGCCGCCCAGCAATCGCGGATCGGCACGCATCAGCAGCGCGAACGCCTCGCCGTGGCGGAACTCATCCTCGCACCAGCGCTCGAAGAACCGGAAGATCGGGTGGAAGCGCAGTCGCGGATGGCGTTCGAGCTGGCGGTAGATCGTGATGTAGCGCGCGTAGCCGATCTTCTCCGAGAGATAGGTGGCGTAGAAGACGAACTTCGGCTTGAAGTAGGTGTACTTCTTCTCGCGCGTGAGGAAGCCCAGGTCGACGCCGAGCCCGAAGTCCTTGAGCGACTTGTTGATGAACCCGGCGTGCCGGCTCTCGTCGCGCGTCATGTAGCCGAAGAGGTCGCGCACGTCGGGGTTCTGCGCGTGCTTCTTGATCTCGCCGTAGAGCACGCAGCCGGAGAATTCCGCGGTCACCGAGCTGATCAGGAAGTCGATGAACTCGGTGCGCAGCGGCTCGGGCAGCTCGCGCACCTCGGCGGCGAACACTTCCGGCCGCTCGAAGTGGTCGCGGTTCGCGTCGCGCTGGAACTCGCCGAGGAGCGCGTCCCACTCCGCCCGGAGCGGCGCGAAGTCGAGCCGGTCCATCGCGGCGTAGTCGGTGGTATAGAAGCGCGGGCTGAGCATCGTGTCTTCCTGCGCCCGGCGGGTGGATTCGCCCGATACGGCGCGCGGCGTCGGGGTCGGCCTCGCGGTCGTCGTCGCGGTCATTGCGTTCTCCTTGCGACCGGCGCGACGTCGGCGAGCAGCCGCGCGAACGCGCCGGAGTTTGCAGGTCCGAAGGCTTCGAGCGCGATCCGGCGCCCGGTCGACGGGTCCTCGAGCGTGAGCCGGCCGTCGGTGCCCGCGGCGAGCCGGAACGGCGGCTCCGAGCCGATGCCGTGCGCCCGGCGCTCGCGCGCGAGCCCGCGCAGCGCACCGCGCAGGAAGCCGTTGGTGCCCGGCTGCACGACCTCGACCAACTCGCCGGTGCGCGCGTCGTGCACCACGACCGCGCCGTCGGCACGATCGTCGAAGCGCAGATCGCGCACCGTCACGGCGGCCGTCTCGGGGAGCTGCGTCGTGCCGAACCCGCTCCAGCGGGCGGCGGCCGCGAGCGCGATCGTCGCGCCCACGAGCACCGCGGCGCCGACGAGCGCGCCGCGCGGGAAGGGGCGGTCGCCGAAGGGGTCGCTCATTGGGCGACCGCTGCGGCAGCCGGCATCGCGGGACGCTCGACGTCGCCCTGCGGCACTGGCGCCTCGATCGGACGCGGCGCGGGCTGCCCGGCGAACGCCGCGAGCGCGCCGGCGAGGATCTGCGCAGCTGCGCGCGCGTCGGCGAGCCCGCGCAGCATCGGCTCCGGCCGCGAGATCTTCCACGGCCGGACGTGCGGCCACATGAGGAAGTAGCTCATCCGCTCGCCGGGAACGAGCGCGATCGGGATGTCGCCCGAGCCGTCGGCGTAGGTCTTCAGTCCCGCCGATCCGATGATCCGGAACGGGACGTTCACCGTCATCGGCAGCGCGATACCGAACCGCATCACGACGCGTCTGCTGGTGATCGTATAGACGGTGGTGCGCGCGTTGGCCCACGCGAGCAGGGCGAGGACGCCGACGGCCGAGCAGCCGAGCGCAGCGATCCAGAGCGACGCGACGAGCGTCGTGGCCAGCGGGTCGCCGTCGGCGATGCCCGCCGCCACCCGCCAGGCGACGAGCACGCCGAAGTAGATTGCCACCACCCGGACGTGGAACGCCCGGCGGGCGAGCGCGGCGGCTCGCGGCTCGCCCTGCCAGAGCATCGTCTCGCCGTCGGGAAGCAGCTCGGGCAGCCCGCGGACCGGTTCGAACTCGTACTCGCTCGCATCGCTCATGGCTCGCTCCTCACCCGGAAAGGATGGTTACAGCCACGGCCCCAGGCGCGAGGGCTCGGCGTAGAGCGTGCCGCCCGCGTAGTAGGCGGTGATCCGGTCCTCCTCGCGCAAGGTCACCTGGTCGGGGTTCCTGGTCGACGGCACGCCGGCGAACTGGCGCGCGAGGATCGCTTCCACGTTGATCCGCCGCCGGTTGCCGTTGACGGTGGTGAAGTTCACCGGCAGCAGCACGCGCCGGCCGCCGGCGATCTCGACCTCGAGATAGCGGGCGATCGTCTCCGAGCGGTCGACCCAGACGTCGGTCACCCGGCCCGCGGCCTGGCCGTCGGCCGCGATGACGTCCATGCCGCGCGGATCGGGATCGCGCGCCTCGAGCGCGAAGTCCTTCGCCACGCGCATCGGCACGATCTTGGCGTGGCCGTCGACCGTCAGGTCCGCCGTATCGGCGCGCATCGCATAGGCGGCCGGGCCGACGCCGTCGGCCATCGGGTCGCCGGAGGGCTCGAGCGGCGAGCCGGGCCACGGCGCGGTCGGCGTGGCGCGCACCGGCGCGGGAGTCTCCGCACGCGGGGCGGTCTGGGTGCCGCCGTGCGGCAGGAGGAAGGTCTTCGGCCGCGGCATGCGCGGGAAGCCCTGGACCGCGACGCGGCCGTCGGTCCGGTCGGTCTCGAGCGGATAGCCCTCGCGCTTGTCCTCGCGCCGGAGGTACCAGATCAGTCCGGCGAAGAAGATCCAGAACGAGTAGAGGACGAGCTGGGCCACGTCGATGTACTGGGTGATGGCGCCGGTCTGCATGGTGTGACCTCCCTTCGGTAGTGAACGCTAGCCGGGAAACTCGGCCAGGCCGAACTGCGACGACGACTGCGCCCGCTCGTTGTGCCGCCGCACGAGCGGCCCGATCGCGACCAGGGTCGCGAACAGCAAGGCGATCTCGATGTGATAGACGACGCTGTAGCCGGTGGCGGGGCCGGCGAGCGCCGGCCCAAGCGCGCCGGAGGCGGCGAGGCCCGACACGACGTCGCGGATCGCCCCGCCGAGCGCGATCGCGACGCCGGCCGCGGACGCCTGGACGGCGCCCCACGCGCCGAGCGCGAGGCCGCTTTGGCCGCCGTGCTCGAGCGCCATCGCCGCGGTGAGCGTGCCGACGCCGAAAAGGCCGCCGCCGAAGCCGATCAGGACGGAGCCGGTCCGGAAGAGCGCCGCCGAATCGAGCGGGTCGGCGAAGATCACCGCGGCGAACGCGGCCACCCCGCAGAGGGCGCCGGACGCGGCGAGGCGGATCGGATCGCCGCCGTGGTGGAGAAAGCGCGAGGCCAGCACGAACGCCGCCAGGGCGCCGCCGGCGGAGAACGCCGTCAGCGCGGTCGTGGCGCCCACCCCCAGCTTCATGATCTGGCCGCCGTACGGCTCGAGCAGGACGTCCTGCATCGCGAACGCGGCGGTGCCGAGGCCGACCGCGACCAGCAGGCGGCTCGAGCGACCGCCGGCGGCGAACGCCGCCCACGACTCGGCGAAGCCCGGGCGCGGCCGGCCGGGGGCGGTGAGCACCGGGTCGCGCGCTTCCTGCTTCCACAGCGCGACGCAGTTCAGGACCATCGTGGCGACCGCCGCGCCCTGGATCACCTGGATCAGGCGGATCTGGCTGAAGTCCTCGAGCAAGGCACCGAACGCGACCGACGACCCGACCATGCCGACGAGCAGCATCACGTAGAGGAATGCGACCACCCGCGGCCGCGATTCCGCCGGCGCGATGTCGGTCGCGAGCGCGAGGCCCGCGGTCTGCGTCGTGTGCAGGCCGGCGCCGGTGAGCAGGAACGCGAGCGCCGCACCGGCGTGGCCGACCCACGCCGGGCCGTGCGTGTCGCCGGAGAGCACGAGCAGCGCGAACGGCATGATCGCGAGGCCGCCGAACTGGAGCAGCGTGCCCATCCAGATGTACGGCACGCGCCGCCAGCCGAGCGCCGAGCGGTGCGTGTCGGAGCGGAAACCCACGAGCGCCCGGAACGGCGCGAACACGAGCGGCAGCGACACCATCAGCGCCACCAGCCAGGTGGCGACCTCGAGCTCGACGATCATCACCCGGTTGAGGGTGCCGGTGAGGAGCACGATTGCCATGCCGCACGACACCTGGAAGAGCGACAGGCGCAAGAGCCGCCCGAGCGGCAGCTCGGCGCTCGCCGCGTCCGCGAACGGCAGGAACCGCGGCCCGAGCCGCGTCCAGCCGCGTGCGAGCGCGTCGTTGAGCTGTCTCATACCCGCGCGAGCTCCAGCGCCTGCGAGGTGTAGAAGCCGCTCGCAACGCGCTCGCAGCGCGCCGGTCGCCAGCCCGCGAGCGGCGGTGCGGTCGCGAGCAGCCGTTGGAGCGCGGTCTGCGCGACCGGCTCGATCGACGGCGCGCGGTCGCCGCGCGGGAAGAGCCGTCCGACGGCGTGCATCGCCGCGAGCGCGGGCGTGCGCGGCGCGAAGGTGAGGACGATCGAGCGCCCGGTGCGTGCGGCGAGCTCGCCGAGCACCCGCACTACGTCGGGCGCGCGGTAGTGGATCAGCGAGTCCATCGCGACCGCGTGGTCGAACCGGCCGAGCGCCGGGTCGAGCATGTCGCCGACGCGGAACTCGATCGCACCCGCGCCGAGGTCGCGCGGACTGCGCTCGCGCGCGAGGCCGACGAGCGTCGGCGAGAGGTCGATTGCGACGACGTGCGCGCCGCGGCGCGCCGCCTCGACGGCGAGCGCGCCGGTCCCGCATCCGGCATCGAGCAGACGCGCGCCGCGCAGGTCCTCGGGCAGCCAGGAGAGAAGCGTTCGGCGCATCCGGTCGCGGCCGGCGCGCACCGTGGCGCGGATCCGGCTCACCTGCGCATCGGACGTGAGCCGCGACCAGGCCTCGGCCGCCGTGCGGTCGAAGTAGGTCTCGAGCTGTCCGCGGCGCTCTTCGTAGGTCAGCATCAGTCGAATCCGAGCAGGTCGAAGATGTCGCGGTCCTTGAGCGGCTCGACGATCAGCGGCTCGGTGCCGGCCCACAGCGCGGCGGCGAGCCTGAGGTACTCCTCGCGCACCGCCTCGAGCTCGGGCGTGCTGTCCATCTCGAACAGCGTCGACTTCTTCAGCCGGCTCTTGCGGATGATGTCGAGGTCGGGGAAGTGGGCCATCGTCTTGAGGCCGACCCGGTCGTTGAAGCGGTCGATCTGGTCGGTGCCGGCGCTGCGGTTCGCGACCACGCCGCCGAGCCGCACCTTGTAGTTCTTCGACTTGGCGAGGATCGCGGCGACGATGCGGTTCATCGCGAAGATCGAGTCGAAGTCGTTCGCGGTGACGCAGATGGCGCGGTCGGCGTGCTGCAGCGGCGCGGCGAAGCCGCCGCACACCACGTCGCCGAGCACGTCGAAGATCACCACGTCGGTGTCCTCGAGCAGGTGGTGCTCCTTGAGGAGCTTCACCGTCTGGCCGACGACGTAGCCGCCGCAGCCGGTGCCGGCCGGCGGGCCGCCCGCCTCGACGCACATCACGCCGTTGTAGCCCTCGTAGACGAAGTCCTCGGTGCGGAGCTCTTCCGGGTGGAAGTCGACCGACTCGAGGACGTCGATCACCGTCGGCACCAGCCGCTTGGTGAGCGTGAAGGTCGAGTCGTGCTTCGGGTCGCAGCCGATCTGCAGCACGCGCTTGCCGAGCTTCGAGAACGCGACCGACAGGTTGGACGAGGTGGTGCTCTTGCCGATCCCGCCCTTGCCGTACACGGCGAACACTTTCGCCGTGCCGATCTTGACGTCGGGATCCATCTGCACCTGCACGCTGCCGGCGCCGTCGGGCGGGCGGCTGCGCGTCTTCAGCTCGGAGATCGGCACGGTGGTGACGGTGGTCATGCGGCGGCCCTCATTTCTATTCCTTCGAGTCGGTCTTCGAGCTCCTCGCCCGCTCTGCGGAGGGCTGCGAGCGTGTTCTCGTCCGGGGACCAGTAGCGGCGCTCGTGCGCTTCGAGCAGCCGGTTCGCGACCTTCGCCGAGGCGGCCGGGTTGAGCTCCGCGAGGCGCTCGCGCATCGCCGGGTCGAGCACGAACGTCTGGGTCAGCTCCCGGTACACCCACGGCGCGACCTGACCGGTGGTGGCCGACCAGCCCATCGTGTTGGTGACCTGCTCCTCGATGAGGCGCACGCCTTCGTAGCCGTGGCGCAGCATCGCCTCGTACCACTTCGGGTTGAGCGCGCGCGTGCGGGTCTCGAGCGCGACCTGCTCGGCGAGCGTGCGCACGGTGCCTTCGCCCGCGGTCTGGTCGCCGATGTAGACCGCCGCCGGCGCGCCCTTCGCGCGCTGCACCGCGCGGCTGATGCCGCCGAGCGTGTCGAAGTAGTGGCTGATCGTGGTGACGCCGAGCTCGACCGAGTCGAGGTTCTGGTAGGCGAGGTCGACCCCGGCGAGCACGTCCTTCAGCAGCGCCGGTTGCGGCGCCGGCCGGCCGCTGCGGCCGTAGGCGAAGCTCTTCCGCCGGGTGTAGGTCTCGGCGAGCTCGTCCTCGTCCGACCAGCGGCCGTTGTCGACGAGGAGGTTCACGTTCGAGCCGTAGGCGCCGTCGGCGTTGCCGAAGACGCGCAGCGCCGCGGTCTCGAGATCGCAGCCGTGCGCGCGCTGATGCGCGAGGGCGTGCTTGCGGACGAAGTTCTGCTCGAGCGGCTCGTCGGCGGCCGCGGCGAGGTAGGCGGCCTCGGCGAGCAGCTTGATCTGGAGCGGCAGCAGGTCGCGGAAGATTCCCGACAAGGTCGCGATCACGTCGACGCGCGGACGCCCGAGCTCGGCGAGCGGGACGAGCGCCGCGCCGGCGAGCCGGCCGTAGCTGTCGAAGCGCGGCCGCGCGCCGATCAGCGCGAGCGCCTGGGCGATCGGGCCGCCTTCGGTCTTCAGGTTGTCGGTGCCCCAGAGCACGATCGCGATCGATCCGGGGAACGGCAGGCCGGCCGCGGCGTGCCGCTCGAGGAGCCGCGCGGCCTGGCGCGCGCCGTCCTGCACCGCGAACGCGCTCGGGATGCGGAACGGATCGAAGCCGTGGAGGTTGCGCCCGGTCGGCAAGATCGACGGCGTGCGCAAGAGATCGCCGCCGGGCGCCGGCCGGACGAAGCGGCCGGCGAGCGCGTGGAGGAGCGCAGGCAGCTCGCGGTCCTCGGCGAGCAGGCGGTTCGTGGCGGCGAGCTCGTGGAAGAGCGCGCGCATCGTCTCGTCGTCGGTCCCCGCCGCCTGCTCGGGCGACGCGCCGCCGACCAGCGCTTCCACCGCGGCGCGCACTGGCCGCGCGCCGTGCGAGGCTTCGGCGACCGCGAGCAGGAGGTCGACCCGCTCGGCCGGGGAGGGCGGCTCGCCGACGACGTGCAGGCCGCTCGGGATCAGCGTGTATTCGAGCTCGAGCACCGCCGCGCCGAGCTTCGCGATCTCGGCCTCCGCCGCATCCGCCCACGCCGGCTCGGGCATCGCCAGCTCGAGCGTGGCGGCTTGCGCCTGGACCAGCGCGGCGAGCGGCGCGCGCTCGGACGCCGCCTCCGGCCCGAGCGCGCGCCAGCGCTCGAGCGAGGCCTTGAGCTCGACGAGGCCGCGGTAGAGCCCGGCGTGCGCGATCGGCGGCGTGAGGTAGCTCACCAGCGTCGCCGCCGCGCGGCGCTTCGCGATCGTGCCCTCGGACGGGTTGTTGGCGGCGTAGAGGTAGAGGTTCGGCAGGTCGCCGATCAGACGGTCGGGCCAGCAGGCGCCGGACAGCCCGGCCTGCTTGCCCGGCATGAACTCGAGCGCGCCGTGGGTACCGAAGTGCAGGCACGCGTGCGCGCCGAAGTCCTCGCGCAGCCAGCGGTAGAAGGCGGAGAAGGCGTGCGTGGGCGCGAAGCCCTTCTCGAAGAGGAGCCGCATCGGGTCGCCTTCGTAGCCGAACGCCGGCTGCAGGCCGACGAACGCGTTCCCGAACCGCTCGCCGAGGACGAAGATCGAGCCGCCGTCGGCCTGGTGCTTGCCGGGGGCCGGGCCCCACTGCGCCTCGATCTCGCCGAGCCAGCGCTCGCGGCGGACGTGATCGTCGGCGCGGATCCGCGCGTGCACGTTCGCCTGCGCGCCGAACCGGGAAGCGTTGCCGCCGATGATCCGCTCGCGGAGCGCGTCGACCGATTCGGGAACCTCGACCGCGTAGCCGGCGGCGCGCAGCGCGCCGAGCGTCCGGTGGAGCGACGCGAACACCGCGAGGTAGGCCGCCGTGCCGACGTTGCCGGCGTTCGGCGGGAAGTTGAAGAGCACGATCGCGACCTTGCGCTCGGGCGCGGGCGTGCGGCGCAGGGCGACGAGCTTCGCCACGCGCGCGGCGAGCGCTTCGCTCCGCTCCGGGTGGGCGCGCATGTCGCGCGCGCCCCCCGCGGCGTCGGCCGAGCGGCCGCCGAAGATCATCGGCCCGGTCGCGCCGTCGAGCTCGGGGATCGCGACCATCATCGTCGCCTCGACCGGCAGCAGCCCGCGGTCGGACGACTGCCACGCTTCGAGGGTCTGGAACTCGACCGGGTGCGCGGCGAGGTAGGGCACGTCGAGCCGGGCGAGCATCTCCTCGGCGGCGCGCGCGTCGTTGTACGCCGGTCCGCCGACGAGCGAGAACCCGGTGAGCGACACCACCGCGTCGACCGCCGGCTTGCCGCCGGCGAAGAAGAACCGCTCGATCGCGGCCCGCGCGTCGAGGCCGGTGGCGAACGCCGGGATCACGCGCAGTCCGCGCGCCTCGAGCGCCGCGATCGCGCCGTCGTAATGGCCGGCATTGCCCGCGAGGAGATACGAGCGCATCAGGAGCAGGCCCACCGTGCCCTTCGCGCCGCCGGCCGGGAGCGCATCGGCGCGCTCGGCGAGACGGCCTTTCATGCGCGGGTGGTAGACGCCGATCTCCGGGTACTCGACCGGCGCGGGGACCTCGAGCGCGCCGCGCAAGGCCCGGCGCGGGCCGTCGGCGTAGCGGGCGACGAGGTAGCGCACCATGCCGCCGACGTTCTCCTCCGAGCCGGAGAGCCAGTACTGCAGGGTGAGGAAGTAGGCGCGCACGTCCTGCGCGGTGCCGGGGATGAAGCGCAGGATCTGCGGGATCCGCCGCAGCATCTTCATCTGGCCGTGGCCGCTCGAGCTCGCGCCGGTCCGGTTGCCGCGCAGGCGCTTGAGCCAGGCGATCGCGCCGATCGCCTCGCCCGACATGTTGAATCTTCCGAGCCGGGTGAGCCGCACCACCTCGCCGGCGGACATCGCGCACACCATCGCGTCGCAGGCGTCGCGGCGCGCCTGGAGCGCGTCGAACACCGGCTGGAAGTGCTCCTCCATGAAGAGCATCGTGGCGACGACGATGTCGCCTTGCGCGATGTCGGCGCGGCAGCGCTCGAGCGCGTCCGGGTCGGCCGCCCAGTCGGCCGCCGCGTGGACCGAGAGCGTGAGGCCGGGCAGGTCGCGCGCGAGCCCGCGGCGCGCGCGCTCGGTCGCGCACGCGAGATGGCTGTCCATCGTCACGATGACGACGCGGACGGGGGTCGGATCAGCGGCCGAAATGCGCTTTGGCATCGTAGAGCGTCTCGACCGTGATTCGCGCCATGCCGCGCTCGGCGGCGAAGCGCTCGGTGTTGCGGCGCGCCTTGCCGCGCACGAAGAACGGGATCTTGTGCAGCTCCTTCTCCGCGTCCGGCGCCCAGGCGAGGTCGGCCGCCGCCGTGGCCGGAGCAGGCGCGACGGCCGCAGCCGGCGGCGGCTCCGCGGTCGCGCCGAGATGCGACGGCGCGGCCTCGTCGTGGAACTCGAAGTCGCCGCGGAACATCCCGAGGAGGTGCTCCTCGAGCCCCATCATCAGCGGATGGATCCAGGTGTCGAAGAGGACGTTCGCCCCCTCGAATCCCATCTGCGGCGAGTAGCGGGCGGGGAAGTCCTGCACGTGCACCGGCGCGGAGATCACCGCGCACGGCACGCCGAGCCGCTTCGCGATGTGGCGCTCCATCTGGGTGCCGAGCACGAGCTCGGGGCTCGACTGCGCGATCGCCGCCTCGACCTCCAGGTAGTCGTCGGAGATCAGCGGCTCGACGCCGTGGGCTTTCGCCGCCTCGCGCACCTCGCGGGCGAGCTCGCGGCTGTAGGTGCCGAGCCCGACCACGGTGAACCCGAGCTCCTGCGCCGCGACGCGGGCGGCGGCGACCGCATGGGTCGCGTCCCCGAACACGAAGACGCGCTTGCCGGTGAGATAGGTCGAGTCGACCGAGCGCGAGTACCACGGCAGCCGGGTGGGCTCGCCGGCGAGCGCCGGCGCCGGGTCGACGCCGGCGAGCGCGGCGACTTCGGCGACGAACTCGCGGGTCGCGCCGACGCCGATCGGGACGGTCCTGGTCGCGGGCTGTCCGAAGGTGCGGCCGAGCCACTGCGCCGCCGCGCCCGCGGTCTCGGGGTAGAGGACGACGTTGAAGTCGGCCTCGCCGAGGCGCGCGAGGTCGGCCGGCGTCGCGCCCATCGGCGCCACGACGTGCACGTCGATGCCCAGCCGTGCGAGGAGCCCGGTGATCTCGGTCACGTCGTCGCGGTGGCGGAAGCCGAGCGCGGTCGGCCCGAGCAGGTTGCACTTCGGCCGCGCGCCGGGCGCGCGCGGGGCGCGCTTCGTTCCGGGCGCAGGCGCGGTCGGGCCGGCGAGCGCACGCACCAGTTGATAGAAGGTCTCGGCCGCGCCCCAGTTCTCCTTGCGCTGATAGGCCGGCAGCTCGAGCGGCACGACCGGCACCGGCAGGTCGAGCGCGTGCGCGAGCCCGCCGGGATCGTCCTGGATCAGCTCGGCGGTGCACGAGGAGCCGACGAGGAGCGCCTGCGGCCGGAAGCGCTCGTACGCTTCGCGGCACGCGTTCTTGAACAGCCCGGCCGTGTCGCCGCCGAGGTCGCGCGCCTGGAAGGTGGTGTAGGTGACCGGCGGCCGCTGCGCGCGGCGCTCGATCATCGTGAAGAGGAGGTCGGCGTAGGTGTCGCCCTGCGGCGCGTGCAGCACGTAGTGCACGCCTGCCATCGCGGTCGCGATCCGCATCGCGCCGACGTGCGGCGGTCCTTCGTAGGTCCAGACGGTCAGCTTCATCGTCAGGCCGCGAGCCGGGTGCGGCGCACGAGCGGCCGCGCGAAGAGCTCCGCGAGGTCCCCCGCCTGGTCGTAGCCCTGGATCGGCGTGAACACGAGCTCGATCGACCACTTGGTGGTCACGCCCTCCGCCTCGAGCGGGTTGGCGAGGCCGAGCCCGCACACCACGAGGTCCGGCCGCTCCGCGCGGCACCGGTCGAGCTGGTTCTCCACGTGCTGCCCTTCGACGAGCCGCGTGCCGGCCGGCAGCAGGTCCAGCTCCGCGGCGAGATGCTGCCGGTGGAGGTAGGGCGTGCCGACCTCGACCAGCTGCATTTCGAGCTCGCGCGCGAGGAACCGCGCGAGCGGCACCTCGAGCTGCGAGTCGGGGAAGAAGAAAACCCGCTTGCCGGCGAGCCGGGCCCGGTGGCGCGCGAGGGACTGCCTCGCACGCTCGCGGCCCGGCGTCGTCACGCCGTCGAAACGCGCCGCGTCTACGCCCCAGGCGTCTGCCGCCGCCTGGAGCCAACGCGTGGTCCCTTCGGCGCCGAGCGGAAAGGGGGCACTGATCCGCTTGGCGCCACGTGCCTCCAGCACGCGGGCCGTCTCGGCTAGAAACGGCTGCGCGAGGAGGAACGACGTGCGCGCGCCGACCGGAGGAAGGTCGTCCGCGCACCGGGGCGGGAAGAACCGTACGGGCCCGATGCCGAGCCCGGAAAAGAGTCGCGCGAACTGGTCCTCGACCACGTCGGCGAGCGCGCCGACGACGAGGAGCGAGCGCTCCGCGCCTTGCGCTTCCTGCGGCAGATCGGGCACGAGCGCGGCGAGGCAGGCGTCCTCGCCCTGCGTGAAGGTCGTCTCGATGCCGCTGCCGGAGTAGTTGAGGATGCGCACGCGCGGGGCGTGCGCGTGTGCGAGGCGCCGGGCGGCGCGCGCAAGGTCGAGCTTGATCACCTCGGAGGGGCACGAGCCGACCAGAAAGAGGAGCTTGATGTCGGGCCGTCGCGCGAGCAGCTGGTCGACGACCCGGTCGAGCTCGGCGTTCGCGTCGGCAAGGCCGGCGAGGTCGCGCTCGTCGATGATCGCGGTCGCGAACCGCGGCTCGGCGAAGATCATCACGCCGGCGGCCGACTGGATGAGGTGCGCGCAGGTGCGCGAGCCGACGACGAGGAAGAACGCGTCCTGGATCTTGCGGTGCAGCCAGATGATCCCGGTGAGGCCGCAGAACACCTCGCGCTGGCCGCGCTCGCGCAGGACCGGCGCGTCGGCGCAGCCCGCGTCGGGGGTCGGCAGCGCCACGGTCGCGATCGCGTTCACGATCCGGTGACCAGGACCGTCGCCTCGCCGCGCGCGGGATCGCGCCGCGCGGCGCGCAGCTTGAGCAGGAACTGCGTCGCGTTGACGACGTACGCGGCGTAGGCTGCGAGCGCGAGCGCCATCTGCGCCGCCGGGGAGGTGCCCGCGGCGAGCGCGACGAGGTAGGCGGTGTGGAGGGCGATGACGCCGATGCTGACGACGTCCTCCCAGAAGAACGGTGCCGCGAAGAGATAGCGGCCGAAGACGTCGCGCTCCCAGAGCGACCCGGTGACCATGATCGTGTACAGCACCAAGGTCTTGACCACGATCGAGAGCGTCGCCGCGGCGAGGCCCTCGCCGGTGGCGAGGTAGCGCAGGATCAGGCCGAGGCTCGCGAGGAAGACGAGGAACTGGAGCGGGGCGAGCACGCCCTGGACGAGCGTCCACTTCGACGCGTCGCGCCGCCGGCGTTCGTCGGCGGTGTACAGCGGCTGTGATCGGACGTGCCGGGCTGGACGATGCCCCATCGCCTTCGCGCTCCGTGCTACCCGTGCCGGCAATCTAGTCCCCTGACACTCCGTGTGTCAACTACACGTGACGTAAATATCTCTTGACATCCGGCCGACGCGAGCCCTAAATCTCCGCCCGTTGGCCTCGATGCGGTTCCGGGCGAAGACCCTCCTCGCAAGGGCGGCCCCCGGCAGGCAAGTCGGCGCGGGCGAACCCGCGTTCTCGCTTGGAAGGAGGGCACCGATGACTGGCTTCAGCCAGGAGGTTGGGCACTGGGGCGGGTTCGGCAGCGAGACCGGTGCCGACGAGGCCCGGTCCGACCGGGGCGCCGGCGCATGGCCGCCGGGGGCGGGCGGCAACCACAACCATTGCGACGGGGCGGGCGAGCGGCTGGCGAAGCTCGTGCGCGCGCTCGAAGCGGAAGTCATTCCCCGGCTCGCGCTCGCGCGGCGCGGTGCGCCCGCGGTACCGGGCGCGGCCGCGGGCGTGGCGCCGGGCGAAGCCGCGGTCGCCGAGTTCACCACTCTCATCCTGGCGCAGGACGCGGCGGTCGCCGCGACCTACGTCGAGACCCTGCGCGCCCGCGGCGCGAGCCTCGAAACCGTCTTCCTCGATCTCCTCGCGCCCTCTGCGCGGCGCCTCGGCGAGCTGTGGAAGGCCGACCGCTGCGACTTCGCCGCGGTGACGATCGGGCTCTGGCGGCTGCACCAGCTCCTGCGCGAGCTCGGCCCGACCTTCCGCAACGAGGCGGAGTACCGGCCGCTCGGCCGGCGCGTGCTGCTCGCGCCGTCGCCCGGCGAGCAGCACATGTTCGGCATCTCGATGGTCGCCGAGTTCTTCCGCCGCGCCGGGTGGGACGTCGCCGGCGGCCCGACCGCGAAGCCGGCCGACCTCGTGGGCATGGTGCGGAGCGAGCGGTACGAGGTGGTCGGCCTCTCGCTGAGCGGCACGGCGCGGCTCGACGGCCTCGCGGCGGGCATCCGCGACCTCCGGCGCGCCTCGCGCAACCGCGCGCTCCGCGTGATGGTCGGGGGCCAGGCGTTCAACGAGCGGCCGGATCTCGTCGCGCTCGTCGGGGCGGACGCGACGGCGCCGGACGCGCGCGTCGCGCCGGAGCAGGCGAAGCACCTGCTGAAGCTGCTGTCCAGAGCCTAGCGGGCACGATTCCTTCTGGCGTCAGGCGTACCGTTTTCTCCATGTCGCGCTCGGCTCTGACGGTCGAACTCGCCCCCCGTCCCGCGCCGGCGGCGGTCCTCGAGCTGCTCAAGCCGATCACCTGGTTTCCGCCGATGTGGGCGTTCGGCTGCGGCGTCGTTTCGTCCGGCGTGCCGCTCGCGGGCAACTGGCCGCTGGTCGTCATCGGGGTGCTGCTCGCCGGCCCGCTCGTGTGCGCCACGAGCCAGGCGGTCAACGACTGGTTCGATCGCCACGTCGACGCGATCAACGAGCCCGGGCGGCCGATTCCTTCCGGCCGCATCCCCGGCCGCTGGGGCCTCTACATCGCGCTCGCCTGGACGACGCTCTCGCTCGCCGTGGCGACCGCGCTCGGGCAGTGGGGCTTCGCCGCGGCGGCGGTCGGCCTCGTCCTCGCTTGGGCGTACAGCGCGCCGCCGGTGCGGCTCAAGCGCAACGGGTGGTGGGGCAACAGCGCGGTCGCGGCGTGCTACGAGGGCCTGCCCTGGATCACCGGCGCGGCGGTGATGGCCGCCGGCGCGATGCCGGACTGGCGCGTGTTCGCGCTCGCCGCGCTCTACAGCGCCGGCGCGCACGGCATCATGACGCTCAACGATTTCAAGTCGGTCGAGGGCGACCGGCGGATGGGCATCGGCTCGCTGCCGGTGCGGCTCGGCGTGGAGAACGCCGGCCGCGTCGCCTGCATCGTCATGGCGCTCCCGCAGCTCGCGGTGATCGCGCTGCTGTTCGGCTGGGCGCGCCCCGCGCACGCGCTCGCGATCGTGTTCCTGCTCGTCGTCCAGCTCCTGCTCATGGCGCGCCTGCTGCAGCGCCCGCGCGAGCGGGCCGCCTGGTACAGCGGCACCGGCGTCACGCTCTACGTCCTCGGCATGCTCGTGAGCGCGTTCGCGCTGCGCGGCGCCGCGCTCGCGTGACCGCCATCGCCATGACGGCCGCGGCGGCGCGCGAGCTCGGCTGGAGCGGCATCGTCCGGCTCGGCCTGGTGCAGACCGCGCTCGGCGCGATCGTCGCGCTCACCACCTCGACGATGAATCGGGTCATGGTGGTGGAGCTCGCGCTGCCGGCGATGCTGCCCGGCGCGCTCGTCGCGCTGCACTACGCGGTGCAGGTGCTGCGGCCGCGGCTCGGCTACGGCTCCGACGTCGGCGGGCGGCGCACGCCGTGGATCGTCGGCGGGATGGCGACGCTCGCGCTCGGCGGCGTCGGCGCGGCCGCGGCGACCGCGCTCATGGGCACCGCGCTCGCCGCCGGCATCGCGGCCGCGGTCGTGTCCTTCGCGCTCATCGGCGTGGGCGTCGGTGCCGCGGGTACCTCGCTCCTCGTGCTGCTCGCGAAGCGCGTCGATGCGCGCCGGCGCGCGGCCGCGGCGACGATCGTCTGGCTGATGATGATCGCGGGCATCGTGGTCACCGCGACGGTCGCCGGCGGCCTGCTCGATCCGTTCTCGCCGGGGCGCCTCGTGGCGGTCACCGCGGGCGTGGCCGCCGCGGCCTTCGCGCTGTCGCTCGTCGCGGTCTGGAACGTGGAAGGGCCGGCCGGCGGCGGTTTGCACGCCGTCCCCGCGGCCAAGCCCGCGTTCGCCGAGGCGCTGCGCCAGGTCTGGGCGGAGCCGCAGGCGCGGCGCTTCGCGATCTTCGTCTTCGTGTCGATGCTCGCCTACAGCGCGCAGGACCTCATCCTCGAGCCCTTCGCCGGCTCGGTGTTCGGCTACACGCCGGGCGAGTCGACCCGGCTCGCCGGCCTGCAGCACGCGGGCGTGCTCGCCGGGATGATCCTCGTCGCGATCGCCGCGAGCGGACTGCGGCGCGGGACCCTGCGCGCGTGGACGATCGCCGGCTGCATCGGCTCGGCGGCCGCGCTCGCGAGCCTCGCGCTGGCGGGGCTCGCGGGGCCGTCGTGGCCGCTGCGCGTGTCGGTGGTCGCGCTCGGGCTGGCGAACGGCGCGTTCGCGGTGGCGGCGATCGGCTCGATGATGGGGCTCGCCGATTCCGGCCGCGAATCGCGCGAAGGCGTGCGGATGGGCCTCTGGGGCGCCGCGCAGGCGATCGCGTTCGGGCTCGGCGGCTTCCTCGGCACCGCGGCGAGCGATCTCGCGCGCTACGTGCTCGGCGAGCCCGGCGTCGCGTACGCGACGGTGTTCGCCGGCGAGGCGGTGCTGTTCCTCGTTGCGGCGGTGCTCGCGGCGCGCATCACCCGGCCGCACGCGGCGCGCGCGGCGGTGCCGCTCGCCGTGCCGGCGGACGCGCTCGCACCTGGAATCGGGAGGCACTGATGGACACCTTCGACGCCGTCGTCGTCGGCGGCGGGCCGGCGGGCGCGACCGCGGCGACCGACCTCGCGCGCGCGGGCCGCTCGGTCGCGCTGCTCGATCGCGCCGGCCGGATCAAGCCGTGCGGCGGGGCGATCCCGCCGCAGCTCATCCACGAGTTCGGGATCCCCGACGAGCTGATCGTCGCGCGCGTGACCGCGGCGCGCATGGTCTCGCCGCAGTCGCGCCGCGTCGACATGCCGATCGACGGCGGCTTCGTCGGCATGGTCGACCGCGAGGTCTTCGACGAGTGGCTGCGCGAGCGGGCGCGGTGTGCGGGCGCCGAACGCCGCTCCGGCACGTTCGAGCGCCTGGATCGCGACGCCGACGGCACGGCGATCGTCCGCTACCGGACGCGCGGCGGCGCGGCGGCGGTGCGTGCGCGCGCGGTGATCGGCGCCGACGGCGCGGTGTCGGCGGTGGCGCGCCAGGCGGTGCCCGACGCGGGCGAGGTGCCGTACGTCTTCGCCTACCACGAGATCGTCCGCTCGCCCGCGCCGGGGCGCGCCGACTTCGACGGCAAGCGCTGCGACGTCTATTACCAGGGCCATCTCTCGCCGGACTTCTACGCCTGGATCTTTCCGCACGGCGACACGACGAGCGTGGGCGTGGGCAGCGCGCACAAGGGCTTCTCGCTCCGCAACGCGGTCGGTCAGCTCCGCGATGCGACCGGGCTCGATGCGACCGAGACCGTGCGCCGCGAAGGCGCGCCGATTCCGCTACGCCCGCTCGCGCGCTGGGACAACGGCCGCGACGTCGTGCTCGCGGGCGACGCGGCGGGGGTCGTTGCGCCGGCTTCCGGCGAGGGGATCTACTACGCGATGGCGGGCGGCCGGCTCGCCGCCGAGGCGGTTGGCACCTTTCTCGCAACCGGCGATGCACGCGCGCTCGCGACCGCGCGCAGGCGCTTCATGAAGGCGCACGGCCGGGTGTTCTGGATCCTCGGCATCATGCAGCGCTTCTGGTACGCGAACGACGGCCGGCGCGAGCGCTTTGTCAGCATCTGCCGCGACCCGGACGTGCAGGAGCTCACTTGGCAGGCCTACATGTACAAGCGGCTCGTGCGCGCGAAGCCGCTCGCGCACGTGCGGATCTTCTTCAAGGACCTCGCCCACCTGACCGGCCTCGTATCGCCGTGAGCGGGCGCCGCGCGCGCCGCTGGCTCCCGATCCTCGCCGGCGCCGCCGCCGCGCTGAGCGTCGCGGTGGTGGGCGGGCTCGTGACCGTGCTCGGCCCCTGGTACTACGGCCTGCGGCAGCCCGAGTGGAAGCCGCCCGACTGGCTGTTCGGCCCGGCGTGGTCGTTCATCTTCGCCTGCGCCGCGCTCGCCGGCATCCTCGCGTGGAAGCGCGCGCCCGACCGCGCGGCGCGCCGGCGCGTCGTCTGGCTCTTCGCGCTCAACGCCGGGCTCAACATCCTGTGGAGCGTGCTCTTCTTCCGCCTCCAGCGGCCGGACTGGGCGCTCGTCGAGGTCGGCCTGCTGTGGCTCTCGATCGTCGTGCTGATCTGGGTGCCGGCGGCGTACTCGCGCGCGGCGAGCTGGCTGCTGGTGCCGTACCTCGCGTGGGTGACGTTCGCGGCGCTGCTGAACTTCGCGGTCGTGCGGCTCAACGCGCCGTTCGGCTGACGCGCCCGCGCCGTGGCCGAGCTCTTCGCGGGCGGGCGCATCGTCGACCTGGTCCTCGCGCTCGTCGTGCTCGAGGCGCTTGCGCTCTGGATCCACCACCGGCGGACCGGCCGCGGGATCGCCCCCGCCGACTTCCTGCCGAACCTCGCGGCCGGCGCGTGCCTTCTCCTCGCGCTGCGCGCCGCGCTCGCCGGCAGCGGCTGGATCTGGATCGCCGCGTGGCTCGCGGCGGCGCTCGCCGCGCACCTCGCCGACCTCGCGCGGCGCGCTACCGGCTCACGACCGGGAAAGTGACCGCGATCGCCCAGGCGAAGGCGAACGCGTTCGCGAACGCGCCCGCGAACGGGTGGTTCGTCGCGCGATAGGTCCAGCGGCTGAACAGGCCGTACACGACGAAGAAGGCGAGGATCGCGGGCACGATGATCGCGAGGAAGAAGAGCCGCGGGAGATCGAGCGCGATCGCGCCGGCGAGCGAGGCGAGGAAGAGGAGCTTGGTCGCCGGGTAGGCGCCGCGCGCCGCGCCGGCGCCGCGGGTGAGCCATTCGTCGGCGGCGAAGTAGGGCAGGGTGCCGGCGAGGAGCGCCACGACGAGCGGCAGCCGTTCCGCGCCGGGTACGAAGCTCATGATGTAGCGATCGGCCGGCAGGCCGAGCGCGAACGTGACGTACGCGGCGGCGGCGAGCGCGGCGACGACGAGCTTGCCGTGCGCGACCGGCGGCGTCGCGCCGCGCGGCCGGCGGCGCGCGACGAGCCAGATGCCGAGCGCGGTGAAGAGGCCGTAGAGCGCGAAGTGGAGCGCGAGATAGTCGCCGAGCAGGATCGGCAGGCGCGGCGCGGGAATCTGCGACAGGACGACCGGCGTGAGCACCGCGGGGACCACCGCGACCGGCGCGAGCTGCCGCCAATCCAGGCCCGCGCCGAGCGGCGCCGTCGCGACTCTCGGCAGCAGTCCGGCGAGCGGCCAGGCGAGCGCGATCAGGCCGAGGTAGAGCACGCCGAGCCACGGCCCGCGCGCATCGAGGAAGCCGGAGCTTTGCCGGGCGAACGCGGCGTTCAGCCAGTCGCGCGCCTCGGCGAGGCCCGCGCCGCTGTAGAGGACACCGATGTGCTCGACGCCGCCGGCGAGCGCGAGCCGCCGCGCGGTGCCGTCGTCGAAGCGGCCGTAGGTCGCACCCGGATCCGGACCGACGACCCGGGCGCCTTCATTCCGCAGCGCTTCCGGCTCGAGCGCACCGTACAGGACGAGGAGGTTGCGCGGCCGGTCGGCGGTCACGCCGCCGGAGAGGAAGAGCGAGATCGCCACCGTCGCGGTCACCTCCGGATGCGTCGCGGCGTAGCGGACGACGACGTCGGAGGCCATGGAGTGGCCGGCGAGCGCGAGCCGCCCGTCGGCGTAGGGCTGCGCCCGAACGAACGCCGCGAGGGCATCGAGCGCCTCGAGCAGCGCCCCGGTCCGTGCCGCGCGATCGGCGAGGCCGCCGGGCAGCGCCGCAGCGTTCCGCCCGTGGCCGGGGAAGTCGAAGGTCGCGGCAACGTAACCGTTGCGCGCCAGGGTCAGCGCGAACGGCTGCATCAGTTGCTGGGAGCCGGCGAAGCCGTGGGCGATGAGGACGGCTGGCGCGGGCGCACCCCCCTCCGGTCGGAAAACGGTCACCGGAACCGATCCCACCCGCTCCGGGGT
>Ga0187892_10000692_pt1 | contig 84972 bp, 54 predicted proteins | sample MA1701073metaG_FD_139345 | JGI IMG/M metagenome (GOLD analysis project Ga0187892, IMG submission 139345) | Bio-ooze microbial communities from a basaltic lava cave in the Kipuka Kanohina Cave System on the Island of Hawaii, USA - MA170107-3 metaG ... | reverse complement strand
CATCCGTTGTGCCTCAAAGCAGCATCCGGGTCATACTCGTGTGCGGGCTTCATTCTGCACCAGAGTGACTCGACCTCTCGCGCCAGCTCAGCCAGTGCCAACTTAGCGCGGCTCGACTCCATTCTCATCCTCCGTTGTGACCCGAAGGGCCATGACTTACTCGTGGCGCAGCGCCACCATCGGGTCCACGCGGGCGGCCCGGCGCGCCGGGAAGTAGCACGCGGCCAGGGCGACGGCGGTGAGCACCACCGCTACTGTCGCGAAGGTCAAGGGGTCGGCAGCGCTGATGCCGTAGAGCAGCTTTTGCATCACCTGCGCCAGGGCCAGCGACGCAGCCACCCCCACGACCAGCCCCATCAGGGTGATCTGCAGGCCCTGCCGCAGAACCAGGCGCAGCACGTCGCCCGCATGCGCGCCCAAGGCCATGCGAATGCCGATCTCGCGCGTGCGCTGGCTGACCGCGTACGACATCACGCCATACACGCCAACCACCGCCAGCACCAGCGCCAGCGCGGAAAACGCGCCGATCAATCCCAGGTTGAGGCGCGGCTGCGCGACGGTGGCGTTGAGCGCCTCGTTCATGGTGCGTACATTGGAGACGACCGCCTGGGGCTCGAGCGAACGGACCACGTCGCGCACCGCGGGGAACAAGTCCTTCGGCGCTCCCGCCGCGCGGATCACCAGCACGGTGCCGCGCTCCGGGTTTTGGGCGAAGGGAAAGACGGCCTCTTCCTTGGGCGGCTCGGTCAGGCTGCGGATTTTCGTGTCGGCCACGACGCCGATGATCTCCGTCCACGGACCCAGGTCTGTGGGGTTGCGGTAAAGAGCGATGCGCTGGCCGACGGGGTCCTGATCGCCCCAATGGCGGCGGGCCATGGTGTCGTTAATGACGACCACGCGCTGGGAGTCCGCCCCATCCTGCTCGGTGAAAGTTCGCCCCCGCAACAGGCGGATGCCCAGCGTGGCGAAGTAATCCGGGCCGACGCTACGCATCCCCAGATGTTGGCTCCGGATACCCCACGTGGGGGAGCCGGGGCGTACCGATGGACGGCCCTCGATTTCGAACACGGTGTCGCCGCCGAAGCCCGTGAGCGGCATGGCGTTGACGTTCGACGCGGAAACTACGCCGGGGATGGCCCGCACGCGCAGCAGCGCTTCGTCGAAGTAAGCCCCGGCTTGCTTGCCTTCGGCGTACTTCGAGGCGGGCACACCGACGCGCAGGGTGAGCAGGCTTTCGACGCGGAAGCCCGGGTCGATGCTGAGCATTTCATACAAGCTGCGGCCCAGGAGGCCCGCGCCCAGCACGAGCACTACGGCCAGGGCGATCTCGCTGGTCACCAGCAGGCGTTGCAGGCGCTGCCGGGTGCGCCCCGCGGAGGCGCCGCCGCTCTCCTGGCGCAGGGAGGCGTTCAGGTCAATGTGCGTCATTTGCAAGGCGGGCGCCAGGCCGAAAAGGAACGTGGTCAGCGCCGACAGGACGAAGGCGAAGAGCAGCACGCGAGCGTCGATCCGCACTTCATCGAGCCGCGGCAGGTCGCCGGGGCGCAGCGCGGTGAGCGCGTCCAGTCCCCACCAGGCCAGCCCGCAGCCAACCACGCCACCCAGCAAGGCCAGCAGCGCCGTCTCGCCCAGCAGTTGCGTCACCAGGCGGCCGCGGGCCGCGCCCAGCGCCGCGCGGATGGCCAGCTCCTTCTCGCGCGCCGCACCGCGCGCCAGCAGCAGGTTGGCCACGTTGGCGCAGACGATCAGCAGCACCAGCGCCACCGCGCCGAGCAGCACCAGCAGCCCCTGGCGCGAATCCGCGGTCAGGTCCTGCGGCAGCGGCCGCACGAATAGGGCGTGCGCGGGGTCTTTCGGGTCCGATTCCGGATGCTCGCTGCGGAGGCGCTGGAGCATCGCCTGCACCTCAGCGCGCGCGTTCGCCACGGAAACGCCCGGCTTCAGCCGCGCGAGACATCCCAGATAGTGACTGCCCCAGCGGTTGGGATTGGCCGCGTCCAACACTTCCGCTTGCCACAGCTCGATTTTTTCCGGTGATGAGAGGTCCTCCGGCAGCAGGGCGTTTGCGGGCAGCACGCCGATGATCGTCATCGGTTGCTCGTCGAGATGCAGGGTGCGGCCTACCACGCCGCGGTCGCCGCCATAGCGCCGCTGCCACGCGCCAAAGGAGAGCAGCACCACGTTGTTGCGCCGCGGCAGATTCTCTTCCGGGAGGAAGTCACGGCCCAGCACCGGCGCAAGCCCCATCACGGTGAGCATCCCGGCGGACACGTGGGCGATGGGGATGCGGTCGGGCTGGTCCGCGCCGGTCAGCACGCTGACTAGGGTGTGGTAACTGGCCAGCTCGCGGAAGCTCTGCGCCTCCGCTTTCAAGGTGACGTGCTGTCCCTCGGAAATGCCGTAGCGCGGGAAGTTGGTCCCCCGCTGCCAAACCGACACCACCTGATCGGCCTGGGGCAGCGCCAGCGGCTTGAGCAGTACCCCGTCAATCACGCTGAAGATGGCCGTGTTCGCGCCGATCCCCAGAGCCAGGGTCAGCACGGCCACCGCGGCGAAGGCCGGCGCTTTGGCCAGCGTGCGCACCGCGTAACGAATGTCCTGCATCAGGTTGTGCATCGCGGCTCCTGCCATTTCGTGATTTCGTGAATGGTGATTTCGTGATTTGCGGTTCCTGACACCCGCAGTAAGGGCCAGCGCACATCACCACATCTCGAAATCACGAAGTCCGAAATCCGTGTCGTTTCTGGTCACCCATCACTCGTCACTCTTCACTCATAGCGCAGCGCCACCAGCGGATCCACGCGGGCGGCCCGGCGCGCCGGGAAGTAGCACGCGGCCAGCGCGGCCAGCGCCAGGGCCGCGGCGATGGCGGCGAAGGTAGCCGGGTCGCGCGGGCTGGTGTCGTACACCAGCGACTCCATCGAGCGTGCTACGGCCAGCGCCAATGCAACGCCGAGCGCCATCCCGATCCCCGCCAGGGTCATGCCCTGCCGCAACACCAGCGCCAGCACGTTGCCGGGCTGCGCGCCCAGCGCCATGCGGATGCCGATTTCGTTGGTGCGCTGCGTGACGATGTAGGCCATCACGCCGTATAGCCCGACGGCGGCCATCACCAGCGCCACGCCGGAGAATCCCGCCAGCAAGACCAGGATGAAGCGCCGCTGCGCGAGCGAACGGCCCACCACCGCGTCCAGCGTGGCAATGCTGGGGACGGCCAGGTCGCGGTCGAGCTCCCATACGGCGCTGCGCAACGCCGGGGCCAGGGCCAGCGGGTCGCCTTCGGTGCGCACCACCAGGTTCATCCGCCGCGCAGGCCGCTGCGCGTGGGCGATGTAGAACGTGGGCGGCTCGTCGCTCTCCATGGTGAACGCGCGCACGTTGCCGACCACGCCCACCACTTCCCACCACGTGGGCCCGGTGGGCGAACGGCGCCCTGTGCCGATGCGCTTGCCGATGGGACTGTCGCCCGGCCAGTAGCGGCGGGCCATGGCTTCGTTGATGACAATGGCCAGGGGAGCTTGCGCGTGATCCCGTTCGTCGAGCGCCCTCCCTTGCAGCACCGGGATGTTCATGGCCTGGAAGTAACCGGCGGTCACCGGGCTGAACCAGGCCCCTTGCAACTCGTCCTGGGCCAGCGGGGGCCGGCCTTCGATAATGAAGTTCGTATCCGAGTTGGTGCTGCCCAGCGGCAGGTTGTTCACCGCGGCCACGGCGCGCACGCCGGGCATGGCCCGCACCCGCTCCATCAATCGCCCATAGAATTGCGACGACTGCGCCGCTTCCGGGTATTTCACCTGCGGGAGGTTGAGCGACACGGTGAGCACGTTCTGCGGATTGAACCCGGGGCTGGTGCGCAGCAGCGAAGCGAAGCTCTTCAGCAGCAGGCCCGCGCCCACCAGCAGCACCAAAGAAAGCGCCACTTCGGCCACCACCAGCGCGCTGCGCAGCCGGTGCGACCCGCCCGAGGAACCGCGCGCGCCTTCCTTCAGCGCTTCGTTGGGGCCGGTGCGCACGGCTTGCAGCGCCGGCGCGAGGCCGAAGAGCAGTCCCGTTCCCAGGGCCAGCGCCAGCGCAAACCCAACCACGCCGGCGTCCACGCCCATTTCAAAGCTCTGGGCGAGCCCGGCAGGGTCGCCCGCGGCGAGCCAGCCGGCGCCCCACAACGCCAGCGCCAGCCCCAGCGCAGCGCCCGCGCCGCTGAGCAGCAGGCTCTCGGTGAGCAACTGCCGGGCAATGCGCGCGCGGCTGGCGCCCAGCGCCACGCGGATGGCGATCTCGCGCTGCCGCGCCGTGGCCCGCGCCAGCAGCAGGTTGGCCACATTGGCGCAGGCAATCAGCAGCACGAAGCCCACCGCTCCGAGCAGCACCAGCAGCGCGTCGCGCACCGGCCGCGCCATGTCCGCTTGCAGGCCCACCAGCGTGACGCCGACCTTGGTGTTCGTATCCGGGTTGGCCTGCGCGACGCGCGCGGCGATGGTGGTCATTTCCGCCTGCGCGCTGTCCTTCCCCACTCCGGGCTTCAACCGCCCCACCACGCGGATGAACGCGCCGCCGCGGCCCCGCGCGGGATCCGCCTGCATGGGCGACCAGATCTCCGCGTTGGGCGCCACCGGGAAGCGGAAGCCCGCCGGCATCACGCCGATGACCGTGGCGGCGCTGCCGCTGAGGGTCAGCGCGCGCCCGATCACCGCCGGGCTGGCGCCGAAGCGGCTCTTCCACAAGCCGTCGCTCAATAGCACCACGCGCGCCGTTCCGGGCTTGTCTTCCGCTTCGCTGAAGCCGCGGCCCAGCGCCGGCGGCACGCCCAGCGTGGCAAACATCCCGTGGGTGGCCACCGCGCCGTTCAGCAGCTCCGGCTCGCCTTCGCCGGTCAGCGTGGGGGCCCAGTTGTTGGCCGCGAACATCTCCGTGAACGACTGGCTCATGTTGCGCCAGTCGTGGAAGTCGGCGGGGTTGGTCCACTCGCGGGCGGGACCGCCCAGGCGCTGGTAATCCGCCCAGATCATCGCCAGCCGGTGCGGCTCGGGATACGGCAGCGGCCGCAGCAGCACGCCGTTCACCACGCTGAAAATGGCGCTATTGGCGCCAATCCCCAGCGCCAGCACCGCCACCACCGTCAGGGTGAAGGCCGGCGTCTTCGCCAGCGTGCGCAGCGCGTAACGAATGTCTTGCATCAGGTTGTGCATCGCGGCGCCTTATCGGGTCATTGAGTCATTGAGCCTCGGGCCAGGGAGCCATTGCCACAAAAATGGTCACCGCCCGCGTCGCGGGCCTTCCGATGGCTCAATGGCCAAACGGCCCAATGGCCCAATCTCTTCACTCGTATCGCAAGGCCTCCATCGGGTCCACGCGCGCGGCGCGGCGCGCCGGGACCCAGCACGCGGCCAGCGCGATCAACGCCAGCAGCGCGGCAATGCCGGCGAACGTGACCGGATCGGTCGGCTCCAGGCTGTGGAGCAACGTGGCGGTGAACTTCGAGAGCCACGCCGCGGCCCACAGCCCGACAGCCAGCCCGAACGCGGTCAGCGCCATTCCCTGGCGCACCACCAGGCCCAGCACGTCGGCGCGTTGCGCGCCCAGCGCCATGCGGATGCCGATTTCGCGGGTGCGCTGGCCCACGGCAAACGTCATCACCGCGTACAGCCCCACAGACGCCAGCAGCAGCGCCAGCGCGCCAAACACCGTGAGCAGCCCGGCGGCGGTGCGCACCGGGAAGAGGCTGGCGCCCATGTGCGTGCGCAAGGTGCGCACGCCATAAACGGGCAGGTTGGGGTCGAGCGACTGCACCACCTGGCGAACGGCCGGCGCCAGCGCCAATGGGTCGCCAGCGGTGCGCACAATCAGCGTGCCCGCGGGCGCGTAGTCCTGCGCCACCGGGTGATAGAAGAGCGCGCGTTGCCGTTCGCCGATGGTGCGATAACGTCCGTCGCGGGCCACGCCGATGACTTCAATCAGCGGGGCCTGCGCGCCGCCTTCGCGGAAGCGACGGCCGATGGGATCCTGGCCGGGCCAGAAGCGCTTGACGAAGCCTTCGTTCACCACAGCTACGAGCGGCGCGCCTGCCTGATCGGCGGCGGTGAAGGCGCGCCCTTGCAGCATGGGAATCTGCATGGTCTCGAAGTAGCGCGGGGAGACTTCGTTGACGTCAATTTCCATGTCTTCGCCCGGCTGCGGCGTGTAACCGTCCACCGTTATGGTGGTGCGCGAGCCGCTTAAGCCCAGCGGGATGATGCGGGCCAGGGCCGCGGACTGCACCCCGGGCAGCGCCTCGACGCGCTCCAGCAATTGCGCGAAGAAAGCGCGGCCGCGCGCCTCGTCGTAGCGGCTCAGCCGCAGATCCATCGAGGCTAGCAGCACGCCGTCGGGATTGAAGCCCGGGTCAATCAACTGCGCGTTGGCCAGGCTGCGCAGCATGAGCCCGGAGCCCACCAGCAGCACCAGCGAAATGGCCACTTGCGCCACGACCAGGGTGCCGCGCAGCCAGCCGCGCTGGCGGCCGCCGGCCTCATCTTTCAGCGCCGTGAGCAAGTCCGCGCGCGCCGCTCCCATCGCCGGCGCCAGGCCGAAGAGCAATCCGGTAGCGAGCGAAGCCGCCAGTGTGAAGCCCAGCACGCGCACATCCAGCGCCAGATCCAGGTTCAAGGCCAGCGTCGGAGGCACCAGGCTGAGCAGCAGGTCCGCCGACCACAGGGCAATCACCAGTCCCAGCGCGCCGCCCAGCGCCGCCAGCAGGACGCTTTCGGCCAGCAACATGCCGACGAGCCGCGGGCGGCTCGCGCCCAGGGCCAGACGCACGGCAATTTCCTTGCGCCGCGAGGTAGCGCGAGCCAGCAGCAAGTTGGCAATGTTGGCGCAGGCCAGCAGCAGCACCAGGCCCACCGTGCCGAAGAGCATGCCCACAAAGCGCAGCGCGGCCTCGCGCTCCGAGGGCCACAGACGCGCGAAATCCGCCGGGAACATGCGGACGCCGAGGTAGCCCTGGTTGCTCTTGGTATGCGTTTCCGCAAGGCCCCGGGCGATGCTGTCCATCTGCGCGTCGGCCTGCGCCAGGGTGACGCCGGGCTTCAACCGGCCCACGACATTCATCCAGCGCGAGCCGCGCATGGTCAGCAGGTCCATCGCGCGCGGGCGGATCACGCCCTGCATCATCATCGGCGCCCACACGTCGGGCCGCGCGCCGAGCTGGATGCCGCGGAAGTTTCCGGGCACGACGCCGACCACCGTGAAGGTCGCGTTGTTCAGCGTGATGGTGCGGCCGAGGATTCGCGGGTCCGCGGCGAAGCGCGTGCGCCACATCGCTTCGCTGAGCAGCACCACGGCGGCGGCGCCGGGCGTTTTGTCCTCTTCCGGCAGAAAGGCCCGGCCCAGGATGGGACGCACACCGACCACTTCGAAGAAATTGGCGGAAACCATTTCGCCGAAGATGCGCTCCGTGCGGCCTTCGGCGGAGAAGTTCAGCGCCAGGTCGTCAAACGCCGAGAGACCACTAAAGACGGTGTTCTGCTCGCGCCAATCCACGAAATCGGGATAGCCGGTGGTGCTGTAGTCCGCGCCGCTGGCGTCGCTGGAATACACCCGCACCAGCTCTTCGGCGCGCTCCACGGGCAACGGCCGCAGCACCAGAGCGTTCAGCACCGAGAACATGGCTGTGTTCGCGCCGATGCCCAGCGCCAGAATCAGAACCACCGTTACCGCAAAGGCCGGCGACTTCGCCAGCGTCCGCAGGGCGTATTTGGCGTCTTGCATCAGCGTGCTCATCGCGTCTCCTCATGGAGTCATTGGGCCTTTTCGCCGTTGCGCCATTGCCGAGAGTCGGAGCTTCCGACGGGCAATGGCTCAATGGCCCGATGACTCAATGGCTCAATCCTCTTCGCTCATCACTCGTCACTCATCACTGTTCCTTCGGCAGCGGGCTCAGCACTTCGGCCACCAGCTTCCAGTCGCCGCGCGCGTTGCGCTTCCACACGCGCGTGTAGTAGCCCTTCTCGGCGGCGCCGGTGATGTCCTTCAGTTCGTAGCGGCCGTAGTCGTAGCCCATCTCGCCCGAGGCCGAGGCGCCGCCGTCAATGCCCTCCCACTGGACGACGCTCACCGGGTTCTCGTCGAGATACTTCCGAGCAGCGTCGCGACCCAGGATGGGATACCTCTGGACGCGATGCAGGCGGACGGAAACTGCCACGTGCTTCAGGTAGCCGTCGCGCGTGCCCTGCTTCTGCGCGGTGGCGAAAAATTCCGCTTCGATGCGGAGCATCTCCGCGCGGCCCGCGGCGGCGTCGCGCAGCTTCATCTTCTTGTACTTTTCCTGGGGCGCGCGGACGTAGCGGGCGCGGTCTTGCTGAGCCGCGTCGGGGCCCGGGGTGTCGCTGCCCATGTCCACGGCCACGCGCCACGTGCCGTCGGGCTGCTTCTTCCATACGGAAAAGAAGAAGCCGTGGCCGCGAACCGCGTGCGGCGGGGCCAGCGCCGTCACCAGCGTGGGCCCCGTGTTGTAGCCCAGGTCGCCCGATTCCGCGATGTCGCCGTACACCGGCCACCACTCGAGCTTGTGCTGGCGAGGCGGCGCGGGGTTGGGCGGCGGGTGTTTGCGCGCGTTCTCGCGGAACTTCACCGGGTGCGGCTGGAAGCTGATGCCCTCTTCGCCGAAATACTCCCAGAAGGAATCGTGCACGCCCTTTTCCGCGCCCAGGGCCGCGAACGCGCGTTCCGTGTTGACCATCTCCAGCAGCGGATCAGGCAGTTGCTCGCGCGCCCCGCCGCCCGGGCCGGGGAGAACCAGCAGAGCCAGAAGAACCCGACAGCGCTTCATTGTTTGCACCCTGCTCCAGTCCCCCCAACCGGTCTTGGTATTGCGTGATTGAGCCATCGGGCCATTGAGCCATTGCTCCAGATTTCGTGACTTCCGATTTCGCGATTTCCCCGGGCCGACAAAACGTTGGAAGCAACTCACGAAATCACGAAATCCCAGAAATCACGAAATCCGCGCGACGGCTCAACGGCGCGATTCTCGTCACTCGTGGCGCAGCGCCACCAGCGGGTCCACGCGCGTGGCGCGCCGCGCCGGAACCACGATGGCGACCAATGCCACCCCGGCCAGCAGCCCGATTACCGAGCCGAAGGTGGCCGGATCCGCCGCGCTGACCCCGAACACCAGTCCGGCAATGGCGCGGGCCAGCCCGGCGGAGAGCGCCAGCCCGATCCCCATGCCCATGGCGGTGAGCGCGGCGCCGCGACTCAATACCAAACGCAACACGTCGCCGGCCTGTGCGCCGAGGGCCATGCGAACGCCGATTTCGTGCGTGCGTTCGCTGACGGCGTAGGCCATCACCCCATAAATGCCCACGGCGGAGAGCACCAGGGCCACCGCGCCCATCACGGAGAGCAGCGCGGCCACATACTTCAGGCCAATCAACGTTTCGTGGATGACCCGGGCTTGCGTGCGCACATCGTAAATGGGCATGTCCGGGTCCACGGCCGCGATTTGCGCGCGCGCGGCATCGGCCAGGGCCAGCGGGTCGCCACTGGTGCGCAAGGCGAGCTGCATGATTTGGCGGGAGCCCTGCGGGTAGGGGACGTAGAGCGCCGGTTCGGGTACGCGGTCCCCCATGTCGTAGAGAATGTCGCCGACGACGCCGACAATGGTGGCCCACAGCCGCTGGGAATCTTCCGCTCCCAGCTTAATGCGCCGGCCGACGGGGCTTTCGCCGGGCCACCAGCGGCGGGCCAGCGCCTCGCTGACGACGGCCACGGGGGGCGCGTCCGCGCCGTCCCGCGCGTCAATCAATCGCCCTTCGCGCAGCGGGATGCGAAAGGCGGTGAAGAAGTCGCCATTCACGGCCTGGTATTGCGCCCGGCGCCGTTCTCCGCGCTCGGCAGGCCGGCCCTCGATGCTGAACAACGTGGAGGAGCTGTTGTTGGCGAAGGGCACGCTGCGGCCCAGGGCGGCCTCGCGCACGCCGGGGAGCGCGCGTAAGCGCGGGAGCGCCTGCTCGAAGAAAGCCGCGCGGGGAGGCAATTCCTTGTATTTGGAGTCGGGGAGGTTCACGGAGAAAGTGAGCAGCGTCTCGGGCTCGAAGTTCTGGTTGCGCGACACCAGCGCGCTTACCCCGCGCACCATCAGGCCCGCGCCCACCAGCAGCACCAGGGCCAGCGCAACCTGGCTCACGGCCAGCGCGCTCCGCAGGCGTCCGCGGCCGCGGCCCGCGCTAGCGCCGCGCCCGCCTTCCTTCAGAGTTTCGTTCAGGTCGGCGCGCGACGCCGTGAGCGCTGGCGCCAGCCCCGCCACCACGCCGGCCAGCAGCGCGATGGCCATCGCATAACTAAAAGTGCGCCAGTCCACGGCCATCGAGTACCAGCCGCCGATGTACCGCGCCACCTGCGGCGGCATGTACATCTGCATCAAGTCAATGCTCCACTGCGCCAGCACCAGGCCGAGCGCCGCGCCAGGCAGCGCCAGCAGCACGCTCTCGGTGAGCAATTGCCGCACGACGCGCCCGCGGCTGGCGCCCAGCGCCGCGCGCAGGGCCATTTCCTTCTGCCGGCCGGTGGCCCGCGCCAGTTGCAGCCCGGCGACGTTGGCGCAAGCGATCAGCAGGACGAAGGAGACCGCGCCCATCAGCAGCGACATGTAGGCGTGGGTCATGTCCCCGTTGAGGAAGTGCCGCAGCGGCATCAGCCGGACGCCGGCGCCCTTATTGGTGTCGGGGTAGGCCTGCTCGAGGCGCGCGGCGATGCCCTGCATCTCCGCGCGCGCGGATTCTTCGGTGGCGCCGGGCTTCAGCCGCGCGAACACCGTCAGCGTGTTGGCGCGCCGGTCGCTCAGTTCCTCCGGAGTGAGCCCTAGGGGAATCCACACTTCGGCGGACATGGGGAAAACAAACTCATCGGGCATCACGCCGATAACGGTGTGCGGCTTGCCTTCGAGCTTGATGATCCGGCCCACCATGCCAGGATCGCCGCCGTAGCGCTGCTGCCAGATGCCGTAGGTCAGCACCACCACCTGGTCGTGGCCGGGGATCATTTCGTCGGGGCGGAAAGTGCGGCCCAGCAGCGGGCGGGCGCCCAGCGTCTCAAAAAAGCCGGCGTCCACGCGGAAACCCTGGGCCTGCTGCGGGGTGGCGTCCCCGGAGAGGTTGACGTCGTACCACTGCGCCGCGCCCCAGCCAGAAAAGGAACGCGCCTGTTCGCGCCAGTCGGCGTAGTTGGCGCTGGTGACGCTGTTCCAGTCGGAGCCGCCGCGCTGCTCCAGCACCATCACCAGGCCGCGGGCGTCGGGCACGGCCGCGGGCTTGTACAGCAGTGCGTCGGCGCAACTGAAGATAGCCGTGTTTGCGCCAATGCCCAGCGCCAGCGTCACCACCGCAATGGCGGTGAAGCCGGGAGCCTTCGCCAGCATGCGAATTGCGTATTTCACGTCCTGCATTAGGTTGCTCATCGTTCCTACCTTGATTGGGCCATTGAGTCATCGGGCCATCGAGCCATTGCCGCAAATCTTCGGGGTCTTCTAAAAATGACTCAATGGCGAAATGACTCAATAGCTCAATTCTCCCCACTCATCACTCGTCACTCATGCCGCAGCGCCACCATCGGGTCCACGCGCGCGGCGCGCCGCGCCGGGACCAGCGTGGCGGCCAGCGCCACCGCCAACAGCACGCCCGTGACTCCGCTGAACGTCAGCGGGTCCTGCGCGGAGACGCCGAAGAGCAGACTCTCCAGCAAATGCGAGAGCGCCAGCGCCGCGGCCAGGCCCAGGGCCGCGCCGAGCGCGGCGAGCTGCATCCCCTGGCGCAGCAGCATGCGCAGCACGGCGGCGCGTTGCGCCCCGAGGGCCATGCGGATACCGATTTCGCGGGTGCGTTGGCCCACGGAGAATGCCGTCACGCCGTAGATGCCGATGCCGGTCAGCAGCAAGCCGATGGCGCCGAGGCTGGCAGCCACCCCGCCGGCCACGCGCTGCGGGAACATGCTGAGCGCCGCGGTCTCTTCCATGGTTTGGACGCTGACCACGGGCAGGTAGGGGTTCATCTGGCGCAGCGCGGCGCGGACGTCCTGCACCGCAGCGGCGCCACGCGGGCTGCGCAGCATCAGGGAGACGCGCGCCATGTAGTTCTGGCGCAGCGCGACGTACACGAAGTTTCGCGGTCCGTCGCCCAGCGACCGGTACTTCTGATTGCGCGCCACACCGACGACGGTCCGCACTGTGTCGGGCCGGCCATCGTCTTCCGGCGTGCGGATGGTCTGGCCCACGGGGTCCCGGCCCGGCCAGAAACGCTCGGCCAGCGTTTCATTAATGATGGCGACGCCGGCGGAGCCGGCGCGGTCCGCGGCGGTGAAGTCACGCCCGCGCACCAGCGGCGCTTTGAGCGCCGCGAAGTAACCTGGCGTGACCACGTTCCAATCCGCGCCTTCGCCGCCTTCCGGCGTCTCGACGCCGTCCGCGGCTACGCCGCCCAGCGCCCGCCCGCCGCCATCGAGCGGCACGGCCCACGAAAAGGCCGCGCCTTCCACGCCCGGCAAGGCGCGCACGCGCTCGAGCAGGCTCTCCGCGAAGGCCAGGCCGTCCGCCTCCCGGTAGCCGGCCAGCGACAGGTCCAGCTCCAGCACACGCAGGTTGTGGACATCGAAACCCGGGTCAATCGTGCCGGCCCGCTCTAGGGCCCGCAGGAACAACCCCGCGCACACCAGCAGCACCAGCGACACGGCCACCTGCGCCAGCACCAGAGCGCTGCGCAGCCGCAGCTTACGGGAGCCGCCGCTTGGCCCTTCGTCTTTGAGCGCCTGCACCAATTCCGCGCGCGACGCCTGCCACGCCGGCGCCAGCGAAGCCAGCAACCCCGTGGCCAGCGACATCAGCAGGGCAAACAGCATCACCCGCCAGTCCAGCGGCAAGTCCAGCGCCACCGGCACGGGCAGCGCGGGCAGCAGACCGAGCAGCAGGTCGCGCATCCACACGGCAAAGAGCAGCCCCGCCGTCCCGCCCAGCAGGAACAGCAGCACGCCTTCGGTGAGCAGTTGCCGCACCACCTGCCCGCGGCCCGCACCGATGGCCAGGCGCACGGCGATCTCCCGCCGCCTGGTGGTGGCGCGCACCAGCAGCATCCCGGCCACGTTGACGCAGGCAATCAACAGCACCAGGCCCACGATCGCCTGTAGCAGGCCCAGAAAGGCCGCGATGATCTGCCGGAGGTCGCCGGGAAAAAGCGAGGAAGCGGTCAGCTTGATGCCTTTGCCGCGGTTGGCCTCGGGGAATTCTTCTTCGAGGCGTTTGGCGATGGCGCTCATTTCGGCTTGCGCCTGCGCCATCGGGACGCCGGGGCGCAGGCGGCCGATGGCCACCATCCAAACGGACCGGCGGCTGTCGAGCAGCGTGCTCCCCGGGATGATCGTGCCGGACATCATCATGGGGAACCAGGCGTCGGGCGCCAGCGGCGAGGTGCCGCGGAAACCTTCCGGGGCCACGCCCACCACCGTGAACGGCTGGCCGTTGATGCGCAGCTCGCGGCCCGCGGCGGCGCGGTCGCCGCGGAAGTGGCGCTGCCAGAAGTGGAAGCTCAGCACCATCACCGGGTGCGCGCCCGGCGCGCGGTCTTCCTCGGCAGCGAAGAAGCGGCCGAGGTGCGGCTTCACCTCGAGCACGTCGAAGTAGTTGCCGCTGACCAGCGATCCGAAGATGCGCTCGGCTGAGCCCGTGGCGCCCAGGCTGACCGCTCGCGGCTCCAGGCTGTAGCCGAGCATGCCGCTGAAGGAAGTGGCGCGGTCGCGGTAGTCGGCGTAGTTGGGGTACGACATGTTGTCGAAGCCGCTGCCGTCCTGCGTGCGCCCGATGTCCACCAGTTGTTCCGCGCGGCCGATGCCCGGGCGCGGGCGCAGCAGAGCCTCGTTCACCAGGGTGAAGATGGCGGTGTTCGCGCCAATGCCCAGCGCCAGCGTCAACACGGCAATCGCGCTGAACCCCGGCGACTTCGCCAGCATGCGGGCGGCGTATTTCACGTCCTGCATCAAGTTGCTCACCAGTTTCCTTGTCTTGATTTGAGCCATGGAGACATCAAGTCATCGGTTCATCGCACTCCGCGGAATTCCGCCCCAATGGCTCAATGGCGAAATGACCCAATGGCTCAATTCTTCCTCCGCATCACTCGTGCCTCAGTGCCACCATCGGATCCACGCGAGTGGCGCGCCGCGCGGGGACGTAAGTCGCAGCCAGGGCCACCGCGCCCAACACACCGGCCACGCCGGCAAAGGTGATGGGGTCGCGCGCGCTGACTCCGAGCAGCAGCCCGCCCAGCAGATTCGAGGCCGCGAAGGCCACCACCATCCCGATGGCCAGCCCGATTCCGGCGAGGCGCATGCCGTAGCCCAGCACCAGTCGCAGGATGTCACCGCGGCGCGCGCCTAGCGCCATGCGCACGCCGATTTCGCGGGTGCGCTGGGCCACGCCGAACGACATCACGCCGTAGATGCCGATGGCCGCCAGGGCCAGCGCCAGCGCGCCAAAGCCCGCCAGCAGCGACCCGCCCAGCCGCTGCTGGAAGCTGGCGGCGCGGATGTGGTCGTTGAGCGTGGTGACGTTGAAGACCGGCAGGATGGGGTCGAGCGCGCTCACCTCCGCGCGCAGGGCGCTCGAGAGCGCGCCGGGGTCGCCCGCGGTGCGCACTTGCAGGGTGACGTCCGGCCGATAAGCCTGCGCCAGCGGGAGGAAGAAAAACGGCCGCGGCGGTTCGTTCAACTGGCGGTACTTGCTGGTCTCCACCACGCCAGCCACGGTGACCCACTCCTTGTCCAGGCGGAAGCGCCCGCCCAGCGCTTCCCTGCCCGCCCAGTAGCGCGCGGCCATGGCTTCGTTGATCACGGCGACCAGGGGCGCAGCCAATGTGTCGCCGTCGGTGAAGTCGCGCCCGCGGCGTAACTCCGTGCCCATGGTGCGGAAATAATCCGGCGTCACCTGGTTGTAGTTGGCGAAGACCGATTCGTCCTTCGCCGCCGTGTAGCCTTCCACTACGATCGAGGTGCCGCTGGCCCCGCCGAAGCCCAGCGGCACGCGCCGCGCCAGGCTGGCCACTTCGGCGCCGGGCAGGGCGCGCAGCCGCTCGTGCAGCCGCTGCTGAAACGCGCGCCCCGTTTCCGGAGTGTAGCCGTTGGGGAACAAATCAATGTTGGCCAGCAGCACGCCATCGGGGTTGAAGCCCAGCCGCACCGACTGCGCGTGCTCCAGGCTGCGCAGCAGCAGCCCGGAAGAAATCAGCAGCAGCAGCGAGAGCGCCACCTGCGCCACCACCAGCGCGCTGCGCAGGCGGCCCTTGCGCGCGCTGCCGGTGCCGGTCTCGTCCTTGAGCGCATGCGCCACGTCGCGCCCCGAGGCTTCCAGCGCCGGCGCCAGCCCGAACAGCAGCCCCGTCAGTACCGAAAGCCCCAGCGTAAAGCCGAGCACCTGCCGGTTCATCCCCTGGTCCACCGCGATGGGCAGATCCACTGCGGGCATGAACGAGAGCAGCAAGTCCCACGACCACACACCCAGCAGAATCCCCAGCGCGCCGCCGGCCAGCGCCAGCAGCACGCTCTCCGTCAGCAGTTGGCGCACCAGCCTTGCGCGGCTGGCGCCCAGCGAAAGGCGTATGGCGATTTCGCGCCGCCGGACCGTGGCCCGCGCCAGCAGCAGGTTGGCCAGGTTGGCGCACGCAATCAGCAGCACCAGCCCGACCACGCCGCTCAGCACCAGCAGCACCGGGCCCATCACCTGCGTAGCTCCGTAGGGCGCCTTCCACACGGGATACAGCGTGCCCACGACGTCCTTGTTCGTGTTCGGGTAGGCCTCGCCGAGTTGCTGCGAAATCACGTCGAGCTGCGCCTGCGCCTCGCGCAAGCTCACTCCCGGCTTCAGCTTGGCCACGGCGTCCAGCCAGTGGTTGCCGCGCTGGGTCAGCCGGGTGCTGCGGCCGTTGAACGTCTCGTGCATCATCACCGGGGCGTACACGTCGAAGGTCAGCCCGATGAAAGTGCCGTGGAAGTCCTCCGGCGCCACGCCGACCACGGTGAAGGCCGTGTTGTTCAGCCAGATTTCCCGGCCCACGATGCCTGGGTCGCCCGCAAAGCGCCGCTGCCACAGCCCGTGCCCGATCACCACCACCGGGTGCGTCCCCAGCGTCTTGTCTTCCTCCGGCAGGAACGCGCGCCCCAGCGCGGGGCGCACCCCCAGCGCTTGAAAATAATTCCCGTTCACCAGCTTGCCCCACACGCGCTCAGCCCCCTCGCCCACCTTGAGGCTCATCGGGGCCATGTCCATCACGGCGATGTCCAGCTTGTCCGCCCGGTCGCGGAAGTCCTGATAGTCCGGGTAGGACAGGCTCCAGTTCGCGCCGCGGTACGCGGAAGAGAGAATCACCATCCGCTGCGCGTCCGGCACGCCCGGGTAACCGTTCAGCAGAAAGCCGTTGACCCACGAAAAAATGGTGGTGTTCGCGCCGATGCCCAGCGCCAGCGTCACCACGGCAATCGCCGTGAACCCCGGCGTCTTGGCCAGCATGCGCACCGCGTACTTCAAGTCTTGCAGCAGGTTATTCATGACCTTTTTTTCTCCTGAGCACAGAAACGGCTCAGGAGCGCCTAATGTTCCCGGCCTGATTGGGTGATTGGGGGATTGGGTGATTGCCTTGGCCCGCTCAGGCCTTGAGTCGATTCACGCAATCTCACAATCACTCCATCACCCAATCCGTCTCATTCGTGCCGCAGCGCAGCCACGGGGTCGAGCCGCATGGCGCGCCGCGCGGGGAAGTAGGTGGCGGCCAGCGCGATGGCCGTGGTTACCAGGGCCATCCCGGCGAAAGTCAGGGGATCGGTGCCGCTGACGCCGAACAGCAGCCCGGCGATCACTTGCGCCGAGCCTACGGCCAGCAGGCAACCCAGGGCGGCGCCGGCCAGGGCCAGGCGGAGGCCGCGGCCCAGCACCAGGCGGAGGATGTCGCGCGGTTGCGCGCCCAGGGCCATGCGCACGCCGATTTCGCGGGTGCGCTGCATCACCGAGAAGGAAATAACGCCGTAGATGCCGATGGCCACCAGAGCCAGGGCCTGCGCGGCGGCCACGGAGAGGAAGTCCAGCGCCAGGCCGAACCCGCCCATGGAGAATTGCATGTGTTCTTCCAGCGGGCGGACGTTGAAGAGCGGCAGATTGCCGTCGAGGGCCTGCGCCTCCTTGCGCACGGCGGCCAGCGCGGCCGCGGCATCGCCGCGGGTGCGGACGAAGAGGGTCATGCTGGCGTCGAAATCCTGGGCCAGCGGCGTGTAGAAGTACGGCATGGGGTCTTCGGTGTGGTAGAGATACTTGCTGTCGCGGACCACGCCGACCACCAGGCGCCACGTCCGCCCGACGCGCATGCGGCGGCCCACCGCGCCCTGCCCGGGCCAGTAGCGGCGCGCCAGCGTCTCGTTCACCAGGGCCACGGGCGGCGCTTGCGCGTCGTCCTGCGGCCCGAACCCGCGGCCCTCCGCCAGCCCCATGCGCAAGTTGCGAAAGTGCCCGGGCGTGACGACGTTGAAGTGGAAGCTCATGCTCTCTTGCGGCCCGGGGGTATAGCCCTCGATTTCCACGCCGCGCGAAGAACCGCCAATCACCAGCAGCGGGAGGTACGCCGCCAAGCTGGCCGACTCGACGCCCGGCAACGCTTCGACGCGCTCCACCAAGCGCGCATAGAACTCCCGGCCGGCAACGGGCGTGTAACCGTTAGGCTGCAAGTCCAGCGAGAGGAGTTGCACGTTGCGCGCGTCGAAGCCCAGGTTCACCTGCCCGGCGTTTTTCTGGCTGCGCACCACCAGCACCGCGGTAATCAGCAGCACCAGCGAAAGGGCCACCTGCGCCACCACCAGGCCGTTGCGCAGCCGCGAGGAGCGGACCTCGCCGCTGGCTTCCTGCTTCAGGGCGGGCGCCAGGTTGAGCCGCGTGGCTTGCAGCGCCGGCGCCAGTCCGAAGGCCGCTCCCGCCAGCAAAGAGAGCGCCAGCGCAAACGTGAAGGTAAGGCCGTCGAAGTCCGCGTCCAGCACCGCCGGGAACGGCGTGGGGATGTTCATCGAGGTGAAGTAGTCGCCGGCCCACAGGCTGAAGAGCAGCGCCACCGCGCCCCCGGCCAGCGCCACCACTGCGCTCTCCGTCAGCAACTGCCGGATCAAGCGCCAGCGCGTCGCGCCGACGGCCAGGCGAATAGCGATCTCCCGCTGCCGTCCCACGGCGCGGGCCAGCAGCAGGCCCGCCAAGTTGGCGCACACCACCAGCAGCACAATGCCCATCAGAACCATGACCACGGAGAAAACCGGCACCAGCAGCGTCTGCGAACCAAAAGGCGACTGCCACAGCGGGATCAAGTGAGCGCGCTGGCGGATGCCGCGGTTGGGATACTCCTTCTCCAGTTGCTCGCCGAGCACGCCGAGGGCCGCGGCGGCCTGCGCAAACGTCACCCCCGGCCGGAGCCGTCCCTGTGCCACGGCCCACTGCGAATTGCGGTCCTCCAGGATGTTGCCCGACTGCGTGAAGTCCGCGGCCATGGCCATCGGCGCGAACACTTGCAACGCCAGCCCCACCGTGGCCCCGCGATAGCCCGGGGGCGTCACGCCCACAATGGTGTAGGGCCGCGAGCCGACGTGCAGGCTCCTGCCGACCACGCCCGGATCGCCGTTGAAGCGGCTCATCCAGAACTCATGGCTCAGCACCAGCACCGGGTGGCCGCCCGGGGCGCGGTCGTCCTCGGGACCAATCGCCCGGCCCGCCGCCGCGCCCACGCCGAAGGTCGAGAAGAAATTGCCGCTCACCAGTTCGCCCCACACGCGCTCGGGCTGGTCCTTCACCGTGACGCTCATGGGGCGCACCGCGCTGAGCGCCAGCCCGGCCAGCACTTCGTTGCGGTCGCGGAAGTCGCGGTAGTCGGGATAGGAGAGCGGCCAGGCCTCGCCGCCGCGCGAAACCGAGTGCAGCACCACAATCTCCTGGGCGCCCGCCACCCCCGGCAGCGGCCGCAGCACCAGGCCTTTGAGCATGGTGAACACTGTGGTGTTCACGCCCACGCCCACGGCCACCGTCAGCACGGCGACCAGCACGAACCCCGGCGCTTTGCGCAGCGTGCGCACCGCGTAGCGAATGTCCTGTAGCAGGGTGTTCATCGGCGTCCTCTCCAATTGAGCCATTGAGTCATCGGGCCATTACGCCATTGCTTCCAACAATCCGGGGTCCGCAAGCAATGGCTCAACGGCTCAAAAGCCAACGGCTCACGGCAAAACGGCGGCATCTCGTCACCCGTCACCATCACTCGTTACTCGTAGCGCAGCGCGATCACCGGCTCGATGCGCGCGGCGGTCCTCGCCGGGACGTAGCCGGCGAACGCCGCCACGCCGGCCAGCAGCAACGCGGCGGCGGCCACCATCAGCGGGTCATTCGGTCTTACGTTGTAAAGCAGTGTCTCGACGTAGCGGCCCAGGGCCAGCGCCGCGGGCACCCCGATCACCAGCCCGATGCCGGCCAGCACCACCACTTCGCGGAGCACCAGCCATTGCACGTCGCCGTGGCTGGCGCCGAGCGCCATGCGGATGCCGATTTCGCGCGTGCGCCGCGCCACTGTGTAGGCCATCACCCCATAGAGCCCCAGAGCCGCCAGCAGCGCGGCCAGTCCCCCGAACGATACGGAAAGCCCGGTCATCAGCCGCTCGGCGAAGAGCTGCTCGCTCAACTGCGTCTCCACCGGCTTCAGGTTGAAGACCGGCAGGTTCGCGTCGTGCCGCCGCACTTCCTGGCGCACCGCCGTGGCCAGCGCCGCGGGCGCCCCGCGCGCGCGGACGTAAAACGTCAGCGAGCCCGGGCTCTTGCTCTGCGCGTAAGGCTGGTAGGCGTAGGCGTGCGGCTCCTCGCGCGCCGAAGCGTGCTTGAAGTCCTGCGCCACGCCCACAATCAAGATGTCCGTGGCCACCTGGTTGCCGGCGCCCCACCCGAAGCGCATCCCCACCGGGTTCCGCCCGGCGAAGTACTTTTTGGCGAAGGTCTCGTTGATCACCGCCACCTGGGGCGCGCCGGCCGCGTCCGCCGCGGTGAACTCGCGTCCCAGCAGCAACGGCACTTGCATGGTCTTGAAGTAGTCCGGGCCCACGCCGTTCTGCCAGAGTTGGATGCTCTCGTCTTCGCGCGCCGCGTAGCCCTCGACGGTGCCGTTGCTCGTGGAGTTGGAGTCCTCGAACGCGGCAATCTCCGACCCGCTCACCGAAACCACGCCCGGCAGCGCGGCGATGCCTTCGCGGATGCGATCCAGCAGCGCGATGGTGCGTTCCCCGGCATAGCCGTTCAAACTGGGCGCTACGGAAAACGTCAGCAGGTTCTCCGCCTTCAGCCCCAGCTCAATGCTGCGCAGGTTGCCCAGGCTGCGCGCGAACAGCCCCGCGGCAATCAGCAGCAGCGCCGTCAGGGCCATCTGCGTCACCACCAGGCCCTTGCGGAAGCGCACGTGGCCCGTGCCCGACGACGCCCCGGCCTGTTCCTTCAACGCCGGAATCAGCGCCGGCCGCGTGGCGCGCAGCGCCGGCAGCAAACCGAACAGCAGACCCGTGGCCAGCGCCAGTCCCAGCGTGAACGCCAGCAGGCGCGCGTCCAGGTTCGGCGAAAGCCCGCTGACGCCGAAGCCCTCCGGCAGCGCCCCCAGCAGCGCCCCGATGGTCCACCACGCCACCAGCAGACCGGCTGCGCCGCCCCCCATGGCCAGCAGCACGCTCTCGGTGAGCAGTTGCCGCACCAGTTGCCAGCGCGACGCGCCGATGGCCAGCCGCACCGCCACCTCGCGCTCCCGCGCCGCGCCACGCGCGATCAGCAGGTTGGCTACGTTGGCGCAGGCGATCAGCAGCACCAGCACGACCATCGCCGTCAGGATCCACAGCGGCTGCTCGGCATTGTTTTGCAGCACGTTGCGCCCGCCCGCCCCGGGAATCAACAGCACCTTCTTGTTCAGCCAGCGCTCCTTCGTGTCGGGGCGTATCGGGCCCGCTTCGGAGACTTCCAGCTCCATCAGTGGCTTGTAGGTGGGCTGCAACCCGGCTTCGGCCTGTTCCAGGGTGAGCCCCGGCTTGAGCCGGCCGATCAGGTTGACCCAGCGCCGCCTGCGATTAGCCATATCGCCCCACGACCACGTCTGCGGCTTCATGGCCATAGGGATGAAAATGTCCGTAGGGCTGCCCACCTGCACTCCGGTGAAGCCGGCGCGGGCCACGCCCACCACGGTCATCGAGTGGCCGTTGACCAGCAGTTGCTGGTTGAGGATGCCGGGATTGCCGCCGAACTGGCGCGTCCAGTACCCGTGGCTCAGCACCACTACCGGGTGCCCGCCCAGGGTGACGTCGTCCTGTTGCGTGAACACGCGGCCCGCCGCCGCGCCCACACCGAGCACTTCAAAGTAGCTGCCGCTGACCAATTCGCCGCGCGCCCGCTCTGTTCTCCCCTGCCCCGAGACGCTCAGCGCGATGCCGTGGCGCGCCAGCAGGCCGGTGAACACCTGGTTGCGGTCGCGCAGGTCCTTGTACACGGGGTAGGAGAAGGCCTGCGCGTCGTCGCTGTCGCTCCAGACCCCGCCGCGGAACGGCCCCGGCGAACGCAGCACCACCAGTTCGTGCGGCCGCTCCGCCGGCAGCATGCGCAGCAGGATCTGGTCCGTCAGCGAGAAGATCGCGGTGTTCGCCCCAATCCCCAGCGCCAGCGACGCCACCGCCACCGCTGTGAACCACGGCGTGCGCGCCAGCATGCGGAATGCGTAGCGGATGTCTTGCATCAGGTTGCTCATAGCCGGTCTGGCCTCAATTGAACCATTGAGTCATCGGGTCATTGAGTCATTGTTCCCGGCGGATTCCGCTCCCGTTCAATGGCTCGATGGCTTAATGAATTTGATTTCATAACCGATGGATTGATTCTCCATTCCGTCATTCGTAGCGTAGCGCCACCAGCGGGTCCACGCGCGTGGCGCGGCGCGCCGGCACGTAGGACGCCAGCAAGGCCACGGCGGTGAGCAACACGGCGGTGACGGCAAAGGTCGCCGGGTCATGCTCGGCGATGCCGAACAGCTGCTTCTTCAGAATCCCCCGCGCGGCGTACGCGCCCGCCATGCCCAGTGCCACGCCGATGCCCGCCAGGCCCATCGCTTCGCGGAGCACCAGTCGCAACACGTCGCCCGGGCGCGCGCCCAGCGCCATGCGCACGCCGATCTCCTGCGTGCGCTGCTGCACCAGGTACGACATCACGCTGTAGATGCCCACCATGGCCAGCGCCACGCCCATCGCCGCGAAAAGGGCCAGCAGCGTCATGGCGAAGCGCCGGCCGGCCACGGAGCGCTCGAGGATTTGCTCGATGGTGCGCACGTTGGAGACGGCCAGGTCGCGGTCCAGCGCCCACACCTGATCGCGCAGCATTCCGGCCGTGGCCGCCGCCTCGCCCGCGGTGCGCACCACCACGTTCATGAACGGAGTGGGCGTTTGCTCCTGCGGTAAGTACATTTCCGGGAAGAGCCCGCCGTCCAGGCCCCAGTGCTTCACGTCGCCCACCACGCCGATGATTTCGCGCCACGGCGGGTCCCCCGGGCCCAGCACCTTCAGGCGCTTGCCCACCGCGCTGACGCCGGGCCAGTAACGCTTCGCTGCTGTCTGATTGATGACTACGACGGGCGCGGACCCCGACGTGTCCTGCTCGTTGAGCAGCCGTCCCTCGATCACCGGGATGCGCATGGTCTCGAAGTAACCGGTAGTCACGATGCGGTGATGGGCGCGCACCGGTTCGTTCTGCGGCGGCGAGCCGCCTTCGACGTCAATGCCGGTGCGGCTCTGCTGTCCGGTCATGGCCAGGATGTTGATGGCCCCGGCGGAAAGCACGCCAGGCTGCTCGCGCAGGCGCGGCAGCAGTTGGCGGTAGAACGCGGCGACGGGTTGGTCTCCGGCGTAGCGGTTGCGCGGGATCACCAACTGTAAACTCATCACGTTCTGCGCGGTGAAGCCGGGGTTCACGCGGGTGACGTTGACGAACGTGCGCACCAGCAAGCCCGCTCCCACCAGCAGCACCAGCGAGAGCGCCACTTCCGCCACCACCAGCGCGGCGCGCAGCCGTTTGCGGGTGCGCCCGCCGCCCGGCCTCCCGCCTTCCTTCAAGCCTTCGCCCAGGTCCACGCGCGACGCTTGCCACGCCGGCAGGAGGCCGCACAGCACCGTGCTTAGGAAGGACAGCGCCACCGTGAACGCCAGCACGCGGTAGTCCAGATAAAAATCGAAAATGCCCAGCCCGGCGCTGCCGGTGGGGATAATCCCCTTGAGCGCGTCAACACCCCACAGCGCCAGCATCAGACCCGCCAGCGTCGAGCCCGCCGCCAGCAGGAAGCTCTCCGTCAGCATCTGCTTCAGCAGCCGGCCGCGGCTGGCGCCCAGCGCCGCGCGGATGAAGAGTTCGCGCTGCCGGCCGGTGGCGCGCGCCAGCAGCAAGTTGGCTACGTTGGCGCAACCCACCAGGAGCACCAACCCCACCGCGCCGAGCAGAATGAACACTCCGTCGCGGCTGGCGCTGGTGAGCTGTTCGTGCAAAGGCACGATATTCACACCGTGGCCCCGGTTGGGCGACGGGTATTGTTCTTCCAGGCGCGCGCCGATGGTGTCCATCTGCGCTTGCGCCTGCTCGCGCGTCACGCCCGGCTTCAGCCGCGCGTACACGTTGAGGAAATGGGCCGCGCGCACCTGGGAAAAGTCCGGGGGGAAAGCGAAGGGGAACCACAAGCGGCCAGTATCCCAGTACTGAAAAGAGGCCAGCAGCACGCCGATGATCTCGTGGGGACGACCGCTCAAGTTGATCTTGCGGCCGATGACGCCAGGGTCGGCGCCGAAGCGGTCGCGCCAGATGCCGTCACTCAATATGACCACGAACTCGTTGCCCGGCTGCGTGTCGGCTTGGGTGAACAGCCTCCCCAGCGCTGGGCGCGCGCCCACCACCGAGAAGAACTCCGCCGTGACGGCGCGGCTGGGGATTCGCTCCGGCTCGCCTTCGCCAATCAGGTCGGCGCTCGTGCCTGAAGTAGCGGCCATCGCCGCAAACACGTCGCTTTGTGCTTTCCAGTCGAGGTAGTCGGCGGGGGAAACCGGGTTGGTAAGGTTGTTTTCCTTGACGCGCTTCTCGAAGACGGCCACGATCCGGTCAGCCTCGGCATAGGGCAGGGGGCGCAGCAGTAGCGCGCTGGTCAGGCTGAAAATGGTGGTGTTGGCGCCGATGCCCAGCGCCAGCGTCAGCAGCGCCACCGCGGCGAACCCGGGCGCTTGCAGCATCTGGCGTAACGCGGTCCGCAGGTCGTGCATCAGGTTAGCCATTCAACGCCTCGATTCATGCCGATGGTGAACATTAAAGGTTAAAGGTTGAACGTTCTCCGCTCTTTCAATTTGCAATGACCTTTCGAAACCTCAGACCTCTTAACGTTCAACCTTCAACCTTTACCGTTTCTATTCGTGCCGCAGCGCTTCCATGGGCTCCACGCGCGTAGCGCGGCGCGCCGGGAGGTACGTCGCAGCCAGGGCCACGCCGCTGAGGACCACGGCCACGCCCGCGAATGTGACGGGGTCGGCCGGACTCACGTTGTAGAGCAGGCCCCGCAGCAATTGGGTGACGCCGAGCGCCACGGCCATCCCCAGCGCCCCGCCGATGAGCGTCAGCTTCATCCCCTGCCCCAGCACCAGCCCGAGCACGTCGGTGCGCGTGGCGCCCAGCGCCATGCGCACGCCGATTTCATGTGTGCGTTGCGCCACCATGTAGGACATCATGCCTGCCAGGCCAACCGCGGCCAGCAGCAGGCCCAGCCCGCCGAACCCGCCCAGCAGCCCCGCGCCCGCCCGCGGCAGCAGCAGCGTGACGCCCATGTGCTGCTCCACCGTGGACACCGTCGCCGGCATGGTCTTATCCAGCGATTGAATCGCCGCCATGGCCCCATCCGCCGCGGGCTTCACCGGGCCGCGCGTGCGCAGCACCAGCGTCATGTCGCTGGCATAGGTTTGCGCCAGCGGCGTGGCGAACCACGGCAACGGGTCCTCGCCCAGCGTGTTGTACTTGCCGTCTCTCACCACGCCGACGATTTCCATGAAGTTGCCTTCGGGGCCCTCAATGCTGATGCGCTTGCCCACCGGGTTCTGGTCCGGCCAGAAGCGCCGCGCAAACGTTTCGTTCACGATGGCCACCCGTGGCGCGCCCTGGCGGTCCTGCGCGGTGAATTCCCGCCCGCGCAGCACGGGGATGCCCAGGCACCGGAAGTAGCCCGGGCTGACGGTGCTGGTGTGAAACTCCAGGTCCTCTCCCGGCTGGCGCGTGTAGCCTTCGATGGTGGTGCCGCGCCGGCCGGTATTGAGCCCCAGCGGCAGGTAGCGCGTCAGCGTGGCCGATTCGACGCCGGGAATGGCACGGGCTTTCTCCAGCAGTTGGTCAAAGAAGGCCAGCCCGCGCTCCTCGTTATAACCGTGGAGGCCGAGGTCCATAGAGACCAGCACCCCTGCGCGCAGGTCGAAGCCGGGGTCCATGGCGCTGGCGTTCTGCAAACTGCGGATGAACAGCCCCGAGCCAATCAGCAGCAGCACGGAGAGCGCCACTTGCGCCACAACGAAGGCGCTGCGCAGCCGCGTCTTCGTCCCGCCCTGCCCCAGTCCCTCTTCCTTCAGCGCGGGAATCACATCGGGCTTGGTGGCCTGCCACGCTGGGACCAGACCAAACACCACCCCGGTGAACAGAGAAATGCCAAAGGCAAAAGCAAAGACGCGCGCGTCCGGACGAAAATCCAGCGCCAGGGGAATGTCTGCGGGCAACTGCACCGCGGACAGCAAGTCGGTGGTCCACAGTGTCATCAGCACCGCCGCCGCGCCCCCGGCCATGGCCAGCAGCACGCTCTCCGAGAGCAGTTGTTGCACCAGCCGCCCGCGCGAGGCGCCCAGCGAGAGCCGGATGGCGATCTCCCGCCGCCGCGCCGCGGCCCGCGCCAGCAGCAGATTGGCCACGTTGGCGCACGCGGTCAGCAGCACCAGTTGCACCGCCACCATCAGCAGCACGGAGAACGCCAGGATCGGGTCGCGTACTTGCGGGTCCACGCGCGATTGCGATTCAGAGAGCACGGTGATGCGCCGGCCCTGCTGCGCCACGTCAATCCAATTCTGCGGATAGGCGGCCTTCAATTGCCCGGCCAGCACGCGGAATTGCGCCTGCGCCGTATCCAGGGACACCCCGGGCTTCAGCCGGCCGATGATCGAATAGCGCCGCGAGCCACGGTTGCCGATGCGGTCGCGGTCCGGCGTCAGCTCGTTGATCATCATCACCGGCGTCCACAGGTCGGTTTGCAGGCCGCGCATCATGCCGGGAAAGCTCTGCGGGGCGATGCCGATCACCGTGAACAGGGTTCCGCTTAGCCGCAGCGTCCGGCCGACGATGCCCTCCTCTCCCCCAAACTGGCGCTGCCACAACGCATGGCTCAGCACCACCACCGGGTGAGTTCCGGGAGTGCGGTCTTCCTCTGGCAGGAAGCCGCGGCCGCGCGCCGCCGGCACGCCCAGCACATCGAAATAGTTCCCGGTAACGATTTCGCCGAAAACGCGCCGCGACGTTTCGCCCCCGCCCGTGTTCATGCTCATCATCTGGAGCGAGTACGCCGCCACGCCGCTGAACACATCGGTCTTGTCGCGGAAGTCGAGGTAATCCGGGTAGGAACTGGCGCCGTAGGGCGGGCCGCTGAAGTCGCTGGTGTACACGCTGGCCAGCTCTTCGGGGCGCTCCACGGGCATGGGCCGCAGCAGGGCCGCGTTCACCACGCTGAAGATGGCCGTATTGGCGCCGATGCCCAGCGCCAGCGTGACGATGGCGATCGCCGTGAACCCCGGGCTCTTCGCCAGCATCCGTACCGCGTAGCGAAAATCCTGAAAGAGATTGTGCACAGGCGCCCCCGAGGTGGATAGATTGTGTGATTTGGTGATTGCGTGATTGGGTGATTGATTCCGTCAGCGAAGGACAGGGGCAATCACACGATCACGCAATCACGCCATGGCTCAATCGGCGATGCCTTCTTGCGCGGCCACGCCTTCCTCCACCACGCGGCCGTCAAACAGGTGTACGGCGCGGTCGGCGAAGCGCACATACCGCGGGTCGTGCGTCACCATGCAGATGGTGGCGCCTTCCCGGTGCAGTTCGCTGAGCAACTGCATCACCGCTTCGCCATTGCGCGAGTCCAGGTTCCCGGTGGGTTCGTCGGCCAGCAGGATCAGCGGCTTCCCGGCCAGGGCGCGGGCCACGGCCACACGCTGCTGCTGGCCGCCGCTCAGTTGTGAGGGGTAGTGCTTCATGCGATGGCTCATGCCCACCTTGTCCAGCGCTTCCTGCACGAACTTCTTGCGCTCCGCCGAGGGCATGCCGCGGTAGGTCAAGGGCAGCTCCACGTTTTCGTACACAGTGAGGTCGCCGATCAGGTTGAACGCCTGAAAAATGAAGCCGATTTCGCGGTTGCGGATGCGCGACCGCTCCGCCAGCGTGAGTTTCGCCACCGGCTTGTTGTTCAGCAGGTACTCGCCTTCGCTCGGCGAATCGAGCAGCCCGAGGATCGAGAGCAGCGTGGACTTGCCGCAGCCCGACGGCCCCCCGATGGCCACGTACTCGCCGGGCATCACGTCCAAATGGATGCCCGAGAGCGCGTGGGTCTCCACCTCGTCGGTAAGGAACACCTTCTTCACGCCTTCCAGGTGAATCAGGGGCTGCGCATTCGCGTTCATTCGTCTCTCCTTTAGGTGCTGGGTGCTCGGTTCTGGGTGCTAGACGCCTCGTGGTTCGTTATTCGCGCTTCTTGCGTTCCATGTTCTGTGTCTCGTGTTCCGTGTCCGTGGCCGTGTTCCCATCTAGGGGCACTGCCTTCTGCCTTCAACCACACCATCAGCGCCGTCAGCGCGGCACGGGCACGCCGGGCAGGTTGGTCACGCGGATGCGGTCCACGTTGTCGTACTGCGACATATCCGAGAGCAGTACGCGGTCGCCCACCTGCAGGCCCTCGAGAATCTCCACCGTATTCACCGACGTGCGCCCCAGCTTGACCTGCACGCGCGAGCAGTGCACGCCGTCCTCTTCCACCTTGAAGAGCCCGATGGTGGTGTTGGGCTGGCCCTGCACCGGGCGGCCTACGCTGAGCACGTCCGGCAGACGGACAATCTCGATGGTGCCGTCCACGCTCAGGTCGGGCACCGCGCCGGGGGGCAGCGGCCCGTCGAGCGCCACGTCCACCAGCACCGTGCCATTGACCGCCGCCGGGTCCTTCCGCATCACGTGACCGGGGATGATTCCGTTGCGCGTGTCAATCTGCGCCTTCTGGCCGATTTGCACGTCGCGCGCCTGCGTTTCCGGGATGCGCACTTCGGCCTTGAGTTGCTTGGGATTGGAAACGCGAATCAGGTTCTGCCCGGGCGCCACCCGCTGCCCCACTTCGACGGACATGGCTTGCAGCACCCCGGTCATGCCGGCGCGCACGTTCAGCTTGTCGAGCTGGCTCTTCTTCAGGTCGTAGAAGGCGCCGCGTTGCTCCACTTGAGCCTGCCGCGCCGCCAGTTGCGCCTTCATCGAATCGGCGAAGTTGTTCAGCCGTTCTTTTTCCAGCTCATACCTGGTGGTGGACTCCTGCGAACGGTTCGCCGAGAGCCGGGCTACGTGCGCGGAGATCAAGCCGCTCTTGAAGAGCTCCTGGTCGGCCTCGGCCTGCAGCTTGTTCTGGGTGAAGTCGGCCTGCGCCCGGGCCACGTCGGACTTGATGGTGAGCAACTGGCTCTCCAGTTGCACCTTCAGATTGTTGTAGTCGGCCTCGGCGACCTTCAACTGTAGTTCCGCGTCCCGGGCTTCTTGTTGCAACTGCTCGTTGCTCAACTCCAGGATGACCGTGTCCGGGGTCACCTGAATGCCCGGCCGGTGGACAATCTTCTCCACCACGCCTTCGGTGGTGGCGGGGATCCAGCGGATGTCTTCCGGAACCAGCGTCCCCAGGCCGCGGTGCTGCACCAGCATCTCGCCCCGCTTCACCGTGTCCGGCCACACCGTGCCGCCGTCCACCGTCGGCGCCGCAGGCTTCATCTGCGAGAGGGCCCAGGTGGTGAACCCCACAAAGAGGACAATGCCAATACCAATAAGGATGCGGCGGCGGCGCTTGGCCTTAATCACCACATCGCCACGTGAAATATCCATGGAGATACAGTCTCCCTTCTCCAGAATACGCAACCCTAGTGCCCTTCCCGGGCCTTATCTAAGGCCTTCTGCTAGAGTACATTAAGAAGAGGTTCGAGGTAGGCAAGAACCGCTTTTTCGCCCGCTGGTGGGATTGCCTGTCCCATTTTCGGACAGGCGATCGGCAGGATTGTCCCTGCTTTTAACTCTCTTCCCTTATGCCGCATTCGAGCGCCGCAGGCAACCTCCGCCCCTTTCCGTGATCTTCCATCCTTGACTTCAAAACTTCAAAATCCAAGGCAAAGGACCGAAGGACCAAAATCTTGTCTATAATCAGCCGCCATGCAAACGCCCGACTGGCTGATGCGCTGGGGAGAGATTGGCCTCGGGGTGCTCCTGCGGCTGCTGGCCGTCGTGGTGGTCGCCGTCCTGTTGCAACGGATTCTACGCCTGCTCACCCGGCGGATGGTCTTCGTGGCCGAGACGCAGAACCGGTCTGCCCAGTTGCGCGAGCAACACACCCGCACCGTGGCGGACCTGCTGTATTCGACCGGTTCCGCGGTGATCTGGATTGGCGCCCTGCTGACGGCGCTGCCCCTGCTGGGCGTGGACGTCACCCCGGTCGCGGCGGTAGCTGGGCTGGTCAGCCTGGCGGTGGGCTTCGGCGCGCAGCACCTGGTGCGCGACGTCATCAACGGCTTCTTCATCGTCCTCGAGGACCAGTTCGTGGTTGGCGACCGGGTGAGGATCGGCGCCGTTCACGGCCAGGTGGAGAGCTTGACCCTGCGCCGCACCGTAGTGCGCGATTCCGAAGGCGCCCTGTGCACTATCCCCAACGGCGAAATCCGCCTGCTGGCCAATCTCTCGCGGGACTGGTCGCAGCTCTACGTGGACGTCACGCTCGACCCCGCTGACCGCGTGGACCGCGGCCTGGCGGCGCTCGAAGGCGTGTGCGCCGAGTTTCGCGCCGACCCCAACTGGAGCGCCGCGCTGGTGGACGGCCCCCGCGTGCTGGGCGTAGAATCGCTGGCCCCGGGCAGCGCGACGTTGCGCGTGCAAGTCCGCACCGCCCCGGCGCGCCAGAATGACGCCGCCCGCGAGTTGCGCCGCCGCATCCGCGCGCGCTTCGAGCAGGACCGCCTGGGCCTGGGCGCGCACCGCATCGAGATCATCGGCGCCCCGGTGGAGAAGTAGAGGCGCTGCTTGCCGCGCCCCTTGGTCGTTGCGTGCCCGGCACGGATGTCAGGAGTCAAGAAGTCTGGAAGTGGAGAAACCAGGGCAGGGTTTGGGTTCCTGACCTCTTCACTCCCTGACCTCCCGACTTCACGTCTCACAGGGATGGAAAGGAGCTCTTAACATGGGACAAGTCACGCATGAACACGCCGACCTGCTGCTGAAGCTGTACGAGGTCCGCCGCGAGCCGCGCCTGCGCCAGGCCCGCCAGTGGATGATGACCAGCTTTACCGCGCAGAACTTCGAGGAAGTGAAGGCGCAGTGCCCGCCGGGCAGCGACGGCGACGCCTTCCTGCGCATGACCCTCAGCTACTGGGACATGTGCGCCAACATGGTCAACCGCGGCCTGATTGACGAGGAGTTTTTCTTCGAGAGCACCGGGGAGCAGTACGTCATCTGGAGCAAAGTGCAGCCGGTGGTGGCCGAGATCCGCGCTCTCTTCAAGAACCCGCACTTCCTGGCGCCCCTCGAAGAGCACTGCAAGCGCCTGGAAGCCTGGCGCGAGAAGCGCGCCCCCGGCTCGAACGAGGCCCTCAAGGGCTACATCCAGCAAATGGCCGAAGCCGCCCGCGGCAAAGCCAAGTCGGCGTAGCCGTAGGGGCGACCCGTTGGGCCGCGGCTCTTGCTATAACGGAGCCGACTCCAGCGTGGCAATGAACTGGACACCGGGGATGTTCTTCTGGCTCAGTTTCTCGTCGTTGGTTACGAACAAGTGGACCTGAGCCTTCCGGGCACAGGCCAGTTGGATGGCATCGGGCGCTCGAATGGAATGATCGGTTCGGATGAGCGCGTAGTGCTCCGCCACCTCATCGTCAAAGGGTACTACCTGCGCCTGAGTCAGAATGGCCTCGCGGTATTGCCGCCGCAAGGCTTCATCGTTGTCTTCAATCGGCTTGACCAGAATCTCCCCCAGGGTGAGCGTGGAAGTGACCAATTGGTCCCCGCGCTCACGCATTCGCTTGCGCATTTGGGTAACGCGCTGAGAGAACCGGCCATAGTCTTCAAACAGGTAGATGAAGAGGTTGGTGTCCCAAAAGATGCGGCTCATTCCCAGCCCTCGCGCAGCCGCCGCACGTATTCGTCCGCGTGCTCATTCGCCCAGAGTTTCTTTCCGGAACCGCGCAGCGCCAGCAGAGGATCGTCCCCGGTTTCGGGGACCCGTCGCAGGTATTCGCGGGAATACCAGTCAAGAAGTGGCTGGTACTCGGGCGGGATTTGACCGGGATCGGGGGTGATTTTGGAGCCGTCGCGGTCGGGATGGCTGGCGTCTCCGGGACGATACAGTCGCCGGGTGTTCCTTCCTGTCGCAAACAGCATGCGGTAGCGTCCGGGATTGGGCGGCCGGTTGGCCACCGCGTGAAGCGCAGCATGAACTCGAACGCCCGGACGAAGCTCGTCCGTCAGACCTTCCTTTTCGGCGCGGTTCACGATCTCCTCAACGGTGAAGTCCGTTCTCTTTAGATTCTCCCGGTGCAGAAGAGCAGTGGCAATCCATACCTCGTCGGCGACTTTGAGAGCTATGGTGGCCGTTCGCATCATGGAAGGACCTCCCATGTCCCATGGTTCATTATGGTATGTCCTAGTCTGAATGTCAAGACCTATTTTTGTTAGTTCTGTAGGTTTTCGCATCTTGGCCGGTTAGACCCACTCCTCCCCAACGCCGGACCGCGCCCCATGGCCTTCTCCCTAGGGCGCGGTCGGTCCGCCAAAAGCTGGAACGGGGGTTGGGGCTCGAAGAATCCGGGGCTACTCCTTGGGCCGGCGCACGGCGTAGTCCGGCCAGCACCCCGGCGGTTCGGTGTCCGTGTCGTCGTCAAGGCCGATGGGGTTGCCGCCGCCGGTGGCAGGCGCGGGCGGCGGGAACTTGGGGTCCAGGGCCTTGGCGATCAGGTCGCGCGCGTCTTCCAAGTGCAGGCGCGTGACCCGGTCGGTGGTGCGCGGGATGGCCGCGCCGATGGCGGACTGCGCCGAGCGCAGTTCGCCGCGGAGCAGCGCACGGGCATCCCCGCCGGCGGGGGCCCGGCCGTTGAGCTTGTCGGCCAGCAGGTCGAGATAGGCGCGCTGGAGATTCCGCCGGACGCCGTCAATCTTCGGCGCGGGCGCGGCCAATTCCCGCCAGATGCCGTTGCGCACGTCGGCGAGGAAGTCGGTGGGCTTGTAGGATGTGGCGCCGTCGAGCGTCTCCTGCTCCACCAGGCGCGCCAGCCGCGTGTTGCTCAGCAGTGAATTGAGCACGCGCAACTGCGCCGCGCGGATGCGGTCCAGCGCGCCCTGCGGCTCGATGCGCCGCAGCACGTCGGGCATCAGCGCGAAGGTGGGCGTGGCGAAGGCGTTGTCGCTGAGGAACTTCACCGCGGCGGCCTGCTTTTCGCGCAGCACAGGAGTGAAACGCACGCCGTCCTGCCCGGCGTGCCGCTGCCGCGAGTCCATGCCGCCGACGATGGCCGTCACGTGATTGAGCTCCGTAGCCCACTGGCCCAGCATGCGGCCATAGAGCTCTTCGAGGTCGTCGTAGGGCTCGCCGGGCTGGGTGGTGGCGGGCAGGAGCATCTTGGCGACGCGCTCGAGGTTCTTCAGGCCCAGCGCGGTGGAGGCCACCGCGTCACCGTCGCCTACCGCTTCGGTCAGATCGCCGGGGTCGGACCCGCCGGAGCCTTCCGTCGAGAAGCGGAACCAGGGCGTGGAGTCCTGCTGCCGCGCCCACGAATCGAGCGTCTTCTTCTCGTCGTCGGGCGTGCGCGCGCCGGGAATGGGCTTGTAGCCCCACATGGTGGCCCACTTGTCGTACGGGCCGATGCCGGGGATCAAATCGCCTGGGGCGATGCGGTCCTCCGGCTGGGCCACGTAGTTGAAGCGCGAGTAGTCCATCAGCGTGGCCACGTGCCCCATCTTGGCCACCCACGCGGCGTCGCGCACTTTTTCCGGCGGGTAGGTGGAGCTGGCCTTCATGTTGTGCTGGAAGCCCAGCGTGTGTCCCACTTCGTGCGCGCAGACGTACTCAATCAACTGCCCCATCAGGTCGTCGGGCAGCGGCAGCTTCTGCGCGCGCGGGTCCAGCGGCCCCGCCTGGAGGAAATACCAGTCGCGGGCCAGGTTCATGACGTTGTGGTAGAACTGGATGTCCGACTCGAGAATTTCGCCGGAGCGCGGGTCGTTGATGTGCGGCCCCGAAGCGTTCTCGATGGTCGAGGGCAGCCAGCGGATCACCGAGTAGCGCGCGTCCTCCGGGCTCCACTCCGGGTCCTGCTCCGGCGTGGGCGCTTCCCGGGCGACAATCGCGTTCTTGAAACCGGCTTCCTCAAAGGCCACCTGCCACTTCTCGATGCCCCGCTTCATGTACGGCACCCACTTTGCAGGGGTGGCCGGGTCAAGGTAGTAGACGATGGGCTTCACGGGTTCGGAGAGCGCCGCGTTGGGGTCTTTTTTCTCGAGCCGCCAGCGCGTGATGTAGCGCCGCTCCTCGGCGCGGTGCTCCGGGCGGCCGAAGTCCAGTTGCCGCACGCTGAAGTAGCCCACGCGATGGTCGTATAGCCGCGGCATCATGGGCTTCTCCGGCAGGCGCACCATGCTGTAGTGCATGATCACCGTCGCGCTTCCGGGACGCATGCCCTGCGTCTGGCCGCGCGGCATCTGCGGCCCCGGCTGCGGCGGCCCGCCGCCGCCGGTGGGCGGCGGATCAATCGGCGCCGTGTAGGTGTGCGCGGCTTGCACTTCGATGTTCTCGGGGAAGGAGACGGCGCGCTCGACGTAACTGCGGCCGGCGTCGAACCCGCGGGCCCGCAGCCGGGCCCGTGCGCTCAGCTCGGCCACCTCGGTGGTGAACAGGCGGGTGACTTCAATCACCGGCGCATCGTCCTTGCCCAGCGCTTCGATGTTGAACGCCATGATGATGGCGTCGTGGTTGGCGGCCTGCACGGCGCGCGCCACCGGCTCACTCTTGTCGGCCACGACGAAGTAATCCACGTTGCGCAACATCACCCGGTCGCCGATGCGCTCCCAGCGCACCACGCGCCGGCCCATGGCTTGTCCGCCGTAGCCCACGCCGAAGGTGGTCCGCGCGATCTGCCCCACCCACAGGAACTCCCGGCTCATCTCGCTCTTGGGGATTTCGTAGAAGATGCGGTCCTTGATCCGGTGCACGGTGAAAACGCCCTCATCCGACTTGGCTTCTTTGGTGATGACCCGGTCGTACGGCCGGATCTGCGGTTGCTGTTCGCGCCCACCGGGGCCGGGACGCTCCTGCCCTCCGCCCGCCCCTTCCTGCGGCGGGCCCTGTGGCAATGCCCATGCGGGGAACGCCGCCAGGCCCAGAATCAGCGGCAGCAGCAGCGTTATGGTGCGTGGCTTCATGGCTCTTCTCCTGTTAAGTATTGGGACCGGTCTGAAAAGGGCAAGATACGCCCCGTGCTGCGCCCCGCGCAAGCAAAATCGAAAAAATCGAAAAGGCGAACGGGGAGGAGTTCTGCCTTCTGCCTTCTGCCTTCTGCCTTCTGCCTTCTGCCTTCTGCCTTGAAACTGGCATCCGGCTTCTCGCTTCTAGTAAACTAGCTTCGGGCAGGAGCGTCGGAAGTTGCGCATTCGTCTTCCAACCTCCATTGTCCAGCCTCTAGAACGGCGCGGTACCCAAGTGGCCCAAGGGAGAGGTCTGCAAAACCTCCATTCGTGGGTTCGAATCCCACCCGCGCCTCCAACTCTGAATGATGCAGGACCTGGTCAAGGGCAAGCTGAAGGAAATGGGCTTCCCCGGCTTCGTAGCCGGGTTCTTTACCCGCGGGATCCCCAAGCTGGCCCGCGGGAAGAAACCATGAGCCCCGGCCCGGCCCGGCCGCCCCGGGTTGCGCCGCTTCCTCGCCATCGGGCACAATGGGGCCGCACGCGTTGCCTGAGGGCTCTTTGTTCCCACGTCTGAAAAAGCTGCTGGTCGGCTCGCCCCTGCGCACTTCGGACCTTCCGCATCAGCGGCTCTCCAAGAAGGCAGCGCTGGCTGTCTTCGCCTCGGACAACCTCTCCTCCTGCGCCTACGCCACCGAAGAAATGCTGGTGGCCATTGTCATCGGGGGCTCGGCCGTTCTGCACCTGACGGTGCCTGCGGCCGCGGGGATCGTCGTGCTGTTGGTCCTGGTGGTGGTCTCCTACAGCCAGACGCTCTACGCCTATCCCGGCGGCGGGGGAGCCTACCAGGTGGCCAAAGAGAACCTGGGCGTGACGCCGGGGCTGATTGGCGCGGCGGCGCTGCTGATTGACTACGTGCTGACCGTGGCCGTCAGCATCGCGGCGGGCGTGGCGGCCATCACTTCGGCCTTTCCCGAATTGTTCGACCACCGGGTGGCCTTATGCCTGGGCTTCGTGCTCATCATCATGCTGACCAACCTGCGCGGGGTGCGCGAGTCGGCCACCGTGCTGGGCGTCCCCGTGTATCTTTTTGTTCTCTCGGCCTACGGCCTGGTGATCGGCGGGCTGATTTACGCCTACCGCATGCCGCCGGACTCCATCACGCCGCTGAGTTTCCCCGCCGTCGAACAGCTCCCCTTACTGTGGCTCTTTCTGCGGGCCTTTGCCTCCGGGTGCACGGCGCTCACCGGCGTGGAAGCCATTTCCACCGGGGTGCAGGCGTTCAAGCCGCCGGTGTCGCGCAACGCCTCGATCACGCTGTTCATCATGGCGGCGATGCTGGGGACGCTCTTCCTGGGGATTACCACGCTGGCCCACTGGTTTCAGATCGTCCCGCAGGAGAAGGAGACGGTGCTTTCGCAAATCAACCGGCTGGTGTTCGGCCAGGGGCCCGCTTACTACGTCATCCAACTGGCCACCACCACCATCCTGATCCTGGCGGCCAATACCAGCTTCGCCGGGTTTCCCCGCCTGGCCTCCATCCTGGCGCGCGACCGCTTCCTGCCCCGCCAGTTGGCCAACCTGGGCGACCGCCTGGTGTTCTCCAACGGCATGGTGGTGCTGGGCGTGCTGGCCAGTGCGCTGCTGGTGGCCTTCGACGCCAACCCGCACCACTTGATCCCGCTGTACATGATCGGGGTGTTCCTGTCGTTCACGCTGTCGCAGGCGGGGATGGTGAAGCACTGGCTGGTTTCCCGGGAGCCCGGCTACCACTGGCGCGCGGCCTTGAACGCCCTGGGCGCGGCGTGCACCGCGGTGGTGCTGCTGGTGGTGGCCGCGGTGAAGTTCATGCATGGCGCCTGGCTGGTGCTGGTGGCCATCCCGGCGCTGGTGCTGGCCTTCCGCAAGGTGCGGCGCCACTACTACGAGCTGACCCGCGAGATGTCGCTGGCCGAAGCGGAACAGGCTCGCGTGCTGCGCCACACCGTGATTATCCCCGTGCCCTCTCAGCCCAACCGCATGGTGCTGGCCGCCGTAGAGTACGCGCGCTCCATTTCCCGCGACGTTATCGCCGTGCACGTCTCCGACGGGCACAACCGCGCCGAGATCCTCGAGGGCTGGAAAAAACACGTGCCCGACGTGCCCCTGATTGTGCTGGAATCCCCGTACCGTTCGGTGGTGGGCCCGCTGCTGCGCTTCGTGGACGAGGTCGAGGACCTGCGCAGCGACGACGAGCTCACCGTGCTCCTGCCCGAATTCGTCCCGCACAAGTGGTGGCACAACCTGATGCACAACCAGACCACCCTGCTGCTCAAGGGTGCCCTGCTCTTCCGCCCGGGCATCATCGTCACCAGCGTGCCCTTCCATTTGCGCGGAAACTCACGCCGGAAACGGCGGCCGAAAATGTGACTCAGAACTAGCTGTCAGCTTTCAGCCGTCAGTCTTCCGCTTCTCCCGCTGCGAAGGGTTCTGCCTTCTGCCTTACTTAATTCCCGTCTCAGCCATGCGCGCGGCCAGCTTTTGCAGTGCGGCGCGGAGCGTCTCGAGGTTCTGCTTGATTTCGACGATGTCGCTGCGGTCGGAATCCGAGAGGGCCAGCGATCCGGCCACGGTTTCCGCATAGACGCCGGCCACCTGCACGGCGCTGACGGCCGGGCCGTGGAACTCGCGCAACACACCGCCGAGTGTTTCCACGTGGCCGCGCGCTTCTTCCAGTTGGGCGCGCACCGCTGCGAGCTGCGCGCCCTGGCGCTGGAGCTCGCGCTCCAGCCCGGCCTGCCCTTCCCCGGCCTTCTCCGCGCCGGTGAGCTTCGCTTCGAACTCCGTCACCCGTCGGCGCAGCGAGTGTACGTCGTCGCGCAGAAGGTCGGCCTCCTCCGCTTTCTTGGCCAGCTCCTTTTCCTTCTGGCCGAGTTTCAAGCGCAAGTCTTCGGCCGCCACCTTGTCCGGCAGGGCGGCCACCAGCTCCGCGCGCAGCTTTTCTTTGGCGGAGTTGGCGGCCTGCACCTCCTCTTCCAGGCGCTGGATGTCCGCGCGCAGTTCTTCCTCGCGGCGCGCCGCGTCTTCGTGGGCCTCGTCGGCCTTTTTCTCCGCGTCGGCCACCTCGTTGAGCAGCATCTGCGAGGCGGCTTCCTTCTGTGTCAGTGCTTCGCGGGTGGTATCTAGTTCGCGCTTCAGAGCGGCGATGGTGGCGCCGCTGGCGGCTTCGGCGTCCCCCAGGCGGCGGCTCAGCTCGGCGACCGCGTCTTCCCGCGCGGCCAGGTTCACCCGGAGTTGCGCGGCGGTGGCATCGGCCTCGCGGCGGAGGGCTTCCTCGCGCTGGGCAGCTTCGCCGCGGGTCTGGCTCAATTCACGGCCTGCGGCGTCGCTCTGGCGCGTTGCGGCTTCACGCGCGTCGCGCATCTCGGATTGCAGGGCTGCAAGGGCGGTGTCCCGCTCGGCAATGGTCCGCTTGCGCTCCTCGGATTCGGCCTCGCGCGCAGCCAGCGCGGCTTCGCGCTCGCGCAGCGCCTGCTGGAGTTTCTCCAGGTCGCGGCTCATTTCCTTTTCGGTCTCTTCGGCCGCCGCCTGGGTCTTCTTCAACTGGCGGTTGGCGGCCTTTACCTCCGCCTCGCGGTCGGCCACCTGCTGCTTCAGCCCGGCCACTTCCCCGCGCAGCTCTTCGCCCGTTGCCCGCGCCTTATCCAGTTTCTTTTCTAGTTTGCGCTGAATGTTCAGCGCCTCCACCAGCGGAACGGTGCCTTCTTCGCCGGGCGGCACTTCCACCGGCAGGCCCTGCCACCCACGCAGGAAACCCTTCCAAGCATTGCGCAGCCGCTCGGAAAAGCCGCCGGGCTCAGGAGAGGCCAGCGCCGCGGGAACATGCGCGGCCGGCTCTCCCGGGCCGCCCGGTGCTTCCCCGCCCGCATCGGCGCTGGTCGGCGGCGGTTCCGTGGCAGCCATCTGGGGTTCGGTGGCGCCGGCGAGCTTTTCGCCGTTGGGCTCCTCGACCATACGCGCGGATGATAACAGAAAGGCCCGCGGCCGGTGCGCGCGCCGGAAATCGAGCTTCAGCCATCCATGACCAAGCGCGGCTACCGGACCTCTGCCGCAAAGCCCCCTTGTGGGCTTCGGGCGATAGCGGTTAGGACGAACTCGCGGATGCGCGAAGAAAGTTCTAAGAACTTGTTGAAGAACCCCGATGGTTGTCATTCCGAGCCGCCGCAGGCGGCGAGGAATCTGCATTTCCTGGCGTTTTTCTGCAACATGCAGATCCCTCGCTTCGCTCGGGATGACAGTCAACGGCACTTTCTCAACAAGCTGCTAAGAGCTTGTTGAAGAACCCCGATGGTTGTCATCCCGAGCCGCCGCAGGCGGCGAGGAATCCGCATTTCCTGGCGTTGTTCTGCAACATGCAGATCCCTCGCTTCGCTCGGGATGACAGTCAACGGCACTTTTTCAACAAGCTGCTAAGCTACCGGGAAGTGTGTGACCGCGAGGGTATGCAAACCCTATAACGCGGGATGAACTATCGCCTGCGGCCGGGGCTATTCCGTCCTCTTGATGTCTCGGAGGGCCAACGCTCCTTACCGAGATTCTGTTTTGGGAGATGGTGAAACCATTCAGTATGAGGGTAACGACTTTCCTCGGTCGGTGCGTGTTCGCCACCCCAAGCGAGTGGATCAGCCCCGGCTGCTGCCCTCCGGAAGGGTGATCCAAAACGGACTCTTCGCAGAGGCTGTGAAGAAGCTCCGTTCTGGCGAAGCCAAGGCCGAACCTGTCCGAGTCTATGAACAGCTGTTTCCCGGTGTATGGACTTACAAAGGGCTCTTTGAGCTCCTTGACTACGATTTCGTTTCGGATGGCAAGAGAAGGGTCTTTGTTTTCCGCCTGAGGGCGGTTGGGGATACGACTCAAACGACCAACGCCCGGACTGGCGATCTCCCTCACTTGCGACTAATCCCCTCAGACGTGAAATTGGAGGTATGGAAGCGCGATGCAGGCAAATGCGTCATCTGCGGATGTACGGACAAATCTCCGTTTCGATCATGACCTGCCGTGGTCGAAAGGCGGGGCGAGCATACCGCAAAGAACGGGAGACTGCTTTGCGCCCGCCATAATCCTCAAAAGAGCGATAAGATTGAGTAACAGTGAGGGGGAAACCATGCAGCCACAAACAGCCAAGGCGCCCAGCGAGCGCGGCAAAGTCACCGCCGAAGAATGGCAAGCCCGCGTGGACCTGGCGGCCATGTACCGCCTTACGGCGCTCTACCATTGGGACGACCTGGTGTTCACGCACATCTCCATGCGCGTGCCCGGCGCCGAGCACCACTTCCTGATCAATCCGTTCGGGTTCCTCTTTGAGGAGATCACCGCGTCCAGCCTGGTGAAGGTGGACATCCACGGCAAGGCGGTGATGGAGACGCCCTACTTCATCAACCCGGCGGGCTTCACTATCCACAGCGCCGTGCACATGGCCCGCGCGGACGCGCTGTGCGTCTATCACACGCACACGCTGCACGGCGTGGCCGTCTCCGCGCAGAAGAACGGCCTGCTGCCCATTTCGCAGATCGCGCTCTTCCCCCTTTCGTCGCTGGGCTACCACGACTACGAGGGCATCGCGCTCAACGAAGACGAGAAGCCGCGCCTGGTGCGCGACCTGGGCAGCAAGAAAGCGCTGATGCTGCGCAACCACGGCCTGCTCACCGTGGGCCGCAACGCCGCCGAGGCCTTCCTTTATATGTACGCGCTCGAATCCGCCTGCCGCATCCAGGTGATGGCGCAATCCGGCGGCAGCGAGCTGAGCCTGATCCCCGGCCCCATCCTGGCCGGCATCCAGGCCCAGGCCGAGCAGGCCACCAAAGGTATGGGCGCGGATATCGTCTGGCCCGGGCTGCTGCGCAAGCTCGACCGTGTGGACCCCTCGTATCGGGACTAGCCCACAGATTTCACAGAATCCGCAGGCGGGCCCGGCCCACGCCGGAGAACCGCGGGGAACCAGGGCGCGCAGGCGGCCGTTGGGAGAATGGCGGCGCGCCTATGCGCCGGGGAGCTTGGCCACGATGATCATTTCGTAGGAAGCCTTGATGGGCTTGGCATCGTTGACCTTGAGCGACAGCAGCATGGCGTACACTTCGGCCAGGTTCACGCGGGGGATACCCAACAGGCGGTGCTCGTCACCTTTTTTCGCAGTGCTCCAGTTGATGCCGTAACTGGCCCCCTCCATGAAGACCATGCGGCGCGGCCGGGCCACGATGGAATGGCCTTCGTTATCGACCACATCGGCCAGAACAATGTAGCAATCCGCGTACTTCTTGGGCTTGCCGGCGAAACGCACGGTGAACTCCGCGTAGTTGTACTTGCCTTTAGGCGCTTTAAGCAGGACGCCGCCCTTCACCCGCTGGACGGTAATCTCCAGGTCCTCGTAGTGCTCGAAGGCCTTCTCCGCGTCATACGCGGTGAAGCCCGGGATGGGCTGCAAGGAGCCGAGCACGCTGATGGCGCCGATTTTGGTGATGGGGTGGATCTCGAAGACGTGATCGGGGTTGGTGTTGTACGGCTTGGGCACCACCGGCTGCTGCACCTGGAGCCCGGCGGAGGGGTGCTCGAACCACAGGCGCCACACGCCTTCGAGCGGCGCCTCGGCCGGCTGGCCGGCCTGCTGCTTGATGTATTGCAAGGCCGCCGGTTCCATGCGCGCGTTCACCAACTCGGCCACCATGGGCAGGCCCACTTTGCTGGCGCGTCCGGCCATGTGCAGGTCGCCGTCCTTGCCGTCGTCGGCGATGGCGTTGGGCGAGGACTTGGCATGGTCCAGGATGAAGCCCACTTTCATGGTGGCGCGGTTGCGGTTCACTTCGACGAACTTGCGCTTGAGCAGGACTTCCGCGGCCTGCGCGGGGCAGGCCGCCAGGGCCGCGGTCAGCAGCGCAATGAGATGGCGCCCGCTTCTCATTTTCCTCCGGCCCCTTTCGCCGCCGCGTCAGGGCCCTTCTTCCCGATCTCCTGGGCGACCCCGGCGCCGCGGAGCTTCATCAACCGCTGCAACTGCTCGAACCAGAAGGGCGCGCCGAGGGATACGGCCGCGGCGGTGAGCAGCCATCCGGTGGTGTGCAGGGAGAGGATCCACAGAAGCCAGTCCCAGGCGACGCCGGGGTTGAACAGGAAGGCGCGTCCGGGGAAAGAAGCGTCGTTGTGGCTGGCTCGCAGCTCCTCGAAGACGGCTTTGCAACACGGCGTCTCGACCAGTCTGGACGCCTCCTGGCAGGCCGCCGCGTCTTCGGGCTTCTGGCAGACGCACGTGCCGGAGTCCAGCTTCCTCCGCGCCTGGACGCACTTCGCCGTATCGTCGCCAAAGCGCTGGCGCACCCGCATTTCCGCCACGCGCCGGTTGAAGCCGCGGAACTCCTCGGACCAGCCGGTGAGATCGGTCAGGGCCTGGCGCTCGGCGTCGGTCAGCAGTTCCTCGCCGTGGGCCGCGACGGGGGTGGTGGGCTCCGGGTTGTCCGGGTCGGGATACTCCAGCCCCACCGGGGGGTTCTTCGCGCGCTCCTTGGCGGCCTCCAGCACGGCGGCGCGCAGCGTGGGGTTGGTCCACAACCGCTCGGCCATTTGCAGGGTGTCCGCGTTCACCAGCACCGTCAGCAGCAGCGCAATCACCGCGCTGTGCAATTGCGAGTCGCGCTTGTACCAGCCCGTGGAGCGCTCCATAGTGGCGTTGAACCAGTCCTGCATCCGCTGCTCTTCCTCGGCGGGGTCCTTCGCGCCGCGCAGCACGGCCGTCAGCGCGGACTGGACCTGCTTGCCGTCCTTTTCGTTCGGAGGGTTCCAGCGTTCGAGCAACACGCTCAAGGTCGCGTCCGCGGGTGGGGCTTTGTCCGGGTTGAGCGCGGCGACATCGTCGCGGATCATCTCCCGCACCACCCGGGTGAAGGTGGCCGGCGCTATATAGGAAGGGTGCCGGCCCTCGGGCGCCAGGGCCTTGATCAAAGGATGCGCATAGAAGCGGGCGGCCAGGCCTGAAGCTGGTTTACCCGTCTTCTTCGAGGCCGGCGGCGCGCCCAAGATCAGGTGGATGGCCCGTTGCAGGTTCCGGGGCCGCAGGCCGCGGGCGCTGGCCCAGGCCTCCACCACCGTGGTGCAGATCAGCGACAGGATGAGATAGGTGAAGGAAAGGCCGATGGCTAGGTCCAGGATGCCCCAATCAAACATGGCCGGATGCCTCCGTTTCTCAAGCGTGCCAGTCACACTTCCGTACACCGAGCGGAGCGGCCTGTCAAGCAAGAAAGTGGGGAACGCGGGGACACGCGGAGCCGCGGGGGCCGCGAGCCGCCGCGGCGATCCGGGACGGAAGGCTTTGTGCGGCGCCGTACGGCTTACTCGTACCGCAGGGCCACCATGGGGTCCACGCGCAAGGCGCGGCGCGCGGGGATGTAGCAGGCCAGCAGGGCCACCGCAGCCAGCAGCAGCGGCACAAAGAAATACGTGGGCGGATCGGTGTGACTGACGCGGAAGAGCATGGTGGTAAGCCAGGCGCGCAACCACAGCGCCAGTCCCAGGGCCAGGGCCAGGCCGATACCCAGCCCCGCGCCCGCCAGCGTCATCCCATGGCCGAGGATGAGTTGCAGCACGTCGCCCTTCTGCGCGCCCAGGGCCATGCGAATGCCGATTTCGTGCGCCCGCTGCGTCACCGCATACGACATCACCCCGTAGATGCCCACCGCCGCCAGCACCAGGGCCAGCGCTGAGAACGCGCCGAGCAACTGCGCGGCCATGCGCCGCTGGGCGCGTCCGTCGGAGATGATCTCCTCCAGCGGCCGCGCGCCGAAGATCGGCAGGTTGGGGTCCACCGAAGCCACGGCCGCGCGCACCGCCGGCGTCAGGCTGCCGGGGTCCGCCGCGGTCTTCAGCACGAAGGTGATCGAGCCCACCGGGTTCTGCATGTAGGGAACGTAGGTCTCCACGCGCGAGTCCTGGTCCACCCCGTAGTTCTTCACGTGCGCCACCACCCCCACCACGGTCATCCACGGGTTGTTATTCTGCGGCCCCGGCGCGCCGAAGCGCATGCGCTTCCCGAGGGGGTCCACGTTGGGCCATTTGGCCTGCACCATCCGTTCATCCACGATGCACACCGGGAGCTGGCCGTCCACGTCTTGTTCGGTGAAGTAGCGGCCCTGGATCAGCCGCACGCCCATGGCGCGGAAGTAATCCGCGTTTACGCGCGTGATGTCCGTGGAGGGCAGTTGCCCGGGAAGCGGAGGCGGCTCGCCTTCCACGCTGAAGCCGGTCTGCCAGCCGCCCAGCAACGGCAGCGTGGCGCCGGCCGTTTCCACACCGGGCAGCGCGCGGATCTTCTCCAGCGCTTGCTGGTGGAACGCGGTGCGCTTCGGAGCGTCGGGGTACTTCACTTGCGGCAGCGAGACGGACAGGGTCAGCACGTTCTCGGTGCGGAACCCGGGGTCGGCGTCCAGCACCCGCTGGAAGCTCTTCAGCATCAGCCCCGCGCCCACCAGCAGCACCAGCGCCAGCGACACTTCCGCAATCACCAGCGCGCTGCGCACGCCATGCCGCCCCGCGCCGCCCGCGCTGCGCCCGCCCTCCTTCAGCGTTTCGGCCACATCCGGACGGGAGGCTTGGATGGCCGGCGCCAGCCCGAACAGCAGCCCGGTCAACACAGAGATGGCCAGCGTGAAGCCGAGCACCGCGGAATCCACGGTCACCTCGCCGATGCGGGGCGTATTGGCCGGGGAAATGGCCACCAGCGCCCGCACTCCGCCGAAGGCCAGGCCGATGCCCAGCAGCCCGCCCACCAGGGCCAGCAGCACGCTCTCGGTGAGCAACTGGCGGATCACGCGCTGGCGTCCCGCGCCCATCGCGGTGCGCACCGCGATTTCGCGCTGGCGCGTGGCCGCGCGGGCCAGCAACAGGTTGGCCACGTTGGCGCAGGCGATCAGCAGCACGAACCCCACCGCCCCCAGCAGCATCGGCAGCATCACATTCAGGTTGCCCACCACGGCGTCCAGCAGCGGCGCCACAGTCATGCTCTGGCGGGCGCTCTGCTGCGGATATTGTTCAGCGAGGGCCTTGGCGATGGTCACCACATTGGCACGGGCCTGCTCCACGCTGACGCCGGGCTTGCGCCGCGCGACCACGTAAATCCCGGGATGATTGCCGCGGTTGGCGGGGCCCCCGATCTGGTCTTCCAGGCGGCCCAGCGAGGTCCACACGTCAAAGGTGCGCCACGTGCCGTGCATGGTGCCGGGGAGCACCCCGATCACCGTGAAGGATTCGCCATTGAGCATCAGCGGCTTGCCGATCACGCCGGGGTCGCGCGCAAAACGGCGGGTCCAGAAGCCTTCACCCAGCAGCGCCACCCGCTCGGCGCCCGGCTTGTCCTCGTCGGCGGAAAAGGCCCGGCCCGCCAGCGGACTGCTGCGAAACGTGGAGAAGAAGCCCGCCGTCACCTGCCGGCCGTTGAGCCGCTCAGGCTCGTCGCCCCCGGTGAGCACATAGCTCTGCGAACGGAAGGCCACGATGCTCTCGAAGACGTTGTTCTGGTCGCGCACGTCGTTGAAGTTCGCGACCGAGAAGCTCATGTTGGGCACTTGCTCCGACCACTCGGTGAGGAAGACCAGCTTTTCCGCGTCGGGGTACGGGAGCGGGCGCAGCAGGACGGCGTGGACCACGCTGAAAATAGCGCTATTGGCCCCGATGCCCAGCCCCAACGTCAGCGCCGCCACCAGCGTAAAGCCGGGGCTCTTCACCAGCATGCGCGCGCCGAACTTCACGTCCTGCCAGAAATTGCCCATCCCTCACCCCCGTGGAGACCTGTTGCCGCTCTAGTCTGAATACTGACCAGTTGCCGTACGGTTACGCCGGGAGGACTGCGGCCAGCAGCCGCCTCCCGGACCGGGCGGCACATCGCTAGAACTCGGTGCAAGACCGTAGGGACGGGTCTTCAGGCCCGCTCGCGCTGTTGCTCGCTGCTGAAAGAGGGGTTAAAGCGTCACAGCCATGAGCGCGCGGCCCGGCGCGTGCCGATGCCGTGGATCTTCATCTGGATCAGTTCGTCCACGGTGGCGTCTCTTAAGCCGCGGTCGTGGATGCCGCGGATGAAGCTGATGCTGACGCCGTGGATGCGCATCTCGATCAGCTTGCTCACCGGCACGGCCTTGTAGCCGAGTTGCGCCAGTTCGCGGACGTAGCCGGGCTGGAGCCCGTGGATGCGCATGCTCACCAGGTCCTCGGCCTTGACCATCGAGTAGCCCAGCTCGCGCATTTCGCGGATGAAGGCACTGGAGACGCCGTGGATGCGGAAGGTGAGCAGGTCCGCGGCCGAGAGCCGCCCGTAGCCCATGTCATGCAGGTCACGGATGAATTGCGGCTGCACGCCGTGGATGCGCATGCTCACGAGTTGATCCACGTCGCCCGGGTCGAATCCTGCTTTCTTCATCTCGCGCACCAGGTCGGCGGTCACGCCGTGAATGCGCATGGTGACCAGTTTTTCGCCATTGATGCGGTCGTACCCCAGCGCGCGCATTTCCCGCACAAACTCCGGGCGCACCCCGTGAATGCGCATGCTGACTAGATCTTGCGCGCTCAGTCCTTTGTAGCCTTCGGCGCCCATGGCGCGGATGTACTCCGGCCCGGCGCCCTGCACGGCCAGGGAGAAGAGATCGTCCTTGCGCAGGTTGGTGTAGCTCAGGTCGCGCAGGCCTTTCACGAAATCGCGGGTCACGTTGTGCACCGCGGCCCAATAGAGGTCCCAGGTGGACCACTTGCCGTACCCCAGCCGCTCCATCTCGGCGGCAAACTCGCGATGGGGGACAAAGGTGAAGTCGCCGATGCCGCGCCCGTTGCGGAAAGTGCCTTCAAAGATCAGTTGCCCGGCGTCGCGGTTCAACTGGAACCGCGCCGGGCCTTCCGGAGAATCCCCGGCAGGCAGGCCAGTGAAGGCGGAGCGCGTGTAGTGGTCGGAGTTGCTGGTGTGGTTGCGATAACCCTCGCGCATCTCTGCGCGCAGCCAGACCTTGCCGTCCGGCTTGAACCGCATTTCCCATTCGCCGCGCATGCTATCCTGCGCGTCAATGGCGGGAATCAGCAGCACCGCGGCGACCAAGGCGAGGTAGGAGAAAGTCAGCGCTTTGCGCAATGGAAGCCCCCCCGGGGGAATTGAGTGATTGTGCCATCGGGCCATGGAGCCATTGTGTGATTTGCGATTCCGCGATTTGCTGCCTACGGATCAGCGCACGTGGCGGAAATCACGAAGTCAGGAATCGCCAGATCACGAAATGGAGGCAATGGCTCAATGGCCCGATGACTCAACGGTCCAATCAGTCCGCGATGCCCTGCTGCGCCGCGACGGATTCTTCCACCACGCGTCCGTCGAACAGGTGCACGGCGCGGTCGGCGAAGCGCACATACCGCGGGTCGTGCGTCACCATGCAGATGGTGGCGCCGCCCTTGTGCAACTCGCTGAGCAACTGCATCACCGCCTCGCCGTTCTTCGAGTCCAGGTTCCCGGTGGGCTCGTCGGCCAGTAGGATCACCGGGTGCCCGGCCAGCGCGCGGGCCACGGCCACGCGCTGCTGCTGACCGCCGGAGAGCTGCGAGGGGTAATGCTTCATGCGGTGCGACATCCCCACCTTATCCAGCGCTTCCTGCACGAACTTCTTGCGCTCCGCCGAGGGCATGCCGCGATAGGTGAGCGGCAGCTCAACGTTCTCGTACACCGTGAGGTCGCCGATCAGGTTGAACGCCTGAAAAATGAAGCCGATTTCGCGGTTGCGGATGCGCGACCGCTCCGCCAGCGAGAGGTTGGCCACCTGCTTGCCATTCAGCATGTACTGGCCCTCGGTCGGCGAATCCAGCAGCCCGAGGATCGAGAGCAGCGTGGATTTGCCGCAGCCCGAAGGCCCGCCGATGGCCACGTATTCGCCGGGCATCACGTCCAGGTGGATGCCGGAGAGCGCGTGGGTCTCCACCTCGTCGGTGAGGAACACTTTCTTAACGTTCTCCAGATGAATCAACGGTTGCGCGGATGTATTCACAAAGTCCTCCCCTGCTGGTTCTACGTTCTATACGGCCCGGCACGGAAAAGGTTCCCTGGGGCGCACTCCCCGCCCCACCTGCCTGCTTAGACTGACCGGGCGGCCAAACCGTTAGGCGTGCGGGATCGACAGGGCTGAGGCCGCCCATCCCGTTTCCGGACAGCCGGCCGGCGGCGCCGTAGTATCCTGCTGCTGGCTTATGCAGCATCGGGCGCCAACACGCGCTTCCCCAGCGGCGGGAATTGCGGCCGTGGTCCTGCTGGCGGGGTGCGCGCCCGCCCCCGCTCCCCGGACGCCGCCTCCTCCTCCGAGGATCACCCTGGTGGCAGTGGGCGACATCCTGCTGGGCCGTCAACTGGGCCTCGAGATGGACCAGTCCGGGGACTACTCGCTGCCGTTCCAGCACATCGCTCCGCTGCTTATGGACGCGGACATGGCCTTCGGCAATTTCGAGGGCGTCTTTTGCGAGAAGGCGCCATGGCCCGCGAGCGGCATGATCTTCCGCATCAACCCGGAGCGGGTCAAAGCGTTTGTCGCCGGCGGCTTCGACGTGGTCAGCGTGGCCAATAACCACACCGGCGACGGCGGCGACGGCTGCATCGCGTACAGCGCGGAGTTGCTGCGTTCCCACGGCATCTTCACCGCCGGCTCCGGCGCGGACCACGCCGCGGCGCACGCCCCGGCCATCGTCGAGCGCCATGGCGTGAAGTTCGCCTTCCTGGCCTACACCTACGAAGGCCGCAACGATCTTCCCCCGCCCGCCACGCCAGCCACGTCCGCGGATGCAGGGGCGAGCTCCAGCTCGCCCGCTCCCCAAAGTCCCGCCACGACCTCTGAAAAGGGCCAGCTGAAGCTGGCCCCTGCCGTAGTGAGGAAGATGACGCCGCGGCGCGCGAAGCCGCCGCGTCCGGTCATCGCCGGGCGCGACGTGGAGCAAATGAGGCGCGACGTGGCCGCGGCGCGCACCCGGGCGGACTTTGTCATTGTCTCGCTGCACGACGGGGCGGAATACACGCGCCGCGTTGCACAGGTCACTGAGGAGTTCGCCCGCGCGGCGATTGATACGGGCGCCACCGCGGTGCTGGGCCACCACCCCCACGTGCCGCAGCGCGTCGAGCAGTACAAGGGCGGCTGGATCTTCTACTCGCTGGGCAATTTCGTCTTCCAGCAGAAGACTCCCCCCGAAGTGCGCCACACCCTCATCGCCCGCCTCACCTTCACCGGCAAATCGCTCGCGCAGGTGGAGGCCCTGCCCGGCTACATCGAGACGTTCGCCCGCCCCCGCCTCGCCACTCCCGAAGAAGCCGCGGCCATCCTGAAAGGCATTGGCCTCCCCGATTCGGTGGTGTTTCGCGCCCCCTGAACCGAACACGTTGGGTGATGTGCGCTTTGTTGCTGCGTTCTGCGTTGGCAGTTTCTTTCTGACCTGTCTGCCGCTCGGCGTGTCCTATAATTGCCGGCGGAATGAGCCGGTTCACCATGCTCCCGCGGCCCCTGCTGTTCGCTCTGGCGCTCGTCTTTTCGCTGACGTTGGTGGCCTGGTCGTTTGTGTGGATGTACTACGCGCGCTGGCAGCCGGCCGTGGAGCCCAGCGGGCTGCTGCTGCGCGAGCCGGTCACCGAGCCAGTGGCGGAGGTCTTCTCGGTTGCAGCCGGCAGCCCGGCCGCCAAGGCCGGCCTCCAGCAGGGCGACCGCATCCTGGCCATCAACGGGCGCGCCCTGCGCACCCTGGCGCCTTATTTCGACGCGGTATCCCAGGGCCGGCCGGGCGATAGCGTCACTCTTCAAGTGGAGCGTCCCGGCCGGGCTGCCGCCTTCCATCCCTCCTGGGTGATGCGCGAGGCGCCCCTGCCGCCGGCCCCGCCCACGCGCGCCGAGCAAATCGCCTCCGAACTGGCCAACTCCTTTCCGCTGCTCTTCCTGGTGGTCGGCATCGGCGTGCTCTTCCAGCGGCTGCACGACGGGGCCGCCTGGCTGCTGGCGGTCCTTTTCGCCTGCTTCATCTGCGGTCCGGGCTTTCAGGACGTGGTGCCGCAACTCCCGGCGAACATCCGCAACGTGTGGCTAGCCTACGGCATCGTTTTCGCCTATCTCGGCCCGGCGGTGTTCCTGTGTTTTTTTGCCACGTTTCCCACGGCGTCGCCGCTGGACCGGCGCATGCCCTGGCTGAAGTGGGTGGCTATCGTCGCCGGCCTGCTCTTCACCCTGCCGTGCGCCGGGGCCGCCTTCACCACCGGCAGTTACCTGCCGTTCTACGTGCGCAGCGGCGCAGTCAGCCACGCCGCCTTCCGCATCGTCCACGATGTGAACCTGTTCGGATGGGTGGCGCTGGGCTTCGTGGCCCTGGCCTCGAGCGCCTTCGGACGCGCCAGCCGCCACGCCCAGCGCAAAGTGCGCGTGCTGCTGGCAGGCACGGCGCTAGGACTGGGCCCGCAGATCCTGCTGGTGTTTCTGCAAGGCCGCACGCCGAGCCCGGCGCTGCGCAGCTTCTGGTTCACCGTGCCAACCTACGCGCTGTTGATGCTGGTGCCGCTGGCCATGGCCTACGCGGTGGTCAAGCACCGGGTGCTGGAAATCCCGGCCCTGCTCAAAGCCAGCGTCCGCTACGTGGTGGTGCGCCGCCTGTTCGACGTGGGCATGCTCATCGCTCTGGCGCTGGTGATTTCGCAGCTCTCGTCGCTGGCCAGCGCCTTGCGTTCCGGTTTGCTGGCCGGGCAGGGCCCGGCCGGGCAATCCGCGGCCGCCACGGACTCGGTGGCCACCGTGATTTTCGTCTTCGGCCTGGCGGCGGGCGCCGTGCTGGCCGGCACCCAGCGGCGCGTCCGGCAGCACTATATCCAGCGGATCGATCGCAAGTTCTTCCGCAGCGTGTACGACACCCGGCAAGTCCTCGAGGAACTCGCCGAGCGCATACCCGCGGCGGCCAACCGCGCCGAGCTTACCGGGTTGATCGAGCGGCAGATTCTCGAGGCGCTCCACCCGGAGTCGCTGGCCATTTACCTGGCGGAGGAGCCGGGCCACTTGCGCCTGGAGCGTTTCACGCCCGGCCCGGTGCCGGCCGCCATGCAGAGCCTCTCCGCCGACGCCCCGGTGCTGCACGAGCTGGCCCGCCGCGGGCGGCCGTGGGAACTGCCCCCGCAGGAGACCCCGCTGCCCAACCTGCCCCAACTGGCGTCCTTGCGCGCCCACCTGGAACAGGCAGAGACGCGGGCCCACCGCGACGCGCTGGGCCAACTGGCGCCGCTGGAGCCCGAGTGCCTGGTGCCCATCCTGTCGCGCAGCCGGGCCCTGGCCGGGTTGATGGTGCTGGGCGCGCGGCTCTCCGAGGAGCCTTACTCCGACGAGGATGAAATGTTACTGGCCACCGTGGCGCGGCAAGCCGGCGTGGCCCTCGAAAACATCCGCCTGGCGGAAGAAATGGCCGCCAAGCTCGAAGCCGAGCACAAGCAGAAAAATGAAATGGCCATCGCGCGCGAGGTGCAGTCCAAGCTGTTCCCGCAGCGCAAGCCGCCCCTGGCCACCCTGGACTATGCGGGCTCCTGCGACCAGGCCCGCACCATCGGCGGCGACTACTACGACTTTCTCGACCTGGGCCGGGGCCGCGTGGGCTTGGTGCTGGCCGACATCTCGGGCAAGGGCATTTTTGCGGCGCTGCTCATGGCCAACCTGCAAGCCAACCTGCGCAGCCAGTACGCCCTGGCTCTCGAAGACCTGGGCGGGCTGATGAAGTCAGTGAACCGCCTCTTCGTCGAGTCTGTTTCCACAGGCCTCTACGCCACCCTCTTTATCGCCGACTACGCCGACGAGGGCCGCCGCCTGCGTTACGTCAATTGCGGGCACAACCCGCCGCTGGTCGCCCGCGCCTCCGGGGCCCGCGACCGGCTGGAACCCACCGCGACGGTGCTGGGACTGATCCCGGAGTGGGAGTGCACGGTGGGTGAAACCACCCTCGAACCCGGCGACATCCTGGTGGTCTATTCCGACGGGGTCACCGAAGCCTCCAGCGACCACGGCGAGTTCTTCGGCGAAGACCGCCTGCTGGAAACCGCGCGGGCCCACTCGGCGCGGCCCGCCGAAGACCTGCTCCGCGCCATCAACCGCACGGTGCACGCCTTCAGCGGCAAAGAGCAGGAGGACGACCTGACGTTGCTGGTCGCCCGCGCCCGCTGAGAAGGCTGAGGAAGTTAGAAGTTAGAAGGCAGGAGGCAGAAGCACTATCGGCATTTCGGGGCATCTTCTGCCTTCTGCCTTCTAACTTCCGCCTTCTTACTTCCGCCTTTCCCAATCAGCCGCTCAAATTGCCGGGGTGCCACACTTCGCCGTTCTTCATGTAGATGTCCGGGGACATGGCATCGAAGACCGCCCCGTCGTGGCCGAACTCGATGGCGATGATGCGGCGCAGGGCCACGTCGCTCAGCCCCAGGGCGCGCAGCGCGGCCAGGGTGGCCGGCTGGTTCTGCGCCCGGAGCTTCTCCGAGGCCGCCGCGTAGTTCTCCGCTTCCGGCGATGACCAGCCGTCGAAGGGACACTCCGCGCCCTCGAAGTAGTGCCCGCCCGGACAACGAAAATACGCCCTGACCATCGCGCGCCTCCCGGCTCGGTTCCTGCGCGAATGTTGTACTCCCGCCGCCCGCCCCGCGCAACGCAAAAAAAAAGAGAGGGACGGGCCGGAGGTCTCTCCTTGCAGGTAGAATCGCGGAATGGATTGGTTTGCCGAAGAGGCCGCCGAGGAGTGGCGCCCGGTGCCGCGCCCCGCGCTCTTCGGGTGGCTGGTGTTCTACGCGCTGTTCCTGGTGCACGCCAGGACCGATGCCGACGGCTTCCTGCTGCTGGACCATGTCAACCTGATCGTGCACGAAGCCGGCCACTTCTTCTTCAGTTGGTTCGGCTTCACGTTGAGCATTCTGGGCGGCACGCTCGGGGAGCTGCTGGTGCCGCTGCTGCTCGGGCTGTACTTCCGGCGGCAGAGGCACACCACCGCGGTGGCCTTCTGCGCCTTTTGGTTCTTCGAGAATTTCCCCTACATCGGCCGCTACATGGCCGACGCCCGCCGGCTCAGCCTGCCGCTGGTCGGTGCGGGCGACCACGATTGGGAGATCCTCTTCGGCCAGTGGGGCCTGCTGCACCTTGACCAGCGCATCGGCGGCGTGGTCACCGCCCTGGGATGGGCGGGCATGCTGGCAACGGTAGCATGGCTGGTGTGGATGAGCCGCCGCGAGACCACGTGACTTGTGATTTGCGATTCGTGCCGGCCGCCTTGCGCCGCGTGGCCTTCAAGTCGGCAACCCTCTTGAAACAACGCCCCATGCGCTCACCTGAGGGTGGCCGCTACATCGCCAAATGCGGCGCAGCCAGGAGTGGCTGCGCCGCCCGCCATCAAAAGCAGTAAACTAGCTGCCCCTGTCCCGGAGGTTGCCCATGAGTGCGAGACGGAGTGCTGTCTTGGCTGCCGCCACGGCCCTGGGGGCCATCGTGTGTGCGGCCCCGGTCCCCGCGCGCGCCCAGGCGGATTCGCCAGCCGCGTGCCCCAGCATCGTGGCGCCGCGGCCCACCGTCGCGCCGCGCCAGTCGTACAAGGCGGGAGCGATGGTCCCGGCGTATGAACTTGACGAGAAACTCCAGTGGACCGAGTGTCCCCCGCCGGAGTATCCCGCGGGGGTCACCGCCGAGCGCGCCCGCAACCGCGCCCTGCTCTTCATCACCGTGGACGAAGAAGGCGCGGTCACAGACATCAAGGCCCGCGGCGGCTCGATTGACCCCGAAGGCTTCTTCGAAGCCGCCGTGGCCGCTGTGCGCCGCTGGCGCACTTCGCCCCCGCGCTGGAAAGCGCTGCCCGTGAAGACTTCCTTCGCGGCGGACATTCTCTTCACCCCGCCCGGCAGCGCGGCGCCACCCGCCGATTCCCAACAAACCCTGGAATCAACTCGACAGGCCACGGCCCAGTCCGCTCCCCTGCCTGCCGTCGAGCCGGCCAAGGCTGAGCCCACGCAGAGTCAACCTGCCCCAGCAGCCGCCCTCGAACCGCTTCGCGTGCAAGCCGTACCCAGCCCCGGCGCTGCGCCACCGCCATCTGCAACTCCAACAACTCCTGCGCCCGCGCCGCGATTGGCCGAGCCCGCGCCCATAGCAACGCAAGCAGGCGCGCCGTTTGTCGTGGAGTACTACTACAAAGCGAAGTGGGGATTCGCCGAGGAGTTCTGGCGGCTGTTCCAGAAGAACCACTGGCCGGTGCTGAAGCAGCAGATGGACTCGGGGCGCATCTTGCGGGTAACGGCCGACCGACCGCGCTACCACGCCACCGAAGACGGCCGCTGGGACTACCGCGTGACCATCGTTTTCCGCGACACCGCGGCCGCCTTCGAGCCCGTGGACACCGCCGCTATCGAGCGCCGCCTCTTCCCGGACCAGGACACTTTCCGCCGTGAAGAGCAGCGCCGATTCGAAATCCTGCTGGCCCACTGGGACATGCCCATTGTCGCGCAGCCGCTGGTTCGGTAACCGGGGGCGAGTCATGAGGCCTTGAACACCCGGCGGGAGAAGCGCGCCTCGGGATTGGAAAGAACCTGGATAGGATGCGGACATGAACCGTCTGCTAGCAGTGGCCGCTGCGTTGTTCCTGCTGTCTTTGCCCGGGGCCGCGCAGGAGCAACCTTCATTGGCCGAACTGGCGCGCCGCCAGAGGGAAGCGAACAAGGCGAAAGCGCGGGTGCTGACCAACGACGACCTCCCCGCACGGGCCGAAGTGCAGGATTACCCCAAGCTGGGCGTGCAATTCGGGGTGCCGCGCGGGTGGGGCCCGCTGACGCCGGAGGGCAACGCGGTGCGCGCTGGTTGCCCGGGCTACTCGGATGCGGAGCATGATCCCAAGGAGCAGGAGAAGGACCGTTGCGGCCTGTACGTCGCCTCCGACGGGATCCCTTCGCGCTACCGCGAGGACGTCCGGCTGGCCCTGGAGAACTTCCACTCGCAAATCCTCGAGCGTGGCCGCGAAGTCGCGCCGTGGCGCGAGTTCGAGTTCGGAGGGATGCCTGCGGCCGAGCACACTATCGAGTTCGCTCCGCCACGCGAGCCGCGCCGCGCGCGAATCATCTACCTCACTTCTCCCGACCGCAGGAAGATTTACATGCTGGGGCTGATCGGCGAGCCGGAAGCCCTGGAGAAGTTCGCGTCGGTGCTCGATTCCGTGCTGGCCACCCTGCGGATCAAAGGCATCCCGCCACCCGAACAAAAGTAAGCCTGTCCCCGGAATGTGCGACGGGATTCAGCGGCCGAGGAACTTTTCAAGTTGGGCGACGAGCAACTCGGCCTGGTCGGCAAACTTCTTGCCGCGCTCCGGGTCGCCGCGGTCGTACGCTTCGCGGGCTTTGGCCATGTTCTGCCGTAGGCTTTCCTGCTTGGCGGTGATGTCGCCGCGCAGGTCGTAGCCGGAGGCGCGCTGGCGCTGGCGCAGCGTCTCCAGACTCGTATCCACCGCCGCAAAGCGCGCGTTCAGGCCGTCCAGTTGCTGCTCCAGTTCGGCCAGGGCTTTTTCCTTCGCGGCCTTCTCCGCCGCGGTCTTCTGGGCGGCTTCGGCAGCGGCGGCGGCGGCCGAATCCGGGGTCGAGGGCGCGGCCGCGGCTTGCTGCTGGGCCGGCGCGGGCGCCGTTGTGCCCGCGGCAGGAGCCGTGGACGACGGCTCGGCGGCGGGGGCCGGCTCAGGGGCTTTCGCGGCCGGGGCCGGCGCGGACTGCGAAGGCGCTTCGGCGGCCTTCGGCCGCAGGAACGTGCCCACGGCGATCAAGAGCAACAGGGCCAGCACTGCGCCCAATCCCAGGTAGATGCCGCGGTTTCCGCTGCCCTGCGCCGCCGGCGGAGGCATTTGCTGCGGCACAGGCGGCGCGGGAGCGGGCGGCGCGGTCCGCGGCGCGGCCGCGGCCACGGTGGGCTGGCGCGGAGTTTCCACGCGCGTGGCCGTGGGCACGCCGCCCGGCGGTGTCATCACCAGGGTGGACGCGCGGGCCCCGGCGCCCGCGGCGGGGGCGCTATACACCATCGTGCCTTCGTGCCCGGCGGCGGCCACCCGGCCCAGGGCTTCGCGGAACTCGTCGGCGGACTGGAAGCGCTGCTCCTTCTCCTTGGCGATGGCGGTGAGAATGACCTCGTTCAGTCCCTGGGGCAGGCCGGGTTGCAGCTCGATGGGCGGGCGCGGGGCCTCCTTCACGTGCGCGGCCATGATGGCGTAGTCGCTGTCCGCTTTGAACGGGCGCGTGCCGGTAACCATTTCATACAGAGCGATACCCAGAGAGTACAGGTCGGAGCGCGGGTCGGCCGCCTCGCCCCGCACCTGTTCCGGCGACATGTACGCCAGCGAGCCCAGCGTGGTGCCGGTGGAGGTCAGCTTGTGCTCGCTGCCGGAGAAGGCGATGCCGAAGTCCATCACCTTGACCACGCCTTCGCGCGTCACCATCAGGTTGGCGGGCTTAATGTCCCGGTGCACCACGCCGCGCTTGTGCGCGTAGCCCAGCCCTTGCAGCGCCTGCCCGGTGTACTCGAGCGCTTCGCCCATGGGCAGCGCCCCGCTCTCCAGCCGCTCGTCAATGCTGGAGCCCTCGACGAACTCCATGATCATCACCAGTTGATCATCGAGCGTCATAGCCGTGCGCAGCGCGGCGATGTTGGGGTGCTCCAGGCTGGCCACCAGCTTGATCTCGCGCAGGAAGCGCGCCGCCAGCTCCTGCCGCCCGGCCAATTCCGGCAGCAGGATCTTCATCGCCTCGACGCGGTCGGAGATGACGTTGCGCACCTTGTACACGCGGCCCATGCCGCCGCGGCCCAGCTCGCTGATCACTTCGTAGTCGCCGATGCGATCCCCCGGTTTCATTCTCCCGCCTCCCTCGGCTGCGCTGGCCGTCTGGCGCAGGCCGCGCTTGTCCAGGACGCGGCCATTGTCCTCTGTGCCTTCCCTTGCGGTCAAGGCAAACCGGCGCCCGGGCGGCTCCCGGCGCGCGAGCTGTTGCACAGCAGGCTATGCGGGCAGCCCACCTTGATGTGCCGGCCGCGGTCGGCGGCTACATTGACCCGGGCTGCGAGAGCCCCAAGGTGGGCGACTCGCTGAAGTGGCGCGTGCTGGCCAACGGCGCCGTTGGCCGGCGAGCAATTGGAAACCCCCGATGCGCCCCTCAAACCCGGCTGGGCTTTCGGGATTCAAGTCCACTTCGAAGACTACTCCAAAGGCAAACTCAGCGAAGACGACTGAGAGCGACTTTGGCTTCTTTTGACTCTGTCCCTCTTGCGCTCATAGACTAGGACTCATGGCGGAAACGGGTTTCCAGCCAGACGCCCGCCTGGGGCGATACCGCATCACCGCTCAACTGGGCGCAGGCGGCATGGGCGTGGTGTACCGCGCGCGCGATTTGCAATTGGATCGCGACGTGGCCGTCAAGGTACTTCCCGCGGCCCTGACCCAGGACCCGGTGGCTCGCGCGCGGCTGCTGCGCGAAGCGCAGACCGCCTCCGCGCTCAATCACCCGCACATCTGCCACATCTACGAAGTGGGCCAGGCCGATGGCCAGTCGTTCATCGCCATGGAGCTGGTGGAGGGCCGGCCGCTCTCCGCGCTGGTGGCCGCGGGCCTGCCCGTGGATTCCGTGGTGCGCTACGGCGGGCAAATCGCCGATGGACTGGCCCATGCGCACGACCGCAACGTCCTCCACCGCGACCTGAAGTCTTCCAACGTCATTCTTACCCCGGAAGGCCGCGTGAAGATCCTCGACTTTGGCCTGGCCAAACGCATCGAGCAGGATTTGCAGGAAGCGGCGACGCAATCAGCAGTCTCCCCGCTGACGCAGGCCGGCTCCATCGCCGGCACGCTGCATTACCTGGCCCCGGAGGTGCTCAGCGGCGCGCCGTCGGACCCGCGCAGCGACATCTGGGCGCTCGGCGTGGTGCTCTATGAAATGGCTGCGGGAGCGCTGCCCTTTCAGGGCCGCACCAGTTTTGAAGTGTCCTCCGCCATCCTGCGCGAGCCGCCGGCCGCTTTGCCTCCGCGCGTGCCGCCCGGGCTGCGCGCGGTCGTTGCGCGCTGCCTGACCAAGGTGCCCACGGAACGGTACCAGCGCGCCGGCGAGGTCCGCGCCGCCCTCGAGGCGCTCAGCTCCAGCGCTCATGTCCCCATGGCCGTGCCCCCCGCCGCAGAGGCGCCTGCACCGTTGTCCTACCCGGTCGGCGCGGCGGAAAAGGCCGGTACGAAGAAACCAAAGGGTCGCGAGGAAGCTCTGGCCATGGGTTTTGGCGTGCTCCTGCTGGTTCTCTCCGGCGTATTGATTGCCTATGTCCTGCAACTGCGCCCGTCGCCGGCCGACTCCCGGGGCGGCCCGGCACTCCCTGGACCGGCGGGATCGGAGACGACCGGGGCTGCTGGAACCGCGCCTGCCGCCGCCGGCCGTTCGCGGCTCATCACCGGCGGCAAGGCCTCGCCGAACAGCGAAGCCAACGCCTATTTTGAAAAGGCCATGCTCTTCCTGCACGCCCGTTTCGATCTGACGCGCGCTGTGCCACTCATCAAGCGAGCCATCGAACTCGACCCGCAATTCCCCGAAGCGCGCGCGGTGCTCGGACTCACGCACCTGCTGCAGGTGGAGTCCGGCGTCTCAAACGAAGGCTCCTGGGTGTACGAGGCGGAGAAAGAACTGCGGCTCGCGCTCCAGTACGACCCGCAAAACGCGTCCGCGCACGGCGTCCTGGCGGGGGTTTATCTGTACCAGGGACGCCAGGAGGAAGCCCTGGCCGCCGGGAACCGCTCTTTGGCGATCAACCCCGACCACCTCAGCGCGCTGGCGTGGCAGACCTGGGTGCTCCAGCGGCGTGGAGACTACGCCGGGGCCATGGCCATTGCCAGGCGCAATATCCAGCTCAACCCGGTGTTTTTCCCGGCGCAATGGGCGCTGGGCGAGCTGCTGGTGGAAACGGGCGACCCCGCCGGCGGCGTGCGGCTATTGGGTAAGGTGCTCGACCAGGACGCGCAGAACCACTTCATACTGGCCGCCCTGGCCCGTATGCACCTGGAATCCGGCGACACTAGGACCGCGCGCATGTTCCTCGACCAGATTCGCAAGGGCGATGAAGCGAATTATCGCGTGCGCTTGGTGAAGGCGCTGCTGCTGGCGCGCGAAGGCAAACGGCGCGAGGCTTTGCGACAAATGGACGAACCCCTGCGCAAGTACGGCGAGGCCAGTCCGCGCGTCACTCTCCAGGTGGCCGAGTTCTATTCCGTGCTCAGCGCCGGGCCGGGCAACAGCGGGGAAAAGCAGCAGGCCCTCGAATGGCTCGACAAGGCCGTGCGCAGCGGCGACGAACGCATCGAGTGGTTCGAGCGCAACAAGCTGCTGGACAATATCCGGGGGGAGCGCCGCTTCCGGCAAATCGTGGATTCCATCGCCTACCTGCGCTCCCAGCGCCGGCAGAAGCCGTGATTCGTGCCTCGGGTCTTGTTATTCGTGTTCTGTGTTCGGTGATTCATGACTGCTGAGTGCCCTTCGCAGAATCGGGAAGCAATAATGAAAGGAAAGCCGACTGACGATCAACGTCTGTTCCTGACTTCCTAACCTCTGGACTTGCTTACTTCGCGAAGTCTTAATGGACGAGTTACGAATCACGAGACACGAATCACGGTCACTCGCCACTCATCCCTCATCACGATCCCTGGCTTAGTGGCTGGGGCGGAAGGATTCGAACCTTCAACCTCTGCATTAACAGTGCAGCGCGCTACCAATTACGCTACGCCCCAGCGGTTGTGATTCCTCCCATTTTATCGGCAATCGCTCTCTGGAAGCCAACCGTGCGGACGGCGCGGGCGGATGTTGGAGGGTGGCGTGAAGCCGCCCCTACGACCTGCCGTAGAGCACGCGGGCCAGCGCCTGGCCGGTGTAGGACTTCCGGTTGCGGGCTACTTGCTCGGGAGTGCCCTGGGCGACGATGCGCCCGCCGGCTTCGCCCCCCTCCGGGCCCAGGTCGATCACTAAATCGGCCTGGGCGATGACCGCTGTGTGGTGCTCGATCACAATCACGGTATTGCCCAGCGAGACCAGGCGCTGGAGGACGTCGAGCAGCTTGCGCACGTCGTCGAAGTGCAGCCCGGTGGTGGGCTCGTCCAGGATGTACACGGTCCGCCCGGTCTGGCGGCGCGACAACTCCCGTGCCAGCTTGATGCGCTGCGCTTCGCCCCCGCTCAGCGTGGTGGCCGGCTGGCCCAGTTGCACATAACCCAGGCCCACCTGCACCATGGTTTCGAGCTTCTGCTTGATCTGCGGGATGGCGCCCAGCACGCCCAGCGCGCCTTCCACGGGCATGTCCAGCAGGTCGGCGATGCTGTGGCCGGCGTAGCGCACGGCCAGCGTTTCCGCGTTGTAGCGGCGCGAGCGGCACACTTCGCAGGGCACGTACACGTTGGGCAGGAAGTTCATCTCGATGCCGCGCAGGCCGTCGCCCTGGCAGGCTTCGCAACGCCCGCCCTTCACGTTGAAGCTGAAGCGCCCCGGCTTGTAACCGCGCTCGCGCGCTTCAGGCAGCAGGGCGAAGATTTCGCGGATGGGCGTGAACACGCCGGTGTACGTGGCCGGGTTGGAGCGCGGGGTGCGGCCGATGGGCGCCTGGTCAATCTGGATGACCTTGTCCACGTGCTCGACGCCGGTGATGGCGCGATAGCCCGGCTCTTCCCCCGCGCCGGGGACCGCCGCGGCGCGGTAGAGCTTCTGCACCAGCGCGTTGTAGAGAATGTCGTTGACCAGGGTGGACTTGCCCGAGCCGCTCACGCCGGAGACCACCGTGAGCAGCCCCAGGGGAAAGGCCACATCGAGCTGCTTCAGGTTGTTGGCGCGCGCCCCCAGCACCGTGACGGCCTTGCCGTTGGACGTCCGCCGCTGCGCCGGCACCGGGATCCGCTCCCGCCCGCTCAGGTAGCGCCCCGTCAGCGATTCCGCGCTGGCGGCAATCTCCGCGGGCGGGCCGGAGACTACCAGTTGGCCCCCGGCACTGCCGGCGCCCGGACCGAGGTCTACCACATGGTTGGCCCGGCGGATGGTCTCTTCGTCGTGTTCCACCACGATGACGGTGTTGCCCAGGTCGCGCAGGCGTTCGAGCGTGTCCAGCAGGCGGTGGTTGTCGCGCGCGTGCAGGCCGATGGAGGGCTCGTCGAGCACATACAGCACCCCGCGCAGTTTCGATCCAATCTGCGTGGCCAGGCGGATGCGCTGCGCTTCGCCGCCGCTGAGCGTGGCCGCGCTGCGATCCAGCGTGAGGTAGCCCAGGCCCACGGCCAGCAGGAAGTCCAGCCGCTCGGCGATTTCATCCAGCACCCGCGCGGCAATCTGCTTCTGCCGCAGGGTGAGTTGCCGGAGGATGCGCTCGACCGCGGGCCGCGCTTCCCCGATGGGCAGCCCGACAAAGTCCGCCACCGAATAGCCGGAGACCTTCACGGCCAGGCTCTCCGGCCGCAGGCGGCGCTGGCGGCAGGCCGCGCAGGGCTCGGCGGACATGTATTCGGTGAGCCACTCGCGGTACGTATCCGAGGTGGACTCGCTCAAGCTGTCCTGCAAGAACTTGAGCACGCCGCCGAAGCGGAAGCCCTTCGGCGGGATGGACTTTCCAGCCGGCCCTTTTCCCCTGCGGATTTTAGCGCCACCGTTCGGCGCGCCGCCGCCGTTCGTGCCGGCCGGAATCGGATGCGAGGGCGGGTTGCCGTAGAGGATCAGGTCGAGCGCGTTCTGCGGCATCTTGTCGAGCGGCAGGTTCAGATCGAAGCCATGCGCGTAAGCGGCCAGCTCGAGCGTCCGCTGCAACTGGCTGGACCCCGAGGCCACCGCCAGGCCGCCGTCGAACAGCGGCTTGGACCAATCGGCGATGACCTTGGCCACGCTGAAGTCGTACTTCGAGCCCAGCCCGTTGCACTCCGGGCAGGCGCCGTACGGTGAATTGAAGCTGAACGAGCGCGGCTCGAGCTGCGGCACGGAGACCCCGCAATCCGGGCAGGCCAGCTTCTCCGAGTACAACCTCTCTTGTCCGCCCACCACCGCCACAATCACCAGCCCCTGCGTCAGCTTGAGCGCCGTGGCCACCGATTGCTCGAGGCGCGCGGCAATGCCCGGCTTGACCAGCAGCCGGTCCACCACCACTTCAATGGAGTGGTTCCTGCGCTTGTCGAGAGTGATGGGCTCATCGAGGGAGCGCAGCTCGCCGTCAATGCGGGCACGGACGAAGCCGTCGCGCTGGAGCTTGTCCAGCTCCTTCTTGTATTCGCCCTTGCGGCCACGGGCCACGGGCGCCAGCACCATCACGCGCTCGCCGGGCTCCAGCGCCAGGATGGACTGGACGATTTGCTCCGCGCTCTGCCGGGCGATGGCTTTGCCGCATTGCGGGCAGTGCGGCGCGCCGATGGAGGAATAGAGCACCCGCAAGTAATCGTAGATTTCCGTAATCGTGCCCACCGTCGAGCGCGGGCTCCGGGTGGTCGTTTTTTGATCAATGGAAATTGCCGGCGAAAGCCCTTCGACCGCGTCCACTTCGGGCCGTTCCATCTGGTCCAGGAACTGGCGGGCGTAGGCCGAAAGCGTTTCGACATAGCGGCGCTGCCCCTCGGCGTAGATGGTGTCGAAGGCCAGCGAAGACTTTCCCGAGCCGCTCAGGCCGGTGACGACGGTGAGGGAATTGCGCGGGATTTCGAGGTGCAGGCCCTTCAGGTTGTGCTGGCGCGCGTTGCGCACGACAATCTTGGTGTGAGCCATTTCGTATCGCCGGCGTCCCGCCGGCATTGCACTCGGGCCCGGTCTATTTAGACCGGTCCGCTTGGCGCCGCGACCGAAGGGCAGGTCTGAAGACCCGCCCCTACAGAAGGGCCCGCCGCCTTGCAGGCACAATGCGCCCAAAATAACCTTTCACCTTAGCAGAGCGTCTTCATGCGAGCAAGCGCAGCTTTGGAGATGTCATGAAGACCTACTCCGATCTACATCATGCCGTGCCTCCTTTGCGGTCGAAGGTTGCTCGAACACAACCATCCTATTGCCACCGAGACACGGCTTTTTCATCAGGGCGCGGTGGGTAACCAGGCCGATCGGCTGCTGCCCTACTTTGAACGCGGGAGAAAGGCCTCCTCGAAGTGCGGCGGCCTGCCGCCGCTTTTTCCTCGGTGAAGCTGGCATCGCCGCTCGGTGCTACGGCAAAGGCTGCAAACCAAGGGATCCGCGCGGCAAGCCACTTCGATGCAAACCGGCAGCAAGCCACCGCTCTCCAAGCCGCGCCATGCAAAAGATGCCCGGTGGGGAGTTAAAGTTACGTGGCAGGGGCGGTCCTGGCACAGCCTAAAGCGCATACTTTCAGTGCATTGCATGGTGGTGAGCCGATTGCAAACTGGGGAGGGAGCGGGGAGGAGTTGGCTGAGAATCCCTGAGAGGGGATTGAGGACTGGGCCGGCTCAACTTCTCCCCCGCCTTCTCTTTCCACCCAAGCACTTCCGCCCCACCCACACCCGCAGGACGCGGAAGTGTGGCCCGTGAGGCCGCTATCGCGCGAAGCGAAAGAGCCAGGCGGTTGAATCGCTACCTTCCGGAGTCCAAATGCCAGCCGGGGTTGAGCCATTTGCCGTCGCGCAGGACGAAGAACTCCGTGGCGCGGCCAGTGGAAGTGGAGCGCCGGCCGTTGGACGATTCGGTTTCGAAGAGGTAGGTGGTGTAGATAACGGCGGTGCGGCCGTAGGCGCGAATCTCCGTGCGCGGGAACTCCAGGCGCACCAGTTTATTGCCGCCGGCGGCAAACTGCCGGGAGCTTTCCAGGATGGCGTCGCGTCCGGGCCACTCCTCCTCACCGCCGGAATTGATGGCGATGGTGTCCTCCGGCAGCAGCTCGGTGAGTTGCTTGGTGTCGCCTGCGAACCACGCGCGCCACACCGCTTCGCGCGCCGCCAGCAGGCTTTTCCGCGCGGGCTCCGGCAGGTGGACGTCGGCAGCCATTTGCGCCTCGCGGGCGGCGGGGTGCTGGTCGGTGTTGGACGCGGCCTGGTTCCAGCCGCCGGCTTCCTTCACGTAGATGTCGGTGATGCGCAGCCAGGGACGCCTGCTGCCGTCGGGCAGAACCATGTCGGCGGTGAAGTTCACGATGGCCACGTCGCCGTAGAAGAGCACGTCGAACTCGGGCAGCTCGAAGGCCGGGTCGTTGCCGTCGAGCCCCGGCTCGACGTAGCGCATGTACGCGTCAATGCCCTTGATCACGTTGCGCGAGCCCCACAGGTAACCGCGCCAGTGCTGGGCATGGGTGGCGCGCAGCGCGGCGCGGTCGCCTTTCTGGAAGGCGGCGAAAATGCTCATGATGTGGGCGCGGATGGCGTCGCGGTCCGCGGGACGCTGATCGCCCGGGATGGGTTGGGGGGCCTGCGCGAAGGCAGCCCCGGTGACCAGGGTGGCCAGCGCCACGGTCAGGGTGATCCTGCGAAGCATCATGGGCTTTCTCCTTGAGCGACGCGCGTCAACAGACGCCGACCTGTCGCCGGCGATACGAAATCACTCGACTCGCAAGGCCGCCACGGGGTTGCGCCGCGCCGCGCGCCGCGCCGGCAGCCAGCAGGCCGCGAACGCCGCCGCGGGCAACACCAGCGCCGCGGAGGCAAACGCCGTGGGATCCAGCGGCGTGACCCCGAACAATAGCCCTTGCAGCAGGCCGCCGAGCAAAAATGCCGCCGTAGCGCCCAGCCCCAGCCCCGCTGCCGTGAGCGCGAGGCCTTCGCGCAACACCATGCGTTGGATTTGCGCGGGCCGCGCCCCCAGCGCCAAGCGCACGACGAATTCACGTTCGCGCTGCGTGACGGTACAGGCCAGCACGCCGTAAATCCCTATTGCGGCCAGGCCCAGGGCCTGCGCCCCGAATATGCCGGCCAGCACCATGGTGAAGCGCGTGGCGCTCATGGCCCGGTCGAGGTAGAAGGTCATGGGCCGCAGCTTGGAGATGGCCAGGTCCTGGTCCAGCGCAGCCACCTCCCCGCGGACGGCCCCGGCCAGCGCAGCCGGGTCGCCGCTGGTTCGCACCACGAAGCTGATGTGCCAGCGCACGCTCTGCGAGAAAGGGACATATATCTGGCCGCGCACCTGGCGGGTGAGCGCGTGGTGCTGGATGTGGCGCACCACGCCGGCCACTTCCGCTGCGCTGGTCGCGAACTCGCCCTGGGTAATCCTCTCGAACTCGAGCTTCCTGCCGACTGGGTCCTGGCCGGGGAAGGCTTCGCGGGCCGCGCGCTCGTCAATCACCACTACGGCGCGCCCGGCCTCTTCATCGAACTCGTCAAAGAAGCGCCCGGCCACCAGTTGCGCGCCCACGGCGCGGAAGTACTCCGGCGTCACGGAGCGGTGGTCGGCCATCATCGCCTTGCGTTTCTCAGGCGGCGCACCGTGGGGAGCAATGGGGCTGTACCAGTTGGGGTAGTCGTCGAGCGGCAGGTGGGACACGCCGCCGGCGGACTCCACGCCGGGCAGGGCGCGCAGCTTCTCCTCCACGGCGCGCACCAGTCGCGCGCGCTGCTCATCGCCGGGGTAGCGGCGGCCGGGCAAGTCCATTTCAAACGTGAGCAGGCCCTCGGCGCGGAAGCCTGGGTCCACCCGCTGGGTGGCCAGGAAGGTGCGCAGCATCAGCCCGGCGCCCACCAGCAGCACGAACCCCAACGCTACCTCGCAGATAATCAGCGCCCCGCGCGCCCGGCTGCGCAGCGCACCGGAGGCGCCGCGGCCGATGCCCTGCAAGGCTTCGGTGAGGTTCACCTTTGAAGCCGCCAGCGCCGGCGCAAACCCGAAAAGGAACCCGCACCCCAGCGACACCACAGCGGTAAACGTCAGGATTCCCCCATCGAGCATCGGCGGACCCGGCGGCAGCACTCCCGGCGGCGCCAGCGCCCCCAGTTGCCCAACGCCCCAGCGCGCCAGCAGCAAGCCTGCCGCGCCTCCCGCCACGGCCAGGGCCACGCTCTCCAGCAGCAGTTGCCGCAGGATGCGGCTCCGCGCCGCGCCCAGCGCCGAGCGCAGCGCCATCTCCTTCTGCCGCGCGGCCGCGCGCGCCAGCAACAGGTTGGCCACGTTCACGCAGGCGATCAGCAGCACCAGTCCTACCGCGGCGAAGAGCGTCACCAGGGCCGGGCGGATTTCGCGCACCGCGTCGCCGTGCAGCGGCACAACGTTGAACCCGATTTGATCATTGGCATATTCGGTGAACTCGCCGCGCAACTGTGCCCCGATGGCCGCGGCTTCCGCGCGGGCCTGCGCCAGCGAAACCCCCGGCTTCAGGCGGCCCACCATGCGGATGAAATATTGCGAACGCGGCGCGGCGGCCACATCGTAGCGGAAGGGCAGCCACGCCTGAATCTCCGCGGGGACATTGGCGTCCGGGGGAAACGCCATGCGGAACTCGGGGCGCATCACGCCCACCACCACGGGGCTGGCGCCGTCCATGCGCGCCGGGCGGCCGACCACCGCGGCGTTCCCCCCGAAGCGCCGCTGCCACAGCCCGTAGCTCAGCAGCACCACCGGCGGCTTGCCCGGCCCTTCATCATCCGGCAGCAGCGTGCGGCCGAGAAGCGGTTGCCCTCCCAGAAGCGGAAAAAAGTTCCCGGTCACGTTGCCGACCTTCACCTGCTCGGGGTGACCCTCGCCGAGAAACGTGCCGTTGCTGGCCCAGATGCCGCCGACCGCTTCCAGGCTGTGCGTCCGGCGGCGGAGCTCCCAGAGCGCGAACCCCGCGCCGGGAGCGCGCGTCAGACCCATGGCGCGAAACTCGTTCCACAGCAGCACCAGGCGGCCGGGCTGGGCGTAGGGCAGCGCGTCGAGCAGCACGGCCTTGACCACGGTGAAAATGGCGCTGCTGCCGCCGATGGCCAGCGCCAGGGTGAGCACTGCCGTCCCGGTGAAGCCGGGCGCGGCGCGCATGCGGCGCAAGGCGTAGCGCAGATCGTTGCGGAGGCCGCCGGCCAGCGGGGCGCCGGGGAAGCCGTCGCGGATGCTGTCTTTCACGCTTTCCATCGCGCCGAACTCGAGGCGGGCGCGGCGCCCGGCCTCCGCTGCCGGCAGCCCTTCTCGCTCCAGGGCCGTGACGCGGCGAGCCAGGTAGTCGCGCAGCTCTTCGTCCATTTGCCGTTCCACGGCGCGGCGGCGGAACAGAAACCGCAGCCCGGAACCGAATTGGCTCAGCCAGGGCATGTTTCGAGCCCTCAGGTGGCGCGCAGCACTTTCTCGATGGCCAGCATCATGCGGCTCCAGTTGCGCTTCTCGATGCCAAGCTGGCGCCGGCCCGCTGCCGTGAGCGCGTAATAGCGCGCACGGCGGCCGTTCTCCGAGGCGCCCCACTGCCCGCGCACCCAGCCGCGGTGTTCGAGGCGGTACAGCGCGGGGAAAAAAGAACCGGGGCTGACTTCGATGGCGCCGCAGGTGACGTGCTCCAGGCGCTGGGCGATACCGTACCCGTGCATGGGCTGGAGCTCCAGGGTGCCGAGGATCATCAAGTCCAGCGTGCCGCGCAGGACGTCGGTTTTGGAAGCGGTCATGCCGGGCCCCTGCTCTATCGAAAGACGATAGGGAAGATACGCGCGCCGGGCGCCCCTGTCAAGACCTATCGTGTTCCGATAGAAAGACCCGCCCCGGCCGGGGAAACTCTCCCGCGGCGCGCCGGGGGCGAGGGCCGTGATACATTCGTCCCTTCATGAGCGTTTACTCCCTGGAGCCGCAGAGCCTCGCGCTCATCCGCACCTATGCCCTGGCGCGACGCAAGAGCAAGGTGACGGTGCGGGAGTTTGCGCGGGCGCTTCCGCCGGGGACAAGAGGGCAAGGGGGTAAGAGGACGAGAGGCCGGGGCGGGGCGACCGTCGCACAATTATTGGACTCGCTGCCCCGCATCCTAGCGGCGGAGGGTTTTCGCGCGGTGGTGGCGGCGATAGCGAAGGCGCGGGGAGCAGGCGGCCGCGGAGGGCGGGGCGGTGTGAAGGCCGGCCCCTACGCCGCGAGGACGCGGGGCGCAGCAAGCAGCGCCCCCACGCCGTTGCGGGCGGTTCTGTGGGGCATCGGCGGGCACGTGATCAAGGTGGGTCTGGGGCCGGTGCTGATTGATCTGATGCGGCGCGGCTACGTGACCGGCGTGGCCATGAACGGCGCGGCGCTGGTGCACGACTTCGAGGTGGCGCTGGTGGGCAACACGTCGGAAGACGTCGCGGCGGGCCTGGGCGCCGGCGAGTTCGGCATGGCCCAAGAAACCGGCCTCTACCTGAACGAAATCGCCGTGGGCGCGGCGCGCAGCGGCATCGGCTTGGGCGAGGCCGCGGGCAAACTGCTGATCAACCGGCGGCTGCGCGCGAAGCATCTGGACGCGAGCGTGCTGGCAGCGGCGTACCAAATGCGCATCCCGGTGACCGTACACCTGGCCATCGGCACGGACATTCCGCACATGCACCCGGCGGCCGACGGCGCGGCGCTGGGCGCGGCTACGCATCACGACTTCCGTCTGTTCTGCGCGCTGGCGCGGCGGATGCAGCCCGGCGGCGTCTATCTGAACTGGGGCTCGGCCGTGCTGCTGCCGGAAGTGTTCCTGAAGGCGGTGAGCGTGGCGCGCAACCTGGGCACGCTCCTGCGGCCGATCACCACGGCGAACTTCGACTTCATCCAGCACTACCGGCCGCTGCAAAACGTGGTCAAGCGGCCCACGGCGCCGAAGAAGGGCGCGCGGGGGCCGGAGTCGCGCGGGTACTCCATCACCGGGCACCACGAAATCATGCTGCCGCTGCTGGCCGCGGCGCTGCCGTAGAAAGACTCACCGCAGGGTACGCAGAGGAAGCAGGAAAGGGAACAGGGGAGAGGGGAGAGGAATTCAAAATACAAGATTCAAGATTCAAGACAAGACAAAAGGAAAGAAGAGAAGAGAGAAGAGAAGAGAAGAGAAGAGAAGAACGACAAGAAGAGAACAAAAAGAAAAAGGAAAAAAGAGAAGGGAGAACTTGAACGACTCCTACCAGCAGCCGCCGATGGAGCAGCAGCCCGGAGCTTCTGCTTCAGGTGACACGCCGCCGTCGGCATTACCCGTCGTAGCTGGGACGACCGAGGAAGTTACAGCGCCGCCGCCGCGCGAGGTACCGGAGGATCTGCGCGTGGGCTGGGCGTGGCTGGACGTCGCCATCCTGGCGTTCGTGGGCCTGGGTTGCGCCATGGTGGCTTCGCGCGCGGCCGCGATTGGGGTGGCTCTTCTCACCGGGGTGCAGCCGCCGCAGATTCCGGGGAACCCCGCGGCGTTCACCGCGTGGGTGGCCGCCAGCCAGATCATGCTCTCGGTTCTGCTGCTGTTGTACCTGGTGGTGCAGGTGCGGGTGCGGCTGGGCACGCCGTTCTGGCGCACAATCGGGTACCGCCCGTTCGCGCTGGCCGGGAAATCATTCGGCGCTTCGCGGGGTATCGTGTTCCTGGCCGGGATGGGACTGGCCGTGGTCATCCAGATCGGCGGTGTGGCGGTGCGCACGCAGAAAGAGCTGCCCATCCAGAGACACTTCCAGACGCTGGAAGGCATGGTGCTGCTGGCGGCCATGGCCGTGCTGGTCGCGCCGCTCTTCGAGGAGACGGTTTTTCGCGGCTACCTGTACCCGGTGGTGGCGCGGAGCTGGGGCGTGCCCGCGGGCGTGGTGGTCACGGGCGCGCTGTTCGGGCTGACGCATGCGGGCCAGTTGTGGGGCGGCTGGGGGGAGATTGCGCTGCTCGTGGTGGTCGGCATCGTGCTGACCTACGCGCGGGCGGCCACCGGGTCGGTGCTGGCCAGCTTCCTGCTGCACCTCGGCTACAATTTCATGCTGGTGCTCGAGCAGTTCATCTTCACCGGAGGCTTCCGCCACCTGCCGCCGGGGATGTGAAGAAACAGAAAGGCACAGGCCGGCGCTCAAGGAACTTCGTGCAACTGCAATCGGTGGGCTATGATCAAGAAGAAGAACATAATGCGAAAGAATAACCTTCTTCGTCGATCTTCATGCGGCATTGAGAGATGCACTGGCCTTTGAGCGCGGAAGGCGGCGAGGACTGCGTGTCACGGAAATAATTCGCTCGTTGAAAGGGAATCTAATAATCAAACGATTTCGGTTTTGAGAGCCCAGTTGTTTCCTTAACGCCCCCACCTCTGAACATACAAATCGCAGATTCTCCGAATGAAGCTCTCCCAGTGGAGAGGATCACCGGATTGAGGTGCTGGGGGCTTCGTGTACACGTGCGATGCGCGTTTGGCGGAGGCGTTGTCGTAGTTGAGCACTATGACAGAATTAGCTTCGAGCCCCGGGCCATTTGTTGATTGGGACCGAACAGGGATCATTCGCAGAAGTTCGACTGCCCCAGAAACAAGGGAGGCCGGATTTTTGTGCTTTGTTTTCTCCCCACGCAGGGGGGAGCGAAACGACTCCGCGATGTTTACGACCGTGACCGACGCCACGATAGTGTTCTGGTCGTATCTATGCAGGAACTGATGTAGAGCATCCAGATCACGCTGCCGATTCCGCTGGGCCTTACGATGCTCAGTCATGATTGACTTTGCCTCACAGGCAATTCGAAAAGTCGACGGTTGCGCGCGGAAGATTGCTCTTTCGGTTGGAGAAACTGCGGATTCCGAAGCCGGTGGTCCCAAAACCATGTCTACATTCCACTCGCTCGTGCCAACGCGCACTTTCTTGTTCAAGTCATAAACAACTCGCTGGCCCAAAGCCTCTTCTCTGATTCTCGGACAACTCTCCGTCAAGTCATCGAGCAGGAATTCAAGAAGGGTGTTCGAGTGCTTGTTGGAACGGGGATGATACGGTTCTTGAAGAAGGTAAGCAGCGAAACGGTCAAGGCGCCCGCATAGTTCTATGCCAAGAACTCGATCCTGTATTCCTCGAAGTCGAACTTTGCAAACCTGGTTCGGGCCGCTTCAAAATACTGTTTTTCGATCTCGTAACCAACACTATTGCGGTGCGCCTGAATGGCCGCGTCGGTCGTGTGGCCCGCCCCCCAAAAGGGATCCAGTACCGTATCCCCGACAAAAGAAAACATGGATACGAGTCGAAATGCCAATTCTGTTGGAAATGGTGCAGGGTGGTATTTGGTGCTTTCGCCCCGAATGTCAGACCAAATCTGGCGGAACCAACGCCGGTGGTCTTCCTTGCCGATCACGCTTAGGCGGCGTTGCGACTCTGTTGGATGTCGGTACTCGCCTGGCTTGCGAAAAATCAAAAATGTATTCCACGTCGTTCTTGATCACCGCGTTAGGCTCATAGGGCTTGCCCAAGAAAGTTGAGCCATTTCCATTCACTTCGGTCGTTGCATTGGCTATCTTGTGCCAGTAGATGGGGCTGAGATAGTCAAAGCCTGCTTCGCGTGCATGCCGGATGATGTCGGAATGCAATGGGACAACGCTGTGGCGGCCCGCTGCGCGGCGCGACAAGCAGACATCGCCAACCACTATGCAAAGCCGCCCTCCAGGATGAAGCAGGGTGAAACAGCGAGCCCACACTTTTCCAAGTTCAGTCTGAAATCTCTGATAGTCCTCAATGGACCCTAACTGGCCTTCCGATTCTCTTCCTGGATATCTCTTCAGTGTCCAGTAGGGAGGAGAAGTAAGAACGAGGTGCGCATACGGCTCCGCTCCCAATTCGTACATCTCCCTTGCATCGCCTCGAAAAACGCGATGAGTAGTCTTCGGAAGGCAGCCTCGATCTGCCCAAGCTAGCCGCTTAGCATGGAACTTCTCTTCGATTGGTCTTTCAACGGATGATGGGCGCATGAACAGAAGGGGATTATACCGTAGAATACGATTTCTCAAGACAGGGAGGCACATTGAAATCAGCGCAGCCGATTTGGTGGGACGAGAAGGGCGTGGTGATGCTGGACCAGCGACTGCTGCCCAGCGAAGTGGTGCACCACACCTACACCGACTACCGGCAGGTGGCCAGCGCCATCAAGGACATGGTCATCCGCGGGGCGCCGGCCATCGGCGTGGCCGCGGCCATGGGCGCGGCGCTGGGGGTGGCGCGGTCGCACTCGCGCACCATCGAAGACCTGAAGGTGGAGTTCAACATCATCTGCACCACGTTGCTGCGCACGCGGCCCACGGCGGTGGACCTCTACTGGGCGGTGGACCGCATGACCCAGCGCTTCGAAGCGGCGCTCGGGGCCGCGGCGGGCAAGGCGCCGGACGCGGCGCTGGCCAGCGTGCGCGCGGCCATGGTCGAGGAAGCCCAGGCCGTCCACGCGGAAAAAAAGGCCATTGACGAAGCCATCGGCCGCTTCGGCGCAGAATTGCTGCCGCAGGAAGGCAAAGTCATGACCCAGTGCAACGCGGGCGCGCTGGCCACCGCGGGCATCGGCACGGCGCTGGGGGTGATCCGTGTGGCCCATCAGCAGGGGCGCAAGCTCACGGTGCTGGTGCCGGAGACACGCCCGTACCTGCAAGGCGCGCGGCTCACCGCGTGGGAACTGCAGCAGGACGGCATCCCGCTCACGCTGATCACCGACAACATGGTGGGCCACTTCCTCAAGAGCGGGCAGGTGGGCGGCATCGTGGTGGGCGCCGACCGCATCGCCGCCAACGGTGACACGGCCAACAAAATCGGCACCTACCAGATCGCGGTTCTGGCGCGGGAGAACAACGTGCCCTTCTACGTAGCCGCGCCGATTTCCACCCTCGACCTCACCATTCCCGGCGGGGAGCAAATCCCCATCGAAGAGCGCGCCGCGGAAGAAGTGACGCACATCCGCGGGGTGCGCATCGCGCCGGACGTCACCGTGGCCAACCCGGCTTTCGACGTCACGCCCCACCGCTTCATCGCCGCCATCATCACTGAGCGTGGCGTGGCCCGCGCGCCCTACACCGATTCGCTGCGGCACCTGGCCGCGCGCCCTGCGTAACTTGAGCGCGGCTCGACGGTACTCACTGTCGCACGGAAGCGAGACTCCGGAGGTCACCATGCAGAGCCACAAAACGCCGGCATTGCCGCCCGAGCGTACACGATGGCCGCTCGCATTGCTGTGCGCTGCTCTAATCCTCAGCCTGCTGGCTGCGCCGCGCGCCCGGGGTCAGTCGGCGCCTACGCCGGAAGAAGTCATCGCGAAGATTGAGGCGGCGCAAACGCCGAACCGGCAAGGCTTCGACCCGCTGACGCTGCGCGAGCTCATGGAGCGGTTCAACGTGCCGGGCGTGAGCATCGCGGTGATCCGCGACTACCAGATCCACTGGACGAGAGAATACGGGCTAGCCGACGTGGAAACGAAGGCTCCGGTCACGGCCGCCACGCTGTTTCAGGCCGCCTCGATCAGCAAGCCGGTGACGGCGGTGGCGGTGCTGCGCGCGATCCAGCAGGGCAGGCTCGACCTGGACGTGGACGTCAACCGTTACCTGAAATCGTGGAAGGTGCCGGAGAGCGAGCACACGCGCGGGAGGCCGGTGACGCTCCGCGCGCTGCTGAGCCACACCTCGGGCACGGGCGACGGTTTCGGCTTCCCCGGTTACGACCCGGACGCGCCGCGGCCCACGGTCCCGCAAATCCTCGACGGGCAGCCGCCGTCGAACGTCGGCCCGGTGCGCTGGGAACGCGCGCCTCTTGTGGCGCAGAAGTACTCCGGCGGGGGGACCACGTTGGTGCAGTTGATTCTCACCGAATCGCTGGGCAAGCCCTTCCCGGAACTGATGCGCGAGCTGGTACTGGAGCCCGTGGGCATGACCAGCAGCGCATACGATCAGCCACCTGCGGGCGAACGCGAGGAGATGACCGCGCGGGCGCACGACGGCCGCGGCCGCGCGCGCAACGTCAAGTGGCATGTGTATCCGGAACTGGCCGCCGCGGGCTTGTGGACCACTCCCACGGATTTGGCCAAGCTGGCCATCGAGGTGCAGAAGGCGCTGCGCGGCGAATCGAAACTGCTGCCGCGCTCGCTGGCGCTGGAACTGGTGAGCCCGGTGGGCACAGGCCCGTTTGCGGTGGGCTTCAGCGTCGAGCGGCGCGGCGAAGGCTGGTACGTGATGCACGGGGGAAGCAACTGGGGCTTCCAGTGCAATTTCATCTTCCATCGCCTGAAAGGCTACGGCTTAGCGGTGATGACCAATAGCGACAGCGGCGGGGCCATCCTGCGTGAAATCGAGAACCGCGTGGCCGCGGCCTACGGCTGGGATTCGCTGGACAAAGCCGTGCCGCGGTAAGGATGCCGAACCGGGCGTATAATGGCGGCCATCGGCTGGATTCCCTGACGACTTCACACGGGGGGGGACGGCATGGTTGCCCAAAAACTAATTTCCCTGATCGAACGCCATTCCACCGAACTGGGCCAGGGCCTGAAGCGCAAGTTCCTCTCGCAGGAAAAAATGAGCGACATGCGCCGCGTGCCCGCGGAAGAACTGGACCAACGCTCGGTGGAGATCTACCGCAACCTGAATGACTGGCTGCTGACCAAGACCGAGGGGCAGATCGAGCGGCGCTACCGGGAGATTGGCGCGCGCCGCGCTGAGCAAGGCGTGTCGTTGAGCCACCTGCTATGGGCCATCCTGGCGGTGAAGCAGCACCTGTGGGAGTTTCTCAACCGGGAAGCCATGGTGGACCAGATCGTGGACCTGCTCCAGGAAGTGGAGCTGATGCAGATGGTGGACCGCTTTTTCGACCACGCCGTGTATTACGCCGCCTGCGGCTTTGAGGGGGCCCGGTCCAGCCGCGCCGCGTGATGTAGGACAGACCTCCAGGTCTGTCCGCTTTCCCTTTTGCCAAAGTTTCGCTGTTTTGCAGGCGGCGCTGCGTGGCGGGCGCTTCGGCGAAGTTTGAACTGGACAGACCTGGAGGTCTGTCCCACAAGTTACTTGGCGACGGCTTGGCGCTTGTGGATGCGCGGGGGCTCGGCGTAGGCCGGGCGGGCCGGTTCCTTAACGGGCACGCCGGCCGGCGCGGCGGCGGGCTCTTCCTTCTTTTCCTCGTGGTAATCGGCCTCGGTGTTGATGGCCCACAGGTCGTGGGATTCGCCCAGGATGTTCCGCGCCGCGCACAGTGCGGTCATCATGGAGTGGTCCTGATTGTTGTACTTGTGCATGCCGTTGCGGCCGACCAGTTGCAAGTTGGGCGCATTGGTTTGCAGCCACTGGCGGATCATCTCCACCTGCTCATGCCAGCCGGTGTCGTACATCGGGTAAGCCTTGGGCATGCGCACCACGGTGCCGTCTTCGATTTCTTCGGGGCAGGCCAGGCCCAGGTGGGCCAGTTCGCGCTTGGCCATTTCGATCAGCTTGCCGTCCTCCGAGGTCCACAGCTCGTCGCCCTCGAAGACGAAGTACTCCATCCCCAGGCAGGTCTTGGAGGGGTCGGGCACCATGGCCGGCGACCAGTTCTTGAAGTTCTGGATGCGGCCGACCTTCACGCCGGGCTCGTGGATGTAAATCCAGTTGTCCGGGGCCAGGTCCTTGCGGTTGACCACCACGCTGACGATGAGGAAGTCGCGGTAGCGCAGGTTCTCCGCGGCGCGGCGGATTTCCGCCGGCGGCGCGGGATCGAGCGCGCGCACCAGCTCGCGGATGGGCATGGAGCTGATGAAGTCCGTGCCGGGGTGTTTTTCCTCGCCGTGCGGCCCGCGGGTCATCAGGTGGGTGACGCCCTGCTGCTCGTTCCAGGCAATGGTGGTGACCGTGCGCTCCATCTTCACCGGGTAGCCGCGCTCGCGCAGCACGTCGGTGAGCGTCTCCCACATCTGCCCGGGGCCCTTTTCCGGGTAGTGGAACTTGTCGATCAGGGTTTTCACCTTGGGGCGCTTCTGCCCGAAGAGCGCGTTCTTCACCGCGGTGGTCAGCGACAGGCCCTTGATGCGTTGCGCGGCCCACTCCGCGCGAATCTCGGTGCAGGGGACGCCCCACACTTTTTCGGTGTAGGTCTTGAAGAAGATCTCGTAGAGGCGCTTGCCGAAGCGGTTGCTGACCCACTGTTCCAGGTTCTCTTCGTGGGCGTAAGGCGCTACGCGCGACTTCACGTAACTCATCAGGATGCGGAAAGCTTCCCACAGGCCCAGGCCAAAGAGCGCGTTGACCGGCTTCAGCGGATAATAAAAGAACTTGCCCTGGTAGTAGATGCGCGAAAGGCGCGGGCGTTCGAGGAACTTGCCGCCGAGGATTTCGTCCCACACCTTCTGCACCTCCTCCCACTTGGTGAAGAAGCGGTGGCCGCCGATGTCGAACATGTAGCCCTTGTATTTGACGGTGCGGGAGATGCCGCCGACGACGTTGTCGGCCTCCAGCACCGTGGCGGGCACACCATGTTTGCTCAGCTCGTAGGCAGCGGTCAGCCCGGCCGGGCCGCCCCCGATGATGACCACGGATGGGGGTTTTGCGGAGTCTGCGCCCAAGTTGCGGTTCCTCAGTACAATCAGCCGCAGGGCTGACTGTGCAAGCAATTGTCCAGTGTAGCAGGCCGTAAGTCTATGGGAAAGTGGTACTTGTTTTCCATTCGGCGGGGTACTAGGACTAATTCCTATCCCAAAGTGTGCAAAGAACTTCCATTCGTCCGAAGGGCCTCGGCGTTTTTTCTAGCCGGGATAGCCGCCTTCGGGCTGGCCTCGTAGGCGCCGGATGAAGCGGCGCGCGCCGATGTAGCCGCGGAAGAGCGGCGAGAACATCGCGCGGAACAAAGCGGGACTGCGGACGTAGTGGGCGTCCACGCGGGGCAGCGTGAAGGGGTCGGAATTGGCGCCCGCTACGGCGGCAATGGTCGAACAGGCCCCGCGGTAGTGGCGCTTCACGGCGGTGCGCACCGAGTCCTTCCAGCGGCCGTAGGGGTAGCAGAAGAAGTCGCACGGCCGGCCGGTGACGCTCTCGATGGCGTCGCGGCATTCGCGCACTTCGCGCTCCATCTCGGCCCCGGGAATGTCTGTGAGTGACGGATGCGAGACGCTGTGCCCGCCGAACACAATTCCCTGCTCCGCCAATTCGCGGACCTGCTCCCAGCTCATCAGCGGTTGTGGTTCCACCCAGGCGGGCTGGCCCGGCCAGGCATTGGTCTTGCCGAGCCAGGCGGTGGGGAGGAATACGGTCGCGGGCAGCTTCAGCCGGCGGAGGACGGGCGCAGCCGCAGCGTGAAAATCGAGGAAGCCGTCGTCGAAGGTGAGCACGACCGTGCGGGCCGGCAGGGGCCGGCGCTCCACGATCGCCTCGACCACTTCGCCGAGCGGCGCGACCCGCGCGTTCTTCGCCAGCCACTCCATCTGCGCGGCAAAGAGCGCGGGCGCGACGCGGATGGGGGACCGCCCCTCGGCGATGGCGTGATAGGTGAGGATATCGGCTTGGGTCATTTACTCCGCTTTCGGCCCGTACCCTTCGGGATGGGTTTTTCGCCACGACCAGGAGCTGGAAATCATATCGTCGAGCGAGCGCCTGGGCTGCCAGCCCCACTCCGCGCGAGCGCGCTCATGGCCGGCGACCAGGTTGGGAGGGTCGCCGGGGCGCGGCGGCAGCTCCTGGAACGGGACCTTCTTTCCGGTGAGGCGCGCGGCGGCCTCGATCACTTCGCGCACCGAGTAGCCCTGCGCCGCGCCCAGGTTGAAGAGGCCGCCGGCCGTGGCGGCGTGTTGCAGTGCCAGCAGGTGGGCCTCGGCCACGTCGAGCACGTGCAGGTAATCGCGGACGCAGGTGCCGTCGGGCGTGTCGTACTTAGTGCCGTAGATCTCGACGTGGGGGCGCTTGCCTTCGGCCACTTCCAGAAGACGCGGGATCAGGTTCACCTGCTGCTCGCGCCACTCGCCGCAGCGTGCGGTGGCGCCTGCGGCATTGAAGTAACGCAACGCGGCCCAGCGCAGCCCGTGCGCGGCGGCGGTATCGGCCAGAACCTGCTCGCACATCCACTTGCTCCAGCCGAAAGGGCTGATAGGGCGCACCGGGGATTTTTCCGTGAGGGGCACCTGGTCGGGGATGCCATACACCGCGGCGCTCGAGGAAAATACAATGGTGCGCACGCCCGCGCCGCGCATGGCCAGCAGCAGGTTGATCAGGCCGCTGACGTTCTCGCGGTAGTAGCGCAGCGGCTGGCTGACCGAGTCGCTGGTGACGGAGAGCCCGCCCAGGTGGACCACCGCGTCCATTTTGTCCTGGGTGAAGACGTCCTCGACGGCCTGGCGGTCTTGCAAATCGGCGACCACCGTCGGGGTGCCCGCGGGCAGCGACGCCAGGTGGCCCTCGGATAGGTTGTCGAGGACGAACGGCTGGAAGCCGCGCGAGGCCAGAAGCTCGACGAGGACACTGCCGATGTAACCCGCGCCGCCGGTAACGAGGATTCTCTTCAAGGCGGGATTCAGACGCGCGCGACCTTGTTATACACCGCGCCCAGCACGGCGCCGATGGCGAATCCGACAAGGAACGCGTAGAGGAAGCCCACCACGCTGCCCACCCAGGTCACCGTGTAGCCCGGGAAGAACTGCGAAAGCAAGCCCAGGTGAGCCCCGGGGTCCGGCCCGCCGCGGATCACCAGGATCACCGTGGCGATGAACAGCCCCGCTCCCATCAGCAGCCCCAGCACGATGCCCAGCAGCTTGGCGTTCAGCCGGATGACCGCTTTGCTGATCAGTTCTTCTTCGCGTTCCATCGCGCCTCTGTAGGGGCCGGTCTTCAGACCGGCCCGCCGTTTGGGCGGGTCTAGAGCCGCGCTGGGCGGGTCCAAAGCTGCCCCGGGCGGGTCTAAAGACCCGCCCCCTACATATGGTCGAGAAAATCGCCGTACTGATCCATCTCCGCGCGCGATCGGATCAGCGCCAGCCACGACCAGATCAGGAAATTGTGCAGCAGCGCAAAAGCGTATCCGAACAAGAACCCTGCGGCAAAGCCCCATGCCAGCCCGACGAAGGCGCCCGTGAAAGTTACGCTGTAGCCGATGAAGTAGTTCCCCAGCAGCGCCAGGTTGGGCCCGACAGGGTAACCCCCCTTGATCAGCAGGCCCATGGTCATAACAAAAAGCGCGCCGCCGCACACCGTTCCCACGGCCATGCCCATCCCCAGGCGGTGCAGCGGGGCAAAGGCCAGCAGCACCGGTTCCGGAAGTTCGCCTTGTCTCTGGTCGGTCATTCTCGCGCTGATCCCGCAACGGCTTGGTTACGATTCTACTCCGTTTTTGGCTTCCGGGGAGAAGCTCGGCGCTGAAACGGCCTGACCCGCCGGGTGCCACTCGAGGGTGGGCCGCACCTCTTCGTGCCAGGGGACGCGCCCGAACTTGCGGCGGGCCGTATCCTCCAGCACGCGGAAGTACATTTCCAGGTGAGCGTCTTCGCTCCAGCGAGCGTGGTACGCCCGGAAGCCACGCTCGCCCATTTCGCGCCGCAGGGCGACATCCGTGCGCAGGCGCTCCATGGCGGCCACCAACTCCTCCGGTGCGCGGTAGGCGAATCCGCCATCGCTTTCTTCGACCACTTCCTTTAGTCCGCCCAGGTCGTGCACGATGACGGGCGTCTTCTGCATGTACGCCTCGAGGATGATGATGCCGAATACTTCGTAGCAGATGGACGGGACCAGCACCGCGATCGCGTGCCGGTAGAGCGCGCGCAACTGGCCCTGCTGGAGCGCGCCCAGGAAGACCACGTTGCTCATGCCCGCGGCCAGGGCCTTCAGTTCGCTCTCGTAGTTCCCGCTGCCGGCGATCAGCAGGTCGGCGTGCGCATAATGCCGGAAGACCGGGAAGAGGTCCTGCACCCCTTTGATTTTCTCGAGCCGCCCCACGAAGAGAAAATACGGACGCGGGTGGGCCGAGCGGTCCACGGGGACGTGGGCCTCCTCGCCCAGGGGCACGAAGTAGGGCACGTGCTCGAACCGCGACAGCGGCACGAAGCCCCGCTCCAGGTGCATCTGCCGCGTGAAGCGGCTGGGGGAGATGAACGCGTCCACCTGACGGGTGCACCGCTCCAGCAGGCCCGTCCACCGCCACCACTGCGGCGGGCGGTGGAAGCGCAGGGAGCAGGGGATGCAGTCGGGCTTGTCGCACACGCGCTCGTTGTTCTTCCACAGCACGTGCATGGGGCACACCAGCCAGTGCTCGTGCGTGGTGTAGAGCTTCAGGTAGGTGTCGTAATCCGGCCGCAACTCCAGCACGCGCGGCCCCAGAAGGGAAATATTGTGGTAGTGGATCACGTCGAACTGCTTACCCAGGAAGACTTCGCGGATGCGGTCCGTCTTGAGCCAAGTCTGCCCGGTCTGCTGCGCCACCAGCGGTGAAAGCGGGCCCCAGCGGCTGCGCAGGGTGTGCACGGTCACGTTGGCGTGGTTCGGGAACTGGGAGGTGGGGGTGCGCGGCTCCAGTACGTGATAGGAGTCCGCGCAGTGGATCACGTCCACTTCGTGTCCGCGCCGCGCCAGCGCGTTCACCAAGCGGTACAAATACATGGCGTCGCCGCCGAAGCTGTACGGCGGGTAGAAGATGGAAAGGTGACAGAACCGCAGTGGCCTCTTCACGCTGCCCCTTGTTTTGTTGCCGGCGACGCCACTTCCTCGAACACGTCCAGCAACTGCCGCGCCGATCGGCGCCACGAGAGGCGCCCGGCAGCCGCCAGCGCCGCCGCGCTCATGCGCTCGCGCCGCGCGGCATTGGTGAGCACGGCGCGCAACGCCTCTCGCCAGCCCGCGCGGTCTTCGGGCTCCAGGCCGATGGCGCCTTCGCCCAGCAATCCGGCCAGAGGGCTGGCGGTAGTGGCCACCACCGGCGCGCCGCACGCCGCGGCCTCCAAGGCCGGCAGGCCGAAGCCTTCGCAGAACGACGGCAACGCCAGCGCCTGGGCGTGATTGAGCAGCAGCAGCAAGTCCGCGTCGTTCATGTACCCGGTGAAGATCACGCGCTGCGCAAGGCCCGCCTGCCGCACCTGCTCCAGCAGTTGCTGGTAACACGAAAGGAACACGTCGCCCTGGTAGTCTCCCGCGAGCACCAGGTGCACGTCCCGCAGCGCCGCGTCCCTGTGTAGCTCGCGCAGCACCTCCACCAGGAGCCCCAGGTTCTTATGCGGGCTGAAGCCGCCTACATAGGCCACGTAACGCGCGCCCGGCGGGACACCGAGCCGCTTCCACAACGGAGACGCGTCCGCCCCTTCCACGCGCCGGAAGGCCGGGTCGCCCGCCTCGTTCACCACGCGCAGCCGGCCTGGCGCCAGCCCCAGCACCTCCATCAGGCACTGCCGCGAATACTCCGACACGGTCAGGATCAGCCGCGCCTGCGCGCAGGCCACGCGCACCTTGGCGTTCCAGAACAGCCGCGACCACCAGTTGGGGAATACCAGCTCCGGGAACTTCTCCGGGATCACATCGTGGATGGTCACCAGTTGCGGCGCTCCGCTCGAAAGCGGCACGTAGCTGTACACCGAAGGAAAAAAGAAAACGTCCAGCGTTCGGCGGCTGATAGCCCGGCTCATCGCCCACATATCGCCCAGGGACCGCGCGCCATTGGCCGCGGCCGCGCGAATCGTGGGCGTGCCCGCGGCCACGCGCACCACCTCCACCGATTGCGGCAGCGGGAACTCGTCGCTCGTTTCGTCGGTGAAAAAGACGAACTCGCTGGCCCGGTCCACTTCCAGCACGGCCCCCAGCAGCGACCGCGCGAAGCGCCCGTAGCCGCGGCGGTTCCCCCAGCAGGTGGCGTCCACGCCGATGCGCATTCTCAGCCTTCCGCTCCCGTAGGGGCGCTGCTCGCTGCGCCCCCTTCTCCGCTTGCGGCCAGCCCGGCGTTCAGCGGCGCCAGCGCACGTCCCAGCACGCGTTGATTCAACCAGCACAGCGCGAACACCACGCCGCAGTAGAAGTAGTACGCCCAGTGCGCCACGACGGCGCCGGCCGCAAACGTCGGCCCGCGCTGCCGCGCGAACCAGCGGTACACCCGCCAGTTCAGCGCCAGGATGACCGCCGCCATCACCAGCAGCGCGGCGCCCACGCGCCCCGGCGCCAGCCACGGCAGCAGCCGCGCAAACCCATCAAACAGGGTCAGCGGCAGCAGCAACAACCCCGCCACTAGCAGCCCCACCAGTCCGGAGCTGATCTGCGCCCCGCGCGTGAGGTTCAAATCCACGGGCATGTGCTTGCTTTCCAGGATCAGGTTGGTCCAGGGGATGGCCCGGTAGAAAACGTCCGCGCGCCACAGGCCGCGCACCGTCCAGCGCTTCAGGTGCTTCGAGTACACCCGCTTGTCCAGCAGGATGTTGCGCCCGGCCAGCGCCAGGCGGGTTCCCAGTTCAATGTCCTCGATGGACGGGTTGGGGTACTTGCGCGTGTTGAAACCGCCGAATTCTTCGAACACGCGCTTGCGCACCGCGCCGCACCCCGCCCAGAAGGTCACCGCGCGGGTGCCCGACTGCTGGTGCACGTAGTAGTGCATCAGGTTCTTGTACTGCGAGAGGAAGTCCGGCCACGCCGGCTTCTCGTCGTAAGAGCCGAACATGGCCGCCAACTCCGGGTCGCGCGCGAAGTCTTCCGCGATGTAGCCCAGCGCCGAGGGCGCCACCACCACGTCCGCGTCTACGAACACCACCACGTCGCCCCGCGCGTGCCGCACTCCGAGGTTGCGCCCGCCCCCCGGCCCCACGTTGCGCGGCGTCCGCAGGTAGCGCGCCCCGCTGCGCTCGGCGATCTCCCGGGTGCTGTCCGTCGAGCAGTCGTCCACCACAAGGACTTCAAAATCCGCGAACTCCGACCGCCGCAGCGCCTCCAGGCACCGCGGCAACTGCAGCCGCCCGTTGTACACCGGCACGATCACGCTGAGCGCGGGCCGCACCCCGCCGCTCCCTCCCGCCGCCCCTTCTTCCGCAGCGGTGTTTCCTGCCGCCTTTTGAGATTGGCCGCTCACCGGAACCGGCCTTATTCTAGCAGGAGGCTGCGCTTGCGTTGCGCGTGGCTTCGGAATAGCATGACGCGTTTGGGGCGTATGTGGGCAGCGGCCCGCGCGCGCCCGTGTTTTGGTGTGCAGCGACGGCCCTTCGGGGAGGGAGGCGGAGCAGACCTGGTCCGGCCATGACTCACTCGCCAAAACTCGTGGTCATCGAGCCCACCGGGGCCCAGCGCGAGGTGGAGATTGTCCCCATGCCCTTCCGCGTGGGGCGACAGGCGGACAACGAATTGCCGCTGCGCGACAACCGCATCAGCCGTCACCAGGCCAAGTTCATTGCCGAGGACGGCAAGATCATCCTCGAAGACCTGGGCAGCCGTCACGGCACTTTCGTCAACGGCCAAAAAGTCCTGCGCCACGAACTGCACGCCAACGACAACATTGACTTCGGCATCCCCGACTCCTACCGCCTGATCTACCGCGGCGACGAGGACTCCATCCACGAGTTCGTTCAGCGCATGGACTCCAGCACCGAGCACCTGCCGCCCTCCTCGCGCGGGTTGCATCACCTGGGGCTGCTGCTGGAAGTGGCGCGGTCGCTGCACTCCAGCCTCTCGCTCGAAGACGTGCTCACCTCCGTGGTGGACGCGGCCATCCGCGTGACCCACACCGAGCGCGGCGTGCTCATGCTGAAGGACGAGACCGGCGAGCTCCAGCCCTCCGTGGCCCGCGACGTCCACCAGCACACCATCCAGCCCAAGGACCTGGACATCTCACAGGGCGTGCTCAAGCAGGTGGCCTCCTCCCGCCGCGAGCTCATCATCTCCGACGCCGAAGATCAACAGAGCATGAAGAACCAGGCCAGCGTGGTGCGCCTGATGCTCCATACGGTGGTGGCCATCCCGCTCGAAAAGCTCCCGGTGATGGGTTCGCTGGAGACCACCATGGCCGGCAAGCCCACCGAATTGCTCGGCGTGCTGTACCTCGACAGCCACTCGCCTTCCAGCGCCTTCACCGATCTGGACCGCGAAGTCCTCCGCACGCTGGCCTTCGAAGCCGCCACCGTCGTCGAGAACGCCCGCCTCTTCTCGCTCTCCCGCCAGCGCGAGCGTCTCGAACACGAAATGAAAATCGCCCAGGAGATCCAGCGGCAGCTCCTGCCCAGCTCCTTCCCGCAGTCCGAGCACTTCGCCATCACTGGATTGAACATCGCCTGCGAGATGGTGGGTGGCGATTACTTCGACGTCCTGGAGCTGGCCGGCGGGCGCTGCGGCCTGGTCGTCGCGGACATTTCCGGCAAGGGCATCCCCGCGGCGCTGCTGGCCTCCATGCTCCAGGGCATGTTCTCCGCCACCGCGGGCATGGACATCCCCCTGCACATGGTGGCCATGCGCGTGAACAAGTACCTGCTGGAGCGCACCGCCACGGACCGCTACGCCACGCTCTTCTACGGCGTCCTCGAGCCCGGCGGCAAGCTCGAGTACATCAATAGCGGCCACACCCCGGCCATGGTCCGCACCACTACCGGCCAGGTCTATACGCTGGGCTCGGACAATTTCCCGCTGGGCATGTTCGACTTCGCCGAGTATCAGACTTCGCGCGCGCAGCTCCAGGCCGGCGATTTTCTGGTGATCTACTCCGACGGCATCTCTGAAGCGCGCAACCTGCGCGAAGAGCTCTTCGGCGAGCAGGGCTTGCGCGATCTGTTGCTGTCGTACAAGGGCCACAGCGCCGAGGAACTCTCCCAGACCATCCAGGCGGGCGTGCGCAACTTCACCGGCGGCGCCCCCCAAGCCGACGATATGACCCTGCTCATCATCCACTGCTCCCCCTGCAAGTCCTAACGGTCACGTGCTTCCGGTCGTTCGGGAAGGGAGCATGTCCCGCCTTTAGTTGAAACCTGAAAGAAGAAGCAGCGGCTCTCGCCCCGGACTCGGTTAGAGTTCGGGTTGGAAACTCTCATTTCTGAAAGGAGAGCCGCTGTGAGGAACAGTTACCAGAGCAAGGCCAGGAAGTCCAGGAAGTTCGAGGTGGTGGGTGGTGGAGAACTGGCAGTGCGGTTGCCGTTACCGTTGGTGGAGGTCTGGGAGGAATTGCAGGCGCGGGTCGAACAACTCGCCGGGGAAGCGGGGCTGAAGATTCGCCTGGAAGAAGGAATGGAAGAGACGCTCACGCTGCACCGGCTGGGCGTCTCGGCGTTGCTGCGCCGCAGCCTATCGAGCACCAACCTCATCGAGTCCTGCCTGTCGACGGTGCGGCAGGTGGCCCGCAACGTGAAACGCTGGCAGGGCGGCGACCACCTCGCCCGCTGGACCGCCGCCGGGTTGCTCGAAGCCGAGAAGAAGTTCCGCAAGGTGAAGGGCTATCGGGAACTGAAGGAGCTGGCTGTGAAACTGAAT